>FJWA01003346.1_pt1 | contig 12331 bp, 10 predicted proteins | sample 1011891 | NCBI WGS metagenome assembly FJWA01 (sample SAMEA3912450, study PRJEB9761) | metagenome | biome: forest; material: soil | place: USA | collected 2011-06-22 | depth 0.1 m
AATGACTTGATCCATCTCGTTGTCTCCCTGGTTTTACGTAGTATCTGTTTTTGTGCCCGGCATACCATTTCCTTCCCCTTGTTTCTCTTCTGTTGTTTCCTTTCCGCTTACTGTGGTACTGTGTATCCATAGGTATTTTAGCTCATGGCTTATATTCCAAGGTACTGTAGCCCCAGCAATTTGATACTCCCTTCGTGCCAACCCGCCGGAATTTACCCGCGAATTGGCTCCCAAGAATCCTCGAAATCGATCCCGACAAACACCCATCCGCTGGCTTGACTTTGTCCTGGTCACCAAGACACCACTCATAGCAACCCCGATCCTTGGCATTTGCAAACTGCCGGTGTGTTTCTTCGTCGCTGTCGGGCGATCGTCACCCGAGCTTGTTGACTTGTCTCCTTGTTCACCCCATCTAACCCCGCAGGCACGGGAGTAGGAAGAAGAATCCTACCCTGCGACGGCTAATGGCCATCTTTGCCCTGTTCGGATCGACTACAGCCCCTCTCTACCAGGCTAATGGGTTTCCGGAAGACAAGAGGATGGATGAATGTGGGAAACCCGGTTCCCGGCTCATCGAATCACACATGGGCATGGACATCTCGATGGCTGAGAGTGAGGAGGCCGAGCAATATATTAACCCTTCCTCGGCCGCATCTCTGCTGGGAACTGAACTGCTGGGCGCCTGGTAAGAGTGCATGGTGACAATAGTAGCAACAATGCATGCCTTGTCTCCTCTCCTCGTGCTGTTCTCCCTTGCGGAGGCAGTGTCTATTGGACAGCGTCAAAAGGTGGTCCAGTCCTTCAACGTCCGCCGGAACCAAAGTTCTGATACCACGCCGTTGCAAGTGGGCAACGGCAACTTTGCCTTTGGCGCAGATATCACGGGCTTGCAGACATTCAAGCCATATGCCATCATGTCAACCTGGGGCTGGCACAACTTCAGCCTCCCGACTACCCCTGGTCAAACCTCTGTTGAAGGCACGCCGTTCCTGAAAATTCATACTCCCGCTCCCGCACTGACAACAAACGCTAGACTACACCGGTGTGGACATGTGGACTCACGGGAGGCTGGTCAATTACGAGGCCATCAACCCGGCCCAGAATGACATCGCAAACTGGCTCAGGGAGAACCCCCACCGGCTCAACCTCGCGAGTGTCGGGCTTGATTTTGGGCGCCCGAACGTCACCGAGGATGACCTGCAGAACAAGACTCAGGAACTCGACTTGTGGGCGGGTGGGCTGTCGTCGTCCTTTGTGTACGACGGATCCCCAGTCCGAGTCTACACGTGGGCCGATCCGAAGTCAGACACCATCGCCGTCAATGTCGAGTCAAAGCTCCTGGAGAGAGGGCTGGGCCTCTTCTTTGACTTCCCATACCCNGACAACCAAAAGTTCAATGCCCCGTTCGTTGGCCACTTCAACCTCACATCCAAGCACTCAACCTCCCTTGAAAGGCTGTCAACCAACTCGGCTAGGATAACCCACACCCTCGACGAAACAACNTACTACACCCACGTCAGATGGGANGGCACCACTGGAAAGATAGACGGCCCTGCAGAGGGAACACACCGCTACACCTTCTCCACCTCACAGACCAGCGCCAAACTCACCATCAACTTCTCCCCGGCCATCAGGCCCCCTCAACCGACCACCTACGGCCGCATTGCCGACGACTCCGTTTCCTGGTGGGCATCCTTCTGGAACAAGGGCGCCTTCATCGACCTGACCGCGATCCGCTGCGACACGCGCGCCAAGCTCCTCCAGCAGCGCATCATCCTCTCGCAGTACCTCACGGCCGTCAACTCGGCCTCCTCCTGCCCTCCCCAAGAATCGGGCCTCGTCAACAACGGCTGGAACGGCAAGTTCCACCTCGAGATGGCGCTCTGGCACACCCTGCCCTTCGCGCGCTGGAACCACCTGCCACTCCTCCAGCGCAGCCAGCCGGCGACCTACGACCGCCTCCTGAACTCCTCGCGCGCCCGCGCCGCCGCCCAGGGCTACAGCGGGGCGCGGTGGGGCAAGATGACGGACCCGCAGACGGGGCGCAGCGCGCCGGGGGATATCAACGCCCTGCTGATCTGGCAGCAGCCGCATCCCATGTACTTTGCCGAGGTGGAGTGGCGGGCGTCGTCGGGCCGCCCCGGGGACCAGGCGGAGGTTCTGGGGAGGTGGGACGCGGTGGTGAGCGCCGCGGCGGATTTCATGGCCAGCTATGCGTTTTGGAACGCCTCCACGGGCGTGTATGATCTGGGCCCGCCGATGTATCCTGTCTCGGAGAACACGGCGCCGAATGCGACGCGGAATCCGACGTTTGAGCTGGCATATTGGAGGTTTGGGCTGGATGTAGCGGTGAGGTGGAAGGAGAGGCTGGGAGAACGCGTGCCGGCGGAGTGGGTGAAGGTGAGGGATGGGTTGGCGCCCCTGCCTGTGGTGGACGGGACGTACGCGGTGTACGAGGGGATCGAGGGCATGTGGACGTCGAATGCCACGACGAATGATCACCCGGCGATGGCGGGGATATTCGGGCTGCTGCCGCCGTCGGCTAGTGGGACGCCGTTGGATATGGATGTGCTGAAGAAGACGGCGGCCAAGATCAAGGAGCTCTGGGCGCTGGACTATTCGTATGGCTGGGACTTTTCCATGCTGGCCATGAACTCGCTCAGGCTGGGAGATCCGGATCAAGCGGTCGAGTATCTGCTGCATCCCATCTACCAGTTTGATGATGCTGGGTATCCGGTGGGTGGGTCGAGGGTCCCGACGCCGTATTTCCCGAACTCGGCTTCGTTGCTGATTGCCACGGCCATGATGGCTGGTGGGTGGGATGGCAGTGAAGGGAAAGCGGGGCACTGGCCGAAGTCGTGGGAGAAGTATGTGGAGGTCGAGGGCTTCACGCCAGCGTTGTAAACAAGATCCGAGGATGCCACGTAACAACTCCTGCTTCGATTAGTCGAGGCCTGTATCCGGATGTGCTGCGAGTATCCAAGCCAGTGGATAGCTATACAAATTCAAGCAATGAAGAGCTTGCCTTTTCAACTCTTCTTCCATCGTTTGCACTGCTAATAATGAGAAATGGCTCTTCGAAGCTTCTGGGCCCAGCAGCTGACCGCCGAAAATGNCATCCTCGGTCGTTCCTATCTCTGAGGGCTTTGTCTCCGTGTAGCATCGCGATCAAGTCCNGGCAGTGGATGGAAAGCATTTCACAATATTCTGCTTCCAAGCCACTTTGTCTTCCTCCTCTCCCCTTTTCCTTCAGAGCAGAATCTCGCCCAGATTCTCACCCTCAAAGCCTTCCTTTGCGAGCATGGTCGTCTTCTTCTTTTCCTTAATCTTATCCTGCTGCTTTCTCTGCTTGGCCAAGTTTTGGACCAGCTCCGCGTCAGCCAAGTCGTATCCCGGGGGGGCGTCATCGTCCTTGTCGAGGTCGATCTCCCCCAGCAGCAGCACGTTCTCTCCACGGACGAGAAACAGGCCACGGTCGACATCCGCGAACAGCCCCCGGGGCTGGTTGGGAGCAGTTCCGGGGGGGACGAAGATGCGCTCCCTGGTCGACTGCAGGACCAAGTTTGCTGGGTCAGGAGTGTTAACCCAGACTTCCTGGCAGGACTTCACTTTCCATGGCGTGCGTGATGGCTCATACCAAACTGATCCCAACTGCGGAGGATCCCCACTAGCTTGCGTCCGTCGCGGAGGGCGAGCATGAGTTTTTCTATGGCCAGAGAGTTAGTGAGTGCCGAGAGACAGGGATCACAATCGAGGGAGAGACCTACTGTCGGTGAGGTCGAGGAGTTGGGCGGCAGTGGTGAACATCTGCGCGGGCAGCTGCTGCTGCTGCTGGGGGGCCGGAGGGGCACGGCCTAGAGAGGGTGGCATCCCCCCAGGCCCAGCATGCGGACCACCATGCTGCTGGGGCGGGGGGTCGGAAATGGTGAGGTTCTCCATTTATGAGTAGGGCGTCATGAGCTGAGTTTGGCCGGGGTTTGACGTGTTATTTCTCGCAGTCCATCGGCGTTGGACCAAATCCGGCGAGCGCTGTCTGCTCTGGGCCCGTGCTGTGTTTCCTGAAGGTGGTTGATTTACTATGACAACTGCATTGCAATCATGCGAATTCGGCTGATATCGATGGAAATATGGAGCTCTTGCCTGCCTGTCTGTGCTGTGCAGCTGAGGGTGAGCTCGATGTCGCTGCCAATTGCCGCCCAGGGCCCTCCCTCGCAAACAGCGCAAGCCACCTGGAACCCCGCCTGACTGAGAGTGCGTGCACAGCCACCTGCTGCAAGCACAGTGTCATATAGTGCACACACTGTCTCGCTCACTGGCTAGAACCGGCCGGTTCTTCTTGTCAGTGGCATCCATTCATGCTGCCGCTCGGCATTGTCTTCTTCCCTATTGTCCGCGGCCCCGAATAGACCAACACACAATACCTTCGCACTTCCACACCTCGCCAGCAAAGGATTTACAACTCTCCTTCCCACGCAACCGATTCTCTTTACTGTTTTCCCTTGATCTCCCCAGAATAAACCAGCTGTAGCTGAGCCAGATCTTGACACTCGTCGCTCGTTCTCCAGCCTCCAGCCTCCAGCGCGAGCGCCGCAATTGATCCTTCTGCCCTCTCCTCTCTCTGACGACGCTCAAATCTCGAATCAAGAATCCAGTGGTCCACTGAGTGCGACGCACAATGGCCACGACAGAAGCCACCATGGCTGATGCGCCTTCTCATCGTCCCGACCGCCGCGTCAACGGCTCGCCTCCCCCGACACAGTCGAAGCGGGACAAGCGCCGCCAGATGCTTGCCGACCGTCTCGCCTCCCTCTCGGATAAGCTTAACAAGGACCGAGACCAGGTGTTCCGCGAGTACCTTCACAAGATCCAGATCGATACCACGCTGGTCATGAGAGTCGATCCCTACACCGATCGTCCTCTCGACTCCTTCGAGCAGGACCAGCAAAGACTTTATCAGCTCAATGGCGACGGCGACGGCCAGGCTGGGCCTCAGACGCTGCTCGACAAAGCTGGGCCGAGGTTCTCGACATGGATGGAGACGATTCAGGATTTCGTTGAGCAACGGGACTACGCCCTCACCAAGTACAAGGTAGGCATGGTGCTCTCCCGGCTGGACCCGCCCAGACGTTGCAGACAGCTGACTTGGCCTCTCCGCAGTTCGACTACGAGAAGAAGACGTCCGAGTTTCTCACGACGCATGCCTTCAAGATGGAAACCGCGAATCGGGAGTACCGCGCTCTCTCACAGACACTCCGCGACCGCTTGATCAACGTGATCATGAGCAAAAAATCTCGATTGAACAAGGAGAAGGAGGCGCTCGAAATCTCGGATGCTTCAGCCCTCCTGCTGCACCCCAACCAGTTCAGCATCACCAACCCCGCCAGCCCGGGTGGTGCGCACGGCAAGCGGGCGACCCGCCAACGTCGGGACATGGAAGACATGACCTTCGAGAACAAGAAGCGGAAGCGCGTCATCAACGACGACGATGGCTCGCCCGCACCGCAACGTCGGGCCCTCGATGTTTCCGGCACCACACCGCTCTGGCAGACAGACAGGCTCGCCTCTCGCAAGGTTACGGGGGCGGTATACAGCATCGACAAGCTCTTCACAGACAAGGAGCTTGGCATGACATCCAGCGCAGCCACTTTGGCCGCTCGCAAGTACATCCTCACACACAAGCCCAAGCTCGACGAGCACGGCCGTCCCATCCGATCACCGGATGACAGCGATTCGGGGGCGGGCGATAACGACGAGGACGGGTCCGACTCGGTTCCTTCTGCGCCCATGATGGAGCGGAACGTGTCCCATGCCACTCGCAGCGGCCGAGGAGGCGCCAACAACCCGAATTTTGTGGATGACAAGCTCATGGGCATGGAGATGCTCGCCAACTTCGATTTCCAGGGCAACTTTGACCGCATGCTCGCGTCGGACCCGAAACTGCCCCCGACATTCCCGTCGACGTACATCAAAGGCAACAAGATGGAGTACAACGTCCCGACCACGCTCAATGCCGACGATGCGCACGGCGACATGATGGTGATGCAAGCACTCAAGCAATACGACGAGACAAACGGCGTTGGCGCCAACTTCTCGGAGGACAATAGCAGCCGCAAGCTGCTCGAGGCGGCGTCGATGCCGGCGCAGGATCACCGATTCGTCGCATACCTCCAGGGAGAGCGGCCGTCGGAGAACCAAGTGAGGAAGCAGCTGGGCCTCCCCGCTCTGTCGGATGTCGTCGAGCCGGTCATGTCGGAGCGAGCTGGGACTCCGAAACCGGGCTTCGGCGGCACCCCGGGACCATCACCTGCCAAGGGCGCGGCGCTGGGAGGCGTGTCCATGAGCAGACAGTCCAGCGCCAACGGGGTGCCCATGAGCCGGAGCAGCAGTCGGAAGGGAGGCCGCGGTGGCCGGGGCGGTTGACGATGATGACGGGAGGACTGAAAGAAGAGGAAGGATAACTAGGGTAACTCGGAATAACTCGGGACACGCCTGACTGTTTCTCGTTTCTTTTTCTGTTTTTCTGTTTTTCTTTGGTTTTTTTTCTGGAGTCCGGGCTTGCTGTCCACGGTACGGCGTTTGGAACAGCCACGAACATAGGGATGGTGTTGGCATGGATTCGGCGGCACAGCAACGGGTACTTGCTACTTGGCTGGCACAACTTGGCTTTATACCCGACTTTTCTCAAGTCTTGAGCGGAGTTCCGCTCCAATTTACCATAATTTCCTAACCCGACTCAATGCAAGCACATGCTAATTCAACCCATAAAGTACCCCCATTCTTCAGTTCTTCTCAGTATCAACTGCCGGCCCAAAAACCAAGGCTCTCACCTCAATGCTCTCCCTCCCCTCAGCCCCCTCCCGCGTCCGCGGATCCTCAAACGCAGTGTGCGGCACCCGGCCGCCCTTCACCTCACCACCGCCTCCCTCCCTGCCCGCCTCGCTGTCGAAACACTCGAGCAGGATTCGTTCGTCCCCCGTCATCCCGCTCAGGTAGTACCACTCCTGCCCGGGGTTGTGCCGGATCGCCGCCGTCTGCCCGACGTAGCCCGTGGTGCTGTACCGGTGCTCGACGGGCACGACGTCGCTGTCGGAGACCGTCGAGGACGAGGCGAAGGCCAGCGGGAAGGACTCGACGGGGCGCGCGTTGAGAGGGCGCCACACGTTGATGATGCGGTAGCGATGGGACTGGAGGAGGGAGGCGGCCTCGGCGGGGGACGAGGCGTGTCGTCGGACGCGCTGGGCTGTGGAGGACGCGGTTTGGTCGATGTGCACGCGGAAGACGGGCTGGCGCGCGGCAGTGGGGGAGGTGCGGCGGACGGTGTGGTCGAAGATTATTACTTTGGTGGCGCCTGGGACGGTGGAGAGGAGGAGGTCGGTGACTTCTGGGTAGTAGTTCTGCTCGATGGAGGTGTCGTCTGTGAAGGAGGTCTCGGAGGAGGGCGGTTGGTTCAGGAGGATTTGGAAGGCATCTTTGTCGAGCGTGAAGTTGGATTCTTTGTTGCGGAGGTCGTGGATGAGAACATCGTGGGTGGCCGTCCCAAAGTTGCGGGGGATGGCGCCGGCAGGGACGTCGCCGGCTAGGTTGTACGGAGCTGAGCCGTCGTCAGGGGGAGAGTAGAAGTTTAGCGGGGCGACGACATCGCCTTGGGGGTGTTGGACGGCAGCGGTCATGATGATGAGATTTATTTCGTAGGTGGGCGGGCGTGGTTGGTGTTGAGGAGTGGACAACACAGGGGGGCTATGTGAAGCAGGCAGCGAGGTCGGTCAAGTTGCAATTCACAGGATAGTGTTGATGCTGAGCTGCTTGACTCAACTCAGATGGCTAGAGGTGTGCATATATATATTCTCCTTCGCTTCTAAAGTTCAATCCGGGTCAATGATGTCGACCAACGCCGATTTCCAAGCATCGTCGATGTCGAGTCGCACCGCGATAGTGGCACACGCATGAGAAGCCGCCGATTGCCGGTTGCGCCATTCAGCTCGGACATGTCATGCTCAACCCCGAGACCCCGACAGCGTCTTCTGAAGGGCGCTGGTGTACTCCGTAATCTGATCTTCTCCGCATCACATGCAGTGGATGGGCGTGCGAAGATTAGTAATTGTGAGAGGGTTCGAGGCCATGACGTCGAGGGTGCTGAAGCACCGAATGATGCTGCTGCTTTGGTCAGCCCCGCAACCATTGGCCCTCCACCCCTCACAAGGGCTCAAGGTTGTCCCGGCGCTGGGGTCCGGCCTGGGGCTGCCTGAAGCCTGGGCGGGCAGCATGCGACGTGGTTTGATTGGCGACGGCCCACGGCGACCTTTCCCAAAGAGGCAATATATAAACAGACGCGGGCGAGTTGTGTGGATTCCCATTTCGTGTCGCACCAAGGCTTCTGCATTGGCCCATCGCATTGTCGGTTTTTTAGTTTTTATTTTGGGCGCCACCGCCGTTATCGATATCGACACGGACACGCGAACACGCGGGTCGAGGCGTGCACGATGGAGGAGGAGCGCACCATCACGCTGGACCTGGGGTCGTCCCCCGATCCGCTCATCGACCCCATCCTCAGTCCGCCCATGATGCCCCCCTCGCACATCAAGAAGAAGAGCCAGGCCTCGGAGCGCCTGTTCACCGCGCTCGCGCCGCTGTCGCCAAGGAAGCAAACCTTTGAGCTGGATGTCGGAGACGAGCGCTCCCCGCAGCGCCTGCGAGTTACGGTCGAAGCCGACGACGAGGGGACGCGCAACACGAGCCGTCGCCTCTTCCAGTCGCCCACCCCGAAACGACGGGCCACCCCGCGGAAAGCGATGGCCGCCGCAACGACAACAACAACAACAGTACCCCTGCGCGGTTTGAGCGACGACGAGGGGCCCGCGACGGGCAATGCGACACCAAGGCGGAGGGGACGGCCGCGAAAGTCGGGCACGCCAATACCAACAACAACAACAACAACAACAACAACAACAACGCGCAAAAGGCCTGGGACGCCGGCCAGGGGTCGGAAACCGGGGGCGCGCGCGTCCACGTCTCCTGAGAAGGACATACTAACGTCCGACATTGGGTTCGACACGACGCCACGTCCGGCCGTGAAGGCGCGCAAACCCGTGAAACGAAAGGCCTCATCTCCAGTAAAGGAGGATGGCGCGCCGGGCAGCCAGCCACGGAAACGGGGACGGCCCAGGAAACAAACTATTACTGCGGATGAGATCGACGCGCATCTGGAACGCGTGAACACGGGCACGTTGGACGCCCAGGCCCAGGCCGATGGCTCACTTGCGCCGGCGCAAAGTGATGTGCACACCGCAACGAACCACCCAGTCGATGATGGGGACGACGATATCTGGCTCGCGACAATGTCTGATGAGTTGCCCTCCCGAGACCAACGCGCCGAGTCAGAACCCCAACTTCCACGGCAGGAGCCAGCATACCAACAACATGACTACGATTGGCCGGACATGGGCGGCGGTGCGGATTCATACAGCGAAGCCGGGTCGTTGGCAAGCGAGTTGCATGATGATGGAGAAGACACAATCATGGCCGGAGAGGAGTTTACCATGATCTCCATTGGCTCCCTGCCCTCGATGCAACCAAACTCGAGCGTCATGGCGCCGGCGCACGAGGAACTAGGCGAGGCGACGAGCTTGATCATTGACGGCGCGTTGGAATTCTTGAGACAAAGTCAGAATAGCCGTGCCGAGGGTGTGGCCAGCCCCCAGCAAGTTCTCACGGCCGCGAGAGCCCAATCAGGAGCCGCCGAAGTTACAGAGGACTCCGTCCAACGACACCGAGAATTGCAACTCCCACCCCCAAGATCGCCGCAAACACGGCGTCGAAGCCCCCGCAGGACAACGGCCCAGCCTCTTGGGAGACATTTGGCTGAAAAGTCGCTCCAGCAACGAGACGCTTACTCCCCGGCACCCCCGCAGCCACCAGCAACCGTTGCCGAACCTCACGACGCGGGCGCTTACGACGATTCCTTCTCCGAGATTCCCGAGGCAGTGCTCGCGGCCGCAACGCCACGGCGACCCCGTCAGGCACAACCGCCGGCGGAAGAGGCTGCAGACGAAGACATCCAACCGTCCATTGAACGGCCCTCAAGAGTGAATCAGTCCAACCCCCAATCTGAGACGAATAGGCTGTTGACTCCTGATGAGACACCATCCCCGTTACAATCCGAGACCGAAGACCATGAACCCCCATTTAAGCCCCCGAGGCCTGCCCCGGACGTCGACTTGCCCTCATCGCCTCCCGTGGAGAGCCCTCCGCAGCAGCCAGACGCGAACATGCCACTTCACATTAGACGAAATTCGACCGAGACACCCGCCGATCAGCTGTCCTCGTTTACCTCGTCGAACGGCGGGGTGCGAGACGCCCAGTCCGTACACCTACCCATACCCGACCCCCAGCGCCGACCGACTTTGTCCCCGATCGTCCGCGCCGGCCGAGCTCTGCAACACATCACATCTGACCCGCCATCACCCCCCGGGAGGGACAGCGTGTTGGGAAGCCCATTTCGGGGCTCGGTGCCCAAGTCGAGCCAGTCACCTGCTCCGTTTATTGGTCGAGCCGCCCAGCCACCTTCACAGCCACGCGGCGATGTCCTCGCCCAGTCCCCGCAGCGATCCTGGCTTGCGCCCCTGAGTCAGATGAGGGACTTCATCGTCCGGAGCGCCCAGTCGCTCTCACCCGCCCGCGTCTCGGTGTCTGGTGCGGACCCCATGGACGACCCGTTCGGCCCTGATCCGGGCGAGTTGTCCGGGACGGTGCGCAGCACCCTGTTCAGCGGTCCTAATAGGCACAGTCATGATCGGGAGGCCACTGTCAGTGTTGCTAGCTCGACAGGGGCCGGCGACGCACACGGCGACAGGGACGAGGACGAAATGAGCTGGCAAGCTGAAGGCAGTCCTGCTGGTGCCTCGGAGAGGTCTGCGGATCTGGGCAATCTCGATGTTCGGGAGCAAAGTAGTGCGGCAAGGGGCTGGAGCAGCAACGAAGAATGGCTGCATCGCCAATCGGAATCCCTGGTGGCGCCGCGTGCCACTAGACCGCAGACAAATCTGAGGCAGTATCTCGAAGCCTACGAGGAGCAAGAGGAAGCTTATGAGGGACAGCAACAAGACCCGGTCGACGAAGGGGAACAGGAGGTGCAGTCTCATGAGGAAGAGCAGCAGGAAGAAGACGAGGATATTTGGGCCTTTGAAGCCCAGCGTCCCACCCCTTATGCGCCGAGGAACGTGCGGGCAAGGCAGCAGGAACCCGTGCTGGAACCCCCTCGAAGGGGCAAGATACCGAGCCCGTGGAGACAAAAGAGCCGAGGCCTTGTCTACAGTGATGAGCTGGAGCAGCAGTCAGACAACAACGATGCCGCGAACGAGGAAGAGCCCAGCATCCGCTCTCGGATTCAGAAGGAACAGGTTCCAGTTCGGTTTGAAAGAGACGAACCACGGAACGAAGAAGAAGAGTTCAGCATGCTGTCTCAACATCGCCAGAGGCTAGCACCAGCTTCTTCTAACCTCCCTGCGACAAAGAAGCCGGATCTTTCGGCCTTCTTTTCATCGCCTGCCATGCTCCCTGACATAGACCAGGGCGTCAGCGCTGGCCTGCCCAAGTCGTTCGGCAGGCGACAATCCCAACAAACAAACCCATTCGAGCCAAACCCACGAACTATGCCGGCTCAACGACCACAGCCGTCTAAGAACAGCTTGTTCGCCCAGTATCTTGACCAGCAAACTCAGGCAGAAACATCCTCAGTGCCACTGAGGCGGCTTGAGATTGGGAAAGGCCAGAGGAGGGGCGACCTGTTTTCCCCTGTCCGGAAAAGCGTCGAGCAAAGCAGTCCTGAACGGGCTGCTACCCCTATCCTGATATCCAGCTCTCCTCGAGATTCCGAAGAGGCCAGACCAGCACTTGTTCCTCAAGATATAGGCTTCGCGCCTCGTCAGCAACAGTCCGAGAGTTATGGGACGGTGCCTGCCCCCGTTCTACGGGCCGTCACTCCGGAAAGCCCAGAGGAGGAGACTCAACCAGCTCACATACCCCAAAAGATGAACTTCACCCCTCGTCGGCGGGATTCCAACAGCACGCTCTTCCAAGCGAAGCCCGCCGCTTTGACGGACTCGCTCTTTGGCAACAGTCAAGTCTCCAACTTCTTCGCTGCATCTCGCCCTCAATCCCGACGGCCGGGAGGCCGTTCACGAGAGGAGGAGGAGCCAAGCTCCGCGCCGCCCCCGCCCAAGCCGCTGCCAGAGCGCGCCGTGTCGCCAGGCAAATCATGCATCCGCTCGCCTCTCAAGCCCAAGACACCCGGCCGCGTCGTCGAGTTCACCAGCAGCACGCTCTCCCCCCTCGC
>FJWA01006966.1_pt1 | contig 12311 bp, 10 predicted proteins | sample 1011891 | NCBI WGS metagenome assembly FJWA01 (sample SAMEA3912450, study PRJEB9761) | metagenome | biome: forest; material: soil | place: USA | collected 2011-06-22 | depth 0.1 m
CCGAGCGACGTCGTCCCCGTGTGGGGCAAGGAGGCCTACATGGGCCGCTTCGGCGCCGTCGGCGCCGACGGCGTCGACCTGCTCGTCCGGACCGTGGCCCTGGACCCCAAGAAGCGCATCACGGCGCGCGAGATGCTCGAGCACCGCTGGTGGCGCACCGACCCGAAGCCCACGCCCAAGGAGGACCTGCCGAGGAAGTCGGGCGGGGAGGAGAAGATGGGCGCGGATCTGAAGAGGCGGCCCGGGGTCATCGAGGAGGAGAGCAATAACTCGCGGGGCGCAAAGGTCGCGAGGAAGTTGGATTTTGGGCAGGCTAGGTGATCAATCATTTTCAAAGGCGGCGTTTCGAGGACAGGTTACTACTGTACATACACATCGGCGTTGGGGAACCGGATTCAGGGAATGGCTTAGGGTACTCGCATGGCCGCCCACGGAAAAGGATTTATTTACAACAGGCGTAGGATGGGTGAAATACAAAAATGGATTGAAAAGGTTCATCTTCTCGCTCTAACCAAAAACCCCCCGGTTCCCGTTTTCTCTAACTCCAAACCCCCATCATCTACAGCATCATATATCACCTGGTGTATGCAGCAAGTACATCGACACGCCTACATCAAACAACACTCCAGCCCATACATGGCCCTCTCGACATCCTTCCGCACCTGGTACCAGTCCGCCCTCCGCTCGGCATACTCATACACCTCCTCGGCGCGAAAGATGCCCCCAAAGCGGTCCCCGTCCGCAATGATGGTCGCCATCTCCTTGGCGTGCCGCGCGTCAATCAAATAAATCTGGCTCAGCTCGCGCAGCGCCTTGAAGTAGGCGAGCAGGTCCTGGTTCTTGAGCGTGCGCACGTACTCAAAGTACAGGTTCATGTCGGCGATGAGCTTGATGGCGCCCTCGGTGCTGACGCGCTGCCGCTTCAGGTGCTTGCACACGGCCGTGAAGAGCCGCAGCCCCACCTCGCCGTTGAACACGTCCAGCATCGACTTGTCCGTGCTGCCCACCAGCATCGACGTGTGCGACGAAACGAGGTCGCACACGCGCTGCGCCGTGCGCGTCGGGCTGATGTCCATGTCGATTGCGCCCTTGGAGGAGCCGTGTTTCTCGGGCGAGGTGGATGTGGGGTCGGTAGCGGACGCCGCCGCGCCCGGGTTGTAGTCTGTCGGGACTTGGGTCGTCGCGCAGACGTACTCGACCTCGTCCATGAGCACGTCGATGCCCTTGTTGAGGCCAGCGGCGACGCTCTCGTCGAGCATCTGCTCAAACTTCTTCTTGGCCAGGCCGGCGGGGTCCAGGAAATCGTTGCGGTCGGCAATCTTGGGCCCGGCCAGCTGCTGCTCGTAGAAGACGTCGATCATCTGCGAGATGAGGTCGCCCACGTTGACCAGCTCGATAAAGGTCACCAAGGGCGCCACGCCGCCCTTGTCGTGCTCGATAACCTCGCGGGGGTTGTACTGCGACAGGTGCACGACCGCCCTGTCGAAGCCCGGCTTCACGTGCTGGCTGCCCAAGATGCGCAGCAGCGCGACGAAGATGGCTTCGCACTGCTCCCGCGCCTCGCCGCCTGCTTGGCCGCCGAGCTGGATGAACACGGCGACGCGCCCGAGACTCGCCTTGGCCGCGTGCACCAGGCTCAGCGCCACCTCGATGCTAAACAGGGACTTGATCCCCTCCAGCCGCGACGACATCAGCGCCGCCTTGGCAGCCAGCTCGTCGGTTGTCGCCTTGCCCGGGAAGGGGCTGGCGCTGCGGTCCGTCGCTGACGGTAGGGGTGGGGCGGGGGACTGTGAGCGAGACCCTTGCTGGCTCGGGCTTTGTAATGTGCTCCCATTTGTGCTCGCCGCGGCAGCCGGCTTGCTGCTTGCGAAGGGCGACCCGAGCGGAAAACTCGGCAGGGCAAACGTCGTCGGGAGCACCGTGACGGGCATCATGACGACCTTCTTGAACGACGTCAAGAAGTCCTTCTTGTCGGCTTGCCGGTTGGTAAAGTTGCCCATGTAGAACGACTCCACGCTGGCGTCCTGTTCCGAGAGCTTCTTCTCCCACTCGCCGACCTCGTGCTCCGCCTGCTTGGTGAATTCGTCGATCTCGTCTTGTAGGTACAGGTCGAGATGTGGCTCGAAAACCTTGAGCGCCAGTTCCTTCGCCATGGCCGCTTGCGGCGCGTCGGCCCCCTTCGGGGGTGTCACGGTCCGCAGGAACTGCAGGGTCTGCTCAAAGATTCCCGAGAGAGCCCTCAGGTAGGACGGGATACTCCTCTCGTGTGTCTCGTCGAGCAATGGCGTTGCGTACTCGGTAATGATATCCTCCCTAACCTTGTCGACAAACGCCCAGAACACCTGTCCCGCATTCGGGAAGATGCGCTGGATGATGGCCGCCTGCTCGTTCACCTTGAGCGTGAGAACGTCAAAGAACCGCCTCGAGGGCTCCAGCGTTATGCTGTCCGCCAGCGCCTGGTTGACGCAGTCCATCGAGTTCGCCAGCACCTCGCGGTCCGAGAATATGGGATGCTTGTGGATGAACAGGTCCACCGCGGCATGGCTCCCGTTCAGCAGCGCCAGCACGTGGGCGTACTTGTTCATCCTCCCATCCACATCCCAAAACTCGTACCCCTGTTCAAACTCGCGCAGCACGGCGCTCTCAAAGATGCCCGTCATGGCGTCGAGCTTCTCCTCCCGCTTCTGACACCCCTGCGCCCAATCGCTCTTGGCAAACGTCCGCAGATTCGCCAGCATCTGCGCCTGCCTCTCGGGGTCCCGGAACACCTTGAAGACGAGCGGGTCGGTGTGCGTCCTGGCGAGGACGAGATCGAGGTAGAAGGGCGCCAGCGCGCCGTAGATCTTGCCATATTCCTGCCTGGCGAGGCCCCTGACGCTCCTCGCGTTCTTGATGACCTGCAGCAGCGCTTCGGGGTCTGTCGACGGGTCTTGTTGCGTGTGCGCCGTGCCGGCGACCTTCATCGTCTCAAACCCGTCCCTCACCTCCGCCACTTTTTGTTGTTGTTGCTGCTGCTGCTGCTGCGCCGTCTTCCTCCTCTCCTCCTCCAAGCCCGCGTCAAACAACAGACTCTGCCTGTTATTCCCCCCTATCCCGCCCGCGACCGCCGCGCTCTCGGCCCCGGCCGACCCCGAGCCCCGCCCCGCGGCCCCGCGCCGCCTCATGGCCTCCTCGAACCGTTTCCGCGCCTCGGTCTCGTCCCAGCAGCCCATACTCCTCAGCCGTGCCACCCACCGGCTGTCGTCGTACACCATCTCGCGCATGCGGCGCGATGTGCGGGCGAAGCGGATCTGGTCGGCGACGGGGAGGTAGTCGAGGATGGTGGAGAGGATTTCTGGGTGCCGGCGTGGTCAGCAGGTGCCGAATTGGGACATGAGAACGGTATTGGAAGATGGAAGAATAGACTCACCTGCTGGCAGAACCGGCTTGGAGTCCAGCATCGCGGTAGCTTGTAGTGTTTGGAGGATGCTGGTCTTTGGCGCGGGGGCTACGGCCCCTGCTGCCACTCTCCTCGAAGGGGCAGACATGTTGGGTGTATGTTGATTGATAGAGGTTGGCGGGTATAATTGAAAAGAAATGGTTGGTTTCGTCACGTCGTCATGGCATTAGGGAGAGGGCGGATCGCTGTGGAAGAGAGGAGATGTTGCGGACGATGATGATGGATGATGAGATGGCCCAGCGAATCGATGGGCGGCGGTGCCGAGCCCAAGCTGCTCCCCGCCAGATAAATTCAGGGTTGCCATGGCAGAGACGTAACGTAGAACGATCCTGTACCGGAATTTGCGGCTGCGGGGCCCAATCTTGGGTGGCCATTCATGTCAGCGTTCTCAATATTACGTGTAATTTTGGACCCTTTTCTGGGACCCTGCAGCCACTGACAGAACACTGGCGTACTACCCCTGAACGTCGTTTTGGGGGGATATCAAAATCCAAGAATCGTCGAGTGTTCTATATACCTCGACTGTTTGTCGTTCTTCGTCATGGCTTGATCGAGCAAACATGGGCTCAAATGCACTCCAACTCTAAATGCGCATCTCGCTCCTTGCAACCCTCTCCCTTGAGTGCCAGCGATCAGCTGCGCCCCTCCGCTGCCTCAGCGGCCAGAAACCGACGGGTAGCAGCGACAGCCGGCTCCTCACCACCCTGCCCCCGTCTCGGATATAAATGCCCAAACAAGCACGTCCACAAATCAGCCTTATCCACCGCCTCGCCCGAGATCCCGTCCTTGCCCATCAGCTTTGACAAGTGTGCCTGCTGCATCTCGAGCGCGTTGGCCTCGTCCAGGTTCGCGTCCAGCAGTTCGGGCGTCGACTCCTTCGACTTGCCCTTCAGGTTCCGCCCCATGGGCTCCATCCGCCTCTGCACCGACAGGTCGTAGATCGACTCCTCCACCGTGCCGCCCACAATGTACAACCACACCGTGGTCTCGTGCTGCTGCCCGATCCGGTCGACGCGCGCGATGGCCTGGAGCTCCAGCGCCGTGTTGAGAAGCGGCTCGCACAGGAATACGTGGCTGGCGTTCACCAAGTTGAGCCCGCTGGCGTGCGCTCGGGCGTGCAGCAGGAAGACTTCGGTGCCTGGGTCCTCCTTGAAGTTGGTGATGCCGTGTGCCTTGTCGAACGAGGTGAAGCCGATGCGGTATCTCCGAAACGCAAGAGCGAGAACCTCCAAAAACTCCTTGTACTGGGAGAATATAATCGATTTGGCCCCCGGGTCCGACTCTCTCAGCCACAAGAGATGGCGAGTGAGAGTGTCCACCTTTGTCGTGAAGCTCGGGCCGTCCAAGTCGATGTTCTTGATCTCAGCCAGCTTCTCCGTGTTAAACTCGGTGTAGATGGTTGAAACTTTCTTTGTCGTGGCAGCTTTCGACCTGTCCGGGCTCTCGTCGCCCTGGAGGTGCGTTTCTGTATGCACCTTGAGCTCTTGCGGCTTCAGGGTAATATCGTGGAGATTGGACGCCGTCAACTGCTTCTTGCACACGGGGCAGTTGCGATGCGCTCGAAACCACATTGTGATGCACTCCTTGCAGAACTGGTGTCCACAGACTGTCAAGACGCCAATCGTGAAGGCCGACTGGCAGATGACACACATCTGTTGTTCATGTGGGTTGGTCTCGGCTTCCTTGAGGTGGACGACTGCCAATAGTTAGCCATATGTCTGACTCTGTCCTTTCCTCTGCGTGGCTTACGATATCGATGCTTGGCTTCTGCAGTCGCCAACTTCGTTTGCAGGCCTTCTTCTTGTCGTTGCACTGCCTGCAAGGCGGCATCCAGAGCCTTGGCCTCCAATGAACCTTCATATTCGCCAACCATGTCAGAGACCTCCTGCAGCTGCCGATAGTACTCGATACGAGCGTTCAAGGTATCCATAAAGCGCTCGATCTCCTTTTCGATGGCCGTTGCAGCTTTCGATTGTTCAGCTTGGTGTCGGAGGGTCGACTTTAGCAAATCCGAGACGACGACGAGCTCGTTCGCAGCTCTCGTGCTCGCGTCGCTCCGGAGCTTGGCCGAGAGCCCACGCATCTCCGACACCAACCCCCGCATCGAAGTTAGGGGGTCGGCTTCGACAAATGGCGGCTTGACAAAGTCGCGAACCTTCAAAAGCTCAAGGAGCTTCTCGGGAAACGGTCCGTCCCCTTCAGTAGCCATCCGAGCTGCCACTTTCATCTCGTGTTCGACCAAAAAGTTTTTCTGTCCCGTTACTGCGGCTTGTCGGTCCGCGAGCGCGATCCTGAGAATCTGGAGGTAAACCAGAATCTCATCCTGGAGCTTTGTCGATTGCTCGTACTCTTCACCCGTGATCTCGTCGTTCTCTTCATCAACTAGAGGCCTGGACAGAAGCTGAATGACGTGTTCGCGCCAATCATCAACTTCAACGGCCTGGTCATCCAAAGCGACCATGAGCTCTTCGAGGGCATCGGCAACTCTCCGGCTTTCGATGCCTTTCTTGCCGACAGACTTGAATGTGGGGATGACGGCAAAGGCCTGCTGCGCGGCGGCGTTAAATAGCTTCTCCATCAACTTCCTTGCCTTTCCATGGCTCTGTAGCACGGTTAGCTAGGCTCCGCATGGGGGGGGGAATCCACCAACCTCCTGTAGGATTTCTGTTCTGATCTCTTTCGCAAGATCATACGCCTCCACCTCCAGCTTCTCTAGGCGTTTGAACTCGTCCGAATCCGGCACGGTTAGCTCCTGGTTCGACTTCACCGAGAAATATCCGTTCGCACAGAAGAAGACCGCTCTGTGTTGGATCTCGAGCGCCGATCGTAGCCGGCGCCGAGCCTCTCCCACTCGTGGCGGCACGGCGTCTTCACGGTCTTCCACCGCGCCATCACCAGGCGAAGGCCGATTCTCGCTCGCAATTGCTCTGGAAGCTTCTTGGGCTTCCTGGTCCAGCTGAGCCCGGCACTCTGCCACCATCTCGCTGCTCTTTGCCAGGACCTCTTGCCAAATTGCCAGAGCATCTTGCTCCCGTTTTTGGCAGGCGACAATCTGTCCTCTCAGCAACTTGGCTGAGAGGACGCCGCGGTGGTCAATCCTCCTCGCGCCATCGGTTTGCTCGAGCATCGCATCCAAAACCTCGGCGACGGTCCTCATGGGCCCAGACTTCTGCCCAAGCGCCCGCCGATTCCGATTTCCAACCTCGGGGTGTAAAACGGTCTGACGGAGTCGATCAAGGGCCACGCGCATGGCACTCTGCACGGCCGGATCCTCGGGATCCCAGTCAGGCCGCAAGGGGTTTCCTCGGCCGTCCAACCCGCAGGTCTCTGCAAGCTCTTCGAACAAGCTCTGATAATGCTGTTCTTCCACTGCAGTAAACGGCATCGTGATGACATAGCGCTTCTGGGGGGGGATGGCAATCTCGTTCCGCACGAGGCTTTTGCTGTGACGCATCGATATCGAGTTGAAGATCTTCCGGAACGACGCCTTGTCAAAGGTGGTGAGAAAGTCCCAAATTCTTTTGTCTGACGCATACGGTTCGTAGCGGAGAAAGAGGAGCAGGCCGCGGAGATCTGGGGGGCATGGCTGTCAGCTCATCCTTGTCGCACTAGGGCGGTGCTATTCTTACCTTTCTGGACATCGTCCTTGACCGGCGTGCCTGTGACGCCCCAGGCGTTGATACGGGGAATCATCCGAGCAAGCTTCGCCGCGTTGTTGGCCCAGTTCTCAACCATCTGGGCTTCGTCCATACACACTCGCCACCAGGAGAGCTGGACAAGGGGAGACTTGCGCCGCTCGTACTGCTTCTCGGTGCGCATCGAGCGGGACGGTTCATCCCACGCAGCCCAAATCTCGGTCCTGAGAACCTCGTACGTCGTCACCACCACATCCTGCTGGGCCAGATGCTCGGCGGAAATTTCAGACCCATCCTTCACCCTGGCAGCCTTTTTGATTCCAGGATAGACCATGACCTTCAAACTTGGAGCATGGCGGTTGAGCTCGGAGAGCCACTGGTCCAGGAGGGAAGACGGTGCGACAACCAGGGTTGCCGAGGTAGAGAGCAGCTCCCGTTGAAGGAAGGGGTCTAAAACCATGATTGGAGAAGGAGGGCGCGGATGGAGGAGTATCAGCGCAATTACCTCCAGCGTCTTTCCGAGTCCCATCTCCTCGGCGATAATACCTCCACGAAGATGTTGGAAGGAATGGAACAAAGCGGGATCTCTGGTGGCAGTACCGAAAAGCGGACTCAGATAGATGGTGTTTCCGTCGGCGTCCTTGGCTCGTTCAAATGAGATTGGGGGGCCTGATGAGGCGGGCGGAATATAGGGGCAGATGCCCGCCTGTTGGGTTTGAGAATCCTGCTGCCAGTGCACGCCTTCCCGTTGGAGGAGCCACTGGACAGCCCTCCGCTGGAAGGGGTACAGATTTGCCTCCAACCGTTCAATCTCCATAGATGAGACCTCCCGGTCCAAGGTTACCTTGTCGGGGACGCATGCGGCTTGATAGAAGTCCTGAGCAGACCAAGAGAGTTGCGCGCCGCCCGCGTTGGGCAAACACAGATCCGGATACCAGGTTCCGAAGACCTTGTCGCGGAGAATCTGCTGAGTACTCGAGTCCATTCGCCTGCTCCCCCACATGGTCGTCCTCTCGTTCCATCTCACTTCGACGGAGAGATCCAACTGGACCGATCCCCCAGTCTGGCGAATCGAGACGTCCACAGCCCCCCAGAGGCAACCAGCTTCGCCGGGATTGAAGCCTTGGACATCCACCACCCACAAAGCAGCCCTCAGCGCTGGGGTAAAGCTGCTGTCAGCCAACGAGGGGCAGACGTAGAAGCCGGACCCTCGATAGTAGGGGCGAGGCCTGATTTGCAACCGCCAGGTGCCGCTGTCGGGGTCCTCGGGCACCGTATTGAGGAGTTCCACAGCAAGCGTTTCTCCCACGTTTCTCCGAGTGACGACCGGACTTTCCCAGGCGACGGCTAACCCCTCGCAAGTGACAGTAAGATGGCCGTGTTCCCGGGCGATGCATATTGAGTCTCCAACCGCAGTGGTCTTGGCGCGCTTTGCTGGACGAACGGAGGGTCCCTGGCCTGCCCCCTCATCCTGCGGTGGGATTGATCGAAGGCATTCCACCAAGGCCGCGATGTTCTCGGCCTGAGAGCTCTGGCTCAACACCGTCCGGGAGAGAGGATCTGCTTTGGCTCGAGGCATGGCGGCTGCGCTGGCTCGTCTTCCGATGAGGCACTGAAGGCTAAAGGGCTACTTCAGAGCGCGCACCGCCGTCTTGCGGTAACCGAAGGGGCGAGCGAAAAGTCGTTAAAAACGTTGCTGGTGGTAATGAAATCCCACAACAAAAATATGCGAGAGACAGCGGTCTGATGAAATATCAGGATGGCATATCTTTCTTGATGGAATATCCCAAATATTTGAACCTCAAGCCAACAGACAATGACAGTTCGTTCACTGTGGGATGGCGGAGAACGGTCAATCCACAAAGTCCGGGAATGCGATGAGATCGTGGAAATGGAGACGGGGTGCAGGAAGACTGCGAGCCCGAGAGTTTGATGCAGAGGTGAAGGGGAGGAGAGGGAGTGGCCGCCTGCACCATCAGTGACTTATAAGACGCCCCGCCAATGAGAGCTGCAGCCTTGTGGGTGCCCCGCCGTTCTCATCCAAGGGACAATCTGATTGGCGAATGAATGGCTTCGGGACGGGCCTTGGTTTGAGCGCCAGGGCCGCTCTTTGGCTCGTGCTCCGGGGTTTCTGACTGCGAAAACTTTCCACTTTAGCAGCATCGACGCGTGAACCACCAACCCGACGACCGACTGACCGACCGACCGTAGGGGTTGATGTCATGATCCTTGGCCGCCATCGGTTGCAACTGGCCTCCTTTCAATAGGTACGCTTGATGCATCTGCCACCCTCCGACATGCCCCTATCTCTCGGTCCCCCGAGTTGGCTGCCCTGTGCCGAGTGTCGCTGACCACGGTTCGCAGCACGAATGAAGTCCCTCCGGATACAGTCTGCTCTGGGGCTCTTGTTCCGACCCCGCTCCGCGCCTGCGCCCTCAATCGGTGCCCCCGGGCTCAGGGCGCAAGCACGATGGGCGCATAAGGGCACGCAACCCCAGCTTCCTGTGGTCCCGACGCCAATCCCTTTTGTCCCCGATGTCGAGACCTTCCTCACCGTCATCGGCCGCGGCCTCAAACAACACGCCTCCAAGTTTCCGACGTGGGACGCCCTCTTTACCCTGTCATCCGACCAGCTCAGAGAACTCGGCGTCGAGCCGCCGAGGACGAGAAAATACCTGTTGAGGTGGAGGCAGCGGTTCCGGGAAGGCAGATTCGGCCCTGGCGGCGATCTCAAGCATGTTGAGAACGGCACCGCGGAGCTGAAGGTCCAGCAACCAGACCCGACCCGGTTCTTGAGTCGTCAGCGGCATGCTGTCAACGTGCCTGCCGGCAAGAAGGTCGCAGACGTCCCGGCCGAGGATGCTGTCCCGGTGCGAGGTTTCTCGGCCAAGCGGATTCACAGCATTTCCGGCCCATACGCGCTGCCCATGAAGTATGGCGGTGCTCGTGTGACCGTCACAGAAGGGATGTGGGAGGACCGGAGGGGACACAAGGTCGATGGTGGTGAACGGAGACGGGCCGAGATCCGCTTCAAGAGGCGTGTTGCCGAACGCAAGGCGCTGAGGGAGAAGCAGGGCTTCTACTAGTGACCAGATCACGGATGGGTTGCCGGGCGTATCGGGAGTGGTGTGTCAAGATAGCTGTGGGCTGTCGGGCTGTCCAGCAGCAGCGCATCGCGTGTAGAATCTGTACATTAATGCATTTTGGCGTCTAGAATGCAAGGTTTGAGACTGGCACCCGATTTATGGGCAACGCAGTGGGCAGGTCGTCGTCGCACGGGACTGACTGGCCACAGTAGTCTTCTGTACAAGCACAGTCCGGGTCTTCTGCTTCGTGCAGCATGTCATAAATCTAGCATATCTCAGTGGATCCGGGATCCGGCCCCGGTTGCACAACTCCTCCCGACACAGTAACCTGGGGTGTTTCAAGAAGCGCGCTGGAATTCTCCGTGGACTGAACCCCACCATCCGCCCCTTTGCTGCGACCTTTGGGTTCCGGCGAGACGGAACGTGGCGTCAGCGGCACCAGGTTTGCCCAAGAAGGCTGCGTTGTCAGCGTTGACTAACGCTACCAAATGGGGGCCACAAGGGTCCTCTCCGGCGCCAAAGGTCAGGAACAAAAGGCATTCATTCCTCGGTCGGCTTTTGGGAAAAAGTGTTTGGGCTACAATGCTTTTGTTTTGTCCACATTGTGAGGCACAGAGCTGTCGAAACGAACCGTTTCACTTCGTTTGAAACACTGACCTGCGGCGCGACAGACAAAACATGCCGTCGAAGAATCCTGAGCCGCCACCAGGGAGGCGGAGCAATGCGCGATGCATCCCCCAAGCAGGCAGCGATTTAACGAGGATAAACACCGCCTTTTCCCCACGACCTGCAAGCCTACGCAACAGCACACGAATCTTTATAATCTAGCGTCGCGGCCTGCGTGTGCATCTTGAACCTCGAGTTGGTTGCGCATCTCTTCGACCAGGCACCAGTGCCCACTCCTCCCGACCGTTCCCTTCTGGGGCAAGTTCAGTAATCGCCCGAGCGTCCCGGCTGGTGCCTCGGCAAACGGTGCAACGCGTCACGCAGCCCGACCAAACCGACCAAACCGACCACACCGACCAAACCGAAAGCTCAACACTCTCTTGTCGACTCAACAAGTTGACTCGACGACCCAGAGTGACTCATCAGCAGGAACCCAAGCAAATCCTTCAGCTCAACCCCACGACCGCTGGTTCAGAAACGGGATGCAGCCCGGCAGCGACCGATCACGGATGGTTCGAATTGGCCATGGAACGAAAGGTATTGAGAAATGAAACCGGCATTTGTCATCGGCCTGGCCCTCGGACGAACCAGGATTGCGGCCAGATGGCTCAACGACGCCGCCGTGTACGCATCGTGGGAACGCCTTCATCTTGGCAGGCACCAGGGGCATGGACGGGATGTCTGGTTCGGTCGTGCCCGGCGACACCGATCGGAGTTACGACTTCACTTTCGTTGGACGGACGGCTGGGAGGCTTCGATCACGGCACATGGACGGCATCACCACGACATGGGCAGGGACGCTGCCGAGTCAGATCGGGCCAAAGTTTGCCCGAAACATCAACCAAAGGGCGTCGGACTTTCCAGGAACGGGGAACGCATGGACTGCGCTATTTTCATCATTTGAGAACCCTGGAGACGGAGGTTTCGGGGCATTTGTTCGTCCCGGGGCGCTGGCGCTGGCAGCACACGCCAGACGAAGAGGACTGGGGGTTCGTGATGCAGAAGGGGGACTGCGGTCAGGCACGCCGCAAGCGATGACGGCGCATTCTGTGTGCGCAAAGCCTGTGAGAGGCTATTCGAAGCTAATTGCGTTTGTCTAGCAGCGAGCTCGACAGCCACTCTCGTCTTGGGCCGCAGAAGAACAGGACGACGGAAACTGGAACCTCGTCTAGATTTGGATACCGATGCAGGCGAACGGCAAAGATCTTCCCCAGGCCTTCGAGGCTGCTAAAGATAAACTGCGGCTGAAAGATGCCCAGTCGAGTTCAAGATCTCGGGCGGGGGGTGCCTAAGCCCCATCTCCCGGACTTGAATCCGGATCGCGAAGTGGGGGAGGGCACGCAGCGGCACGGTCGGGGGTTTGGGTGCGATGTGGCGCATGGGCGTCGTCCCCGGCAAGCCTGCCGGCGCAACCGTTGAACGTTGCATCCGCGCCGTGCGCCTCATTCTTGGCAAGGCAGATTTCAGCTCCCCGGTCAGAACAAC
>FJWA01006934.1_pt1 | contig 12305 bp, 10 predicted proteins | sample 1011891 | NCBI WGS metagenome assembly FJWA01 (sample SAMEA3912450, study PRJEB9761) | metagenome | biome: forest; material: soil | place: USA | collected 2011-06-22 | depth 0.1 m
TCTCTCTCTCGTCCTGTCATTCACTTGCCGAGAGCATTTACCCCGTGGAGACGAGTCACTTCCTTCGTTTTTCCCTGGGAAGGGGTGAAACTTTTGTGGTGCCGAGACTGCAACTGTGTGGCCTCCTCCACGTTCAACCGGCTACTTTAGTGGTAGACTCTCGGCGGTGCTCTGGCAAATCACAAGTCTGGGAGGCCCCTCTGCATTTGAGACATCAAGTTCCCCCCCTCCAATCTGACATACATGCAATGCAGGATGAATTTGTGAACTCGGACACATTTCCACGTGAAATCAAGGCATAAACTACCTGTGCGCTACAAGACAATGTTCCCACCGTCACTACTACCATCACCTCCACCAACCGGAATCCTCTCCCCCCAGAGCTCCAAAACCCCTTTCTCCGCCAGCTCTGGCAGCAGGCGGACGAGCACAAGTTCCAGGATGCCATAGACGAGGTGCTTGTTGCAGTAGGCGTCGCCAAACACGTCCAGGATGCCTCGCTCAATCTCGTCGAGAATTTCCCCATCACGGTCATCAACAGTATCCTGGTCATCAGCATCGTGATTATCTCGATCACCTCCCTTTTCATCGCCACGCGACGGCGACGACGCCATCACGTTAACCGCCGCGCCGCCACTGGCACTAAGCTCAACGTTCGCAGCAGCGGTCGATGCGCTAGCGTGAACGTTTGGAGGAGCACCACCCCCCTGCCCTTGACCGCCGGTCTTCGGCCTCGGAGCGGGAGCGGACCGGCGGGACCGGGATGCTGCTCCTCCTGTGACTGTTGCTGCTGATCTTGAAGCTTCCTGTCCTCGTGTTTGTGCTCGGGTGGCAGGAGTTCGGTCAGTGTTAGTGGCCGTTTCGTCGACGCCGCGCGTTGCTTTTCCTGCCTCCCCCCTTGCAGCTGTCGTTGTTGGTGTTGTTGATAATGATGATGGCCAACGACCCCGACCCCTGTCACCGTCATTCTTGCCCTTGTCGATGGTGCTTGCTGCCGTCTTCAGCTCTGCAGATCCTTCCGTCTTGTCCTGGCGCGCCCTCCTCGAAACGGGACTAGCTCGGAGCAGGCCGCCGCCAAAATACAGCCGTCCCACCCCCTTCGGAACAAGCGCCCAAAGCGCGCTAGCGCACCTGCGCTTGAGGGCGCGGAGCTCGGCGTCGGAAGACGGGGCGACCAGAGTCGATTTGCCGGCGGGCATGTTGCCAGGGAAGAGGGCCCCACGCACGGTGCGGAGGAGTGGGGGCAGCTTGGCCGCGTCCAAGACATGGCGATGGATGCCGTAAGATAGGAGTCTATAATCAACCCTCCCCCGGAGGCGGGGAAATATGTAAGCATCACTGAAAACAGAAGGACGGTGTGGTTTGGCTGACTCGGAAAGGAGGGGCAGTTGGGGGGCTCGTTTGAGATCGTTCATGCGTGGGGGAACAACGGGAAGAGGTTGTGTGTCTTGTGTCTGGTTTTGTGCAAGCCCACGAGGGGAATGGTCAGGGGGCCAAACGGCCAGGGACAGGGCTTGGGCAGCACGCACGTTGGATGGCAAACCACCCAAAACGGAGAAGAGCGAGACGAGAAGGATGACTGTTGTGGTGGAAGGCGCGGCACTGGCCGCACTGAAGAGGCGTTCCAGGCAGGGGGGGGGGTTTGCCTGAGTCTCGGAGGCCAGAGCTTCATGCTCGGAATGCGGGGGACCAGGGCACCATGAAAGGGAGCATGGGCCACCCAGACCTCTCACGTCATGTCGAGATGACATTCGTCGACACCAACAGCCATCGAGCGGCCTTGTGGTCATGCACGAGCGTCACGATGGGCGCTCAGCTATGCTGGAATGGGAGACATTGCCAGCGGCGGCCATGCTGAGGGTCGACAATCAGGGGAGCGGGCACTTGCATGGCTCTGACCTGTCATTCTTCCGACAATCCTCGACGACCTCGACCCCCTTCCCGAGACAGCGCCAACCGAGAACGGAAAAGCCTTCATCAAGGCAATCCGTCTGATTTGAAGAAACGTGAAGATGGCGGACCGTGAGGAGCAGGCCAGCGGTCGTGATCAAGGAAGAAGCTTGATGCGTGAGAGCGCGGTCAAGACAGTCCAGGGGCCAAAGCCCTGAACCCTGCACGCATCTCCATCTCGGCGCGTAAATAAGGGTCGTCGATGGATCGTCTGGCGACGCCCCACGAAGCTCTCGTGCAATCAGGCCTGCCCAAGGTGGTAAGGGCTCGCGATTGGCCCGGTCTCGATATGCAGGTTATCAATGACGAGAAGCGGAAAGAGGCGTCGCCTGCGGGTCGCCGATTTGGCCGCATGACATGTGGGAGGTGTGTTGCACTGCATCCAACCCTTTACCCCGGGGCCTTGCCCCGGTTGGGCCATTGGTGGACGCACTGCATCCAGTGACCCCTCGCGACCGGTGACGGCGGAAGGCTTCCAGGTCTCGGATGGACCGTATCGGCCAGGTCGTGGGCTTCGCGAAACTGCCGTGTTGCAACTTGCAACTTTCGGAGCTGCGGAGCAGACGCTGATTCGTGCCGGACGGCTCCGTCGTCAGGTCCAGTGACTGACGGCTCATGCAGTGCGACAGAGGCAGCTTGTGAAAAGGGGCGGGGGTTCAGCAAAGCAGAAGTAAACATGGAGCCCCCTACCTGTCAAGTTTGCTGTCCATGCCAGCGATTCGTCGTCCCGGCCCCATGACGGCGATCCACTGCAGCATCGATAATGCGCCGCCGAGCCAGGGCATCCGCATGTTCATCTCGGCAAGATTCGACACGGCTGACCAAGCTCGAAACGCCAACACGGGAGTCGGGGACGGGTTTGGATCCGCATTGGAGGATCGAGTGAGCGGAATGGGTGGCCGGCCGGTCTCGTGTCGAGTTGCGCCCTTGTGAAAGCCCGCACGCTGAGAGGAGCGCGGTGGCAGGGAGCGGGAAGCCAGGAGGATCGCGAAGGCGGTTCTGATGAATGATGTCGCGAGAAAGCACCACTGCAGGATGGTCCAGAACAGGGCTTGGAGCGAAAAGCCTTTGCGGGCATCCCGGGACCCATCGCTCGGTTTCCCCAAACGGCCCCCATCCTCAGCTGTTTTCTGCCGCTGGACAGTCCTGGACGCAATGATGAGTAGCTCCCATATGAGCCACGGCTCCGATAGTCTGTTGGCCACTGCGTTCCCGAGAATTAGCTCGGAGAAGATCTGGCCAACCAGAGCGGTCAGGCAGCCATTCTCGAGATCTTCGGTGGGGAGAAGGATGGCCAAGAAGGCGTAGACCAGCAATTGGCGATAGGCTGCTTCGTTCTCAGCCTGCGTGGCGACGCTTTCGGGATCCTCGGGCCTGGGGACTGGGGTGAGCGCGGGCAGCGGGCACAACGAGTGATAGATCTCGCGCGGGTTGGCGCTGACTGGTGGTTGTGTGATAGGATCGTGAGCCGCTCGGTAGGCTGAAGGCTCGGGGGTGTCAGCGCATCACGGACGAGGGGTGGGTGAGCCCGCAGGCTAGGAACGAGGCGGGTGGGGGGGGTTCGGACGGACCGGTGACGTGCCTGTCCAGCAGCTCGGGAAGCTCGTCGAATAACAAGCTCTCCAAGTCGACCTTCCTCAGCCGCTGCTCGAGTGCGCGGGTGATATGGGCAATAATCTGGACGATCTCGGCGACAAAGGCCTCGTCGGGGGTGATTTTGGCGTACCAGTTCTGGACAAACTCCCTCAGGATGATGGCAATGAGGGCGTAGAGCTGAAGGTCCACATCATTGCGGCTGGTCAGGGGTGGCAGCATATGCTCGATGGGCGCTGGCGAGGCCCTGCCCTTGTCGGCCTGCTGGGGACAGAGGATGCGGCGGACGAGGAAGGCCGTCGCCTTGTCCGAGAGAGGGGAGGCGGCAGATGCCGTGCGGACACCACCACGGCCGGGCAGCTGCAGCTGCGACGACTGGCTATTGGATGTTGCGGCGGACTCGGCCTGGAGACTCGAGGTGCGCGACGGCTTCGGTGGCCGCGGAGGAGTCGAGGCACGCGCGGGAGGAGGCGGGACAGTTGCAGCCGCACCGGCGGTCGTCATGGCGGCGGCGGCGGCGGTCAGAGCTGGCAACGATGCCGGGTCGTCGTCATGATGGATTGCCGGCCTCTGCACTCATTTCGGCCCCGAATCCTGTCAGACCCGGAGCAGTTGTTGTTTTGGCTTCTTTTTCCTTTCGTTGGTTTTGGCCTGGACCAGCAGCAAGGTGCGACCGTGCGACGTGTTGCACGAAGGCGGCCTCGCGATCGCTTATCGGCGCTGCATGGTTTCGCTGTCGGAAACGGCAGGCGGTGAACATCCGAAGCGGGCTGAGAGGGGTCCCACTCGGCTCAGCCTTGTTGACAGCCTTGTGGGCCTTGTTGTCCAGGGGCCAAGTAATCTGTATGTCGGCAGCCTTGTTGATTCGGGCCCCTTGATTGCACAACGAGTCAAGAACACAAGATCACAGAGCCTTCCGCCATTCAAGTCATGATTTCGGCCATTCTTACCTTCGAGCTTAAATAGTTATACTGCGTGGGCGAATGATCCACTGTAGCTCATCATCACCCCCTGTCTGCCAACCTGTCGCCCTCGTCGACAGCGGCATCGACATCGACATTGCACAGGGCAAACGTGGCGATACCTACCTGCTCTAGGCATGTGTGAATTTTATGAGTACAGCGGCCGAGACGGGGCGGCCATCTATCATACAGGAAGTTGACCCAAGATGCTTCGCAGCCTTCCCACTCGCTCATTGTTCCCCAGTCGACTTGTGGGTTGTCTCGTATCTGTCCAAGGGAAGGGCATGGTCAGCATTCAACGCCTCACACATCGCACCTCACATGGCGGCGACAGCCATGATGCCAGTGCAGAACTCACCTCTTGCCCCTGAAAGCCCACACGCCCCAGTTGCCAGCGCTGATATCCTGCGGGTCCATGTCATTGAGGTCCCACCGGAGGCTGCGGAACTTGTTCTCGCCGGGCTCCATCAGAACGTCAAATTCGCCGGCTGCCGTCTTGTTGACCCAGTCGATGTCGCGTTGCATGTCGGCTTGCGTGTAGCCCGTCACGATGATGGGCGCCTTAGTCTCCAGGAGCATGGGGAGCGTCTCCTCCCACTCGTGCGAGCTCGCCGGGTGGCCCAGCCCCGGGTGAAACATGACGAAGCAGTCAAAGTAGGGGTCGTAGGGGTAGAAGTAGCCGGCTTTGTGGAGGGTGTGGTAGTAGTCGACAATCGTGCTGATCTTCATGGTCGGCCACACCCTGTCCTCGACGATGGCCCCAAAGGGATTTGTGGGTGTCCGCGGAGGGAGGGGGAACTCGTCGTCCCGGTTGAGCATGCTCTCCGGGCCGATGAAGATGAGATGAATCCTCGACCGAGGGAACAGATGGGCCAGCTGGACCCACGCATCCCGAGGGAGCGAAGATTCGGCCCGAGCCCCGAGGATGAAGAGCCGCACGGCCGGGGCCTCCACCCGGAGGCCCTTCACATCCATACCGCCACCCATCTTTTGTGGATGCAGAGTGTACCGGAGAGCTTTTGTTTCGACCGTCAGTCTGTGGAACAAGGGGCGCAGCTCGAAGGGGACATACCGCTGAAGCTCTTGATGCCCTCGGGTGTCAGCTTCCCGCCAGACTGGATGCCGTAAGGGCTGAGCTCGTGGACGATGCTCCCAATGGTGAGGGGGTAGGTCAGAAGCCTTGTTGCTTGCCGCATGCTCCGATCGTCGTTGATGGCATTGAAGTTGCGCGTGTACAAGAAGGTATCCCAGTTGGTCATGTTGACCAACGCCTCCTCCATCTGCGACCCCGCATACTGGAACTCGGGGAAGAAGCGGCCGGACCGAAGGTCGTGGTCGTCCTCGTTGATCTGGCGCAGCGTGTCGCATACCTCCAGGTGCGCCTCGTAATCGTCTGCCCAATGCTGCTCGCTACAGTACAACGGGATACCACAGTCGGGGCACTCGAACTTGGCATGCGCCGGGGCCGCGGCGCCGCCTGGTTGGTGGTCATGGTGTGGGCAGCCCGCATGCTGTTTTATAAAGGCCGCGCGCTGCCGGATCTCGGGAACGGGCGAGTTTGTGTAAGAGTGGAAGAGGTCGTCGGACGCCAGGACTCGGTTTGGCTTGGAACCGGACGCGGGGCTGGCCGAGCTGAAGGCGGTTTGCGCAAAGCCGGAGGACAAGCGCTTCGAGACGGAAGCCTGGCCCACACGGGCGGCGGCCGAGGCAGGAAGAGCATCAATCTGTCTTGTCCGGGGGCTGTTGCCAGAAAGCGAGCGCCGTTGGTGTTGAGGAGCAGCAGCCTGCAAGGAGCCATTGGGTCTGCGGCCCTGTCGGCCGAGGGACACGGAGCACCGGGTGCAAACCCTCGAAAGCGCCGAGCGCGCTGCGAGCTCTGCCGGGAGAGCCATCGCGGTTCGGTTTTGGTTGTCTGGCGTCTTGCGATGCGACTTTTTGAAGCTTCTGGGGGTGGGATGACATGGGATGGATGCCGAGCTGCTGCTTCTCGGCCCATGCTCGATTCTTGTCCAATCACCGCACTCAGCAGCTCTCGCTGTGGCCCCACCCTCGCCGCCCGCCAGCTCCAGATTGGATCAAGTTTTTTGCAACGCCAAAGCTCCATCCATCCATCCACAGCCCAAGCCCGTGAACAAAACACCAGTTCATCAAGTCGCAAGGCTGCACCGTCCACTCACCACGGAAAAAGCCGCGCCGGCCTTCTGCGCTCCCCGGGAATCATGGCGACCACGTCCAACATGTTCATGTACTCGCTGACGATCCAGCCGCCAACCACCGTCTCGCAGGCGCTGCTGGGTCAGTTCTCGGGGACCAAGGAGCAGCAGATCATCACCGCCTCAGGCTCCCGCCTGACGCTCCTCCAGCCGGATCCCAGGCAGGGCAAGGTCAATACCCTGTTGTCGCATGACATCTTCGGCATCATCCGGTCCATTGCCTCGTTCCGCCTCGCCGGCAGTCACAAAGGTGAGTTCCCATCGCCAACCCCCCCAACCCGCACCCACCGCTTTTTCTCGGACAATTAGTGATTCTCGATCCGCTCCGCAGCTTTGGCCGCGGCATGATCTCCGTCTAGAATTGCGTGGTGGCTTGCGGATTGCTTGCGGACTGCCCACGTAATTCTGTTTGCGCACCGGACTGTGCTAAAACGCGTCTGCCCATAGACTACATCATCCTCGCGACCGACTCGGGCCGCATCGCCATCATCGAGTACCTGCCCAAAACGAACAGATTCTCGCGGATCCACCTCGAGACCTTCGGGAAGTCGGGCGTGCGCCGCGTCATACCCGGCCAATACCTGGCTGCGGACCCCAAGGGACGAGCATGCCTGATCTCGGCTGTCGAGAAGAACAAGCTGGTCTATGTTCTGAACCGGAATGCCCAGGCCGAGCTGACCATCTCATCGCCTCTTGAGGCACACAAGCCCGGCGTCCTGGTCTTATCGCTCGTGGCCCTCGATGTCGGTTATTCCAATCCTGTCTTCGCCGCCTTGGAGATGGACTATTCCGAAGCCGACCAGGATCCCTCGGGCAAAGCCGGTGGTGAGGCTGAGGCTCACCTTGTCTACTACGAGCTTGACCTGGGCCTGAACCACGTTGTGCGCAAGTGGTCAGACGTTGTCGACCCGACCTCGTCGTTTCTCTTCCAAGTTCCGGGAGGCAACGATGGCCCGAGCGGTGTCTTGGTCTGCGGAGAGGAAAATGTCACCTACCGCCACTCCAACCAGGAGGCCTTCCGCGTACCCATCCCCAGGCGGCGCGGCGCGACCGAAGACCCGCAGAGGAAACGCATGATAGTGGCAGGCGTGATGCACAAGCTCAGGGGCAGCGCCGGTGCCTTCTTCTTCCTGCTCCAGACCGACGATGGAGATCTGTTCAAGGTCACCCTTGATATGGTTGAAGACGACGATGGCAACCCGACTGGTGAGGTCCGGCGTCTCAAGATAAAGTACTTTGACACGATACCCATCGCCCAGAGCTTGTGCATTATGAGGAGCGGTTTTCTCTTCGCTGCAAGCGAGTTCGGTAACCACCAGCTGTACCAATTCGAGAAGCTTGGGGATGACGACGAGGAACTCGAGTTCACCAGCGATGACTTCCCGACAGACCCTCAGGCTGCCTACAACCCTGTCTACTTCCACCCTCGACCCCTGGAAAACCTGGTGTTGGTGGAGAGCATGGATTCGATGAACCCCCTGATCGATTGCAAGGTCGCGAACCTCACGGGCGAGGATGCGCCCCAGATTTACTCGGTCTGCGGGAACAGGGCGAGAAGCACTTTCCGCATGCTCAAACACGGACTGGAGGTGTCTGAGATTGTGGCATCCGAGCTTCCCGGCACGCCCTCTGCCGTTTGGACGACCAAGCTCACCAAGTACGACGAGTATGATGGCTACATCGTGCTGTCCTTTACAAACGCGACGCTCGTTCTCATCATCGGGGAAACTGTCGAGCAAGCGGACAAGAGCGGGTTCCTGACGACGGTACCGACCCTGGCGGTCCAGCAGATGGGTGAGGAGGGCCTGATCCAAGTGCATCCTAAGGGCATCCGACATATTGTGCAAGAACGTGTCAACGAATGGCCAGCGCCTCAGCACCGGTCGATTGTCGCTGCTGCCACCAACGAGAACCAAGTTGTGATTGCTCTGAGCTCCGGGGAAATCGTCTACTTCGAGATGGACGCCGATGGCTCGCTTGCCGAGTACGACGAGAAGAAAGAGATGTCGGGAACGGTCACATCCCTCAGCTTGGGCAGGGTGCCAGAAGGGCTAAGGCGAAGCTCGTTCCTGGCCGTCGGATGCGATGACCGCACGGTCCGCATCCTCAGCCTGGATCCAGAGACGACCTTGGAGATGAAGTCGATCCAGGCGCTTTCTTCAGCGCCATCGTCTCTGTCCATCATGTCGATGGAGGACTCCACCGGCGGCATGACATTATTTCTGCACATTGGTCTGCATTCCGGAGTCTACCTGAGGACCGTCCTGGATGAGGTCACCGGCGAGCTCACCGACACTCGGCAAAAGTTCCTTGGCCCGAAGCCCACCAAGTTGTTCCAGGTCTCGGTGCAGAACCAAGCGTGCGTTCTTGCCCTCAATTCAAGGCCTTGGCTAGGCTACACCGATCCCATCACCAAAAGCTTTGTCACGACACCGTTGAGCTATTCCGATCTCGAATACGGCTGGAACTTCAGCAGCGAGCAATGCCGGGAAGGCATGGTCGGCATCTTTGCCAACATCCTCAGGTCAGTCCCCCCCTTTCCGCTTCCTGTTTTTGTTTCTGTTCCATGATGATAAAAGGGATACCTATGCCATGTGCAATGAGGCTTGAATACAACCGAGGTTGTAATCAATTGTTCCTTCTGAAGACATTTCGTCTCTTCACAAACTCGTCGTCATCACCGTCATTTGACACATGCTGACTTGCTCCACAGGATTTTCACCATCGAGAAGCTGGGCGAGACCATGATCCAGAAATCCATCCCGCTCACTTACACTCCTAAGCGGCTGGTCAAGCACCCGGACCAGCCGTACTTTTACACCATCGAATCCGACAACAACACCCTCCCCCCAGAGCTCCGGGCGCAACTCCTAGCCCAATCCGGTGCTGTAAACGGAGACGCAACGGTTCTGGCGCCAGAAGACTTTGGATACCCCCGTGCCAAAGGCCGGTGGGCATCCTGCATCAGCGTCGTCGATCCTGTCAGCGAAGAGCCCAGTGTTCTCCAAAGAATCGACCTCGAGGACAACGAGGCCGCCGTCAGCGCAGCCGTCGTTCCCTTTGCCAGCCAGGATGGCGAGAGCTTTCTCGTCGTCGGCACCGGCAAAGACATGGTTCTCAATCCACGCCAATTTAGCGAGGGCTACATCCATGTTTACCGGTTCCACGACGATGGGAGAGACCTCGAATTCATCCACAAGACTAAGGTCGAAGAGCCCCCCATGGCTCTCATCCCCTTCCAAGGCCGCCTCCTTGCCGGCATTGGCAAGACGCTCCGGATATACGACCTTGGCCTCCGGCAACTGCTCAGGAAAGCCCAAGGAGAAGTGGCGCCACAGCTCATCGTGTCGCTTCAGACCCAGGGCAACCGCATCGTCGTGGGTGACGTCCAGCAGGGCGTCACCTATGTCGTCTACAAACCCGAGAGCAACAAGCTTCTCCCCTTTGCCGACGACAACGTCAACCGGTGGACGACATGCACTGCCATGGTCGACTACGAATCGGTGGCCGGCGGCGACAAGTTCGGCAACCTTTGGATTCTGCGCGCCCCCGAGAGGGCCAGCCAGGAGAGCGACGAGCCGGGCTCCGAGATCCAGCTCCTCCACGCTCGCAACTACCTGCACGGCGCACCGAACCGCGTGAGCCTGATGGCCCACTTTTACACGCAGGACCTGCCCACGAGCATCGTGAAGACCAACCTGGTGGTGGGCGGCCAGGACGTGCTCGTGTGGAGCGGCATCCAGGGCACGGTCGGCGTGCTGATCCCCTTTGTCAGCCGTGAGGATGTGGATTTCTTCCAGAACCTCGAGAGCCACATGCGGAGCGAGGACCCGCCGCTGGCGGGGCGGGATCACTTGATCTACCGCGGGTATTACGTGCCTGTCAAGGGGGTCATCGACGGCGACCTTTGCGAGAGGTTCACCCTGCTGCCCAACGACAAGAAGCAGATGATTGCTGGGGAGCTGGACCGCTCGGTGCGGGAAATCGAGCGGAAGATATCGGTAGGTCACCGCCCTCCCTTTACCCTTTCCCCTGGGCATACGACAGACGTTGACTCTTTCCCAGGACATCCGAACGAGATCTGCTTTTTGAGGTTATGACATGCATCGTTTGAGTCCTAGGGTATTGTATTGTACATATAGCGGGTGGCGCACTGGTAGGAGGAATCCGGCGTTCAATGTCGCGTTGAGTATACAAAGCCTCATGCCCCGAAATTGATTGATTCTTATTAGTTTGACCTTGCTAGGTTGTGAGGGGGGAGTGGAGTTGACTGGTAACACCCACTAAGCTCACTTCCCACTCTCCCTTATTATCACAACAGTCTGCCGACCAGATCTTCCCCCTTTTATCAGAACAATCTCCTTCACGGTTGAACCCCCTTGTCGTCACAACAATCTCCCTCCAAGATCTCCCCTCTTTTTTACCAAAACAATGTCCCTATCAGGCAATGCCCCCTTGTCGTCCCAACAATCTCCACGGCACCAAATCACTTGCGCAACTTCTCTTTCAACCACCTCCACACCCCCTTCTTCGCGTTCTCTCCACCACCGCCATACTTGAGCCTCCACTTCTCAGCAGCGTAAGCGGAGTCCCAAGGCGTGGTGAGGTGCGTCCACTCCCACACCTCATCCGTCCAGTACTGGTTGACGGCGTCGACAAAGTTCCACTCGTTGCCCTGCAGGTACCGCACGGCCGTGTCGCGGTCGGTGCCGTTGCAGGCGGCAACCACCCGGCGGATCTTGAGCTGGCGCTCCTCCTCCGGGTCGAGAGCCGGGGGGGAGGGGGAGAGCGAGACTGTGCGGCGGGTCCCGGCCTCGGTGACGGCGGTGGTCGGGATCGCGAGGATGTCGATCCCGTGGAGGCGGCGATGGTTGGCGCCGAGGGGGAGGCGGTTGTGCCGCTGGAGGGTCGCGACGGGGACGTTGTACTGGAGGGACAGCGTGACGAGGCTGTCCCGGTGGGGGGCGGCGTGGCGGACGTGGTGGGTGAGGTAGAGGGCCTCGCAAGCGGTGGGGGCCGTCATGGTTGCGGTCTTGACGGTGGGAGCTTGTCGAATGCTGAGGACGAAAGGTTGTGGGAGTTGTTTGAGGGCGGGCAGCAATATATTCTTACTCTTGCGCACATTTTTTGCCCTCAGTGATAAGGTTCTGGGCAGCAAGTTGCCTAGGCAGTTGACCTGGTGCCGCATTCATTCTTTGCACTCAGTGCTAAGGTTTGGGGCAGCACGTTAACATTGGTGTTGCATACATTCGTTGCAGTCATTGATGCTTTAAGGTTTAGGCCAGGCGGAGCCCGCGTCCTGCCCGCTACGCTACCGGCCTCGCTGTCTGTCTTGCCAGCAATGCGCGTTGAGATTTTGATGTCAGAAAAATAAGATAAATAAAGATATAAGAAACGAGTTGTTCACCGCGAAGGATTTTGTCAAACGATCTCTTGACTTTCTCTTATTTATTTTTTGAACCTTGACGCTTATTATCCGCATCATAAAAAAAAGACAGCATATTCGAATTCTTTAATGTAGATTTCATCTCACTCTTTACCGTTTGTTTCAACGCGCATCTATGAGGAGGCTTAGGAGGTGTCTGAG
>FJWA01004214.1_pt1 | contig 12298 bp, 7 predicted proteins | sample 1011891 | NCBI WGS metagenome assembly FJWA01 (sample SAMEA3912450, study PRJEB9761) | metagenome | biome: forest; material: soil | place: USA | collected 2011-06-22 | depth 0.1 m
GAGAGAGAGAGAGAGAGAGAGAGAGAGAGANAGAGAGAGAGAGNGAGAGGAAAAGCAAAAAGAAAAGAAAACTCACTAGCAGCAGCCAAATTCGCCCGCCTCCCCGTCGCCTGCGGCACAATCTTCTTTTGTCCCTCGGTCACGCCAAACCGCACAGGCGGCGGCGGGCCCGTCTTCTGCGGCACAAGCGGCTGCATCGGCAGCTGCAAGCCCCCACCACCACCACCACTCATACCAACACCACCAAACCCAGTAGGCTGCATCTGCATCGGCAGCGGCTGCTGCTGCTGCTGCTGCTGCGGCGGCATGCCGCCCATCATCCCCATGCCCATGCCCATCCCCATGCCCGTCGGCTGTGCGATAAACGGTTGTTGTTGCTGCGGTTGCTGCTGCTGCGGATACATGAACCCCGTAGGTTGGACCTGCATAGGCTGCGGCATCTGCGGCATGCCCGTCATCATGGGAATTTGCTGCTGTTGTTGCGGCTGCGGCATGCCCGTCATCATCGGCATCATAGGCTGCTGTTGCTGCTGCTGCTGCTGCTGCTGCTGCTGCTGCTGCTGCTGCAGGGCCTGGGCATACTGCTGCTGGAGGCGGGCCTGGGTGATGTCGTTGAGGCTCTGGCCTGGCGGGGCGACCTGGGCGTAGCCCGTCATCTGGGGGTGAAGGGGCGGCGGGGCGAAGGCGCTGGGCTGGGCGGACTGCGGGGCCGAGAGGGGTCGGGAAGGCGGCGGAGGCGGCATCAGGCCGCCTTGGCCTTGGGCGTATTGCGGTGCCATGGGGCGTTGGCGGGCGATGTTTTGCGGGAGCTGCTGGGCAAAGTTTTGTTGGAGCGGTTGTTGTGGCCCGTTGATTGCTAGGGGCTGCATGCCGCTGAAGAAACCCGGGCTCGCGCCGGTGGGTTGGGGAAGCTGCGCGGGTGCTGGCACCGGCGCCGGAGCGGGCGCCAGGTTCAACGTCGGCGGCGGGACGGGAGGCTGTACCTTCTCTGGGGTCAGGGGCTGCGACAGCAGAGACAGGTCCTGCATGGACCCGACGAGCGGCGCAGGAGCGGCGGCGGGAGTGGGAGCGGGAGCGGGAGCAGGCGCCGGCGGTGCCGGGGCTTGTTGCGGGGCTGGTTCCGGAGTCTTGGAGGGCTTCACATCCCAAGCATCGTCGTCAAACCCACTAGCAGGTTTTGAGGCCGACTTGGCGGCGGCCGGCGGCGCCGCTGCCGTGGGAGAAGACGCCTTGGCCTCGGCCGCGGCCGAACCCGTCTGCTGAGAGAAGGCCTTTGCATCAACAACGTTGCTGGTCTCGACCGGAGGAGCCGGCCGTCCTTTCCTGGTGTTGTTCCGCAGGGCGCCTCCCGGGCCGGAGAACAGCCCACCGCCGCCCTCCTCCTCGCCGGCACCGCCCTTCTTCCCACGGCCATACTTGGAATCCAAGTACCGCGTGACCTTGATGATGTCACCCTCGCGGAAGCCGAGGCTCCGCAGAACAGAGGCGTCGACGTCAGGCAGGACGCTCTCGTCCATCGACTCCCGCGCAAAGGCCTGGGCGTACCGCTCACACAAGCCGGGCTGGACCTCGCAGGTCAAGAAGAATTGGAACCAGTCGTAATCCGGCTTCTTGGGCTCGATAGAAGCGCCGACAGAAGCGCCGACCTTGGCCGCCGGCGCCTTGCGGGATTCCCTGCTCGCCGACGCCGTGGCCCTCTTCTTAAGATCGGAGAGCGGCTTGTCCTCGTCGAGCGAGATGCCAGTAACGCCCTCGACATACTCGAGGTCGGCGAGCGACATCTTGGCGACGGGGACGGCAATGCGGACGCCGTTCAGCTTGTGGAGGTTGAGCTTGCCGTCCTTCATGCCGAGGAACTGGGCGTCGACGGTGAACGACTTGGAGCGGTCTGTCCACGTGCGGACCTTGGCCGGGTCGGGTCCTGAGACGAGAACGTCAGCACATGCATCTTGATAGCGAAAAGAGCGCACTCACTCGACTTGCCGTTAGTCTTGGACGAACCCGAAGCCTCGGCCGCGCGGCCGTTCTCGCGTCTGCTTCGCTGTTGCGGGTCGGTGTTAAGCTTTGTGACCGACAGACTACTACTCCGGTCGGGCAAACGCAAACCAGGGCCTACCTCTTGTGCTCTCCCCTTGTCCCGGTCGCGTTCGCGTGCGCGTTCCCGCTGGTCCTCGCGCTGGCCGGCGCGCATGGCCTCCTTGGTCAGGCGCGCCTCCTCCAGGCGGTTCTGCTCGACGGTGGACTTGCCCGCGTTGAGGCCCGAGGTCGACGACTGCACGGGGGTGTCGAGGATGCCCGTGACCTCGATGTAGCTGCTCGGCACGACGCCCTCCTTCTGGTTCTTGACGCGGCGCACCATCCACCACTCGTCGCTCTTGGTGTCGTCGAGAATGATTACCTCATCCCCGATGCCGACCGTGACCTCGTCGTCGCCCTGGGCCATAAAGTCGTACATGATGACGCCCTTCTTCTGCTGTATGCCCCGCTTGCCCGTGCTGGCCATGATGACCTCCTTAAGGCCCTCGGCGCGCACGGCGCCGGCCATCTCGCCGAGCATGGCGACGATCTCCTCGGCGGTGTCCTTGGCGCCCGCGTGAAAGTCGATGCTCTTGCTCGGCTTGACTAGCTCCATGAAGACGTGCTTGCCCTCGCGCGAGTAGTGGGTCATGCGGTCGGCGGTCCACTCGAGCGACGGGCCGTCCTGGGCGTGCTCCGGGGCGATCAGAATCATGCCGGTGCGCAGGTTGATGCCCAGGGTGGTGGGCATCTTCTTCTTCTTGCCCATGATGGACACCATCTCGTTGATGTTGTACATGTGGAAATCGCCGGGGGTGAGGGGCGCGGTCCGCGGTGTCGGGGGGGCGTCGTAGTCGCTGCGGCTGTCGTAATCGTTGCGGCGGCGCTGCTCCGGCGGCGGCGACACCCGGGGAGGCTCGGCGGAGAGCTGGGAGTCGCCGCGCGGGCGGGCCGGGAGCGGCGGGGACTTGACCTCGGTGTCGGATTCGTCGTCGGCGTAGCGGCTACGGGGCGGAAGATCGAGGGGTGCGGGAGGTTGGTGCTGGGACGAGCCGGCGCGGGCAGCCATCATGCCAGCGATCATGGTAGCCGGGTTCGGCGCCGAGGGCGTGACGGGGGTGCTCGGCTCCGAGGGGGGCGCCTGATTCCTAGCCGGCAGGGGCGGGCTCTGGACATCGCTGCTCGGAGTCCGGGCCGGGAGCGGAGGCGGCGCGGGCGCGGCGGCCGCTTCATCATCCTCCTCCTCCTTATCCCCCCCATCCCCCAACTCGATGTAGTTGGCGGGCACAAAGCCATAGTCTCCATCGTGCCCCACCAGGATCCAATCCGGATCCGAGGCATCAAAGACATCTAACTGAGCATCCTCGGGAAACGACAGCTCCTCGTCGGTCTGCCTGGCATACTCGTAGAGCGCGCGGGCCTTCGCTTGGGGTGGGACCTATATCGCGCAAGGCGGGAGCACGCCAACAGTCAGCACAAGGCGCCAGCGGTGAGCAGCGTGACCGGGCGGGTGCAGAGCAAAAGGCCACATACCTCCTCGACGTAGTTGTTCGGGATCAGGCCCACGGGCTCGTCCTCGTCCTCGCCCGTGGCCTTCTTCTTGGCCTTCCACCAGTCATCGTCGGTGCTCTTGTGCAGCACGTAGAGCACGTCGCCCTCGGAGATCTGCAGCTCGCCGTCGCCCTGCGGCGCGTAGTCGTACACGGCCCTGTAGACGCCAAGGAACCCCATGGCGTCTGGCGGTGGAGGCGGATGTGGTGATGGTGGTCGTTGCTGGGGTCAGCAAGCGCCTGCCGGACAGTCGGCGGCGGGGTCGGGGCTGTACTGATTATTGTCTCGGTAGAACGGCAGCCGGCGGCATTGGAATCACGGTAAGGGGTGCCAGGGCAGAACCGCGGTCGGGCGGAAGGGACCGGCAGTTCGGGCTGCGGGCACGGAGCGTCGGGGGAGTTGCCGTCGCGCGAGCGGTGCCAGGGTCGATGCAGGTCTGCGGTGCCGTGCAGCGGAGTGCAGCGGAGTGCAGCACAGAAGCACGGTCGGACGCGGATGAGAACAGGGACAGGACCAGGAACAGGCACGGATCGAGGCTTGGTTGGGTTGGGTCGAGGAGAGGATAGCTGTGACGGCCGTCCACCCGGGGTTGGTGGCGTTTTCCAACCGCGGATTCAGTCCGAATCGGGGGCTGATGTTGCGGAAACGAGGTCGGCGGCCAAGTTCCCTTCCAGGTTGGAGTGGAGGTTGGCGGTTGGGTTGGGGGCTGCGTTCTTGGTCGTTGCGTGGAGAACAGGGGAGGACACACAGGGCCTGGAGTGGGTCCGCTCGCCCATTCCAGGCTTCGAAGGCTGCTGTGACGCTTGGCGCTGGAAGCTTGAATGTTACAGTACCGGTATGTACTAGCTTGGCTCGCTTGGCGGGTGGTTGAGTGTGCGGAGTGCTGCAGGGGCGTATTCCATACAGTACAGAATACGGCGAACGCATAAGAGAGACCACCTCCGGCCTGTCTCAGAACACACCCTCTCAACAGAAAGCCGTGTTTATGAAGCACGAGCATGATGCACTTCGCACAGCACAGGCCCTGACTCTGTCTAATGGCAGTCCCTGCAGACCCGATGACGAAATTCACGTGCCACGCCACAGCTGACTCTGCTCTCCATCGACGCGCTGAGGTCCTGAGTCGGGGGTACAAGCTAGTACATAAGTAGATAGATATATCCGCCCCGAACATAGGTCCAGGACCTAATAGTCAACACCCACCCGGATGGCCCCTGATCTCCATCCCAGATTCATCCGGAAAGCCTCCCTTGATATCCCAAAACCCCACCACTACCCCCACCCGTCACCGCTCACCTCTGATCACTCTCGTGCCCCGACTCTCGCCTCATACTAATCAACAGTGTCGGTTGTGAGTTTTCTATTTGGGGTGTGGGGAGTAGTTTGGGAGCAAAGGTGCCCTCAACAGCTCGGGTTTGACGTACCTATCCTTCCTCTGGCTCCTCGTCACCATCCCCGGGAAAACCCGTGGTTCTTGCCCCGACAGATGCCCCTCCCTCACATCAGCAGGCGTGCCTCCCCCCGAGGCCTGCGCCACCGGGCTGCCCCCCGAGAGGACCTGCGACTGGCTGAGCGACGTGTGAATTGAGGACGTCATGGTTGGGCTGCTAGGCAGAACTGGCTCGGGCGCTCGCGCCGGGCTGCTTTGTTGCTGCTGCTTGGTTTCTAGGGCGGCGGCGGTGGCGATGGTGCGGACGGAGAGGGTGGGGGAGCGGGCAGGTAAACCGGTGGTGGAAGTGGTGGCGGGCTCCGTGGTTACTGAGGGAGCCTCGATGGGGAGGGCGTTGTACCTTTCAACCCTGCGAGTGCTGCGTGTTAGTCGTGATTCATGGGAAGATGGGTGGTGGTGGAGGGGAAAACGCACATTGCCAGCTCCTCCAGGAGCGTGTGGTGCCGGAACTCTTCTCTCCGGTCCGGCACGTTCGTCTTGACCATGGTATTCCCCCGCCGGCCGGGCACGTGGAAGTTCTGACCCAGCCACTGCTGCTTGACCGAGAATTCGTAGCCGCTCTGCTTCACCGAGTTCTTGGCCAGCTCGCACATGTCCACCGAGCTGAGCTTGTAGATCTGCGCCGCGACCGCGTACTCCTCGATCAGCGGCTCCTTGGTAAACGCAAACTGCAGGGGATCGTCCGTCGACAGCGACACGTTCAGACCACGCTTGAAGTACTGGTAGAACGGGTTCCGCTCGTACGCCAGGAACAGCGCGTTGTTGCTGAGCGGCGACATGGCGATGCCGATCTGCTCGAGATAGAAGATGTACTGCAGCAGCGGCACCTTGCGGAGCAGCAGGCCGTGGCTGATGCTGTGGCAGCACAGCGCCGCCACCGCGAGATGCTCGCTGTCGCCCGCCTCGCCGCAGTGAGGCCGGAGGACAAAGGTGTTGAAGCCCCGCTGCTGGCGGAAGTGGTTCAGCGAGCCGAGATTGGCAAAGAGGTAGTAGATCCAGTACGTGTACGGCGGGTTCTGCTTCGAATCCCACACCCGCGGCACGGGGAACTTCTTGAACAGCCGCCGCTCGACCTTGCTCTCGTCGTCGACGCTGTCGATACCGATCACCCGCTGCAGGAACACGTGGAGTTTTGGGTGGCTGGTCGGATCCTTGGTCACCTCAAACAGCGGCTGGAAGATGTTCTTGATGATCTGCTCAAACGACGTCATCATGCCGCTCACCTTGTAGACGTCGTACAGCCGCGGGATCTGAATCAGCCACCGCACGTTGTGCGAGAAGAGCTTGTTGTCGATGACCCAGGCTGCCAGATTGTCCCACTCGTCGAGGGACTTGCCGTAGATGGAGATGCGCCACTCCACCATCTGGTACTTGCTCGACTCGAGGTCGGAGATGACCTCCTTGGTGATCTCGGCCAGATATCGCCCCTTGATGAAGTTTTCCGTCTTGAGAAAGATGGTCCGCAGCCGCGACTCGCCTATCGGATTGTACTTGAGGTTGAACTTGTCGAACCGGTGGAAGGAGTCCTTGTGCGCATGCATGTCGAGCGTGTCGATGCTGAGATCGTACGCCGTGAGATTGATGCTTTCAAACACCTCGGCCAGCGTTAGGTGCTTCCCGTCGCGGAACAAGACGATCTCATCCGGATACTTCTTCATCTTGCTCTTGATGAAGCGCAGCAGGTGCTTCTGGTTCATGCAGGCCGAGTGGTGAACGTGCGTGTCGACCTTTCGGACGTTGTAAAAGTCACGGTGCGGCACGCTCTTGCTGTCGGCCGTCTCCTGGTACTCGTTGAGGAGGATGTAGAGATTGAACTTGCCCTCCAGGTACTGCAGGCGGCGGAACGCAAAGCTCTTGCTGGGGCCGTCCGACGAGACGTTCAGGATCTCTTCGAGGTCCACGTAGTACTCCTTGAGAGTAGGCACATTGACAACCGGCGTGTCGGCCTTGTCATCCACATATACTTGAAACACTCCATTGTCGTCCAGGCGGTAAGTCATCTTGCTGGGCCCCGGCACAGGCATCAGATCCTCCAAATCGAAGTCCTCGCCAATGTCCTGCCCCGGCTTCCGTTTCTTTGCGTTCGACTTGCGGGGGCTCCCGGTGCCTAGGTCAGAATACTGGTCACCGGAGCGCTGCTTGTCGACATTCAGCACCAAGCTGTTCTGCATGCTGTTGTTGGCGCTGTGGGCGCCCCGGGCGGCCTTCTCCCGATCCTCGGTCCATGCCGGCTCAGGAGGGGGCGGGTAGATGTTCCAGTTAGGGTCGTCCTTGGGGTTGTCGGCCGGCCCTTGCAGAGAGAGCCCAATGTACTTGCGCCGGATGTCCAGGATCTTCTGGATGTTCTTGAAGATGGTGCTCAGCTCGGCGTTAATTTCAGGATTGGCGTCCATGAATGTGCTGCTGCCGATCCCCGCGACCGCACCATTCAGCAGCATCTGCTGTTGGACGGCGGGATCCAGCTGACCTCCTGGCACCGGCCCTGCGCTGTTCAACTGGGCGTAGCTGCCACGATTGGGGAGGTTGTCGGCTCCAAAGTAGCCTGTTTCCCTCTTTGGAAGCTGCCCGAGCGATGGCTCCGGGATGGCGTAGGAGTCCAGGTCCGAAAGCCTAAGGTTGCTGTAGCTGTGACCCAGGCCCGCAGAAAGATCGGGAATGGAAGAGGCGAGCCCGCCGGCAGACAGGAGCGGGCTGCTCTGGGGCGACATCTGAGCCAGGAGGTTCAGCTGGGTGCGGCTTTCCGCCTGGCTCCGCTGGTAGAACAACTTGGCGTCCGTCTGTGTCATCTTCCGTTCGGCGACGAGGTCGTAAAAGGCCGTCTTATGGGGCATGTCTCGGGGAAGCATGCCGTCCTCCATTTCGGGCTGGTCACCCGTGGGGTGGCCGTCGTCCGGACTCGGGCTGCCCTCGGCGTGGCCCTGGCGCCCCTGGCGCCCGTGGTGCGAGCCGTGGCCATTTTGGCCGCCCTCGGAGTCGGTGTCACTCTGGTCACGCATCCTGTACTCCTCCTCGTCCGAATCGAGACCCGGCATCTGCGTAGCTGTGATTTTGGGCGACGTCGAGTTGGACGACGAGTCTTGCGAGTACGGGTGTTCTGGTTACAACAATCAACTGCGTGTTCCACAACGGAGCGGCCGCGATATGTGTGTGAAGCTGCTGTGACCCGGTGTGTTGGGAGGGGGCGGTGTTTCGTGTTGGTTGATAGGGATGCAATTGGGCGGGGGACGGAGGGGAGGGCAAACAACGAAATTGTGGTCCGTAAGAGTCGAGTCGAACAAAAACTAGAACACTCACCAGCCATGGAACACAAACCCCGATCTCAAGGAGGAGTAAAAAGAGGAAAAAAGAGATAAGCCTTTTTTAGATTTGGTCAACCGTTGGATGTATTCTGTGCCTGTGCCGCTGTCTCATTCGATCCTAGGAACAACCTGGAAGGGTTTCAATTGCGCCTCGGTGAATGTCACTCCAGGTCAGAGTTTTGTGTGTTTTTTGAGTGGAAGAGTCACCGCCTCTACCACTTCCCAAAGAGAATGAGGCTTGATGGTTTGCAGTGGTTGATTGGGCTTTCCGATACGGCTGTCAATGTCAAAGTTGACACACCAAAACCGGCAGCTTCCGTCCCATGCACTGCCCCTCGAGCGCCCCAAGCCCAGCCAGTAACGACCGGAGGTGGCCGCTAAAAGTGCTGCCAAGACCGCTAAAATGCGCTTTGCTTCGGGGCCTCAGGGGGCCAAGAACCCCTGGATTTAAGGCGGTTCAGCTGGACCCTTGGTGGCGGATCCCGCGCCGTCGAGCCGGGCCGATTCACGCAGCCGTCGTGGAACTTTCTTTGTCGCCTCAACGGTCACGGACCGAACCTGAGCGGTACGGTGTGGGAAGTTTGGAACTGGCATCAGAAGACCTCTACTGGCCTTCTCGCATTATACGCTCTCATGACACTATATACACAACAGAAAGCCACGCCGGGCTGGCCGCTTCAGGGCTTCGTCGCTGCCGGCCTCCTGAGCGGCGGTTTGCGTCTCCCATCCAGAGAGTACAGCCCGCCGGCGAAAAAGACAATGGCCGCGCCCGTGAGGGTCCCAAACGCCAGGCGGTTCCCAAACAGCCATATGCTCAGCAGCAGGCTCACGAGCTTGCGGATGTTGAGCACAATGGTCACCGTCAGGGCCGAGGACGCCGCCGCCAGGAGGTTGACGCCCCGGATGCAGGCGTACTGCGTCAGCACGTTGAGCACTAGATAGAAGAGCTGGCTCGGGATCCGGATCTTCTCCAGCCCGCGCTGGACCGTCGTGGACAGGCTGGGGTAGTCCTCGAGTGGGGGGGCGGCGAGCGCGAGAGGGGCGCTGTTGGCGAGCTTCATGAACTGCCTCGACAGGGACGGCAGGAAAGGCAGGAACAGCGGCAGCGACAGGAGGTGCGAGTAGAAGAGGTTCTCCTTCCACTGCGGGCCGTAGATGCGGTACGTCTCTTCCGTGTAGAGACCCATGATGGCCGACAAGATTTGGGCGATGAAAAGGATGGCGAGGCCGGTCAGGAAGCTAGCGTTTCCGGCCGAGTTGTCCGACGATGACGCCTAAAATCGATTTGAGGTTAGTTTTGCCCGGCCCCCTGGGGAATGCGAACAGTCGCGGCGAGGGAACCCAAGAGTACGCACCTTCGTCTGCGCATCGGACCAGGCGGCAGTGATGACGCCCACGGTGAGCAGGAGCACTGCGGAAATCTGGATCCGCGAGTATTTCTTGCCATACAGGCTGCCTGCAATCATGGTCGTGATGCTACCTCCCGACCGGAGGATGATGTGCACCGGAACCGAGATGTCGTAGCTGAAGGCGTGGTTGTTGAGCACGTTGATGCTGAAGAACAGCACAATGTTGACGAGCCATCGGCGGATCGGGACCTTGTTCGGCTTGAGGAAGAAGGGCGGGCGCTTCGCGTCGAATTGCGACGGCAGCCCAATGGCGGCGACGAAGATGAACTGGACGAAAGTCAAGAGTGTTCCTGGACGCAGCACCCAAAGTCAGCCCGCCATCCATTCCACCCCTCGATTCTTTTCCTGCGACAAGACCCGAGACAAGAACATACCGCTCGCCGGCTCGACTTTGATGATGGACTCGAGCGCAAAAACATTGGAGCAGCAGCCGCCAAAGATCAGCGACAGCATGGCGCCGACGGCCAGCCACTGCGGGATGGTCTCGATGAACATGCGGCCGGCCACGCCCATGGCGCGGCTGAAGACGGGCCGGTTGTCGTCGATGCCGTACATCTCGGCCTTTTCGAGCGAGGGCGCGGCATTGATGACGCGAGGCGACGGAGCCGCCATGGCGAATGCCTTGTCGGCACGGTCTTTGCTGTTGGGCGGCGTCTGCTGGTGTTTGTGCAGTGCCGGGCGGCGACGTGCTGCGGTCATGGCCGGGCGGGGGGGTCGTGGCGCGGGGCCCTTCTGCGCGCTACGGGCACATACAAAAAAAGGAGATGGGGGCCGGTTGGGTCGCTGCCTGAGACCTGGAACGCGGCAAGGAACGGCGACGCGGGCGGGCCGCAGCTAACAGACCGTCCTGTACGAGACGGGGATGGGGCGAGGACTCGCTTCCAGGTTCCCAGTCGAGAGCCAAAAGAGAGCAGGTGGCCAGAGCCCGTGGCCAGATTGGATCGTCGACTGCAGGACGGTGTTGCAGGCAGTGACTGGCGGGAGGCAGGGAGCGAGATCTGTTCTGTAACGATGGGTAGAGAATGGCAGCAGTCGAGGCTCGAACGATGTGTAGCCTGACTGTAGGGCGTGAAGCAGGTTCGCCTTGTCGGTCAAACAGGCAGCAAACAGCGGCTGCACAAGCAAAAAAAACCAAAAAACCAAATACGATATGTAGGTACAGTAATAATGTCAGTGAGCGACAGAAGACAAACGGACGAGAGCGCCAATCCCTCCCTTATGTGGCGGTCACCTCCATGGGCCGCCCGTGCAGCATTTTTCGCGTCGATCGGTCATGCTGGCATGTACTGTAGTATGTAATCAACTGGCAGGGCTACGTTACCTCGCTGCAGTGCTGTTGTGTGGCTTCGAAGGTTCGCTGGAGCTTCCATGTGGCCACAAGAAACGGAGACAGTGGAGTTGATCCACCAACTGGAGCGGGAATAGCTTAATGTTGCTGCTGAGACTCTGAGACGGCCTGCTCCCGGCCACTAGGAACACAGGGAAGGCGGCGGATCAAGCGGGAGTGGCAGTTTTTCGGCGGCCTGGAAATTTGCGGGAGCCGGGATCACACCGCGCTGCCGTCCAGCGTCAGGCTGCTGGGAGAACTGGGTTGGCCGACTGAGATGATCCTGGATGATTTTCGCTGGTGGGGGTGCAACTGCCGGGCAAGGCATGGCGGGACCTGCATGCCGAGATCCTGCGTCTTGAGGGGCGGGGGGGAGGCGAAAAGCTTGAGACGACCTCGGGACTACCCACAGCGGCTTTCTGTCTGGCTGGGATCGATAACGGGGCGCTGTAACGCTTCTGTATTCTGTATCCTGCATTCTTCATTCAGTCTTCTCGTTTCCCGTCATCACATGTCCCCCCCTCGAGACGAGAGCCATAACCGCTACCAAAAAGCGATACAACATCCGTAACTTCCGGCGTAGGACAGGGGCAGCAAGCGGCCGGCCAGGGTGTGCAACGCGGAGCCGGTCTTGAACCGAATTCCGGTGTTGGATGCTCTGTCTGGGTTCAACGAGCGATGAAGAGAGATAAGGGAATAACAGGAAATATTCGGCGCAACCCTAACCCAGAGGTCAGGCCCACATTCGAGCGGGACAGGCTCCCGCAGCACCAACAGCTCAGGTACCTCCTAAGTTGAGCTGAGTCGAGCCAACATCGATTCACTCAACGACGCTGCGACTTCCGGGTCTCCAGGTCGACATAAACAGACCAAGCGTCAGCGCCATTCATTACTTTTAGTTCGGCACCTCCATACAGGCCGTTTTATTCTATGCCAGCCAGCCAGCCATGAGCTGAGATTGCCATCATGTGCGTTCCTCGCTCTCCTCTCCTTTCTCTCTCTCACCCTCCATGGCATCTCCATAATAAAAAGGGGCATCAACTAATCCAAAGTGGATAACCAACCGCCAGGACTATCTTCGCCCTAATCATCATCAACAAGGCGGGCGGCCTGATCTACAACCGGACCTTTCACGATGGCGGCCTGAACAAGATCAGCACCAACGACTACCTCGTGCTGGCGGGAACATTTCACGGGTACGTGCCCCCTTTCGGAACCCACCATATCTATACACTCATACATCAAT
>FJWA01009679.1_pt1 | contig 12292 bp, 11 predicted proteins | sample 1011891 | NCBI WGS metagenome assembly FJWA01 (sample SAMEA3912450, study PRJEB9761) | metagenome | biome: forest; material: soil | place: USA | collected 2011-06-22 | depth 0.1 m
CTACTCGAAAATGCACCATACAGCAGATGAACAAAGACGGAGTAATTACCCCAAGATTGTTTTTTTGTAATTCAAAATTGTATACCTATTTCCATCAAAATTTAAACATCTTTATTATCGACATCGCGGCCGTGCTTATCACGAGAATGCCATATTCTTGTCGTTCATCTTTAGCTGCCTCTCTCACTGTGTCCGGGTTATCTTTGCTCGACAGATCGGTCTCCAAGATTTAGGTCTGTTTGTTTAAACTTCGGATGTTGGTGTGCTGCAAGGGAGGACTCGAGGAGCTGAGGTCTTGCCGCCTGCGCGGGGTAATTTTATTCGCGGGCGAAGCTGCATGCATGAGCCGGTTTCCGCAGTTCTTCAAATCGCTTTCTTCACCTAACAGGCTCACCCACCATAATAATTACGAGACGCTTCGTTTCACGCCTCACTCTCCTCAGGCGTCCAAGGCCTCCTCAACCCAAAAATGCCATCCCATCCAGCCATCGCCGCAGGGGACCACAAAGCGTACATGAGGTATGCGGTCGAACAGGCACGGCTGTCGCCGCCATCGCCGTCCAAGTTTTGCGTTGGCGCGGTGCTCGTCGACGCCGATCGAAACGAGGTCCTCTCGACTGGCTACTCGGAGGAACTCCCGCGCGACCGCCCTGGTGACCTCGGCTCGACACATGCCGAGCACTGCTGCTTCATCAAGGTTGCCGACAGCCACGGCGTCCACGACTTCGATATCGCCAGGGTCCTGCCGCCAAACACGGTCCTCTACACCACCATGGAACCGTGCAACGAGAGATTGAGCGGAAATCGGACATGTGTTGAGCGGATTCTAGGCTTGGACAGCGCTATCAAGGTGGTCTATGTCGGTATCCGGGAGCCTGACACGTTTATCAAGCTGAATGAGGGAATCAAGCGCCTGGAGGAGGCTGGGGTCACAGTGGTGGTCTTGGACGGGGACATCGAGCTGCGCCAGCTCATCTTGGACACCACATTCGCGGGGCACGAAAAGCAGGGCTGACAGTTTGGGGATGGCCACGGGACGCCTGGCAGAACCAACAGGGGACCCGTGCTTGGAAGGGAGGGGCTTTGAACTCTGACCTCAAGATAAAACAGCGCTGACCCAGCAATTTAAGAACGGGCGGATAGAATCCAAAACTAACTCTTTCCTGGGGGAAAAACGGTGCTTGCCAGATCAATTCAGGGGGAGAGTAGAAATAGATGTCGCCAGCATCTGCGTCCGGCCACCATCAGCGGCTCAGGTAATTTGACTTCAGGTTTACTCGCCAGTCCAAGACTTGCGAGAATAACCCATCTCCATTACCTCGCCTGTCTGGCCGCCTCGGTCGAGTTACGCAACCAGCCATCCACTTTTCTACGGTATTATAGTGCAGCGCGGGTTGAGTCCAGCTATCAGTGGTGGCTCTTGTCATTGTTCGGTGTCTCTTCAGCCTGCAGCTGCTCGTCTTTGAAGGTTCTCTGTCACGGTTCTCCTGACTCGTGTTCTTGTGGCTTCTTTGCGCAATCTTCCGAGAAATCCCAAGCGGCTGACGGTCATGCCTTTATCTTGCGAATCTTGCAATTAAAATCCTTCGTCTTGACAAACCAAACATTCTCTGTATTCCATTCCGGACGTCCTGAGATGGTGTCCGGCACAAGATCGAAGTGGCGCACGATTTGTGGAATCGCTTTAGAAAGCTCCATGATGCTGATGTGCTTCCCAATACAGGTGCGCGAGCCCTGACCAAACTATAGTATCAAACACAGCTTGTTAGCTCAGCAGATTGGAGGAATTGGGGTGGGACTGCTCGACGTACAGTCATGAAGTACGACTCGAGCCTCTTGACCACCTCGGGAGCAGCTAGCCATCGCTCGGGACGAAATTCTCCAGCGTCAACTCCGAAGATCTCCTGGTTGGAATGAGCCACCCAAGAGTTGATTCCGACAACAGTCTGACCCGCATCCGATTAGTACGTAATTGCACGAATATCATTATAAGTATCACAACATACACCACCTGGAAAGAAATGGCCAGCCAAGACCGCGCCTTGAGGCGGGACCGTCCGGCCGAGGGTCAATCCTGTTGCAGGATGCATTCTCAAGGCTTCCTTTATGACAGCCTGCAGATAAGGCATCCGCTGAGTTTCGGAGAACTTGGCAGGTTCCGAGATCTCGCCCCGTTTCTCGCAGTCTTTGATCTCATCCCGCAGTCGCCCAAGAGTCTTTGGGTGCTTGAGCAGATGGAAAAGTACCGATGAGAGGCTGATAGAAGTTGTATCCGAGCCAGCCCCGATATTCATCATGCAGGCACTCCCAATATCGGCCTTGCCGATTTTCTCGGGACTTTCGTCTTGGATGCGCATGAGCTTGGTGATGAGGTCCACTGGCGCCATTGGATCGACAGGGTTCCCGTCGGGTCGGAGAACCTTCTCATACTTTTCCTCGAGTCTCTTTCCGGCAAAACGTTGAATGTGTAGAAGCCCGGACATCTTGTTGGACCCCATCAGCCAATGAAACAGAGACTTGTGCCACTCGGGGAATATGCCCATCCTGGCACAGTAGGTTAGCCACTGAGAAAGCGAGGACATGATGCCCTGTATGTCTTCGCCGCTGTCGAGAAAGCCGAATCGGTCGCCGACCTGGCATTGCGTGAGAAAAACTCGGGTCTTGTATCGACGGGGTTCCGCGGCACGTACCGTCAATTTCCCAATGACATCGAAGGCATAGCACTGCATCCAGTGGGAGACATCGATTGCAGTGCCGGATCTGGCGAATTGTTCCAACCTTGCCTTTAGAACGGCCGAGCAGTCGTCGACAAACGGCTCCATCTGGACGAGACTCGTCATCGAGTAAGCCGCGGCGATCTTGCGTCGTGCTCCGGCATGGCGATGCGGATCGGGCTCGGCAAAGATGTTGACGAGAGGATTACCGGGCATGCCGCTGGCTGAATACCACGGCGACTGTATCGAGAAGATGATATATCAGCTGGTGTCGACAGGGAGTAGTAGAGAGGGGTGAATATTGGAGACGGTTGCTTAAGGTACCTTTACAAATCCGTTACCACTTCCATAAATGGCCTTCACCGCCGTCGGATCATCGATGCTATATTCATTGGGAGCAATGCGAACAACCGGTCCTATTCCTACTTGTCAGCTGGCAGAGGCGATGCGCTCGGAGGCTCCATCGTACCATATCTTTTATGAAGCTTGACGTTTGTGGAAGGAAAAGTCCCGAACCACACCTCCTTGAAAAGCCACAACCGAGTGTGCCTCGCCAGAAACGGGCCCGGAATGCGTCGTAAGGGGTCAAATATCGGCCTCAACAAGATGAAGAGAAGAAAAAGGGCTGCACATATCCCCGCAGCAAGCCCGATGTGGGGTGAGGAAACCGCTGTGGCAATCGCCATATCTGTCGGGGAGTGAGAGAATGGTATTGTCCGCGGTAACCGGGAAGAACAACGTCAGTACGGGATGGATAGCTACTTTTTCCGCCAGAAACCAGCTCGGCAACTCCCTTGTTAGGTGGCCCGTACTTAAGGCCCAGACTGTCTGATATTTCCCTTCCTTTTGGGCGGCTGTCCCAGGCCAGCATCACCCCTCTTTTCTTCTGCTTGCCGTGGACTGCTCCCAACCAAGTCCCCACGCCCTCGAACAACACCCACCTCGCAGTTGCCGGACACACTCAGCCGCCATGCAGCTCGGCATGCTACACTGCTCGTCATTTAATCCTGGGGTGCTGTTCCACGATCTGTCGCAGGGGTCTTGCTCCACCTCGGCTCTTCCGTCCGCTGGGGAGCCTGGGGTAATATGGGTCCGCCCCCGGATTCATCTGTGCATGCCATTGGTTCCTGAGGCGGCGGTCGCCGCCCGGTCGCCGCCCGGTAGCCGCCCGGTATGTGCCGCCCGGCATCCTCGACGCCTTTATCGGTGTCCGCAACGATTGTTTGGCCGCTTTGACAAAGCTGGCTGATATTACCCCGCAGCGGCTATTGCGATGTAATCGGCAGTGTCCGTCAGCTCCTCTCCATCCCAACCGGTGGGCTTGGGACCTGGGTCATGGAGGTGATCATCAAGTTCCCTCGTATTGGAGGTTGGCGTTTGGTTCTGGAAAGCGTGAGTGTTCGGGGTAGGCTTCAAGTTAATAATTATCGACCGGAAATCACCTTGGCTGTGATCTGTTCCGGACAGGGCTTCCCGCCCCCAAACAGACAAGTTCTGAATGGTCCTCGATTGTTGAACCACTCAGTTGACACATTTTCTCGGGTTTCAAGATAGGTACCTATTCTTTGTTGCTGACTTGGACATGGGCATGAACTGCGAATTACTCGTCATTCTCCCCGCCCTCCTTGACACTGTGATGCTAGAAGGCATCTAGCGGAGAAGACAAACATCGTCCAGCTACCGCCCTCCTTGGTATGCTCGCTCTCACACATGCAGCCTTCCCCATTAACTCGCGATGGTCACCTGGGTCCACCGTGTTAGTCCTGACCGGAAAGTCGGGGCGATAAAGTTGATATTGGAGCCGCTTGTCGATGGAACCATCACGTCCGTTAGAGGTAACTAACGGGATGTGTATCGTAACCCACCCCTGGGCCGTGAAGGAAAAGTTGACGAATTGGGTCGTTGCCCTCGAAGCGCGAGTTGCGTGTAGGCGTCTGAAGAGCCCGAAGCTACCTGGGTAGGTTGGTAAACTAAGGTAGTTACCAGGTACTGCGCCGACATGAGCCACTTTGGGTCACGGCAGTTGTGCAGACTTTGATACGTATGTACCTGCTTCCAAGTGTCTCCACCGTCTTGTCCATGCCCTCCACCCCCATCCCATGTTCACTTTGTTCGAACTCCATCTCCCGAGCTAGGGCTGAACATGGCTCGCCAAACAGGACAGGGTTCCCCGCGTGACAGTTTTAGCGACATCAAGATCTGGGACGGAGACCGATGTCACTTGCTAATGCTGGGATCCAACGAATAGTGCGGGAAAGGAATCTGGGGAAAATTACCGGGATGCAAGCTTGGAGCAACGCGGTCGACAAGGTGGCATAAGAGGGCCATCCGCCTTCAAGAGTTACCATGCTCTCTGTCCATCCATCCTGTGCTCTCCTCTCTATCGCGCCGTAAAGCCATATCGCAAACATGGCGCCGCAGTCTTCCACGAACACCCAACTTCACACCATCTGGGGCGAGAAGCGAGTGGTTGCAATCTGCCTCTTCATCGCTCTGGCCCAGTTCCAATATGGGTACGACTCTGCCGCTGTCTCGGGGTTCCAATCTATGCCCGGGTTTCTCGCCATCTTTGGTTATGTTGACGTAAGTCACGAATTTGCTTCTCTATTGCTCGCTGTCCTGGTGACCCATACTGACTCGGCTTTCGTCTTCCCGAGTAGCCCACGAACCATGTCGGCTACAATCTCACGACCGAGGTGCAGACTCTGATCCAGAGTCTGATCAGCGTCGGGTCTTTTGTGTCCTGTCTCGTCATTTTCAAGTTTGGAGGGAAGATCAGCCCGCGAGCCGGCTTGTGGGCAGCGTCGCTTCTCGGTGCGGTGTCCGTCGCCGTTCAGATCGGAAGCGAGCACATCGCTGCACTCTACGTCGGCCGCGTCCTGCTCGGACTATCAAACGGCTTCTACAGCACGTACTCGGTCATCTACATCGGAGAGTCGGCGCCGGCGTACCTTCGCGGCCCTATGATCGGCATGGTCGCCTTCCAGATCTACTTCGGCGCTCTGATTGGCATCCTTGTCGACAACTTCACTGCAGTTCACACCGGCCGGAAGTCGTACCAGATCCCCCTGGGAGTCATGTTCGTTGTCCCGGTGCTGCTCTCCGCCGCCCTATTCTTTCTCCCCGAGACACCGCGATACTATGTGGCGACCGGTCAGGAGGAAAAGGCTGCTGCGGCCATCCAAAAGCTACGCGGAGTGAAGGACGAGGACCAGCTGCACGAGGATGTCGCCATCATGAAGAAGGCCTGGCTTGAGGAGCGGGAAACGGGCTCATCTGTTCATTTCATGGACGCTTTCCGTGGCACCGATCTTCGACGAACGCTGCTCACCATTGCTGTCGCCCTTGGCCAGGCGGCATCTGGCATGTTCTTCATGTCGGCGTTCTCGGTGTACTTCTTCGCACAAGCGGGTGTGGGAAAACCCTTCACCTGGGTGACGGTATCCTTGGGTATCGCACTCTCTGGAGCCATCTTGTCCTTCCCGGCAGTCCGCTTCCTCGACCGTCGACATCTTCTCATCGGCTCCTCCCTTGTCAACTTCGCAGTCCTGCTTGCCATCGCCATTGTCTACACCGTCGCCCCGGAGTCAGGTGCTTCAGGAAAGGTTCTCATCGGACTGTGCTGCGTCTTTGTTTGGGTGTACGGTTTCGCCCAGGGTCCTGTGCTATGGGCTCTTCACACCGAAATTCCGTCGCAAAGGCTTCGCTCGCAAACCGTCGGACTGTCTCAGGGTGTGACTTTTGTCGCTTCCTGGGTCAGTTCCTACTGCTCCCCTTACTTCATCAACCCACTGGCTCTTAACTGGGGCCCGAAGTACCTTTACATTTGGGGTTGCAGCAACTTCATTCTGGCCGTGTTTGTTTTCTTTTTTATCCCAGAGACGAGAGGGCGAAGCTTGGAACAGCTCGACGAGTTGTTCAGTAAGGAGGTGCCTGCTAGGAAGTTCAAGGGCTATGTCACGGATCTTCAGCAGGTTGATGCGGACGACTATATCGAGGGGAAGACTCTGGAGGAGAAGGTCGAGGTAGCTTAGATTATCTAGCCGACTGTGAACTGCCCTGTCAACGCATATCTAAGCATGGTCACAAACTGACGGAAGCTGGAGGCTTGGTGATTGCTGGTGACGGCGGCTGTCCGGTCTGGTGATCAGCATCTCAGCCGCTAAGGTTTTCCCCCAACATCTCGAGCAAGTTAATCCTGTTGGTACAGCATGCCAGAGTCAATTGAATAAAGGGCTCGTGGTAAATTACAAAGGAACCAACATGTACTTATTACTGCCCAGTGTGTTATCTGTCTTGCGAGGTTCAGCTAGCGGCACCCGCATTACCTGGGACCCCCCTTTTCTCACCGCGGTGCCAGCTTTGGTAGATGCATGTGTCTGGTACGAAATCAACACACCGAGTCGTGAGTCTGTTTTGTTTGGCGGACACAACATGACAGGTTACCAGCCGTTATCATTATGTCTGGCCTTGGAAATGCTCGCGGGGAGCATTTTAGGATTCCCCTCTGGGCCTCTGGCGCGCTATAATAGTACTGCTATCTTTGAAGTGGAGAGTAAACGAAAGACCTTCTGTACAAACATGATAAGCAAGCCCTTTAATTCTTCCTTTTCAGCAGAGCCGGCTTCACAGTGATGTTCTGGAATTCCTTCCGAGTTTCATCATTGATGCCATGCATGTCACAGAGATCCTTGTCACCCAACAGGTCGGAACCTTCGACCCAGCTGCCGTGGATGCCGTTCCGCAGGCGGAAAGGAAGCTCGATTATGGCGACTGGGCCCTTTTCAATGTCGGTCGCATCGAGAATTAGGATGCTGGTCAGGCTTGTGTCACGTCTGTTGGCGATGGTGATCAAAAACCCATCCGCCTCAGGGGCTACGAACGAGTTAGCATTCCGAATGTTCCCGGTGTGTAGAAAAGGGGGGGGACTTGCCCTCAGGCGCTCTGGGGATGAAGGCCACCTCGTGGAGTCCGGTGTGCTCTCCAGCAGACCAGTACTTGTACTCCCCGGTGTTGACATTGCAGCAGGCCATGGTGTTATACGCGCCACCAACAGGGCCGTACTCGGCCTTGGGGTCGTGCACGGCGAGGAAGAGCGTGTTGTACTGCTTGGTCGCGAACCTGTCGTCGAGCTTCGGCATCTCGCCATCAAGATTGACCAGCTCGGTCGGCTCGACGCGGGAGTCGGTCGCCTTGAGATCAAACTTCCAGCGGACGTAGTGGCTCTCGGGTTTGCCGTCGTGACGGGGCTTGCCGCTGGAATGGGTGAAGCCGTCCTCCCCAGCGGGAGGAAAGAACCAGAACTAAGAACAGGTAAAGATTAGAAACCGGACCCCTAGTAATCGACAGCCCGGGGTCGCTAACCTTGTTGTGGTAGGTGAGGGGGGCGTCAAGGTAGATGCATCCGTCGTCGCCCTCAAACGCATTGCCGGTGTGGCCGTAGAATGCGTTGTCGGCCTGGAACCAGCGGATATCCTCCGGCTTGGGGTTGCGGCGAGGGAGAATCCCAAACATCAAGTGCTGTTTCTCGGACCAGGCAAAGTGCTTCTCGCCTTTCTTGATGTCATCGAGCGAGCGGGCCTCTAGAGGAGGCAGAATGAAAATGATCCAGTTCTTGGTCGCAGCCATGTCATGCATCATGCCAACATAGGGCGTCTTGAACCAGCATTCCTCGAGCTTCTTGCCATTCTTGTCGAATAGGTAGTAGGCGACGTCGTTGGTAACGTCGCCGCGTGCCTCGTACCCCATGGTGATGAGTTCGCCATTGTCGGGGTCAATCTTGGGGTGCGCGGTGAAGGTCGGAGAGGTATACTGGCCGTTGAAATCGTACAGGCCTGCCACGCCCAAGTTAGTGATCAGCCATACTCGTAATAACGATGCTCACGGCGGGAAGATAGGGGGCGTCTGCATACCTCGGGTCTCGAGAGAATCGGGGTCCATGGCGTAGGGCTTGGAATCCTCCTTCAAAGCGAGGAGCTGGTTCTCGAAATAAATGACATGGGTGTTGGCGGTCGAATGAACCTCGTGTTTGACGCGCGGGTCGTCGCTGTAGCGGTTGCGGTACTTGCCAAAGACGGCCTGCCTCGCGGCTCTCTCGATGGCGAACTTGGCGGTGCGAACGTACTTCTGCTTGAAGTCGGCGTGGCCGTCTTTGATGCGGATGGCGTCGATGGCGCCGTCTCCGTTGATGTAGACATCGTCATCGTAGAGAGGCGCCCACGACCAGTCGGGCATGCACCGGTAGTAGGTCCCGTCAATCTCGGGGGGGATGGTGCCGCGTACCACGCAGTTGTAGACTTCGGCCTCGAACCGGCATGGGGCCTCGGCGCCGGTGAAGAAGGGCGTGTCGGGAAAGTTCAGCTCGGGCTGGACCTTGAGGTTGGCCGCGCACTCAGCAATGTCAGACATGTTAGAACGTTGGAACTTGAAGGTGATGTGCTGGGATCTTTGTGTCGCTTGGCAACAAGTTTGGAGTATGCAGAACTGGGTGGGTTCTCATTATCTTGAGGAATCCGGAGGCGACCTTGGTTGGTTTTATCACCTGGGAAGTTGGCGTCCATGCTCATCGGGAGCTCGGTGGCCGCCGCTCAGCCTACTTCGCTGAATCCGCATCGCATGTTCCATCTCGTTGTGATGTGGAGAAACGAGCCGGCACGAGACATCGAAAGATGGGACATCTGATGCGGGGGAACCCGGCGGAAGCGGCTACCGATCCCCGGCGTTCCATCATCAAGTGTGCCCTGGTCTGTTCTCAGATATTTCCCACCAGCGACGGGAGTCTGCCGATGACGGGCCGCGGGGTAGCGGGATGTGATGAAGGCCTACCAGGTACTCGGAGTTGTCATCGGTGGGGAGGTAGGTACTCATGGCGGGGTGCGGGTGCACTGAGAGAAGCAGCCCCTGCCTCAAGGTACCAGGTGCTCGGTAGGTGTATTAGGTTGCAAGTGCAGCGCGGAGACCGCAGTATGTCCCCCTCCGGGCCCTCCACCCCCTCCCTCTTTCGGGGCCCCGCACATACTTGGCACCGGGTAGCCGTTTTGAAAGCATGTTGTGGTCGTGAGTCGGCAGTCGCCGTGGTTCGGGTGTGGGGCTCAGCGTGGCGAAGGGCGGAGACCGCACTTATATTGCGCGCAGCCTTCGGCAATGATTGGTTTCCAGTGGTCTTCATGTCAGAAGCATGTACCCTGTCCTCCTCCGACCTCCCTCTCACCTCAGTTTGTTGGTTTTCCTCCAAATCTTGACTCGACATTTCCCCCAGAACTGTTGTTGAGGTGCCAGAATACCTGAGACGTCATCCCCCCCCTCACGATGTTGACCCGGCACTACGTCTTCAAGAAGACCGAGGACGTCGAGGTGGAGGCGACCGCGTTCTGGAGCCCCCAAGCCAGGGCTGCCCCCTACGGAATCGGTATGAAACTGAACCCTCCAGGCGCTCAGCACTAAGACTCGTACAGCACTGGGATTCCATGGCGGCGGCTTCGTCATAGGCTCCAGGCATTTCATACCGGAGACCGAGATCGCATATCTTGCCGATGCGGGCTTCGTTGTTGTCTCGGCCGACTATCGTCTGTGCCCCCAAGTTGCACTTTACGATGCTATTCAGGATGCCATTGATGCCTTCTCGTGGTGCAAGACGGAGCTTCCTGCGAAGCTAAAAGCCGATGCTGGTATCGACATCGACGTGCAAAAGATTGTTGCCTTTGGCCAGTCTGCAGGTGGACTGCTCGCGTTGCACCTGGTAAGCCACCGCCACTGCTTTTTCAATCCCAACTGGAAGTCTCGGAAGCAAGTCGCTGACAGTTCGCAACACCAGGGCGCCCTTCCTCAGCCTCCGGCAGCGATTCTCGACTTCTATGGTGCCAAGTACACGAGTGAGGAGTTCTGGCACACACCACTACCTGCCTTGGCCATGATTCCGCCCTTCCCTCGCGAGTTCATCGACAAGATCCATGACGAGCCCACCCAAACCACAACCGTCACGTCCCTCGAGAGGGCCAGTGCCTCGCAAGCCAAGAGAAGCAAGAGAGGCATGCCCGCACCCGACTTCTCCGTGCCCCGAAATGCCTGGCTCTTCACCGCTCTGAAGGAGGGAACCCATATGAAGGCGATCGTCAAGGACGACGATTTCGAACGGATCGACCCCGTGCGGCTTTTCAAGCCAGGTTTCTCACCCACCTTCTTTTTGCACGGTGATGCGGATTCCATGGTCTTGACGGAGTTTAGCCAAAGGGCACGCGAGGATCTTGGAAAGCAGGGTGTCGTGACGGAGATAGCTCTTGTTCCCGGCGCCTCTCATGGCTTCGATGCCGGCATATCCCAAGACGACGAGGATTGGCCTCCGGTGCGCCAAGGTCTGGATTTTATCATTCAACAAGCAGGTTTGCGAGTGTGAGAGGTGTAGACAATATCTTACTTGAATGGATACCGTATCTACCTGGGTTGCATTTTCATGTGCCCTCTGCCTAGGCAAATAGCATCTTCAATGTTGACCATGTGTCCTCAAGCTGGCTGGCATCCGGAAAAGATGCGCCTCATCCACCTGTATGAAGGGATGATCGGCATCTACCAAGTACCATGAGTTGAATCGTGTTTCACACAACGCACAAGCTTGCCCCGGGGAATCCTTTCACGCTGGCGAGTTTGTCCCACGCTTCAGCATCTAATTACGTAAAGTCCTGTTGTAAGCTGAGCGAGAGGTAATAATAATTCGTTCCTGGCCCTCCCCACTCGGATGAAACCGAGCGCTTGAATGTGGCAAAAAGGTCAATGCCAAGACGTGCAAATTCCAATTCCGTTTCATTCCCTAGCACCCGTCTACATCCTGAAAAGTACAGACTTCTTCTCAAGGAAGTTGTCCAAGCTGTCCTGAAGCCCTTCCCGGCCAACTCCGCTCGTCTTGTATCCACCAAACGGCATGTCAAAGGCCGTCTGAGGGGACGTGCAGTTGACTCCCACCATGCCGGATTCGAGACCAACGGCAAACCGCAGGGCGCGGCTTACATCCTGCGTGTACACGGCAGCGTACAGCCCGTACTCGGTGGCATTCGCCTTCTCCAACGCCTCCTCCTCGGTGTCGAAGATGTTGATGTTCACAACAGGGCCAAAGACCTCCTCTTTGACAATCTGGGCGTCCTCTTCCGTGTCGGTGAAGACGGTGGGTTGAATGGTTAGGGTCTCGGGCTCAAACTCGCCACCCAGCGCCAGCTTGCCGCTTTCCTTGCCCTTGGCAACATAGCCGCGGACCATCCCAGCCTGTATGGCGTCTGCCAGGGGTCCGTGAGTCGTCCTGGGATCCGTGGGGTCACCGAGCACCACGTTTCCGAAGTGCAGGTTGAAAGCCTCGATGAACTTGGGCGCAATGGACCGCTGGACGTAGACCCTCGAGTTCGCCATGCAAACCTGGCCGCTGTTCCATTGGATGCTGTGGGCCGTTTCGGGGACGGCTCTGCCAAGATCCGCATCCTCGAAGACGACGGCTGGCGACTTTCCACCGAGTTCGAAGATCAGGTTCTTGAGGTTCGACTTGGCCGACGCTTCCTGGATTGCACGGCCAGTCCGGGTGGAGCCGGTGAAGGAGA
>FJWA01003958.1_pt1 | contig 12281 bp, 9 predicted proteins | sample 1011891 | NCBI WGS metagenome assembly FJWA01 (sample SAMEA3912450, study PRJEB9761) | metagenome | biome: forest; material: soil | place: USA | collected 2011-06-22 | depth 0.1 m
TGATGCTGCTCATGAGCTACAGCGCCCTCCCCTCCCCGGCCAACCCCACCCCGCTCAAGACCCCGACGACCACCACCAAACCCAACCTCCCCTCCTCCTCCTCCTCATCGTTCCCAACATCAACATCAACAACAGTATCCTCCCTCCTCCGCGAGCTCGAAGCGGAACCCAACGTGGCGCGCGTCGAGGACGCCCAGTTCTGGCAGGTCCACTACGGGCTGGGCATGGCCAACCTGCGGGTGCGGCTGGCGCGGGGGTGCGGCGGCGACGATTCCACGCTGGCGCAGACGCGGGCGCGCCTGGCGCGGGTGGTGCAGAACCGGCTTGCCGGGGAAGGGTACGGGCGCGGCGGGAGCCTGAGGTGGGAGGTTACGGTGCAGATGGCGGGTTGTGATGGGTAGGTATCTAGGTACCTAGTCTCTGGGTGATTTCTCTGATATTGGATGATGGGAGTTGTGTTGTTGGGTTTGGGTTGGTTGTCAATTAGTGTGAATGTATGTGGAGATGGGATGGCTGAATGTTTGAATTCATCATGATTTATGCATGTGGTTCAAGTGTGATGGTTGCAACGTCGTTATTGTTCGTTCTCTCTTGTGGACGGCCAAGCATCTGACTCGGAAGTAGCTCGTTGAGAGCAACCCCCTATTTGTCCCCCTGATTACATATCCTGGATACACAGAAANACAGAAACACATGAAATACCCANACGCTTGCCATCCCAAACACCCGGTGCCCANCCAGACGCCAAAACATCGAAACACACTCCTGGCACGTCCCTCCCAACCCTTCACTGCAACGCCAGCTCGGGAAACAGCCGCGCAATCTTGCTCGGGTTCCCGTACTCGGTCCGCACNGGCTCCGGCGTGATCGGGCTCGTGTCAAAGTACGGCAACAGCCCGCCCCCGCCGGGGCCCGGGTCCACCGCGCTCAGCGACGCACGCTTCTTCTTGATGTTGCCCTGCGACGGCTGCTGCTGCGCCGCCGGGCGGATGATGGGCGGCGCCGTGAGCGCCCTGACGTCCATCGGGAGCGCCTGCAATGTCGGCGGCTCCGGGAGTGTCTCGGCCTGGGAGAGCGGTGTCCGAGATCGTGAGAGCGCCATCGAGGCAGAGGGGTACGGGTCAGGGGTGCGGGAGCGGAATTTGCTGATAGGGATGGATGGGATGGTCGGGCCGCGGAAGCGCTGTGCGTATGACTCGAGCTGGTCGGGAGCCGACGGCACGGATGCCGGGAGGGTGAACGGGGTATCCGACCTGGTGACGCCCTTCTCGTTCGCCAAAAGGCCCTTGTTGCGGACGAAGGCGGCGGACCGATGGTGGTGCGGGTTGCGGTCGTAGTACTGATCCATGATCGGGTGCACCATGACTGTCTGGTTGTGGATTGTGAGGATGGAGTTGGTTGGGACGTTCACCCAGTTTTCTATGTTTTTGGTCAGCGTTTGTCAGTGTCTGAATCCCATTCCGGGTCCACGCACCTCTTTCGAAACTCAGGGGCTCGCTGGCCACGAGCACCACGTCTGCCCCGTTGTCGCTTCGCTCCATCTGATAGTCCCGGCTGTCGGGTGTCGGGGCCCTCGTTTCCCACAAGGTCCCGGACGAGTAGTACAAGCTGGCCGCCTCGTCGGACGAGCTGCCGACGTAGCGCGTGCAGATGACGCTGTGGCCATCTGTGACGGCAAAGTTCAAGAGACTCCTGGTGTCGACATTCTCGGCGTGGATGACGCTTTCGGGGATGTTGTCGATCATCTCGTTGATCTGGGCAATTGTCTTGAGCATGGCCTTCCTGAGGACGGTCGGCCCGAATCCGTTCTCGGGCTGAGAGCTCGGGTGGTGGCCCATACGCTCCAGCGTGTCCAGGAAAAGGGCGAACGCCCACTCGCTGTCCGTCCCCCCTGCCACACCCATATACCACTTGTCGGCCAGCCGTTCGCCAAGCCTTCTCTTGATCTGCTTCCAGCCGCCGAGCCCGCCATTGTGCATCCACATCAAGCTGCCATGGCAGAAAGGGTGGCAGTTGTCCTCGCTGAGGGAGCCTTCGGTCGTCGCTCGAACGTGGGCGAAGATCAGCTTCGATGCTGTCTTGGAGGCAAGTCGTTGCAGGTTCACGCAGTTCCACGCGGGGGTGGTGGAGGTGAAGAGGCAGGGCGCCGCCCCTAGCTTTGGGTCCGTGTAGAAACCAATGCCAAAGCCGTCGGCATTGTTCTGTCCGCGACGGGTGTCCTAGTTGAAGAGCAATGTGGTGAGTAACAAACATCCACGGGGAATACGAGGTTGGTGGGCTGGCTCACAAGTCGGAGGCGTGAGTCAAACGACTGCTTGAGGATGGAATGCGCTGGGTTGAGGACGAGCTTCGAGAGGAGGATGTCGTCGCTGCCTTTGTAAACCTGGTACTCCGGAGAGGTGCTCAGTAATCATTCCCATCCATGTGGAGGCAGCCGGTCTTACCAGAAACCGGCACATGGTGCTGGTGTTGCCCGGGGTGTGCTGTTGGTGCCACTGATGTTGGGCAAGACGTCGTGGACGGGACGGGCAGAGCGAGCACGGTCGGTTGCCAGTTGGATGTCGGGGTCCAGGAAAACAGGCGGTGTCTTTAAAACAAATCCCAATCGGGTCCGGTTCTGCTGTGACTCTGTGCGATCGTGGGACGAGCAGCGCGTGCAGATGCAACTTTCAAACGAGAGGTTTGAGTTGTTTGGGTTGGGTTGGTTGTCCACTTATGAAGGGGGTCAGGGACAGACGGACCAGCACGTCCAAAGGGCTGACGAAATCGGCCACTTGGATGGCGGAAAGCCCAGCAAATCTTAGTGCGCTACGACCTCGGGGGACAGTTTGCCGTCACTGCACTCCTTTTGGAGTGAAATTGTACCGACTTTCGGTTGTGGCAAGGATACAACAATCCAGCGATGCACACCGCAGAGCAGACTCGGGGGGTTTTGCAACCTTGCTTGATTGAATCCCAGGCCGAGTTGGGACGGATGCAGGCGCTGTCACTGTCACACGCTAACGGCGGAGCTGCAGCCGAAGCCGGGCCAGAGTTGATGCGCGGCGGGATTTTACGAATTGGTCGGTCTCAAGAAACAAAGAACCTAGACTCGGCAGGGAGACGGAGAGGCTTTGGCTCGAAGTGACCGTCGCGTCATCGAGGTTTGGCGGTGGATCAAGCACGGAGACAATCGGCTAGCCGAGGCCAATGCAACGATGTTGACGAACCGCGACATCAGTCTTCAAGAGACCTTCGGAGGCTTTCTCCCTTTGCTTCCAGTCATCCAGCACTGCGGCATTAACATTGACGGACTTGGCGGTCTCAACGCCACAGATTGTTTGCTCCCCAGGGCAAGAACTAAGAGTGGCCCACCTCATGAACGCTTCCACGGTACTGGCATCTGAGATATCTCGGGAAATATGCAACATCCTCCAAACATTCAACAACGTTGTCAACGTTGTGAAGAAGCCAAGAGTCCCTAGAAACCCCGCTGCTTGTAATTAAACAGTGGAGTTTGGACCGTTGCGTCGGGGGTGGGGCCGTTCGAAGGGTCCCCCCGCTAAAGGTCTCTAAGCTGAGGAAATTCCCACGCTGGGAGCCGAGGGCGGTGACGGTCATTGTCCTCTCGCAAAGCATCGCCTGATTCGCATCACGATCACGACTCCACGACACCACCCATACCTCGATAACGGCCCATTTCCATGCCGCCGCATGACGCCTAGATTCTCCCAGCCCGTTTCACCACGATGAGCGCGCAGCTCCGTGCCGTTGGGGCCACGGCCTCGCCCGTCGCTCGTCGCTTTGCGGTTCGCTCCGTCCGACATTTCCACCAGCTCCCGACCGGCGGCATCCAGCGCGCCGAGCTTGCGGCCCGCGCCACCAGGAGGTCGCTGCAGTTTCCCTCAAACGCCTACCACAACGCCGTCATTGTGCGCAATGCCTCCTTCGCCCGCCTGCTGCCGAAGCTGGCCCTCAAGTTCATCCGGATCCCCGCCCTGTTCGGCGGCTTGATGATCGGGACTGTGGGGTGGATACAATACCAAGCTATCCGTAAGGAACACTCATGGTAACCCTATCCAATGGGAATGGGGGTTTGCTAACGGGCACAGAGGTCAGCAATTCGGCACAAGAAATGTACGGCCACATGAGGGACACTGTCACGTCCACCGCCTCGACCCTGTGGGTCGGCGCCAAGGATATCGCCGACCAGACGCAGCGGGGTTGGGGAACCACAAAAGAGCAGTTTGAGATGCCAGAATGGCTAGACAAGATCATGCGCGGGGAGGTCGAATTTGGCAAGGGCAAGACCGGCTCGGGCGGCCAGGGCGGCCAGGGCGGTCAAGGCGGGCCGGAACCGCCCCAGCAGAGTAGAGCTGGCGCTGCCACCGTCGCAGGAGCCTCGGCGGCCGCGTATGGCCTCGACCAATCCGACGAGCAAGACGAACGGACCCCTGAGGAGGTCCTCAAGGACGACCAGATGATGTACATCACCAAGAAGATGATCGAGATCCGGAACCTGCTCCAGAAGGTCGGCGGGCAGACGAGCACCGTCACTCTGCCGTCCATCGTCGTCATTGGGTCGCAGTCGTCGGGGAAGAGCTCTGTGCTAGAAGCCATTGTTGGCCACGAGTTCCTACCCAAGGGAAGCAACATGATCACCCGGCGCCCGATCGAGCTCACTCTCGTCAACGACCCCTCAGCGCGGACCGACTACGGCGAATTTCCGGATCTCGGCCTTACCAAAGTCACCGATTTCTCCCTCATCCAAAAGACTCTGACGGAGCTCAACCTGTCCGTCCCCGACTCCCTGTGTGTCAGTGACGACCCCATCCGGCTTGTCATCCACTCGCCGCGGGTACCGGACCTGTCGCTGATAGATCTTCCGGGATACATCCAAGTGGCCGGGGAGAACCAGCCCCGGGAGCTGAAGCGCAAGATCTCGGAGCTCTGTGATAAGTATATCCGTGGCCCCAACATCATTCTGGCCATCTCGGCGGCCGACACGGATCTGGCAAACTCAACCGCTCTGCAGGCGAGCCGCAGAGTAGATCCGAGAGGAGAGAGGACGATTGGCGTCATCACCAAGATGGACCTGGTAGATCCGGAGAAGGGGGTGGCCGTCCTGTCCGACAGGCAATACCCGCTCCGGCTGGGCTACGTGGGGGTCATCTCGAAGCTCCCTGCGCAAACCGGCCTCTTCAGGAGAGAGACCAGCAATCTCCTAGCGGGCATCAACCGGAACGAGAAGTCCTTTTTCAACTCGTATCCGTCCCAGTTCGGGCCCGATTCAGGGATCAGCACCGGCACCATCACGCTCCGGAAAAAGCTTATGCAGGTTTTGGAGCACCAGATGTCCTCCAAGCTGCACGAGACAACCGAATCCATCCAGCGAGAGCTCGAGGAGACAACGTACCAGTTCAAGGTGCAGTACAACGAGCAGCCCATGAGCGCCGAGGGATATCTGGCCGCGAGCCTGGACGACTTCAAGCATCAGTTCCACGAGTTCACGTCCACTTTTGGCCGGCCCCAGCTGCAAGAGTTGCTCAAGGCCGCCTTGGACCAGAAAGTCCTCGACCAGCTGGCCGCCCGATACTGGAACAGGCCGGTCGAAGACCTCTCGATTGCTCCCCACGAGCCAGACACCATTGCTGACCTGCCCAACGCCGACCCGAAGTCGCCCTACTGGCACCGGCAGCTCGATACGGCTTGCTCCGGCCTGACCCGGCTCGGAATCGGCCGTATCGCCGCCACCGTCGCTGCCACGGCCGTCCAGGGCAACGTCGAGAAGCTGCTGGACAAGTCCTCCTTTGCCAAACACCCCTCTGCGCGCAAAGTCGTCAGCGAGGCCGCGGCCACGGTGCTAGCTGATCGATCGTACGCCACTAGCGATGGCATCGAGATCTCTCTCAAGCCGTACAAGTTCGACCCCGATATCCAGCCCCACGAGTGGGCCCAAGGCAGGGAACACGTCGCTGGCGTGCTCCAGAACGAGCTCACCCAATGCCAAGCGGCAATGAAGAGCCTCGAGGGTGCCGTCGGGGGGCGCAAGAAGCTCAAAGAGGTCATGACCTTTGTGGATAAGGCCCGCAGGGGCGATGTCGTAGTCGAGGGCGACCACCCCAGCGGTGCAGGCGGGTTCAGCGCTGCTCTCCTCGCACGAGGTAAATACAACCCCCCCACGTGTTATCCCCTCCCTCAACCTCCCATCACACCCAAACCAGCCCACTAACCAAACCCCCAGGCCGAGAAGCCGTCTTCCTGCGCGACCGCGCCGACATCATCAACATGCGCATCCTGGCCGCCAAGTCGCGCAAGTGCAAGACCCTCGACAACAAGTACTACTGCCCGGAGGTCTTCCTCGACGCCGTCGCCACCAAGCTGTCGCAGACGGCCGTGCTCTTCCTCAACGTCGAGATGCTCAACGACTTCTACTCGCGCTTCCCCCGCGAGGTCGAGGCCAAGCTGCACGAGAACATGGCGGCTGGCGGCCTGGACCGCTTCGCCCGCGAGGACCCCAAGGTCCGGAGGCATCTGGACCTGATCCACCGCAAGGAGCTGCTGGAGCTGGTGCTCGTCAAGATCGACGAGCTGCATCGCCTTGGTGGGGGTCCTGGTGGCGGGAAGGCCGGGGCGGCGGGTGGGGAGGTGAAGAGGAGGAGGAGGTATTTGTTTTAGGAGGCTGGCGAGACATGGTCGGAGGTTTGATGAGGTGTGTTAACGACGACGATATGGCGTTTGCGGTGGGGATGGGTTGGTAGCGGTTTTTTGTTGCTTGTGTGGTCGTTCTTTGAAGTGTCTTGGGTGGTTTGGCTTGTTAGAATGAAGGGCGACGACGTAGATGTACAGGAAATTCCCTGGAATACCCCTCTCGAATCTTGAACGCGGAAAAGTCTTGGGAGGTCGCTGTGGGTGTGTTATGTAGATACAACACCGTCTCTTCTCTCATTATGCTTCATACGGCACCGAGCGGTTTGGTGAGCACGAGAAACGCCTCAAAATCGATTGTTTTGTTTTGTCATATCCTTTTCATTCCCGCCTTTTATCCTTGCCCAACCGATACACAGACAGACGGAAGAAAATTATACGGAATGACTATAACACAACCAGCGCAATGGCAAAGCCGCCTGCCCACCCGCCCCTTTTGCTTCGAAAAGCCACCTCTGATATACCCAACACTCTCCCCTCACACCTCGACCTGATCATATCCTATCCTGGCACTTGCAAGCACTTGCAAGCAAGCAAGCAAGCAAGCAAGCCACGTCCTCTCCAAACAGCCCGCTTATTTCGTCTTGCCGCTGGCGCTGCTCTTGACGCGGCGCGCCGCGGGGCGGTTGATGTGGTGGCTGGGGATCCAGCTCTCGTCGTAGCTCTTGCCGCCGTCGCCGCCGCTCGTGGCGCCGGCCGACTCGGAGCCCGACAGGGGCTCGGCCTCGACCACGACCTTGCGCGCGGGCTTCTTGCCGCCCGTGCCCTTGACGGGGCGGGCCTGCGGGAAGAGCGCCTCGATCCACGTCTTGTAGACAAAGTACAGGGTCGCGCCGAAGACGCCGGTGAGGATGAGGTAGAGGAAGATGCTGGAAGGAGGGTTAGGTGCTGGTCTGGTGGGCTGCTGCGTGGGGATGGGCTTACATTTGCGGGTCGAAGAGGCTGGTGGGCGGCTCGACGATGCTCGCGGGGCCGCTGTGGGCCTGGACCTGGAAGACCTGGTTGGCGGCGGGGTTGGAGATAATGGCGACCAGCTCGACGATGACGTCCTGGGGCATCATGTCGAGGACGAATTGGAAGGGCAGCTGGTGCTTCTCGCCGGCGGGGATCGAGACGTCGTACCGGACGGCCGTCAGGTTGCGGAGGATGGCGGCGCCGTCGGGAGCGTTGTCGGGCAGCGGCGTGGCGATCTTGAGCATGCCGCCGACGAAGGAGACCTCAATTGGCGTCTCCTCGTGGTTGGTGATCTCGATCAAGGCCTTGGCGACGCGGCCGTTGACGATCTTGACGCCAAAGATGTCCGCATCGGGGAAGGTCGTCTCGATGTCGGCCTTGAGGTCGGGCTGCCCGGCGGGCACCGAGGTGATCGGCTCCGTGTCGGCCTGGGAAACTGAGCGTGAGCAATTGCATTGTCGAGTCGACACGTTGGGAAGCAAAAAGGGGGCAACGGGGCACAGGGGATGATCGCGATGACGCGATGAGGCAACGTACATCGTCCGCGGCGAAGGCGGTCGCAACGCGCAAGGCGAGCAGGGCGAGAGAAGACCACTTGAAGTTAACCATTGTGCCGGATTCCGAAGAGAAAAGGGGGAGATGATGATGGAGAGAAGAGGAGAGGTGAGTTCTGGAAAGATCCCAAATCCCAACTGGAGCTTGGAGGATGCCGATGTCGTAAAAACGAGGTGTGTGCAATCTGGCAACTGGACTAGCGCCCCAAGCTTCAGCTCGTGTCGTGTGTGGGTGGGTCGTGCTCCAGGGGCCAGCGGCGCTCTACCCCAAATATGGACATATCCGAAAATGACACGTTATCGGGGATTCTGATGACGAACAACAAGATCGAAGTGTGCTTCTCTTCAACATCTCTTCGACATCCCTTGGGCAGGCGTCAATTGTTCTTACGGGCTTGGTCAATCACGTCGCTACCTCTGTCCTGTCTGTATGTCGAAATCTTGACTTGGCGGCAGACAAACAGAGACAATGGCTTGATACAAAGCCGTTGTCCTCAACACCCCCCTCGTTACACAATCGACAGGACTGATGAACCAGTGAGAAAGAGAGAGAGAGAAAGAGAGAGAAAAAGAAAGAGAAGGGAGAGAGAAAGGGAGAGTCAGTGCTTGCTTTCTAGAGCCGGGGCGAAAACGGAACCGAGAAACAACTGCTGAAAAATACACCGGTTCTGGTTCTGCGTTCGTCACGAGACAAACTGCCGTTCTCCGCCAGGCCATTCCCCAGGTGCATTGACTGTGTAGGACCAGATCTCCCAGGACGGCCACACAGCCCTGGTTCGACCCGAGCTGTTGCGCTACCGGAGTCGATTTGGCGGACCCCGGCATCTAACGCCCTCTCAGCTTCCCGTCCCGCCAACCAAAACCGACAAGTCGTCTGTCGCGACATGGATATTGCCGAACCTGATTCCGTTCGATGCAGGATGCCGTCCAGCAGACTACGGCTAGTATCGGCGATCCCATGCCATCTGAGACAGCTTCCGGCATACTTGAAGGCGTAAGATGGGAACGCACACCCGAAGGAAGTCGTTGGATCCGGACAGACCTGTCAACGGCTGCCGATCTCGGGTCCCGATCGTGAGGCGTCCTTGTCTCTAGATCCCGATGGTCTGGTTGATCCCTGGACGCAGTCGGCGCCGCGTGTAACAGTCTCGCTGCGTCCTGTGGAAACACATTGGCTCCCAGACATTGTGGTCGTTTGGCTTTCAGGCGTGTGGCTCGTAGCAACGACAGAACCGGCCTTCCTTGTGAGGATGGGTTTCCGGAGCGGTGGGCCGCAGTTGTGGCTTACTGAAAGCCGCTCTGGACTCTATCAGAGTAGCCTCTCGAGGTTGGGCTATAGCTGATTGTTTTCATGTGGTATCCCCGAAAATCGATTCTTGCAAGCATGCTGCGTCCTGTGTCAAGCAGCATGTTATCGTGTCGCTCACTGTCGTGTTTCCAGTCCAAAGTAAGGGGCATGTGCCTCCAGGGGACCGTGGCAGGTCTCATGTCGGAGGAGGAGGGAGGGAGGGAGCAGCGCCATGAAGCAAAATTCAGCAAAGTCAACAAGAAACATAAAGTTTGAGCGTCCTCCCAGGCTCCGACCATCTCCGACCCATCTCCGACCCAGCACACAACATGAATTGGGACCAATCGTCGTCGTTGGCGGGCCTAGACCTTCATCGCTCAAAAGCGAAGTGACGGAAATGTAAGCGGATGCAACTCAAACATCTGAGCGCCCAACGTTGGAGATAACAGGGGTTGACTACGTTTGATGGTCTGCTTACGCCCGGCTGCCATTCTGCAGGCAGTTCTCATTGCAGTATCAACTGACCAGTCCACAAGTCCACCAGACTGGCCACCCCGCCCAGGAGGTTCGATCGTCCGCACCAAGTCCGAGACTCGTCGAGATGGCCGCAGGGCGTTGCATGGCAGACGCGGCGATTTTATACATGTAGAATGTGTGTTGAGAACTTTGAGGGTGCCTGTCAAGCTGAACCGATCGGCCGAGTTGCCCGATCCGGTGTCGAACATTCCAGCGAAGCCGTGTGAAGCTTGACGTTCCGTATCGCTTATCGGAGGCCCGATCCCCACAGCAAAGCAGCACCTTCATCCCAGGCCGCCTCCTGGTTGGTTGCTCCCCAAATCTGATACTTCCATGATCGCCACCAGGGGAGGCTTCGAGTCGGACGGGCAACCCTGGACGGGAAGGACCAGCATGGCCGTCCTTTGTAATCTACTACCTTACGTATAGTTTTTCGGGCGACAGGCACGCGTTTGTCAATGCTGACAGCGGGCTGCTGGCCATGTCTCGGTCCGACAGGGCTGCGGCGACGGTGTCGGTGGTCGAATCGGAGACACCCCGTTGATCGCCACCGAGGAATCGCAGCTGAGCTGTCGCATCTCCAATCTCAGATTGACGTCGGCTACACAGAAAGTGTATCTGTACAGAATACATAGTAGAAGTGCCCGTCAGGCCAACCGTTGGGACCCCCGGCTTCGGGCCAACCATGCACCCATCCCAGCAGCGGGAACTTGGAAGCGAGCAACCCAGGGCAATGGTTCGGCCAAACCCTGCATCCGTCACCCACGCGGGGGCGGCGGCACATTCCCATGCGCCGCTGACTCGAAGCAGCAAGGCGGCAGCCCAGGCCCGAGAAAGCTGAACCGCTCGCCTCGGCATGTGCGAAGTTCGATGCAGGCCCCGAGGCCCCGAGGCCCTCGACTCATTCGAGACGCAACGAACCTCAGGCCACCCCTGCCAGGCGTGGATCTGGAGGGGCAGAGCTGTGCGACGGTGCTGATTTGCGGCCAGACCGCCGGGTTGAACCTGACAACCGCTGCGCTGCTCCATTTCCAAGTTCGGTGCCTCTCCCGGCGCCATGGGAACTCGCAGAGCGTCTGTCCTTGGATGTTCATCCTGTTCATCCTGTTCATCCTGGCGTCGGTTGATGAGAGTCGGTTGAGGGTTGGAGGCCCGGAACCGAACGACCGATCCTCTCCGGTCTCCTTGATAATTAGGTGTTGGATGTATTCTAAATGGAGAAGACCGGCGGGCCAGGGCCAGGACCCAGGACCAGGACCACGGCGACGCTGATTGGCCGCGCATACGCCATCCGATGCCCCCTCTCCCCGCGCGCCGCTCCGATCGGATTTCAACTGAGCATCGAGATCGTGCGGAACCAAGGCTTAGCGCGGTGGGGCCCTGATCCCTGCTCCTCACCTCCCTCCCTCTGATCATGATGCATGGGTCCGGTCGCTGGAACGCTGAAAGACGCCTGCTAGCCTTGCTGATCTTCGTCCCCAGTCCCCACCGCAATGGGGCGCCGCGCCAGGTACTGTCGACTTCTCCTCCTTAACAAACTGAGGTTCAGCTGCGCACGACCGCGGCATGCTGGTGCACACCTTGCCATCCCGCCGGGTCCCGGATGGTTGGTAGCGGGAAACCGAAGTTCGAGTACTCTGTCTTGGCTTGGACGTTGCGAGGACGACCCATGCTAACCCCTGGCGACGAGATTGGAAGTCTTGTTCCCGCCCGGGCGCATGCGCATCGTCCCAACAAGCTTCAGGGACTGACCAGACGAGACAAATACATAAACCTCCGCTGCCCCCCATACTCGCCGTGTCATACCCTGCGTCCTCTGTGACCCTCTCACTCAACCAGACACCGCTGCCTTGGCCGTGTTGTCCGTCAGGCCCGAACCCACCGCTGCTTGGTCTCATTCGCTCCGGCATACATGACACACCGCACTCCTTCCTACTGTGGTGCATACACGGGCAGTCGAAGGACAGGTAGGACGCCATCTCCTTCCCCATGGCCGAAGATCCTCGACGAGGAGGCAGGAGCCAACACGACCAGCCATCATCGTGTCCAGGATCCACCCCGTGGACTGGGGTTCCTCCTTTCCCCCTCCTGGCTCTCGTTCCTCCACCGGCACACGCAACTCATAGACTAATCCATCACCAGGTCTCACCAGCATCTTCTTCAGGAAACTCCGCACACCGTTAACACTAGCGCCACCCCATTCACACTCACAGCAAGACATGGCGGCCGCCCGTGCAGATGGCCAGTTCTTCCAACAGGAACAGGTACCGCACCCCCCCCCC
>FJWA01003998.1_pt1 | contig 12268 bp, 13 predicted proteins | sample 1011891 | NCBI WGS metagenome assembly FJWA01 (sample SAMEA3912450, study PRJEB9761) | metagenome | biome: forest; material: soil | place: USA | collected 2011-06-22 | depth 0.1 m
GTTTTGGTTTGGAAGGAAAGAAGAAGACGCCAGGGAAGCAGAACACCAACGTTAATATGGACCCTGCGGCATACTCCGTACTACTACTGTAGTAACCGGGCCCAACAGGCAGGCCACCGCGACCCCCAGGGCCTGCCTGGAGCGCATGCTCCGTAAAAACGGCACGGATGGGCACAATTGGCGAGTTCCAACGTTTTTTCTCGATGTCCAACTCGACCCACCTCTACCTCCATCACCTCCAAAATGCTGCCTCTGTTCCCTCTCGGGCCTCCAGGCCTCCCAGCGCTAGCCAGACACGCTGCTGTCTGCCGCGCAGCAAAACCATCAGGAAGCAAAGCAACCAACGTTAGCGTCCCGTTCCCGACCCCGTCGTGTGCTGCCTATTGCCTCGCCATTCCCGATGCATACCGGACCGCCCGCAATAGCTAGCGCACTGGTCGCCGGCCATCGGGTCGCGGACATCGGGGACAGCGGGCAGGGCCCAGCAGCCGGGACAAGGATGCTTCTCGAAAAACCCGCTGGCTGGGCTGCTGATGGAGATCCCTGGCGCCGTGGCACACGCCCCTTGCCAGCCCTTGCCAGACCCTGCCAGCGTGCCAGACATCATCCCGGACGAGCCGCGGAGGAAATGAGAAAGCATGGAGGAGTTGTGCCGAGAGTGGGGCGGCCCGGCCGGCGCTGCCCATGCTGGGCCCATGCTGCCATTTGCTGCGAATGCCGCACGAGCGGGCTTCTAGAAGGCTTCGGTGAGGGGCGGCGATTGCGTCTCATCCACTGCAATCCCATGTCGGCTCCCATGCTGTGCGCGCCCAATCATGCCCTTGCTTGCAGAGCGTCATGGGCGTCATGGCGTTGCTTCACGTGGCTGCCCAGCACACCAAGCCGACGACTCCCGCCACCCGACGATCGCACGATGCGATGCCCATCCGGAATACACGTGTAGACTACGGCATGGCACGACACACTGCACTGCGCTGCCCGGCGGGCTCGGCCGGGCTGCGTTCTCGAATTTGCGTCAACCGACGGGAGTGGAGAGGGAATGTGGGCGTTGAAACCCCTTCGATCGACCAAGACTCCGCCGTCCGTCATCAGCAACACGCAAGCAGAACCCGTCGCTTTGTGTCTGTTGCCCGCTCCCCGCTCCCCGGTCGGCATTGGTGAGATGAGACTGATACTCCGTCTCGATGGGCGTCCCCCGCTCAAAACAGAACATGCATCCGAACCGACCCCCAGCGCAAGATCGCTGACGTTTCAATCACCAACACACACTCCCCGACCCGGCCTGCGGCTCCCCTGCAAGCCAAAGCCCGCCACGCCCTTGAACCGGTCCTGGTCGCGGGCTTCGGGTGACGGATATGTGCGCTCCACATGGCTGATCGCTCAGACCCCCTGGCGAAAGGCACACCCGGCCGAGCCAGCAGGGATCGGATCCGTCCTTTCTCCACACTTTTTGCAGCCTCGCCGGCGTGCCCAGCATGTCCGCATCACGACTCGTGCAGCCGATAGCTGAGTGACGGTCGCGAGTAGCGCATTGACCGGCCGACATATCATCTGCTAGTCTTGCCCGAACCAGACACCCGGTGCTCGATGCTGTGGACACGGCGGAGGACAACTGACAGGATAGACCAGGGCAGGCCAGGGGCACGCAATGCGCACTGGCCACCGCCTTGCAGTGTCCCTTGTTGCAGTCCAGAGCTCGGCAGTTTGCTAGCGACTCTGCAGGGCCAATCGGGGCAGTTCTTGGCAGCCGCCGGACCGTTCTTGTCCAACCACGAGACATGGGACGGGGCCCGAAGAAAAGCACTTTGTTGCGCGGCCCCTCTCTTGCTCTGTTTGCTTTCCAGAAACCCAATCGACAGCGCCGCCTTCTGCAACAGAACCCAACCAACGAGAGGCCGACAGCGACCGGTCTCGTTTATGCCATGCCATGCCCCTTTGCCACACCCGAAACGGTCCCCCATTTAAGGTTGCTTCCGCGGTTCCAGAGCAATGCAATGCAGACAAGTTACTGCAGAGATGCACCGCCCAACAAGCAAAGCAAACGCCGCCAGACGGGTCAGCCACTAGTCGTAGCCACGTCGGCGCGAAACTCGGGACGATGAGGATCGGGCGTCTCCTGATCGCCCTCCGGAGTAAAAGTTGATTGCAGATTCATCAGACCTTCTCTCTGTCATGCTTAGCCGTTTCGCATCCACCCCTCCCCCGTCCAGTCCGGGGAGGTCGGAAATACCCCGGGTTCAACGGCCGCCCTGCTCGCTATAGCCGATTTGGGACATTTAGGTAACGCCACTTTGTCTGTCCACTCAGGAAGCGAGCTGTTCTAGGCACTATCGGTGGTTCATCATGAAATTGAACGTTGACATTGTGTTGTCAGTTGAAACCTGAAAGAGCCTCTTCATCTGCTATCCAAGTTTTGTTGCGAAAAACGCCACCATTCCAGGGCCCGGCCATCCGGCCCTTTTTCCCACATTGCCCCTATCTGGTCGATGGGCGTGGCACACACAGGAAACGAATAACGTGATTTCACCCCCAAAGGGCGAGACATAGGATACCCGCAAAAAAGACCCGCCAACCTTCGGAGCGCGAAGCCGAGCCGCGCAACCAGGATCCATCTCACTCGCGTCATTCTAGGCATCGAAGAGAGAGATAAGGTTTGGGCTTATCAGCTGATTTTGAGAGGTGGATTCCTCTCCGAGGCACGTCATCAGACCATCGCCAGCGTCTTTGTTGACCACCTTTCGGGGCCCGGGACTGTTCGGATCCCACTGACAAAGATGATCAGCACTTGGTATCGGCGGATCCATTCCGTCTTGAAGGCAGGCAATACCGTCACTGTCCAGAAGCAGACTACACAGTATGGCTGCGGCGAACGCGACACGCCCGAGCCTCGCAGTGCGACGTCAGCCGGCGTGTGATCTGATCCTTGGGCTGAAGAGAGGGACGATCACCGCCGCAATCCATGCATGGTTGAGGGTTGTGGCCAGTGTGGCGGGACACACAAGTCCAGAAGCAGGAGGATTCTGGGAGACGGCGCGCTTGTGACTGTGCTCCGCAGGTTGGCGCTCAGCACTGGCTGCTCCGGCGCTTGTGTGTCACGCCCGCTTCGCCAGACTCGCCGCGATGGCCCATGACACGAGGGTATCCGCGATGCATGGCAACACATAGCTCGCTAGATCGGGTATCTGCGCAGAACATTCCACGGATTCCATGGATCGCGCGATCATAACCATCACCTGACGGGAGATGGGGTGGGTTTGATACCACCACAGGCCAACCAGTCCTGGACTGTACCAACGCCACGGTTTTGCGGTTGTGCCGCTCATCAGCATCAGCGGTCGCGCGTGCGGCGAGGCTGCAGGATTTACGAAAGTACCAAGACATCATTGACGCCCGTGGCGGCAGGTCTGGCCAGAGCCCGTCATCATCAATCGTCCCCAGTCCTGCCCAACCCTTGGGCCTGCATTGCCATTGGGCATGTTGAGGTCACCATCCGAATCGAGCATAGCGGAAGAAGGGGGTGTGTCTTCTGGAAGACTTCCCAGCTGGGATCTCGCCAACCAGCCTCCAGCCAAGCGCAAGCGGCCACGCGAGGCGGGTGCGGCGGGTGTGGTTGCACACATTGTGCCGTCCTGCACGGCGGTTTTCAGCAGCGGCTGGTGCCCGGGGGATTGCAGCGAATCCCCGTGCATGGATGCTGGTGGATATTCTGTTTTCTTGTGTCGTTGTGCCCATGTGTCCAGGGTGTGGCATGTTGTATCGGTCCCTGTGTGGTCAGCTCCAACCAAACCCGTCCACGGAGACGGAGACGCCGCGCCCGAGTGGACCGACTGGGCAAGCGCCGCGGTCCGCCCGTGCTTCGTTCTTCCATCGAATTTCCAGAAGCATTGAAGACGGGGCACCATCGACACGCCCTTCTTTGTTCTGGACCGCAGGATTTTTGAGATTTTTTACACAGCACTCCCCTGGCTGCCTTCACCGCTGCCGCCCAAGTCCAATCATTAATCACATCTTGAACACATGTTCGTGCATCCACATCATCCACATCTCTTGCTGGGTATTGGTTTTGGATGCTAGGACACGCGCTGTTCCCGCAGAACCTTTTCCGTCGACCTGACTTGCCAACTCCACTGCCAAGGGTGCCGTTTGCGGCAGAATACCACCCTGTTATTAATAATGCCCGACCGAGTTTATCCACTTGGCCCCACCCCTAGAACAAGGCTGGCAGTCTGGGGCAGCTGATGAGAGGATCTGTCCCGACCCCTAATCAACTAACGTTAGCTTGATGGAGCATCAGGAGGAGGATGCGCGCGCAGGAAAACGATTCGCAGTCGCCAGCCTGGGGCTTCGGGTCAAGCCGATCTCAGAAAGATCTCTTCCAGCTGGCCAAGCCTTGAGTCTCACCACACCAGGAACCATAGTCTGGGCGAACCCGCTCAGCGCACCCCTTCGGCACCCGTCTGTCGCCTCAGCTGGACGGCCGACATTTGCCCCCGCCGTTTTCCAATTACCCAGGACTTCTGGTTGGGGATGTGATGCGGCTATTCAGGGCTGCCGCTGTCCGCCCGCAAGCTGCCGGCTTCCGTGTCTTGACTCTCTTGTGGTAGCATACTCTGTCAAGCCGGACCTCTCATCCTGTCTCAGAGCTTCTCACTTGCGGGCCAACTGCTAAACAAATAGCAAAACTCCACAGACCTCTGTGGATATGTGGAAATACCCGGGACAGACCGCCATCTCCTTGCCTGGCAAGAAACACGACCCCATCCCGCTCCCCGGCCGCGCCATGAAGATCATGTCTTTTTTCCCGGATGAGAGCCCATGGCAAGGGCCGGCCTGCGGTCCATCCAAGACACCCTGTCTGCGCACCAAGAACAACACAACCCACCCACCCTGCTAGCTTACCAGCTTCCCGGCCGGGGCGGGGGACAAGCAAGCAAACCCCAAAGCAGCACAACAAAAAACCCATGCGCATACCGTAGTACTGTCGTAGTCCCAGCAGTGTACACGTAAACCCCCATCCATCCATCCAGACCAGCCCAAACTCTGGCTGGCTGCCACCCTTCGCCAGAAGAGCGAGAGAGAGATACCCGTTTTTCTGACATTGCCGTTGCACTCGCCACCACCCTCACCGTAGCAACCGCCCTCCCTCCTCCGTCCGCCGCCGGACGTCGTTCTTTTGCGGAACCCGCGGCGCTTCCCCACGGCCGTCCCGTCTGTCTCAGATTGACGAGCACACACACCACTACTGCCCGAGAGAGATGCGGCGGACCATGCTGTACCCACCCCATGATGGATGATGGATCGGGCGCTCCTGCTGTGGGGATCGCCGATGTCACCTTCATTTCAACTAGATCCATCCATCCCCCCATCCCCAGAACCAAGTCCACAGGATGGGTGGGTTTGGGTGGGGGTTGCTTGGACCTCTTACCCGCTGGCTGGGTGGAGGAGGAGAAAACGATAACGCTACATAGTACGTGGGGGGATGTGAGACCCCCATGGGAGGAGGAGGAGGCGGTGACCAAACTGTTTTGGGGAATAATACTGCTGCTGCTGCTGTTGCTGGGGTGGGGGGAAGGATGGCGAGGGGAGGGGCTGGTGTCGAGATGGGCCGAGTGGTACCGTTCCATCGCCGCTGGCGTGCGACGTTTTTCTCGGGTTCCTCCGAGAGTGAGGCGAGCGGTGGCGTCGGTTGATGGAAATGATGTGTGTGTTCTTCGTGTGTGTTCTTTCGCTTGTTCGGGCTGCGACGTCGGGCGGCAGGAGGCGGCCGTTGGGCCGGAGAATGAGAGCCGAGGTCTGGTTTGTTGTATTTTTGTAAATTATGCGTTTGGGGATCGGCGATGTGATGCGGGAGTTCGGGTTGCTCCGTCAATACACACAGTAACTCATCAGGGGGGCTTCCGGATGGCTGGTTGTGGACGAGGTGTTGGAGGGAGTGGTTGGTGAATTGACGGCTTCCTGGACAACATTACATCAGTATGCAAGTTCAGACTCGCCGTTTACATTAGCTCTATGACAGGCGGCCGGATATTGCTTGGTTCCAAGGTAGGGTGAGTGCTTGGTGAGCTGCGTATGCCTCACAGCTCATCGGTGAGCGGTGCGGCGACCCTGACCTCATGCCATACCACAGTAATACCGGGTGATATTTGTACGCTGTCAACTTCAACTTGCTTCTGAGATTCGACCAAAGATTCCCGGGCGACAAGTGGCCCGTTTCTTGGTGTCTTGTCTTGTTCGNGTTGCATACCGGCCACGCCGCGACTCACGGACCAGGTCACCGGCGTCTCCGATGCATATGGCGCGTCAAAAACGTTGTGCTAGCCCCTTTATCCAGAACCTCGTGCTCCGTCCGAGGTTGCTCCGGGTTGTTTGTTGACGGGATTTCCTTACCATTTGCTCGTTTTTTTTGCTTCAAGGTATTTTAGATATAGAAGAAGGTATATAGAGAAATGGAAACCGAAAGAAGACCGGAAGAAAGAGAGAGAAGCCCGAAAAAAGGGAGGAAGGGGTTCAACCGCAGCCGGATTTCGACCTCCCCTGGGGCAGAACGACACGGCCCGGCCTTCAAGTTCCTTCTTCTGCATCAGCTATTTCGCTGACGTATACGGTCTTGTTCATCGACCGAGGACCCTCGATGACTATTCTTAGCAGAGCGCCGAGGGCTGGTTTCTGTTGCAGACTCCTCCCTGCGGCCTACAACTGCTGAAAGGAGCCCTGGCCTCACCTCTTTCTCGCCGGGTAGGTTACATGTAGGAGGAGTTGAGTAGAACTTTGCCCGGGCCGATAAGAGAGTCGATACATATGCACTGTTACCTCCTTGCCGTCAGCTGGGGCCGAGACCCTTCGGCCTGCCTCCAGTTACCATGGATTTCTTCTACTTTAACGGAAACCCTCGGGTTGCGCTTCTCAGGCTCATGGCCTGCGTCCGAGGCAGGGGATGGACGGAAAGCTGCCCACCCTCACGTCACGCCCGCCCGGTCCGGACTCCGACCTGTGGCTTCGGTCCCGATTAACTTCGCCTGATCCCTCGCAAGGCCAGGCAGTGCTCTCCAGCTATTCCCTGCAGCCAGCCAGGGCCGATTGCAATCCTTTGTCATGTGAGTGACATGTTGTTTCTGCCCTTAACCACAACCCCCATCATGTCACCCCCCGAGCCAGCCACCCCACCAATGAGCGAATGCCCATGAATAGCAAGCAAGAGTTTCGGATGGAGAGAACCGGTGAGCAAACCTGGCTCCGCGACACTTTCCGTCATTGGACCAGGAGCTCCTGGGTTCTGATCTCTCAACTTCAGGTGTGTGAGCCTCTCTGGGTGAGGGCATGGTCACCCCCTAGAACGCGTGGCATTATGAGAGGGGAGGCAGTGACGCGGGGTGGGCATCAGAAAGATCTAGACACGTATCTCTATGAAACGTGGATGATAAACGGTTAGGCGGGTGAAGGGACCGCGACATGAAGGCGGCAATCTCTCGTCGCGCATGCCACCCGCTCAGTCAAGGCATCACGAGAGAGAAAAAGCACAGTCAACCAGCTGTATTTCTCCCATCCCATCTACAGCACGTCGCCGAGCTTCCCGCAGCTCAGCTCAGCCCCCCCAAAACCAAATGCATCATACCAATAGCGACCCATCTCTGTTCCTCTCAGGACTTCCCACGTCCAGCCGTCCATCTCAGGACTTACATGACCTTCCCTCCATGTCAGGACTTCCAATGCCCATCCATCCGTATCCCAGATAAGAAGAAAGTACTCAAACACTGGTTCGCCGCCAGGGGGGTATCAACAAGCCATCAGCCCGTAGAGAAAGAACGCCGCCGTGCAAAAAAGAAGAATACTCAAGACACCCGCCAGCCGGCCGTGACACGAAACCAAGTAACCCAAACACGCATGGCAAGACTCATGTCCCGCCATGTCCCTCATCTCTCCCTTGGAAATCCATCTCCAAGCCGTCAAGAAACCAACATATCGTTCACACTCCGCCAGTGGAACACCAATCCATGGATGCCATCCTCCTTCCATCCAAAGCCAGCTCGCGAGCCAACCCGCAGCCGGGCAGTCAGCCCCCCAAAACGACCCTATCGGGTCCGATGCCCCCAAACAGAAAGAAGAAAAAAAGATCTTCAAAGCAACCCCAACCCCAAAACTCCGTCTCTGCACCATTGTAGTTCTCCTCCTGTTCCAGGACGCCAATCCCAGTTTTTGATCAACTCCGCGCTGTACCGCGCAAAAATGCAAGATGCCTTCCGAATCTCGAAAAGCCGCCGTGGTCCGTCATGAAAAGTCGGATGCCGGAAATGCTAAGGTGAAATGTTGTGTTGTGTACACACCTGGTATCCTCTCACAGCGGAACCAAATAAGGGATGTCCAGAGTCGAGCGTTGCCCATCGCCGATCTGGAAGGGGTGTGTGAATGTGAATGGATGTGGTGAGATTCGTAGAGGTTGTTGGCAAGTCTCGAGTCTCGCAGATAGGATGCCGGAGTTTGACGCCGCCCAACGTCAGCTCAGCGTCGGCTCGGATGGTAAGGTGTGGAAGTGGTTGTGTAGTGCGAATGGATGTGCTGAGGTTCGCAGATGTTGTTGGTAAGTGTCGTAGGTAGGGTTCCAGAGTTTGACGCCGCCCAACGTCAGTTCGGATGGTAAGGCGTGGAAGTGGTTGGGTAATGTGAATGGATGTGTTGAGATTCGCAGAGGTCGTCGGAAAGTCTCGCAGGTAGGGTTCCGGAGTTCGACGCCGCCCATCGTTAACTCGGAAGATAAGGTGTGGAAGTGGTTGTGTGTAACGGGTGGCGAGGAGGTAGGTAGGGTTGTCACCTCCCACTCCTTACTCCAGAGTTGAAGGGCCAAATCGTTGACTCTGAACCTCAGAAGTGGGAGTGAAGAGCTTGTGCGAATTTCGGTGTCATCAACGGCTGGTTTTTCGTCGGGATGACTGTCGGGGAACATATGTTCCAGAGCGCCAGGTCGCTCGTCGTCAAACCAGAAAGTAAGGGTGAATGTCGGCGTGGTGGACAGGATTGATGCGAGGATGGTTTTTATGGTCGCTTAGTCGTTCAGCCCAAATCGCAATGTGCCGATTGGCAACCTTCAAGAAGCTTTCTCTCCAATGTCTCTCCAATGTGGCGTTGTCTCGATCCCAGACATGATCTTTCTCTGAGGGGGCAAGGAGGAATGTGTCATCTCCTGCTCAAAACCCGTCGAGACTGAAGTCGCCCTTGAACCCTTCGTTGAGCAGCATTGCTGCTAGACGACTCCGCTGAAGCGTCAGTTGGCGCTCGGTGTACGAGAATCTCGGATTCAGGCCCAACGCCATGCAAACGGCATTCGTGATGGTAAAGACGCCACAATCCCAACCATTGGTCTGGCGCGGGGCCTCGTAGTCAACGGCGCTCCAGTCTGCCTCGACAAATTCGTCTTCGAGGACAAAGCGCACCAGCTCAAGCAGCTTGGTCTTGACGCTCTCTTCGCCAGCGCCCGCTCGCATCGAGTCGATGTGTGCAACAGTTCGTTTGCCGGGACGGATCACAGCCAGAGTCCAGTGGGACTGTGAGCAGATGGGGATGAGGATTGTGTCGATGTTGAGAAGGTTCGCCTTGCGAACGCCGGCTCTTCGCAGGAGGCGGCCGCAGCCACCGGGACCGTTGGAGAGGAGGCGAGGCCAAAAGTATGAGGTGAACGCGGCGCATTTTGGATCCTGGTCTGTCGCACCCTTGGCCCTGTTGACGTAATCTGCAACGTGGAGGATCGAGCCGATGATGACATTGTCATTCAGCCACGCGGTAGATGGAAGAAGCTTCTCTTCAAAATCGCGCCGTGTGAGCGGCTGGCCCTCGAGGGTCTTGACGAGATCGACGTTTGGGTTTGCTCTGGCGGCATTGGCGACTTTGATGCCCCAATCGCTCGACAAGACTGTGATCAGAGGACGGGTTGGTGGTCTCAGTCCAGTCAGGGCAGCGAATTCCTCGGCCTGCTTCTGTCGCTCGGCTTCTTGTTCACGGAGACGTTCTTCCTCCTTGCGGCGGCGTTCTTCCTCCTCTCGCCGACGCTCCTCTTCAATGAGGCGTTGTTTTTCGCGTCGTGCTTCCTCAGCCTCGCGTTTCCGCTTGTCTTCGGTCTCTCGCCGAATGCCCAACTCGAATTCCTCTCGGATTTGACGATCAAGCAGCAGCTGCTCGAGCTTGATTCGAGATATTTCCAAATCATCTTCATCGGCCGCGAAGAACTCTTCGAGAGTGAGGGGCGCGCTTTTCTTCTCGGCTGGTTTGGGGGCCTGCGCCTCCAGCCTGGAGCGCATCAGCGGGTTGACTCCGGGAGTCGAGGTTGCCGGGCTACTAGTGTCGTCCTCGAAGAGATGGGCTGCCCGCCGGCGCATTTCGGGGGTAGACGGCAGGGCTGGGAGCGGAATCCGGACCATTCGTCGGCGAGGAGTAAGCCTGAGTGTTGACTTTGTCCGGTTTTCTTTGTCCTCCTCCTCCCGCTTCTCCATGTCATCCTGCAGATCGTTGAGAAAGCCGTCGTATTTTCGAGCGTGGTAGGTCAACCCCATCTCGTGATCGTCCTTCTCGAGCGCCTCCAGGTTCCATTTGTCATGGAAAGGGAGGGACGTGTCGTGCTGTCTTGAGACCGTTTTGGTCGCTTCCAGCATGCGAATCGAATGCTCATCGCGGATGACCTCTGCTCTGAGCTTCGCCCTGACAATCTGGTCCGCCTCTCGTGGCGTCATGACCTGTGCGGGAATATGCGCAGGGGGGATGAAGTTGGACACCGGGTTCGTGAAGGCAAGCTTCCTCTCTTTCTCGGGGGTCGAGACGTATCTGGGCGAGGCAGGAAGATCCCACGCTTTTGACGGCTTCAGGATGCCCTTGGGCTCCGGAACCAATTTGTAGTCGCCAGGTCTGATGTTCTCCTCCCAAACACAAGGCGCCGCTTCTGGGAACCTGAAATCGTAGAGAGGCTGCAGTTCGATTTCGTCGGCGGGGATCTCTTCCAGGGCCGACACCTTGTCCTCTGGGAAGTATCCCGGCATGGCTTCGGTCGGGCTGTTCTTCTGCTCGACGAAGCTTGGGGGGGTCAGTTGTTTGTGGACGGCATTAGCATCCACCATCATCTGGCTGAGGGCTTCACGTGTCGGAGTGTCGATTCTGTCGAGCGAGCAGAGGAAACCCAGAAACCTGGCCACCACCATCGCAGTCTGCCTAAACATGGGTTTTCCGAGTGGCAAACGGCGCGACGGCACGGGGTATCTCGTCTTGAGATGCGCCATTCTCTCCCCGTCGTATACGTCAAGCATAAACGTGACGGTGGCATCGAGACCCTCACGGTAGGCTGACCAAGTCTTCACGAGCTTGTCGGCTTTCTCGGCCTCGGATTCTTCAGGCAGGATGGGCCCGAACTTGTGTTCTTGGTATTTGTGAATGGCGATGCTGGCCCCGAGGTCTTGGTGGTCCTGGATTCGCATTTGGATGTCTGCAATTGACGAGCCGCCAATGATGTTTCCAGCTGCGACGACTTCGTGTTGGATCGAGAAGGCATTCACGAGGTGCTGGATCTTCTCGAAGCCGATGCGCTTTGTGGGTTCGCTGGCCCAGACAAGGTCGTCAAAGCCGTCATCTTCCTCGTCGGAAAGGGACTGGGTTGTCGGTGACGCGGAGGGCATGCGCTTCAGCCTCTTGACAATGATGGCGTTGTTGTTGCCGGCGTCCTGGCGGCGGGTGTCGAGGGTTTCGTACACGTCGCCGCGGAATTGTTCACGGATCTTGCCAAAAACTGTGACGAAAGGGCTGCCCATTGTCGAGACGGCACGGCTGAAGATGCCGCAAGCCTGCGCCCACATTGATTGGTGGGGTGTCGGTGCCACCTCTGCTTCTGGTTGCTCTTCCTCCTCGGCGAGCGCCGGCACCACTCGCTCGATGGTCTGGTGGCTCTTGTTGCTCTCGGCGTCGTGGCTTGGCGCGATCAAGTCGACCTCGGTGTCTTGAGCGGGGCGCTTTCCGTTGTAATTGATGAGCGACTCGTAGACCGACTGGTACTCGTTGTTGCCGCAGCTGCAGTGCCAGCGGAAATCGTCCTTCCTCTGCAGGACCCGCAGGTTCTTCTTCTCGGAGCCGATCACGTAGAAGCGCAGGTGGCCGACCGCAGCTTCCGCCTCTTCTCTTGAATTGTAGATATTGGGTGGGCCGCACCAGCAACCTCTCATGTAATGGTCGTTGCGGATCGCGATCCACAACTCTCTCGCAAACTGCTCCTCGCCTTCCTGGTCGCGGCGCTGCTGGAACT
>FJWA01003549.1_pt1 | contig 12240 bp, 9 predicted proteins | sample 1011891 | NCBI WGS metagenome assembly FJWA01 (sample SAMEA3912450, study PRJEB9761) | metagenome | biome: forest; material: soil | place: USA | collected 2011-06-22 | depth 0.1 m
ATGTCACACACGTCACGCACGGGTTATTGTGGGGGTTTGACGCACAAGATGGGGTGTAGGTCTCCAGGGCGGTGATGACACGGGGCTCGGCAATCTCGTACGGCCCGCTGTCGTCCATATCGACGGCCGGGAGGAGGAGGACGTCGCTCTTCTCCGTCACCCGCGACGCGACCGCCTTCATGATCTCGCCGTTGATGGGCTGCTCGTAGTCGGCGACGAGATACTGGTTCAGCAGCTTCTGGATCTGGTTGGGTGAGAGCCTTGGGGTGTTTTGGTTAGCTGGCGTTGAGACAGGGAGGGGTGTGCACAGTCTACTCACATCCAGCAGATATCCTGAATAATCTCAATGTCGTTCAACGTGGCTTTCTTGAGCTGCAAGAGCTTTGTCGCTTGCTGTAAAATAACACAGTCAGCCAATCTGTTGCACCAGTATCAACTCCGCACAACTGCTCACCATCAGATGCTCAAGCTGGAGCGTGCCCTCGGGCATGTCGTGGCTCTTGCACCACTCCTCAATTCGGGTGATGTTGTAGTTGATCTGCAGGCCGCGCTTCCACGAGAGGAAGTTGCGCCGCATGAGCAGGTCGTTGAAGGCCGTCACGCCGACGAGCCGGAGCAGCTCCGTGATGGTCTGCGTGATGATCGAATCCTCGAGGTAGTAGCCCTTCATGGCACGGAAGACGCTGTTGAGCATCGACAGCAGGTTGTCCATGCTGTACGCAGGCTGGTTGTTGCCGGGCAGGAGCTTGCCCAGGAACCTGTTGTTCTCGTTTGTGACGAAGCCCGGCAGCGACTGCGACTCGATGATGGCGGGGATGATCATCTTGCTGAGCTTCCGCTTCAGCACCTTCATCCACGTGTGGTAAATGTTGAACTCGAGGCTCTCGAGATCGTGCTTGACAATCTCGAGCAGGCGGTCATACTCGTAATTGTCCGACTTTTGCGCCTCGTACCAGTCCTCGGCCAGGAAGACAAACGACAACATCTCGTGCACGTTGGACAGCCAGAAGGCGCCCGGATTGATGGCTTCGTCGCCGTCGTGCTGCATGACCTCCTGCTGGATGGACTGCATGACGTTGGCGAGGAACCGCTCCGACTCCTTGACGAAGCCGTTGTTCCACATTTCCGACGTGACCAGGTTGATGAGGAAGGACGGGAACAGAACCTCCTTGTCCGACGGCGGCGGGTTGCTGGCCGGCGAGGGGATCTTGAGGTTGCGGATGAGGCCCAGAGTGACCTCCTCGTTGAGACCGTCCTCGTCGGCGAGCAGGGTCTCGAGCTCCAGCTCGATGCTATCGACTCCAGGGATGAAGGTCGAGCCGGACAGGGTGGTCTGGCGGTTCATGCCCGGCACAGCCATGGAGACAGGGCGCGGGTTGTAGGTCGTGCTGTATCTATCCAGAGCCTCGGCGCCGGCGCTGCGCCGCTTGGGCTTCTTAGCCGACACCAAGTTGATAAGACCGACCGGAGCAGCCGGGGCGGCCACATGGCCATTGGCGAGCTCGCCGTTGACGGGGACGTTTCTCTTGGCCTGCTCGAGCGCTTCTTGGAGCTCGAGGAGCTGCTGCCTGAGCGAGTTCTTCTCGGCCTCGTGGCGCTGGCTCTCGGTGCGCGCAGCCTCGAGCTCCGAGCTCGTACCACGCAGAGAGTCCCGCAGCTGCCGCTCTTCCTCCTGCATCCTCTTGACGCTCGCCACCGACTCGTCGAAGGTCGCCTGGAGCTTCTTCATCTCGCCCTCCATCGCCTCGAGCCGGGCAGCGGCGATGCCTGCCTGGTTGGCCTCGGCCTGCAGCTCCTTGGTTCGCGCCTCGAGCGCGTTGTGCCGGTTCCTCCAAATATTCACCTGCCCTTCGTAGTTGTCCACCTGTGTCTTGAGCTCCTTGTTCTGCGACTTCATGGATCCCAGCGACTGCGTCAGCTCGACCACCTTGTTCTCCAGCTTGTAAGAGATCTGCTTGAGATCGCGCGCCTCGGCGCGGACAACCTTGTACTCCTTGCGAGCACTCCGGCCGCGCCACAAGCTCTGGACGATGACGATCTTCCTGCGATAGTCTCTCCATGCCCGGAGCTGCGTCCTGGTCCGCCAACTCCGCTGGATGATGCGGGCGGCGTTGCCCACGCGGGTCTCCATGATCTCCTTGCGCCGCAGGTAGCCCTTGAAGGCGGCCTGGGCACGAACCACGTCGCTCCTGATGCGCAGGAACTGCTTCCTCTGCTTGTAACCGCGCCATAGCCTCTGGATAGTGATGGCGGCCTTGATTGTCCGCATCTCTTGCGCCTTCTGGCGAGCCTTGTAGGCCCGGGCCGTGCCTTGGAAGGCCACGATGGAGGCTCGGGCCTCCAGGTACTTCTTGCGGTAGTACTTGGCCCTCAGGTTCTTCTGGATCATGATGGCACAGTCGTTCAACCTGTTGGTCCGCAGGTTTTCGAGGAAAGCCAGCATACCGGCTCGGAAGAAAATCTTGGTCAGACCCATCTGGTACTTGTCCATGCCCTTGGCCCCGCTGGTGCCTAGGGCCTTTGTCAGGATGGCGTTCGCCATCTGCCTGATCTCCGAAGTCCACTGCGACGAGGGAACCAGCATGTAGTACCGCAGCGCAAACTCCTCGTAGGTCCACCTCGTAGGATAACCTGCGCAGCTAATGCGGACCGTTTCCAGTACACCGCACGCACGAAGTTGGCTCAGCACCATGGGGCCCTCGAACTTCCAGGCCGCCTTGGCTTCGTTGGGCTTGATGCACCGGATGTAGTGCACGTCGGTGTTGTTGATGGTGTGCATGAGCTCAATCAGCGACGACTTGAAGATACCACCGAGCGTCGGCTTGCGGTTAACAGCGACGCCGATCCTCCTGCCTGCCACCGGTTTCACTGCGTTAGAGCTTGCCGAGGCGGCGTCCTTCTCGCGCACTGCCGAAGCAGCGTCAAGAACCGCACCGAGGAACTTGTTGGTCGAGGCGCGGAGGACCGCCATGTGCTCGTCCGGAACCGTATCACGGTTCTTTTCTATGAAGCCGTCCGATTCATAGTTGACGTCGATGGCGTAATGGCAGACGGTGAAGGAGGACTTGCCAAACCTGGGCTTCTTGTAGAACTTGTGCTTGTCGGCGGCATAGTTGTGATGCAGCTTGGTGACGAACTGCTCATCGGAGCCCATCGGCAGCCTCGACTCCTCGTCCAGGAGCGAGAGAATACCGAGCTTGCCCTCGATGAGATCGATACATGGCTGGTTGTCGGCGAAGTCGATAAAGGTCCAGTCGATTTGTTCCCTCAGGTACTCCTCCTGCTCGAGCTTGAAAACGTGCTGGTTGAACTCTTGTTGCAGTTTCTCGTTGGCGTAGTTGATGCAGAACTGCTCGAACGAGTTCTTGGCGAAGTGCTCGAAGCCGTAGATATCGAGCACACCGATGAAAGAGGTGACCTTTGCGAGCACGACCTCGGTCGCCAGACTCTGGTTGATGATCTCGACCAGCCAGTCGAAGAGGCTTGAGTAGATGAACTTGGCGACCGAATCCCTGACGACGATGGCCTGTGCCTGGGTAAGGTTGGACGTGATCTTCTCGCCGCGCGTGACGAGCTGTTTCTTGACGATCCATTTGGCGAACTCGGGAGCATCGATACCAAGAATCTCGCAGGCCTTGACCAACGCTGGCTCGGTTGCGGAAAGAACGCTGTCGTTCCTAGCGGCACTGATCTTAACGTTACCCAAGTGCAGCAGGCCCGCAAGGAGCTTGAAGATATCGGTCTGGTTCGCCTCGCTCACGCCGATGGTCTTGAGAGACTGCTTGGTGGCGATGAACTCGGCCTTGTCGTCCATGCCGTCAATAGTTGGGGTGTTGCCCTGGTTCAGGTACTCGAACTGCTCGATCGGCAGCAGGCTCAGCTCCTGACGCTCCTTGTCCGATACACCGGCGACCAGCTGGTAGAAAATGTGGTAATTCCTCTCCTTGAGCGGCTGGAAGACCAGTCTCGAGCGTTCCAACAGATAGGTCCTGATCTTGGCGCCAATGATGTTGGTTCCCTTGTCGAACATGATCTCGATGTACTTGCCGAAGCGGGAGGAGTTGTCGTTTCTCGTCGTCTTTGCGTTTCCGAAGGCTTCCATGATGGGGTTGGTCGCGAGAATGGCCTCCTCGGTCTTGCTCATGGCCACAGGTCCCTTCTTTACCCTCGAGCCCGGGTTGTCGGGTGATTCTCTTGTCGCAAAGTATCTCATAATGTACTTGGCGCTGACGGTCTTGCCGGCACCGGACTCGCCAGAGACAACAATGGTTTGGTTCTTGCCATCGCGTAGCATGTCCCTGCGGAGTGGTCAGCGAAACCCCCCTCCTTGATCCGTGCCTCTGGGGCTTGTAGGCAGTGTAGAACCATACATGAAGGCCTCCTCAGCAATGGCAAACAGATGAGGCGCCTGTGTGGCCCTCTGCTTCCCGGCATAGACTTGGACCATGCCCGGGACGTAGAGAGAGTCGACTCGAGCGAAGGGATTGGTTGCTATTAGCACGATACCCGAGTATGTGTAGATCTCCTTCTGGGCATATCGGAGACGGATGGCCTGGAGGACTGGTTGGAGCGAGCGTTGTCAGCCGACTTGGGTTCCCAACACACAAGCGGGAGGGGGGAGGGTACCAGCAGGCTCGTTGAGATGCGAGAGATTTGTGAGGTCGTCGCTGGCTTCGAGCATGGTGGGATTCATTAACGGCGGCAGTACCGAGGTATCTCCAGACTGGAGGGCCTCGAGGGCAACCTCCAATGTCTTGGTCTACACCATTCGGAAGAGTTAGCCACCGGGACCAGCGCGGGGCGGGGAGAAGCACAAGCTGCCTACCTCGCCATTTTCCAGTCGGAACTGAAGCACGACTTTTGACCCGTTTACTGACTTCTTGGTGACCTCGGACGCAACCCAACCCTCGGTTGGGTCGGGCTGCCACGCTCGTGTGCCGACATCATAGCTCTCCGACATTGGACTCGGCGGGGGGAGTGGAGCAGGAGCAGGAGAGGCGGTGGAGGTCGAGTTCGTTTGTCGTGGTGACGGCTTCGAAAGCTAGCTCTCGTCGCGATCGGCCAGCGGAGTGTCAACGAGCTGGCGTGCTGTGGTCGAAAATCACGAGGCTGCTCGCAGTCAGTCGGACGGCAGTGCAGCAGCTCGAGGATGCAGAATGCGGGACGGGGCGTGGTGGTGGATGCGGTGGTCGGGGAGGGCCCTCATGAACGAATACGGTAACGGCGTAAGTTTCGGTGGGTAGCGGTACCCCAGGCATGTGCTATGAAAGAGGCTGGAATCTGTCTCCGGTCTCCCTTGACACGGTGTCGCCAACGTCAAACGAGTCGGACGAGGTGCAGGGTAGAAATCGGGGCACGTTGCGGTGTGCGTGCTGCTCCAGGAAAACGAGCGCGGCACAAAAAATGTCGGGAAAGCCGTTGTTCGAGCTCAGGGGCTGAGGAAAAAACGGTACAGAATACCTGCATGGGGGTGCTCTCGGGGCGGCGGTGATAGGGGAGCCAGTTGTAACAGTCGGTAAGCGGGAACAATCGTCAAGGTTCGTCGGTAACGGAAAACCGAGCACAGACGCTGGGGTCGGGATGCGCACTGGCCAACTGGGGAGGTTGGCACTCAGCTCGAGGTCAAGCACCAGCACCACGAGAAGCTGCAGCAGCACCACCCACCGAGTCGACTGGACCAGACGAAAATCGTTGCAAACACCTGCTAGCCAACGAAGCGGGTGGGAGGCAAATGCAAAGTTTGGGAGTGGTCTTGCAGCACGGAAACACCAGTACACATCATCGAACCACCCCGTCTGTCTTCATGATCCAAAAAACTCGGCTGGCTTGCTTGGAGAATACCCTGTTCCTTTGTCTGAGGAGGCCAGTTGCTCATATGGCAAAATCTTGCCAATACAGCCACCTGATGAAGTTACTTCCAGGCTGGCCGGTTGCTCAGTGAAGCAACAAAAACTGTGCACTAGAAAATTGGGTTCTCCCATGACAGCACACCACGGCAGCTGCTGTCTTCAGTCCAGATCTCGCAGGCAAAAAAGGATTGGGTTGGGGGACAGCAAACAGCGGGGGTCACATCAACAGGGGGCTGGCAGTGGGGCTTTCTCCACTTCGATCCCCAACCATGTGGAAACGCTTTCACCGCCAAACGGCCCCTCCCCACCATTGCCAAGACACTCTCNTCCCTGGAGCTCGAGGCAACACCAGCAGCACAGAGCCGCCGTGGGGATTCAGTGATACGGAGCACCGTGCTTCGTCTACGAGTACAAGGCCCGTAGTTTGTGCGTTCTGACGACTCGCCTGTTTATACCCTAAAAGCATCAATCCGCGCGAGGACGGATCGTACTATGTAAGAGTAATCTGTATTGAGAGAAATATCCCGGAACTCTGCCATGTTCTAGCGCGCCTGGTGCTCCGGGATGAGAGCCCCTGAAAATCACCACCCAACCGGGGATTTCGCCGCTGCTGTTTCAGACGCAGCATGCTCCGTTTCCTTTTGCTTTTGGCATATGATTCTCGTCTGCCAGTGCAATACCGACATACTCTGTACAAGTAGTATCAAATACAAAATATTTCCGTACACTATGTGCAGAATACACCGTACAAAAGTATAGAATACGAGGCCTTTCTATAACCTGGATCCCTTTCATAAGATCTCACCAACAGTTCCGGTCCATTCGCCAGCGGCCGTTTGGATGCTACAAATGCCTTTTNTATATGCAGTTACNTNGACCTAGTTATNCCCNTATTTTGNGTCTTCCCAGATTTTCTTTTCCAGTAAACATGCCGACAGAGAGATGTTGAAAGAAACAAGTGAGGAGCCCACTCCATGTTGAAATTCTCCGACATGGACTCCACGACGCCCAAAGCAGCCAGCCAACGTCACCCCATCAACACCGCCCGTCTACTCTACTTTCCCAATGCTCCAAAAGATCCCGATCCCCATCATCACCGCCGCACCCAACCTCGGCCCGTCTAGTACAGGACCCGGGTCAGGATCCGCGAGCTCAGCGAATCCAGGCTGTCGCGGATCTCCTTGATCTCATCCGTCCTGACATCGCTAATGTCAGCCATCAGGTAGGCCACGTCGCCCTTGCTATCCGTGATCTGCTTGTCGACGTTGTGGTCGGCCAGGATCTCGTTGACCTTGCGCAGCACGCCGGGAACGTTTTGGTGAATGTAGATGACGCGCGCGTGGTTGGGCTCGTCGAGCGTCAACGAGCGCATCATCACCTCGGGCAGGTTGACGCTGGCGAGCGTGGTGCCCTGGTTGATGTACCGCACCAGCGCCTCGGCGACCTCGACGCCGATGGCCCGCTGGGCCTCCTCGGTGCTGCCTCCGATGTGCGGCGTCAGGATGAGGTTGCTCAGCCCGCGCAGGTCCTCGGCCCATGAGTTGAGGTCGTTGACAAAGTAGTCGCCGTTGGCCGCCGGCTCGTGGGGATACACGTCCAACGCCGCGCCCGCAACCTTGCCCCCGCGCATCGCCTTGATCAGCGCGGGGATGTCGACCACGGTGCCGCGGCTGGCGTTGATGAGGTACGAGCCCACCTTCATGCGCTCGAAGTGCTTGGTCGAAATCAGGTGCCTGGTCTCGGGCGTCTCGGGGACGTGCAGCGACACAAAGTCGGCCTGCTCGAGGAGCGCCTCGAGCGTGGGCACCTGCCGCGCCGAGCCGAGCGCCATCAGGGTGACGATGTCATAGTATATGACCGACATGCCCATGGCCTCGGCCAGGACCGAGAGCTGCGAGCCGATGTGGCCGTAGCCGACGATGCCGAGCGTCTTGCCGCGGATCTCCCAGCACTTGGCGCTCACCTTGTTCCAGGTGCCGCGGTGCATCTCGAGCGAGCGGTCACCCAGCTGGCGGGCGAGCGTGATGATCTCGGCGATCACCAGCTCGGCGACGCTGCGCGAGTTGGCGAAGGGCGAGTTGAAGACGGCGATGCCATGCTTGGCCGCATAGTCCAGGTCTACTTGGTTGGTGCCGATGCAGAAGCAGCCGACCACGAGGAGGTTCTTGGCCTCTTGTAGGACCTTTGCTGTGAGTTTTGTCTTGGACCGGATACCAATAACATGAACATCCCTGTCGCCGTGTCAGCCCCTGTCTCGCTTCCATGTGAGGTTTTGCTCGTGTCGCCGGCATTTCTCGGATTCCCGGGCGCTCGCGGCGACAGCAGCAACGTGGGATGATCTCATCTGCTCCACTGACAAGGAAAAAGACAGTCATAGGAATTGAAGAGGGTTATGTGGTGTAGAGAGTGTGTGAGAGAGAGAGAGACTGGGCTGGCTTCAAGGGCCAAAATTTCAGCTCCGAATGCGGAAGGGCAAAGTCTCACCTAATCTTCTCGATCAGTTGGTCCTCTGGCAACGACGACTTGAGAAATTCGACCTGGTAGCCCTGGCCCTTCAGGATCTCCCGCCCCGTCTCGTTCACATTCTCCAGCAGCAGGATCTTGACATCCTCGGTGTTGAAAGGCTTGAGCTGCTTGGCCGCGGCGGCTGCTCGTTGAGCCAGGGACCCCGCCATGAAGCCCCCGTGACTTGGTGGAGGCGAGTGGAAAGTGGCTGTGGGAGAGACGCTGAGGCTGTAGGAAACCGCGTTTCCGAGTGACGGTCTCGCAATGTCTTTTGGGGTAGCCATTTTGAAAGAATAGGGAGGAATCCGGAGTCAGGGTCAGGCAAGGTTTTGTCTTGCCGAGTTCACAGTCTCGCGGAGCAAATGTGTCAGAAGTTTAAGAGATGCTAACCACAAAAAGAACCCCGCGGTGGGATGTCCTTGGTGGGGTCTTGTCGTTTTATACGCTAGCGCATAGCGGGGTTGACTCACTTCAGTGAGAAAATCTGCTGGATGACGGAATGCACGCGGCGGCGGCGCTGTCCAACCCATCCGTTCCATTCACCCACTCGCCCAGTCATCATTAACCGCCTGAGTCTTTTTCCGCCGTCCTGGCACTCGTCCATGTTTCAACTCGCTGCTGACGCCTTTGTTGCAATGTTCTGTTGCTTAATTTGGAAGTTTGATTATCCAACAACGCGGGGGTTGCCCAAGAGTTGTATGCTTGCTCTGGTGTTGACAGAACACCGAACAGGATGACTGTTTCCATTTTGCATCTCGGCTGGAAAAATGAATCACTGAGGGTTCTGTTGGTTCCTGAAGTTCTGGGTCTTGAACCATACCCTGCATAAAATAAGGCACGGCGTCGCACCATGGGACAGGTCCCCCTCCTGGACGAGGCGGAGCGCGTGGCACCCTCCACCGATGCCGGAGTCACGTCACACCCATCATCGACTTCAGAAACCAGGAACTCAAACATTGCACTGCCCTGAATACTGCGGTCCAATCCTTCACCCTGCTGCCTCTGATCCCCCTGCCAAACCCTCCCACCAAGCAGACACTTGTCATACCCCATGTGGTCTCCTTTTAGCCACCGTCTATGCTGTTGCCAGGGGGATCACCGAGCAGGGCTGCAAGAGTCAAACTTCCACAGATAGCTTGATATGAAAAACAACCAAACGGCGTCAATGCCTGTGAACATGCTCCCGGAAGACGTCCTCCTCAAATTAGGATCTGTTGCCCCCGAACTGCCCGAACAGTGTCGCATCCGCTCCGTGCCAGGGCCCATCCTCGGGCAGCTAAGTGTAATGGGGGATTATAAGTGCTCGGGCCCAACTAACGGGCCAGAGGGCATGCACGACGCCCTAATTAAGAAGAATGGCCAACCCTCGTGGTGGAGAAGGTGACCGTTTAGCTCTGCTTGCACTCAGTGGGCTCCGGCTTCGGCTTGGTGCCATCATCCTGCACAATAATGTTAGTCCTCCGGTCTGGCAGTTCGAGTCGGAACGGCTCTCACCTCTTCCTCCTCAGACTCGTCCTCATCATCATTGTCCTCGCTGGCATCGTCATCGTCCTCGTCGTCCTCGTCATCGAACTCGGCAAGGTCGTCCTCATCAAGCTCCTCAAAGGCGAGGGCCTCGCCGGTGAACCAGTCGATCGCACGGGGAATGAGCTTCTCCTTGATATCCTCGCCTAGCTGGTAGTCGAGCTCGAGGCGGTCCTCGATATCGGAAGCGGCGTCGTCGTCCTCATCGGTCGGCGCCTTGGGGGGGGAGAAGAAGTTGAAAAAGGACTCGGTCGGCACCGTCTTCTTAACGATGCGGGTTTGCTTCGTTGCTGCAGATTGTTAGTGGCCACGTTCGCATTTCCAGAGCATGGGGAGAACGGGGATCGGCTTACTCTTGTTCCGCTGCTTCTTCTGCTCGATGCGGACGGTGAGATCCTGGCCGGCCTTCCACTCGATCTTGTCGCCATCGGCGTGATCGTAGATGAAATCGCCGCCATAGCCGCTCTCGTTCTGGTAGTAGTAGGTCTTTGTGACGGTCTTGTTGGTGAAGTAGTCGTTCTCGGCAAACTCGAAGATGAGGCGGAAGCCGGGCTTGTCGAGGTACTCCATCCGGATATCGATCAGGGACTTGAGGGCACCCTCGTCGCGATCGGTGATCATCTCGGCAAGCGAGACCTGGTTCTTCATGGCGGAGAGCCAGAACTCGGGGATACCCGACACCTTGGTGGCGCTCTCGGCAGGCTTCTCCTCCTTGATGGCAGCACCCTCCTCTTCCTCCTCGTCCTCCTCCTCGTCTTCCTCGCCAGCCTCGACCTGCTCGTCGGTGGGCTCGGTCTTGCCGTTGATGATGGCGGAACGCTGCTCGTACAGAGGAGTGAACTTGGCAAAGTACTTCTTCTCGAGCTGCAGGACCTCCTCCTGGAACTCGGCCTCGAGCTTGGAGTGATCCTTCTGGATGCCCTTGAGGCCAGAAACGCGGCGCTTAACCTCGGCGGGAAGCGACTCGATGTAACCAGACGACCGGCCGACGAGGGTGTTGAGACGGCCCTGGATCAGATGCATGAGGCGGGGGTCCTTGGAAAAGATGGAGGCAGCGTTGCGGTCCAGGTCCTCTGTATCGCCCAGGCGGTCAGTACGTGGAACAGCGTCTGCGCGTCTGTTGGGCAGCAACTAGCGGCGAGCGACTCACCTTCCATGATGCTGGAGATATCGGGTTGCTGGGCGTGCGACGAGATGGGGGCAGCGTTCGCCGGAGTGTTTTGAGGGGTACTGAATCGGATTTCCGTCAGTAACAGCCTATCGCGAACAAACGCGCGGCGGGGGATATGTCCGGCTGGTCGCCGCCAAGAAGAAACCTACGGAGCAGCGGGGTCGGGCCGCTTGTTCTTGATGGGCTCAGCCATGTTGATTGGTATTCCGTCGATGGAATGATGCTTTTCGAGATGGAGATGGAGGATCTGCGCCCGGTAAAACGAAGGAGACAGACGCGTGGTTGTGTGGAAGGGAAGATTGTTAGAAAATTCGGAAGGATGGTGGTCTGTGGCTTCCCTTGCGCGGGGAGAAATGTTGAGGGGAGGGGAAAAGCTGCAATGGGGCGCTCGAGGAAAATTTGCGGGGCAGTGGCTTGGAGGGTCGAGGCATGGATCCCTGCCACCACGAAACTTTTTCTTCGCCCTGCTCGCGGTGAATCGCTTTTGGATGCAACGACTCCCGCCTATCCTGCCGTGGCTGGGTCTTACATGTACNCACACACAGTTCACAGCATTTGTCTTCACCAGCATGTCATATCCGACGAACCGGTATCCGCCAACACCCGGCCGGGTCGACGTGACACTGGATTTCTTAGCAGCTTCCAACGTCCCCATCGTGCCGTTTCCCATCTTGCAAGCGTCGACGATAGCGAGCGAGCCCTTCACCGCTCCGCCGTTGCTTTGTCATGGCAACGTTGCCGTCCGCCGACTCTCGACATCCACTCGAACATGAAAGTTTCAGGGATCTCCGAATTTTTTCTCGCCTCCGGACCCCACCTGTCAAGGATACGCCGTTTGACCCCTGGGCCTCGACTCTGGTGCCGAAAACTTGGCGGCAAAAACTGGGTCACTCTTCGACGTCGAGGACCATTCGGATGATGGGATGGGCTCTGAGCCACATGGACAAGTGTTCTCCTTTTAGCCTACACGTGTAACTAACGTTGCAGAGCACTCGTACCTTCTCTGGCTCAAGAGTGGCTGTTGGATAAAACGCTGGCTCAAGAACAGCTGGAAGAGAGTGCTCAACCCGCAGTGGGGGGCGATGGCATGGCATAACTCAGGATTACCCTTCAGCCCTACGTTGCCACTCTTCCGGCGACTTCACTCCAAACAGAAAAGGCCGAGGCGACCGAGTTGAGCAAGGTATCACC
>FJWA01003473.1_pt1 | contig 12189 bp, 14 predicted proteins | sample 1011891 | NCBI WGS metagenome assembly FJWA01 (sample SAMEA3912450, study PRJEB9761) | metagenome | biome: forest; material: soil | place: USA | collected 2011-06-22 | depth 0.1 m
TGGAGGGGGAGGAGGGGGTGGTGTTGAGTTATCGGGGGGTGGCGTACCGGACCAGGAGGATCAAGTGTCGCAAGGCGAGGGTGTCGTTGGTGGAGCGGTTTCCCGAGGAGTTGGTGGATGGGGGGAATGAGTGGGTGCGCGGGGAGCATCGGGTTTTGGCGAGGGCGGCTGGTGAGTTTTGATTTCCTGTCTGACTCTGTCTCTGTCTGTCCTTTGTGCGGATCTGTGTTTGCTGACTGTGTGCGTGTAGCGGAGAGGCGACGGCTGCAGAGAGAGGAGTTCCTTGCTGCGAGGGCGGGGCGGTGCGATGGGGTGATGTATTACTGATGTTCTCTTTTCTTCACCTTTTCCTTTGTTGTTTCGTTGCTTNGGAGGCTCTCTCGTTGCCTGTCTCAACCCCTTTTATCCTCCATGCCCACCATACCTGCCTGTACCCCTTTTCTTGTCTGTTCCATACCTCACATGTTCATGCCTCACGATTCCCATGTCTGTCAATGTCGCTGTCGATGACAGCCTCGGATGTAATGGAGGCAGCCAGTCCATACCCATTTTCTTCACGTTGTCATATTTCCTTGCCATGTGTCTCCGACCCCGTATTGAACGGGGAAAGGAGGAGGCACAAGTCATTCTTTTACTGGGATTTTGGTTTGTGCCGGTCAACCTTTCCGATGGTTGGTAATGTATGTAGTAATGTCTGATGAATAAGCCTGGACGAACGGAATGGGATTTGGATTGGAGGTGGTCAAGAGGGAAACTGCCTAGGTGGCGTGTGCAAACTGATAGTCACATAATAATACACGTGTTGTGGCGCTTTTATTCATGACGATAGATCCAGACCAGAATGCTAGCTAAGCCCCAGGCTCACTCTGGCAGCTTGATACCCTTGTCGTCGCATTTCTCCCAAACATCGTCGGCAAAGTCCCGTTCGTCAAACTCTTCCATGTCAGAGGCATTCTGATTCATGTATTGATAGGCGTTCCGATCAAACTCGTCGTCCCAGTCGAGGTCCTCGTCGGGATAGTCTGCCGCGTAGTAGTTCTCGGCTAGTGGGTCGGTCAGCAAGCAGTCAAACAGCCAAGCCAACTGAGGCTGTCAACGGCCACCAACCATTCTCGTCCTCCTCGTCTTCTGGGAATTCGTCTTCGCTGTCGCTCTCNTTGCCGTAGAAGAACTCGGCCATCTCCGGCTCCGTGTCGAACACCAGCAGGCCGACGCGGTGTTCTGGGACCGCCTGATCTTGGAGGCGCTCGGCAGGAACACGCTCATAGGTTTCGAGCACGTAGTCTTCGTCGTCGGTCGTGTCCACCACGTCGATGTCCATAACCGTCTCAGGGGCTGTGGTCTGCTGTTCTGCGGTGTTCTGCTCCTTGGTGGCCAGGGACTCGGGATGGCGCTCATGATAGCGCAGCTTCGGGGCCTTGGGCCTGAAGCGTGACTTGGCCGGGCTAGACTTGGATTTGGTGCGCTGGCCCTCCACCCTGTCGAGGTTCTTGGTGATCTCGTCGATTGTCCAGCTGTCCATGGCCCGTGCAAGCTCATCCACGTTCGTGTTTTCGCGGTCGCGCATGGATGGGGGCAGTGCGGGCTTGGATTTCGGCGCAGTGGTGGAAGCTCTGGTGCCTGGCCTTTTATACTGGACTGGGCCGGGCTCTTCTTCTGAGGCGGCAGGCTCGTCTTCTCCAGCCGATGACTCGTCCGCGGTTGGTGCCGCATTGTGTTCCTTGACGATGGCCTTCAATGACTCCCGCTGCTTCTTAGCACCTCTTTCAATGAACACGGCGGGGACGGTGCGCTTCTTAGACACGCCAGCGGCGGGCCCGGGCGAGTTGGATCTCGACAAGTGGAACCGACGAATGGTGGCATGACGCGGGATGGTTGGTGTTGGTTGTTCGGGAGCCGCTGGCGCGGTCCCTGTTGTAGTAGAAGTGGCAGCGTCGGCTGGGGCTGGGACCCGAGTGGGCTGGCGCGGGTGCCTGAGCAGTCGGGCTTCATNGCCGTCTTCGGTCGGCTGGATGATCGGGGTCGCTAGGGCAGACGATTCGGNGGGATGGCCGGCTTGCTTCACAACGACCTCTTTGCGCTGGTATACCCACCGGCCGTCTCCGGAGCGGGACCGCTTGCTCCTCTCCAGGCCTGTCACCGCCAGGGGTCAGCAAGTCAACGAGTTGGTGGGGAGGTGGGCGACGGGGAGGACGGACGGAGGAAGTCAACAGGGCCGGATTCGTCAGTGCCACGTTTCCGCTTGACGTGGATGGTATCCGGCGGAAGACCCGACATGGCTCTGGAGGGCGTGTGTCTCGGACTCTTGGTGACGTGTTCGACGACGGGAAGAGCTCGGGNGCGGGGCGTTACCGTGCCTGACGGGACAGCCGATGCCTGAGAGCCGATGCGATGCCGAGCAGACGCAGTGTTTGGATGAAGTTGCGAAAAGCCTGGGCGTGTAATGTGGAGGCTCGGACATATGATATATGAACTCAATGTTGATTAACGCTCCCCCTCTGTGGATGGCAGGGTGGACTTGAATAGAACAAATGCAGCTACAGGTATTGTTTGGGGCGCTGAATGGGGTTCTAGGCGGTCATTTCCGGCAGAACCTTAAATATTCTGCCTCTCAGGACCGCCATGCGCCGGCAAATCCCAACGCAGCTCTGCGCTCAGTGGGCTCCAATCGCTGGCTGCCAGCAGCCCCAGCGGGCGGGGACAATGACGCCANNGTTGAGGGGAATGCGGGGGATCGCCCCACTCCAAGTTCGCGCCGGCTCTGGAGCTCTCTTTGCTCCACTCCCAAACCAGGGCAGCTTCCTCTCCCGCTGCAAATGTCTCCGCCTCGAATCGACGCGCCCGACTGATGACGCTTGCACCTTCATACCCTTATCATCGCCAGTGCTTGCCACCTGCAGGGACAAGCCAGATGAGCGAAGCATGGCAGGCAGACAGCAGGCCAGGCCCGTCCTGTCGAGGTGGGCAGGCCATTCCGAGGCGAGCGAAGAGGGAAGAGGGGCGGAGGAGGGCGACTGCGTCACTGCACCAAGTGTGAGTGTGTGCAGCTTGCAGCTTGCAGCGTGCAGCTTGCAGCTTCTGTAAGCCAGGCTAGTTTCATCTCCTGCACCTCGACGGTTTCTCTTGTGTTGCCCCCCTTCGTCCCTCTGTTGCTGTGCCGGTCTGCATCCATACCAAGCGCCCCGGCTGTTCGAGACTCTGAGTGGCGTGACGGTCTTTCCATCCTCTTCCCACCTGCCTGCCCACGGAACCGTCGCAGGCGGCGCGCATGTTGGTTTCGCCTTTGTCCGCGGCTGTCAACCGAGCCGCAACACCAACAATCAGCCCCGATTTCTCATCTCGCCCACCCAACAACTTCGACGTCGGTTTGGATGTCAACTTGACCCAGAAAGCACTGGAGCATCGTCGTCCGGGCCGATAAACCAAGAATCGAGATTGATCAAATCCTTACTAAAAGGCCCGCCTTCTAATAACCGCCTGCCCGACATGGCGTCCACCCAGATTCCCGTCGTCATCACATATCACAAGCCCGGCACGCAGCCGCCGCTTTTTGTGGCCGGCACATTCTCCGACCCCAAATGGCAGCCTTGTGAGATGGAGCATACCGTCCGGGAGGATGGCGAATACGACTTCAAGAAGGAAGTCCACGCCGAGCCCGGCTCCAAGATTAAGTACAAGTTCCGCCTCGGCGACNGAGAATGGGTGCTGCAGGACGACGGATCGACNGTGACGGATAGCGATGGCAACACGAACAACGTGTTGGAAGTGACGGCGCCTCAACAAGAGCAAGCACCGCCACGCCACGAAGCCCAGAAACACGGATGGGGACAAGCTAACCGTCACAGGCGGTCCGACGGGCAGTCTGCCGGGAGTCGAGATGTCCCTCCGCCATACGATAAAATCGCCGCCAAACATCTCCGGCCCACGCCCGACACAGCGGCTGCTGACCGTTCCGTCACTCCAATTTTTGCCAGAGTCGCTGCCGAGGTGGCAGACTCTGCCGCGCTTCTCCACGAAGAGGTGCCGGAGCGCGAGAGTCCCAGCGTCCAGCATGTATCCGAGCCTCTTGATAAGATTGGCCAGGTGGGTGCCGTACCTCTCATTGACAATCCATTCAGCAACCTAACAAGACAGACCGCAATCGTCATACTCGAGCCGCCTCCGGGACTTGGCGGGCCGTTCACGATTCAGCCTCGAGGCGAAGACTTCCTGGATGACGGATATATTGCCGACAAGTCACCCCTTTTCGCCCACGAATGCCCAGGCCTCTACGAGTCGGATGGGGAGATTGACCAGGCCGAAAGTGACGGCTCTCTCCATGTCGACCACGCGAGGGACTTCGACGACGGCCCCATCGACCTGAACGACCCGACCCTAGAGCCCTTCCCGTCGTCCCGAGAAGACATCATGGATGCGGTTCGGAAACTGGAGACGGGTCTTGAAGCCGACCAGGTCTCCTTCGACGGCGCCCCACATTCTCCAGTCGTCCACCCGTCGCGGCGGGGGTCCGAGGACATCACCGGCGACTTCCTGTTGGCCCCCCCTCAAGCATCATTGTCTCCTACCCAGCGCTCTCGAAAGTCACCACGAGGCTCCATCAGCTCGATCCCACCCGCTTCGCTCCACGCTATCTCGGAGTCCGAAGAACTGGCAGAGGAGCAAGTCAACTTCCGCCCAGCCGTCGTGTTTTCCAACCCGCTAAACCCCAGACCCCAGGACCTCAAGCAGCTTCCCACTAGTGACGAAGACGAGGGTATTGCCCTTGTGAGCCCCAAGACGGTCAAGCCGGCACGCCTCGCGACCGAGGCCGCCTTCCACACGCCATTGCCGAAGCNGCAAATTCCCAGCGCCGCCGAGCCGCAGCCCCTGGCCACAAACCGCCTCAGCTACGCCCAAGTCGCGGCAACCCCCGCACCCCCACCCGACACCAATGACGACGAAGACGACACTCCCACCCCTTCCCATCACGCCGAACCATCCGCCTCCACCACCATCACCGCCACCGGCCACGTCCCCTCCCGTGCCGCGCAGTTGAGAAAGCGCCGATCGGGCGCCGGCACCTCGCCGTCGGAGCAGCAGCAGCAGCAAGAGCAGGAACAGGAACAGCAGCAGCAGCCGGGACAGGGGCAGAGCACAAGATCGATCCGAACGACGTCGATGGCCGCGTCGGTCGTGAATGTCAGGGCGATGGTGCAGCCGAAGGCGGGCGGGGGTTGGACCCGGGCTGTTTTCCGGCTGGTGTTTGTCGATTTGATTGGGGGGATTATAAGGCGGGTTTTGAGGTCTGTGAGGCGGATTTTGAGGTTTGTTGGGCTGGTCCGGAGGGAGGGGGAGGGGGTGAGGGCGGCGTGAGGGGGTGAGGACACGGTTGGTAGTGTGTTACTTGTCGAAAAGGGGAATGGTTGCGGTGGTTAGGAAGGGAGGTTGGTGTCTTTTCCCTTCTTTTTTCTCTTTCGGTTCTACTTGCTTGATGTGGTGGTGGCTTATCAACGGACTGGCCTGGACTGGCCTGGACTGGACTGGACTGGACTGGCTGGAGGGAAAAGGGGGAAGCGGATGGGAGGGGGCACTGATGCAAGCGTTGCTTTCAGTTCTGAGGTTGCTGTTCTTCCTACGACGACAGATTGCTTGGGAGGGGGTAATGGCATGGCGAGGGCTTGGATGTGGGCTTTATCGGTGTGAGTGTTATTTCATGGAACAGCGTTGCTGGGTATTACTTCAGGTCGGCGTTCGTAGTCAGCAGGGGCGTAGTGTAGTGGTGGTGGTGGTGACTCGACAGACTAACAGACTGACGGTCTACTTTGTAGTGTCTTCATCCATCCACCCCTGGTTTTGACAACGCGGTTCTACACAAAACCTGACCTGGTTGGTTGCTTGAACAACGGGTAATGTGTGCTCAGGAGCCCAGCCCCACGAGCNTGGTCCGAGAGGGCATGTCCTACACCACAGGTCTGATGTAGTTCAAGCGCACATCCATTCAAGGGAATGGACCACCTTGCTTACAACAAGAAGACAAGAACATCGAGCAAGACANCGCAGCCGGATGAATTCATNGCGAGGGCACCACCTGACCTCTTCTAAACCGCCACGTCCACGGCGCCTCTCATGGCCGCCATATATCTAGCCATTCTCCCATCAAGCTTTTATAACCCATCCTTCTGCCCCCCACCCCCTTTCCATTTTCACGCACCCCTCGTAAACCAGGCACTCCATATAACACGCCAGATCAATTAACTCCTNCACCACCAGCTCCCCCGCCAGCCCACCCCTCTACGCTAAGCGTTGAGGAGCTTCACCAGCTCAGCAATCACGGCCTCGCCCATCTGGACGGTCGAGGCGCTGCCGCCCAGGTCCTTGGTCCGCGCGCCGTTGTCGATGGCCGCCTTGACGGCGGCCTCGACGGCGGCGGCCTCGGCGGGCAGGTTGAGCGAGTAGCGCAGCATCATGGCGACCGAGAGGATGGTGCCGACGGGGTTGACGATGCCCTTGCCGGAGATATCCGGGGCCGAGCCTGACGGGTGTGTGAGTTTTGGGGTGCTTGTGCCAGGGCAGGGCTGATAGTGCAGGGGGGAGAGAAAACTCACCGTGGATCGGCTCGTAGATGCCGTTGCACTTGCTCTTGCCATCCGGGATGCCCCCCAGGCTCGCGCTCGGCAGCAGCCCGATGCTCCCGGGGATGACGGAGGCCTCGTCGCTGATGATGTCGCCGAACAGGTTGCTGGTCATGACGATGCCGTTCAGGGCGCGCGGGTTCTTGACCATGAGCATGGCGGCGCTGTCGATGAGCTGGTGGTTCAGCTCCAGCTGAGGGAACTCCTTCTCAAACACTTCGGTCACGACCTTCCTCCACAGGCGGCTGGTCGCCAGCACGTTGGCCTTGTCCAAACTCCAGACCTTGGAGGGCGGGTTGTTGGCCAGGGCCAGGAAGCCCGACAGGCGGGCGATGCGCTCGATCTCGGGGCGCGAGTACGGCTCCGTGTCCATGGCGAAGCCGGACCCGTCGTCCTCGGTGCGCTCGCCAAAGTAGATGCCGCCCGTCAGCTCGCGGACGACGACGAAGTCGGTGCCGCGGCACACCTCGGCCTTGAGCGGGGAGCTGTCGACGAGCGAGTCGGACGCGAAGCTGCAGGGGCGCAGGTTGCCGTAGGTGCCGAGCTCCTTGCGCAGCTTGAGGATGCCCTGCTCCGGGCGGACGGGCGACGAGGGGCCCCATTCCGGCCCGCCGATGGCGCCCAGGAGAACGGCGTCGGCGGCCTTGGCGGCGGCGACGGCCTCGTCGGTCAGGGGGTCGTTGTGGGCATCGATGGAGGCCTGGGAGAAGAATTTGATGGTCAGTCCCTGATGGGTGTTCGTCTTGGGAGCCCTCGTGCTCCACAAGCAGGGATAGCTCCGGACAGCTCGAGAGTCAAGAGGAAGACCAGACACGGGAAGGGGGCAGAAGCACTTACACCACCCAGGAGATGCTGCTGGAGATTGAACTTGCCAGCCGAGGGCCTGTGAGTCTCGATCGCCCGGAGGACCTGCAGTCAATCGGAATTGTAAGCTTCCGGTCGTCCTCGCACCGGCCGCCGCGGTCCGGACAAGCCTCGCTTCCAATGGGGATTCAATCCGTCGTGTAGTATGGGCTGTGCGGCTTGCTGTTCGAACGCACCTTGATGGCTTCGGCCACAACCTGTCGGGGTCCTGTTAGCTGTTTCGCTTCTTCGTCTCTCCCGGTTCTCCCCGCCGCGCATGACCGAGTCCGTTTCCCTCGACCATTGCAGACGACCACGCCAATTGAGGGCGGATTTCGTGGGACGTACCTCCGGACCGCAGTGGTCACCGCCGAAAACGACAATATTATGTGTCGCCATTTTGTTCTTCTTCTTTGGCAACTGACGACGTCGAGAGCGAGGGGAAGTGGAAGAGGCGAGGGAGAGAAGGGAATTGAGTGACGACCAATTTCACAGGCCGGGAGAAAAGAAAATCCTCGAGAAAGGTGGAGCAGCAGAAACGAATATGTTCAACGGGATCTCTCGTGAAAGCAGCCAAAAAAGCCGATTATAAGGGAGAGTTTCGCTGCGTTGACCTCACTCCCTGCCGAACCCCGCCTTCCGAAGTCGGCGCTCCGTGGGGCGCTCGGCATCTCTCGCCCGCTTTCCGGAGTCCGGGGCTCGGGTGCCTGGAACCACCTCCCGAGATCTGCCGTTCCTGGGGAAGGAATTGATTGGCACGTGCAACTTATGCAACTTCGTTTCTATTCTGTTCTTTTTTTTGTAACACGGCTGGGGCCGGAATGACACGGGCAGATAGCGTAGTACCGTGAGAATGAGTGTCATTGAAATCTATGAAACTTCGTGCGGGTATATCGGTATCATGTGCCAGCAGCATCAACCGCAAAAGCGCCCGTTGCCGGTCGTCATCTCGTCTAGCGTTAACGTGAAGCCTTCCTTGCCTGCTTGCCCCCAGCTTGAGTATTTAAAAGCCGCCAGGGGGCGGACAGGGAGGCAGCTCCCCTCCTCTTGCCTCAGCGCGTCATGGTCATGTACGTCGTGAATTGTCTCTCTTCATCCGCATCCAGGCGGTTAAGCACCCCTCCTCCTCCTGCTGCGTCGTCATCTCACCGGAACGACTTCAGGGATTTGTGCGCCAGTGGCGATGAGGCCGACCCCGGAGGCCCAACTGTCCCGACAGCCCCAACAGCCCCAACAGCCCCCGATAGGCGCCCGTTGTCTCGGAGCCTGCCGCCTCGCATGTTGGGGGTGTTGGAGCAGAATGCGCATATGTAGATGGACGGCATCGTCCGCTGTGTGATGCTGACACACTGACCATGGACGTACATTTCGCACGATTCACTAATAACAGCATTCGGTTAGTTATGCACATCATGGACGGAACCCAACAAACGCCGGGAAGACGCACCATTGGACCAGCAAATCATTGCGCGAGGCGTCAGCTCGGTTGCAGACGCAACGGATCCCGCGTGTCCTGGTCTGGGTGGTCGGCGTCGGCAGGCTTGCCTCGCTCATAGTCGTCGGCGATGTGGAGGGGCCACCATGATAGCTCGAGACGAATCGCTTCGGTTTCGAGCTTGGCTGCTTCTTTCGCGTCTCGCGCAGCTTCCGGAGCTCGCTGAGGGCGTCGCCCGAGGTCTTGCGTGTTGGCGTCAGATCATTAACCACGGTCTCTCCGTCACTGTCGCCCTCGTCCTGGGGTGCCCCCTGAAAGCTCGTGTATGACGTAGTGCTACGCTCGCTCATGCTTCGCTGCGAATTGTGGAAAGGATGAATCGTCGTCGGCTTTCGAGGGTCCGGCAGCGCAAATGACGCGTTCCTGCTGGGGAGAATGATGGGCTCGTCATCCGTCGACGACGACGACTCGTCCGACGAGTACCATTGCTGCGGGCGAGGTGCGGAATACGAACTATGCCGTTTGACCACGCTCGGGGACGGCTCATCCGGCACAGACACAGTGGTCTCTACCCGCGCCCGCCCATTCGCATCGATCGTGAATTTGGCCTGCGTCCTCGGCCGCGGAGGTGCTGTCTCCGGGATTGAAGACAGGCTCGACAGGCGGTGGTGGTGGTTGTGGTGGCTACTTTTTGGTGGCGACGACCTCCCGCTGGATGGCCTCTGGGGTTGCGAGATGATGGGCTTGTTGGCATTCACGCCCGCATTGCTTATCAACTGAGATCGCGGCCGGGGAGCAAGGGTGGGCAGCGATGGCCGGCCCGACGTCTTCTTCCCCCTATTCTCGCTGAAGCTCCGGGAGAGCCCCGGACGTCCCGTCTCCTTGATCGGAGAGCTCGCCGAAGCCCGATCCTGTTTCCTCGGAGTTGCATCCTTGGCGCTGGCCGAACGGCGCAAGTCGGCGCGCCCCGCGGGTTTCAGTGTCGGTGGCCCTCGACTATCCATCTGGCGCTCTTGACCCACAGTAGGGTTGGACGCTAGGTGCTGGTTAAAGGTCACCGTGTCCACGCTGGCTGACTGAGGCCGGCTAAAAATCAGGCCCGGGTTGACCGCGCCGCCGCTATCACTCATCCCGAAGGGGTCATCAAGAGAGGTGGGAAAGCTGGCTGCGAACATGGAATGATCGGCCGCCGAGGTCACTAGCATCGACATGGGCGACTGGGAGACAAGAGAAGCCTGGCTACCGCCGGCGGATGCATGGACGTCTCCGTGACCGGGCATGCCGCCCTGGCCCTGCAGCAGCTGGTTGGCCCCCGTCCAATCCACGGGCCCCGGAGCTTGATGTGGAGCTTGGGGGTGGAAGACAGCTCCGCCGTTGGCGCTGAAGTCGATGTCCATGCTCGCGAGGCTGGGGTCTGGGTCCCAAAAGGATCGTTGAGCCCCATAGCCCGCGCCGGCAGCCGGAACCCCGAGAGGATACCCGAACATGTCACCCTGGGCCGCCACGAAGTTATTCATGCCCTGCTGTTGGGCGGCCGCCATGAAGTGCGCCTGTTGGGCAAAATCCTGATCATTTTGCATGGCGGCGGTGTCGAGCTTGGGCGCAAGCTTACGTCCACCCTTGTGGGTTGAAGGCGGGGGGGTTGCTGTCTGGCCTTGTGGTTCGGTGACGATGGTGCCACGACGCGCCTTCTTCGCGGACCGACTGACGGACTCTGCGAGCTGGCTGGCGGGGCCTGAGCGATCGAAGGTTGGGGTGTGTAAGGGAGTCGGCGACGAGCGCAAGACTTTGGACGGTTCGACAGGGGGCAACGACAGGCTCGGGTTCGGCGACAGCTCGGTCACATGGACTACGACTCCAAGACCGATCCCGTCGGTGGACAACAATCGTTTCTGACTGGCAGCCCCGGAGAATGGGGTCGTAGAGCCAAAGTCGGGAAAGGGGGTACGAGAGCCTCTCAAGTTCCCCGGGGTCGCGTTGAAGACGGAATACTCCTCGGCAAAACGAGGAGTCCACCCGCTCGACTCGTCGAAGCGTCCCTGGCCCTGCTTGGGTGTCTCGAAAACGGGGCTCGACAAGACCGCAGATGTAGGGGTCCGTTTAGGCGTGGGAGGGGCGGCGTTTGGATCACCAAAGCTGGGGACGGATCGTCAGTACGGCAAAAAACGAAGAAAAAAGTATAGCAGAAGCTCGACCAAGGGCGCACGGGACCAGGAGATGAAAACGGGCGAACCTGGAACCTGGCTGATCCGCACTCATAGCAGAATCGATTCTGTTTCAAACATGTATCCCGGACAACGGCATGAGACTGTGAGACTGGGCAAGTGGTGGAAATGGGCCGGCGCAGGTATTATACGTCAGGAGCACACGTCGAGTCGCAGGCGGGCGGACAGGGAATTCGGCAGGCAACGGGAGGTGCAGGTACGGGGAGGTGTCGGTTCGCCGCCGGTTCAATGTTGGATCGTAATCGTCCCCTGGGCCGGAAGCTATGCTCAAACCCCAATGGCCGATATTCGTTTCGGAGAAACAGCAGAGGTTAACCTGGGGGGAGGGGAAAAGGCGGGTTAGCAAACGACATTTTATGGCGGCGGGGCCAAGGGATGGATGCGGTGCGGAGCTGATAGACTGACCTCGATACGATGCGGGGCAGGAAACAAGCCAGATGTCGCCGGGTCGGCAGAAGAGGATGATGTCCAGCTGCGACAATGTTGTCGATGGAGTTCAGAGCGAGATACCAGAGTCAATTCCCAGGAGCTGAGTCCAAGACGGGGTGCTAAAAAGCCGTGGTTCATGCGGTACCGTTCAGGTCCGTGCCAGGGGGAAGCGCTGGGCGGCGCAGTCGTTCCCTGCAGATGGTGAATGGCGGAGAGGCACGAGGACTGTTCCGGGCCTGTACTGTACTGTATCTTGGAAGGAAGGCGGCTGGATGGGTGTATGTATCGTAACGCACCCCAGCTCAACAGGCTGAACCGGACGGGAACGATTTGGTTGCCCTGGTCTGCGGGGTGCCACGACCGCTGAGGTTGCTGGGACAAGTTCGACAGCTCTGGAGCGGCGGCAAGGAAAGCAAACCAGCTGACCACAACACAGGCCGGGCTGCTAACGGTATGGTTTGTGCCTGTTGTGCGTGATGGTCTCCCGACTGAAAGGGGGCGGCTAAAGGAGTTCTCTTGGGAAAGTCGGTAACGGCCTGGGTGGCTGGTGTTCCCGTTCCCGCCTAACGTTACCGTACCGTGTGAGAGCAGGTGGGGGTGTTGGTCAACAGGTCGATACTCGACAGGGCTTGACGCAGGGCGGGGG
>FJWA01007536.1_pt1 | contig 12157 bp, 17 predicted proteins | sample 1011891 | NCBI WGS metagenome assembly FJWA01 (sample SAMEA3912450, study PRJEB9761) | metagenome | biome: forest; material: soil | place: USA | collected 2011-06-22 | depth 0.1 m
ATCTCTCCGTGTAAGTGGTGCTCCCCCTGGGACAGAGCATGTTCCATTGACCTTTGATCCAGGTGAATCTGGCTTGTGTCAAGAGCTGTACTCAATGGTTTAGGCAAATCACCATGTCAACAGTCCGTTTGCTTGGTTTATTACCACGGCATGTCTTTCAAGAGTGGAGAGTCCCAGGAACAAAGCCAGGCAAAGAAGTGGCACTCTTTCTCAAGTTACAAGAAGACTCCTTTTAATTCAGTATTTCTGGGTGTGTCTATTTGTGGTCTGGCCCTCTGGATATGGCATCTTATTTCTACAAGTCTATCGCAGCAAATTCTACCTTCCTTTGCTGTGAAATCTTGGCCTGGGTTATTCGACGGAATATTTCCCTCTCCCACCTCCAACCTGACAGTGATTACTCCTAGATTCTGCCGTGCTCTTCCTGGAAAAGACGTCCCTTACAAGACTGGAGTTTTTCTCGGCCAGGTGCCGAACCACATTTCATCTTCATGATAATTTGACGCCTGCTTGAGGTTCGGCCTATAGCCATGTGGGTGCTTGGGACATACCCTGATGAAACGGCTTCTACTCAACTCATCCGAATGAAAATTGGAGGTTCATTCAAGGTTCGGCCCGAAAGAATGCGGGCCGCCACCGGCATGAACAGATGCAACGACCTGCACTTTCCATCATCCGAATAGTAACTGAACGTTTGTTCAAGGTTCGGGCCGCGCCGCGAAAACGTGGGTGCCAGGACGAAATTTGAGACAAATTTCATCTCAAAGTGCCAGAAAATGGGATGCTTGTGGCTCGTCGTTCCCATGTTTTCGCGGGCCGAACCCTGAACCAACCTCCAATTTCCATTCAGATGACAGTTTTGAAAGCCATGTCGAAGCCATCTGGAAACCATCGCATCTTCTCGCGGCTATGGCGCTTAACGCTTCATAAACCACACCTAAAATTGATGTCCAGTCACTGTCTTACAAAAGATACGCTTCTCAGTCTCTGCTGTACCTCAAACCGTTCTGCAGTTCTCGCCTGGCTTGTATGGGCGTCGTCCTTCTACTCTCTCGAGACTCTTAATGTCACCTCTACGCCAAGTGGCACCTGAAAAGCAATGAAGTGGCTCTCCAAAGTCCAAGGCGCAAAGTATACTCTGGGACTATACCTCTATACCTTCAGAAGCTAAATGAAGATGGTGTGTTGCGCCCTTGTGCTTCCTAGCATTGTGCTGTCTTTGACTTGAAGATTCCCTTCGTGGAACGCTGTACCTTTTCACTCGCCCACAAACTCACCTCCATTATGGCCAAGGATCACAATGCAGCGAGTTTCGGCATCTGTTTCCCTTTCTTGTTTACCAACACATGACTTCCATGTGACTGCCCCGTGTGGCATTTGCCTCACGCCAGCCAAACTCACTTGACCCAAAACATGCACCTGGTGCGTGAGTAATTCCATCCTTTCTAAAGACATGATTGCCGTGACTGCCGCGACTGCCGTGACTGCACTGCCGTTACTGCACTGCCGTGACTGCCGCGCGGGTGATTTTGATCTTTTGTTTTGCCGCGCGCCTAATTTCCCGCGCCTGCCGCACGTGGCCCTCCGGAGGTCCTCCGAAGTTTGCCCCACATTCGGAGCCGATTGCCGCAAATTCAACGACACTCGGCCGGNGAACCGGCCGAGTGCGTACCCCTATTCGCCGCCCCGTGGCCGGAGGGTCCGAGGAGTGCCGTTTATATTTATTTACTCATCTTTCCTGATCTCGTTGTGATTTCGTGTCGCAGGCCATCTTCCCCGGTAAGGATAAATACCAGTTGATTTTCCCCTTCTCCTCCATCTTCTTCCTCTTCCTCAACTCGCAACCAACGAACTGCTGGCACTTCTGCAGTGACACTCCCAAGGCAGCATCAAAGGTATGTGAACCGCCTCATCCAGCTTTGTNTGGCCCGCTTGCCCCTCCATAACGCTCCCTTCACTCTCCCAGCCCTGATTTCCCTGCCTTTGATTTCCCAGTCTCTGCTTCGTCTGCAAAGTCTGTAGCGATCGATTCCAAGCGGGAGAGGTTGGCCCTCTGCAGCCGGACAGATGCTTCGCAGCAAGAGCCGCTGACCTTCCCGTACTTGGTGATCGACGGCCTGAAAGACAAGGACGCAAGGCATCCCATACCCTCGTAGGGTGACCACAATCACCCGGTTGTGGCCTCCCTCCTCTCCAAACAATAAATCACCCCTCCTTCTTTGATTTCAACTTCCTTTCCTCCTCCAAACATCCAACAATCCCTTCTGCCCAGAGCTCGATCCGAGAACTCCATCCACGAGCGAGTTCGACGCCGAAGACCTTCCCCATCTTCACTCGAATGCCCTCGTTCCTCCACTGCTTCCTCCATCTCCAACTCTTCTTCTCCTCCGTCATCTTCCTTTTTCCGGCTTCGAAAGTCGATCGTCAGGTCCCCAACAGTACCCATTCCTCGCGTCTCGCGCTCCGCGTTCCGCGTTCTGGTTGACCAAACCGACCACCGACCTCCCATAACCGACCTGTCATTACCGACCTTCACCGCAAGGCAAGAAACGTGTCTCACCAGATCGACAGCAGGTTCTCCCATCTCCCATCTTTCTCTCCCGACTCCGCAGCCCTTAGGAGCATTCTTCGCCCTTACCAACACCCACCCACCCATCATCTCCATCGCGAGACAGACCTCAACCTTCATCAACCGTACCGTACCGACCACCACATCGACAATGTCTGGCATGCTTAGAGCAAACAAGACTGGCGGCTCCGCCCGCAAGTCTACTCTCGTGCGCTCCTTCAGCCTCAGCGGCGGTTCCTCGTCCAGCTCGTCGGACTCTGATGGTAAGTCACCGATTTCCTTCACTTCATTCCCTCCTCTCATTTTCCTTTTCAATCGGTTTCGTCTCTGCTCTCGCCTCCTGCAATGGAAATNGCGGATGGTCTGTTCCCTCTCTCTCTCTTCTCTGGTGGCGGCGGGATGAGTGGTCGCTCGGAAGGGACTGTGTTGATGGTGGCGGGATGGCCCATCAGTGTGGCGTGCAAGATCAGAGAACAACGCTTGGGGTTCTGTGATCGGCCCGGGTAAGAATCCCAGATGCTAACGCTCTCTTTAGGTGGCGCGCGCCTCTCTGCTGCTAGCCTGGATGACTTGNATGATTCCTCTCCTCCTCGTGTTCGGTAAGTTCATGCCATCGGGTCGTGATGGTGGCTTCTCTGATCCGCTCGCTGACCCCAAAAAGGTTCTCTTCTGTTACGGAGGAGTTCAGCCGTCTGAGCGCGACTTCAAGCAGCTCTGGCGACTCTGACAAGGANGCCAAGTAAGTCTTCGTTGTGTCAGCAGGAATATGGGAATTCGCTGACTCGATTCTTTGCAGACCGACTTCTTTCCAGGTCGGCGAGAAGCCCAGCGGCGATGTCTTCACGGCTTCTCCTGTCAAGGGCGCCTCTCTCAAGATCGAGCAGGATCTCTCCTCTAACGTCATGGCCCCCTTCGCCGAGAGGATGGCTGCCAAGACGGCCGCCGAGGTCACCGAGGATCGCCGCACGACCCGTGCTGTCGCGACTCCGAATGCTCTGGTCATGGGCCCGCCTGGTGACCGCGCCTACCGCACTCCCTCGGCGCGCACCCTCTCATCTCGCCACGAGATTGGTGATGTTGACGCCCAGGTCATCTATCCTCCCAGCGCCTGCGTCTTTGTTGCCAAGTAAGTCCAAGTCGTCCTTCCTCTTCCCTTCCGAGTCGATCTTCTTCGTCCTTTGCCGAGCCGTCTTCGCATACTTTCCTTTTCTGACCCCGAACAACACTGACGCTTGACCTCAATAGCCTGCCCGAGGCCAAGGACGACCGCGCCCTCGAGGCGGCCGTCACCCGTATCTTCAGCCAGTTCGGTACAGTCTTCGTCAAGATTCGTCGTGAGATGAAGGGCACCAGCAACGGCATGCCGTATGCCTTCGCCCAGTATACCGTGAGTGTTCTTCGGTCATGGTCGCATGAAGATTGCCGTCGCTAACAGGAAACAGAATGATGAAGATGCCAACGTCGCCATGGAAGAGGCCCGAGGCGCCATGATCCTCGGCCGCCCTTGCCGGACCGAAATGGTCAAGGCAAACCGTAAGTGTCGCATCTCTTCCCTCCTCCGGTCGCTCTCACAGTTCCAAACTGACACGGCGGGAATTTTCTCATTGCTTCCTCTAGGCACCTTCATTGTGTACAGCCGCCTTGGCGACGACATCACCGTCGACGAGGCCAGGGATATCCTCGAGCTGTACGGGGAGCTCAGCAAGTGCGAGCTGCTCTCCGCGCAGATCCAGGCGGTCCTGGGTCTGCCCTCGGCTGTCCTGGTCGAGTTCGCCAGGTTTGATCCCAAGCGCGATCTCAACTCGGTAGGCCTCACTCAACCCCCGCACATCGGATCGCGTCGATTTCATTCTGACATTTTCCCTTAGGCTGTCCGCCAGTATGACGGCTTTCGCATCGACGCGTTCGATGTGAAGAAGCAGACCCTCATCGCGCGCCCTGACGCCGACGAGGAGTTCCTCCGCAAGTACGACTTGGACCGTCGCTCTGTCTTTGTCGGTGGTCTTCCCGTCGATACCAACAAGGACCAGCTCATCGAGTTCTTCTCCGAGGTTGGCGAAGTCACCGGCGCCAACGTCGTCACTCGTCAGCACTACCACGGTTGGTCCATTCCATTCCATTTCACTCCGGAACCGGCTTTTTTGGTCAACGTTTATTGACAAGGCAATTTGCAGGCTTCAACCCGCGCCTCTTTGGCTTTGTCGAGTTCGCCCGCGCCAACCTCCCTGACCAAGCTGTCGAGATGCTGGTGAGTCCTTTTCACCAATCGCCCATGGCTGCTCGAATTGATGCTGACAACTTTCCGTGTGCAGGACGGCTCCTATTTCCGCGGCTCTGTCCTGAAGGTCGAGCGCAAGGTCTTCAAGCACGTCGGCACTCCTCGCCGTGTCAAGTCGCAGGCTTTCTCGATCAAGACGTCTGCCACTCCCAAGACGCCTCGGCTTGCTGCCGCAACCACCGTCCGGTCGCCTTTTCCTGCAGGAGGCCACTTTTTGGGTAGACGCGAGATGCCGCCCCCTGCCACTCAGCAGGGTTACACCTTCTCCGCTGCTGCTGGCCCGTCCTTCGTTGCCAGCCAGCCTGCTCCGAGCCCTGCTGCTCCCGTCAACGGCGAGCCGCTGATCGGTGCGAGCGGCCTGCCCGTGACCCCCTCGATGACTCCGTTCGGTTTCGGCCCCACCCCGTTCAACTACCAGGGCGGCTTCTGGCCCGGCATGTCCATCGCACAGGACCCCATCACCGGCCACACTTTCTGGGCGTACACCCCGCCCGTCGGTGCGGCCACCCACGCCGCAGCTCCGACCGACACTCCCACCCGCGGTCGCGAGCGCGAGCACCAGTACTTCCACGGTGCTTGAGGGAAGATGTCTTCATCTTCACTCACCCCATGTCTTTTTTACCCTGTCAGAGATACCCCAACATCGGTTCCTTTTCATCGCATTTCGTTCATTTCGGTTTCCTTCGACAGACACGGTCGCAACCCCAAAATGCCCTGGCCATGCATCTCAATTTCGAGATCATGCCACGGCCGGCATTGACGGGCAGTCGACCAATCTTCTAATCCGCCTACAACCGGCAACCACGACTCTGCGACTCTTGTCTCCTCGGGCGGTCGATCGCAGACCGCCCAGCGACCATGTATCGACATCTGGGGTCTGGACGCCTCCTCTTCCCGCCTTGGCTCAGTGCGGCGCCTCACGGCGTCTGCCAGCAGTTGGGCCTTCGGAACTGAGGTACTTGTTGTATCAGGAAAGAAAATCTTGTGTGTCGGAGGCAACTTTTCCAGAGGCGCTCGCGGCAACGAGCCCGGCGGACGATCTCGTCCATCATGGCCGGGCCAGGACTCGCTGCGAGCCCTCGATTTTCCATTTTCGCTTCTCATTTGGGTCCTCTTTTTGTTTCCAGGCTTTGGGAACCAACAAGTCCTCGTTAATTTGGGAGAAGCGCGGAGGGACGGACATGTATCTAATCTTTAGATGACTCGACATGGCTGCCGGATGTTGCTATCTCGCACCCGCAGAGGCATGAGGCAAAATCAACCCAAATTTCATTCATGTGTGCTTGGTTATGGTGATGATGGTGATGCATTGTGTTGGCGATGGTCTCTGTAGAGCCATGATTGAACCTGTGACGCCTCCTTCTAAGTGCTGTTCCTCTTCCTCTTCCTCTTTCTGTTCTCTTCCAGTTTCCCCCCTCGTTTCTCTTCTTTTCGTCTTTCCCTTCTCCTTCTATTTCTCTTCTCCTCATATTTTTCTTCTCTTCCCTATCGCAGGGCAACCGGCACTCTCGAGACAAGAGCGATCCCGTGTAGCAACCTGGTGCTGGACGAACATGCCAAACACTACCGAACCCGCCGCCTTTTCCCGATTTTCACTCGTAACGCGCCTGGCCTGCGTCTGCTGTGCAGCTAGGCGACGAGGAAGAAGATTTGGCGCAAGATTCTCCATGTAATTCGGGCCTCAACAAGTGTCAGTCAGGCTACAATCGCGTTGCGAGAAATCCCAATAACTCTCTTCTTTACAGCGCCTGGAGAGGTATCCAATGACTGCTTCTCGAGGATGTGCTCGAATGCCAGCCGGAAAGGGGTTCCGTACCGTAGCAACACCGGAAGGGGTTCCCGTTCCGTTCTCGACCGGCTCGGGAACAATGTGGTCCCTCCCGGATCGGCAGAGCATCGGCTGTGCCTGCAGTTCCACTCCCATCCGGATCAACTCCCGAACCCCTCCTTTTCCCCCAACCCGTCCCAGGCCAATGAACCCCACTCTGGAGGGGCCAGCTGGGGGTGACATCACCCATCCCACCGGAACCACGTTGGGACTCGTTCAGAGCGACGTCCTCGGTGGCGGCCGCCGACAGACAAAACGAACCCAGACGAAGCTGGGGCCGACCTCATCCTTGTGTGACATCACAGGAGACAAGTTGTCGGTTCAACATGGCAATCGGGGCAGGCCCGTTACGATGTACAGAATACTGTGTGGACTTTGGACTGGCTGTGTAAGGGAGGCGAATCGTCGGGTCCTATTTTCCTGCCCGGCACCTTCAAACATCCACCATGCGAACCAACCGGTAAACGTTCCCAGGAAAACATCCGTCCAGCCCACAGCAGCGATTTATCAGGCCTTACCAATCCCGCCCGCCAGCACCGCGGTCCAAGACAAATCAAACTGGAGGTATACATAAGGCGGAAGCGGGTTAGCAAGACTCAAAAACTCCAGCTGGAACTGGAAACCTTTCTCACGAATTCACTCCCCGTGTCACTCCCTGTTCTGTACATAGGTACCTCTCACTCCAATAACCATACCATGGCGCAACCCACCAACCCGGCCACGGCCACGGCGCCGGTCCTTCTGGACCTGACGATCGATAACATCACGCCCAACACGGTGCGCATCAACTCGCAGAGCGCCGACGCGCGGCTGACCTACCTGATGGCGCGGCTCGTATCTCACCTGCACGACTTTGCACGGGAGACGCGGCTGAGCACGGAGGAGTGGATGGCCGCGATTGGGTTCTTGATTGGGTGCGGGCAGATTTCTAATGATGTGCGGAATGTGAGTTATTCGCCTTTTTTTCTACTGGGGTATCGGTATCTGTTTGTTTGGGTCTGAGAAGGAGGACGGGGTGGTTGGTGTGTGATAAGCAAGGGGGATAAGGTTCCTCGGTGGGGATGGTGTGCTGACGACGGATTCAGGAATTCATCCTCCTCTCCGACGTGCTCGGCCTGTCGCTGCTGGTCGACAGCATCAACCACCCCAAACTGCCGGGCAGCACCGAAGGGTCGGTGTTGGGGCCGTTCCACACGCACGACGCGCCCGTGCTGGCCAACGGGGCGAGCATGACGTCGGACCCTGACGGCGAGCCGATGCTGGCCATCTGCACCGTCAAGGACACCCAGGGAAACCCCATCGCCGGCGTCAGCATCGACATTTGGGAGACGGACAGCTCCGGCCACTACGACGTGCAGCACGCCGAGCGCGACGCCCCGAGCGAGCGCTGCGTCATGATCAGCGACGAGCAGGGCCGCTTTTGGTTCAAGGGGTTGAAGCCCGTCAGCTACCCCATCCCGCACGACGGTCCCGTCGGCAAGCTCCTGCTGCTGCTGAAACGCCACTGCTGGCGTCCGGCCCATGTGCATTTCATGTTTGGGAAGGACGGCTGGGATCGGTTGATCACGTAAGTGGACAAGTCGTTTTTCTGACGTCGCATGTTGGGGCTGGCAAGCTGATTTAATTTCCCCCCATTCTCAAGTGCCCTGTATCTCCGGGGCGACCCGTACGAGACGTCTGACGCCGTGTTTGGCGTCAAGCAGAGCCTGGTGGTGGACCTCGGCAAGGTGGACAAGGAGATGGCCCAGGAGTACGGCGTCGAGGAAGGGACCTGGCTGCTGACGCAAGACTTTGTGCTTACCACCCAGGAGGAGACGGAGGCGCTCCGGGATAAGCTGGCGACCGAGGCACTGCAGAAGCTTGGCTTGAACCTCAAGTTGGTGGATCATCTGCCAGTACCCGACTTAGATTGAGAGAAGGTGTTTTCTTTAATCCATACCAGCGTCGGCATTTCCTCCATGCTCGTTCCCCGATGTCGTGGACGCGACGAGCTTGATGACGCTCTCTAGGTACCCGGCAGTGCCCCCGTACTGGTCCACGATGGCTTGGATATCCGAGGGCGACGTCACCTGGGACCGCTTGCGGCCGACCAGGGCGGTGTTGCGTGTGCTGGGGATGCGCAGCATCTCTTGCTCGGCTTCCCAACCGCAATCCGCTGCGATGTCCGAGACCCATGCCACTAGGGACGCATAGGCCGAGTCCCCCTTGGTTTTGTCCTTCGGAGGTGGTGCTCGATACCTTTTTCCGGCGAGGTCGTGACTGCAGCAGGGGATGGTGATAAAGGGGCACTCCGAGATGGCCGCGAGGATGGGAGTCCAGGGCGTGAGCTCGTCGGCGTGGTTAGAGATGATGAAAGTGCCTTTGGGAAAGCGGCCGTCGTGGAACCGCTCCTCACTGGAGCCGTCGCTGAAACGACCAGCAATCCCATCTCTACTGACGGGCGGTGGCAGCAGCACGAGCTCTCGCAGGGTGTCTTGCTCACCCGCGGGCGTCTGCGCCTTGGTGTTGTACGTGGCCCACGACTTGCGCAACCGGGCATCAAAGCCCCAGCCCGCGAAGCCCTCCTTGATCAAGACGTGGACGAGCAGACCGTTACCACACCCAATGTCAACAAACCCGGGAAAGGGGCCCTGGCCGTACATGTCAGCCCACAGCTCGACGAGGAACGCCGCGATGCAGAGGTCCTCAAAGACGTGCTTCTCGGGATCCGTCGTCTCAGCCCAGCTGTTGATGAGATCCCGGGCGTACTGCTGCTTGAGCCGGGTGTAGGTGTTCTGCACGCGCGCCTGCGGCAGCAGCTGGTCGTGGTGGACCCGTTTCTGGTAGCCCGCCAGCTGGCCCTTGCCGTGCTTGTGGATGACCTCGAGCAGACGCAGCGCCGTCCTTGTGAGCCTGACAGAGGAACGGTCATCCTCACTGAAGAAGAGGTATGAGATGGAGATGGAGCCGCGGGACTCGGCGGCGTTCCACTCGTGCAAGTAAGCTATCCCCCGGACGATCGGGTGATAGTAGGGCATCTCGGATGGCGCCGACACGTGGGGGAGGTAGACTACCAGGTTCTTCTCGACCTCGGCCACATCACCATCCCCATGACTCCCATGGCTGGCGGCACTGCCCTCGTAGACGAGGCACGTCTGATCCAACGGCTTGTCCCTCAGCGTGTTCCTTGGGATGAGCCTCCTGACGATGCATCGTCGGGATTCGAAGCCGACGAACGAAGGGGCAGGGGTAGGGGCAGGGACGCTGGCTGTAGTCTCAAGTCCGGGTGGCGCCGAGGACGGCTCTGCTGCTGCTGATGTGTCTAGGAGAATGTCGGCGCGGAAAAGCCACGACGAGTTGATGTTCGGGTTCTGGATCAGATTCAACATGACATGGCTGAAAATGTCGGGGCCGAAGGCGCATGGGTGGCGAAACAGCGGTCGCCAAGGTGAAATGCCATCGCCATCGCCGGAATCCGAGTTCTCGACCACGACGGCCGGGTTGGCGTCGATCGCCAACTCTTCTGGCTCGAATCCCATTGTCTGGCAGCAAATCGGGGGCCGTGTGAGTCTTTGAGGGGGCAAAACTCGGTCTCGGCGGGCGACGGCCGGGGGGCGATGCACTGCAGGGGCAAACGGGCCTGAGCCGAAAAAAACCCACCAAAACCCGCAGGTAAACGCTGGTCCAATACAGTACGAACCCGGAAAGTGCTGTACAGAATACACCACAGATGTACCGTACAGAATTCATACATGGAACCCAGGATGTTACCTAACAGTTGCCTGTGACTTACATCTGTACCTTTCGTGATCATTGCTTCGCTTGCTTGCAGTGCGTTCCGGCCTCGTGGGTGTTCAATGCTCATAGATAGGGAGCAACGAAGACGCATGTCGGTACATCGGTAGTATTATCTTGCCGCAGCATCGCGTCTGGATCTGAAAGATGCTGTCAACCTGGAACCTGCAAGGGCTGTTCCGCAAGATAAGCTGAGCTGAAGGGGAAGGGGTTGCCATCCATGAGCAAAGAGAAACCGAAAGCGGATCGAATCAGTTGACAGGCAGGTGACGCATTTCTCGCAATGCAGGTACCTGTCAGGTAGACAAAGAGGCAGCCCTGCGGCGGATTCGGCCCCAGCTGAGGTCTGAGAGGCCCTGATAAACTTGGCCGGTACCGCCACAACGGGACGGAGCCATCTGACTGGTCACGCGCAAGTCCCCTGCGGCTTACTTGGCACTGTGCTGGGGGACGCAGCCGCCAAAAGGGCCCCCACATATCCTCTCCCTCTTCCCCTCACCTTTCTGGATTTCCGCCCGCTTTCCTCTTCCAACCATCTTGCCATCCACAACAGCATCACTTTCTGAGCAACCGAAGCTTCAAAAAGCCCCAGGTTTTCCTCGCGACCTCTACACAGTCACCTCAACAACAATCCACACCCCGATCCAGCGAGACACTACTACAGTCGTCGGTCGCTACAACCCCCACCCCTCAATACAAACCTTCTCCCCAGGTCACCCCGAAAACTTCGAGTTTATGTCAGGCGCAACCGAGATCCAGAATCTCAAGAGCCGCGGTGAGTCCCTCCCTGGTCACGGCCTTTTTTCTGCTTCTTTTGGAACACGTCGTCCACCGTCTCCGCGATTGCGGCGGCGCTGGTTGATGTGACGTTGCCGATGGATTTGTTTGTCCTGCTCGCGGTGGGACCAAGCATTTCTGTTCCGCAACATTCGCAACCCCGGACCCACCTCACTCTCTGTGCTCGGAAGGCGCCGTTGCTGACTCGAATGTTTGCATAGACCCCTTCGCCGAAGCCGACGAGGACTCGGGACAGACTACTCAAACCCAGGAGTACATCCACATCCGCATCCAGCGTGCGTTTCCCCCGCCACCAAGCTGTCGCGTGACCCGGGGCTTGCACCGGGCCGCGGCGGCGTCATCGTAGGGCTGGAAATTGATGAAAATTGCTACAGAGCGTAATGGACGCAAGACCTTGACCACGGTTCAAGGTATTCCCGCCAAGTTCGACCACAAGAAGATCCTCAAGGTCATCAAGAAGGAATTCGGTATGTCTGCTCGACTCGGGGACGGCCAGCCTGATGCTAACCGTCATGCAGCCTGCAATGGCACCATCATCAGCGACACCGAGTCCAAGGGTATGGGCGAGGTGATCCAGCTCCAGGGTGACCACCGTATCAAGATCAAGGACTTCCTCGTCGATGCTGAGACCGGCCTGTCCATCGATGAGAAGAACATCAAGGTGCGTCTTGTCAATCGATGCCCACGTTGGCCAGTAGATCATTCGCTAATCGTCTTTACAGATCCACGGCTTCTAAGTCGGGCATGTCCGTCGTGCCGCAGCTCAGCGGCCTGGGCTCCTAAGCGGGGCGTCCGGGGCGGGGTTCGGTTCACTCACAGAGGCCGAACTTATCAATGGATATCTGGGCAAGGAGAAGACCCGTCAGAAGGGTCACGCGGCACGCACACATGATACCCGGAAGCTGGAAGA
>FJWA01009301.1_pt1 | contig 12147 bp, 6 predicted proteins | sample 1011891 | NCBI WGS metagenome assembly FJWA01 (sample SAMEA3912450, study PRJEB9761) | metagenome | biome: forest; material: soil | place: USA | collected 2011-06-22 | depth 0.1 m
AAAAAAAAAAAAAAATCCATCCCGTCCTGCACCCAGTCAACCGGTCAAGGCCGGGTCGGTGCCAGCCGGGAGCTTCAATTGAACTGGGCTTCCTGCCAGGTGACGGGGTCCAGGCAGGCCGCAGCAGGGCAGCAGGGCAGGCGAATGAGCATCGAGGTGCCACGGCCGGGCCCGAGCCCTTCGCATCCCCCCGCCGCCCGCGTCTCTGAGACTGCGAGAGACTTGCTGCTGCAGGGCCATCCGGTACTTCGTACAGATACATCCTGCACGCCTCGAGTTGCCCCTCGGCAGCGCCGGGCGTGTCCAGATTCGGCCGCTGCCAAAAAGGGCTGCACGGACAATATCGGGCGCACTGTCCAGGTCGATTTCACGACGGAGCCGCTCCAACCCCCGCGAGGGGGGCATGTGTGTTTCGAAACTTGGGTGCAGATCCAGAGGGATGCGGGATGCGCCAGCGCAGAGAAGGATCGAAAAAGAGCTGTGCGCATCCAGCGGCACACCGGCCAGCGGCACCGTGGGTGAAGGCACTCGAAGCAAGAAGATGCATTGCATACCTGGTACTGTACTCCGTGGAGGAGGAGGAGGAGGAGCGCTCCGAAGGGGGAAGTTCGGGATCCGGGGCAGGGGTCGTCTTGATATTGAAGCTCAGTTACGGCGGTTGGCGATGAGGGTTTGCGGGGTCTGGGGAGACGGCTGAAAGCTGGGGCGCACAGATCGGAACTCGTCCCGCCCGAGCATGGAATGCCTTCACGCGACCTGGCGAGTGCCGAATGCCCAGGTGCCGTCGACGTTGGCGCGCTGTCCGACCTTGGCCTCCCGTGGGTCAGGTCAGAAACGGTGCTCTGGGGGAAGAGAGATGAGCGGCGGGAGTGTGGGGGTCTTAACCTGAGTTCTTCCCTGCAGGCGACTTTTATTAAAAGGCCACGGCAAGACGCCGTGCTGCCGTGGCCGAATCGAGGCAAGGCCACACCCACATCGGTCGGGACAGGGGCGGGGAGAGGGGGGGTTGCCCCCAACCCACGCGGCTTCATGCTTGGTGGATGGACGAAATTGTATGCACTCCGTACCAAGTCCCAAGTACCGGCTCTGGCCACCACCTCCTGTTCCTCGCAGCTCCTACTACACAGGAACACAGGCTTAGTGCTTCGGATGGTGCATGGGAGCTGCGTCACTTCGCGACCCCTTGTTGGGTCACTCGTGTGGAGATTTCAGAATGCTCGATGCAATGGCGGGCCGTTGCTGTTCTGGGAGCATCTTGAATTGTTTCGCGGCCGGCAACCCGGCTCTGGGGGCGGGGTTCCAATAGCAAGCAGGGACCTTGCACAGCGAGTCTGTGAAGGACATCAGATGCGCCGCCAGCCAGCATCTGGGCTTCGCCAAGCGGTTGACAGGAACCTGGTGCTCTCGCATGAGATCGAACTGCCTGTTGGTGAATTCTGGGAGGGGCCGCAAAACCAACTCGTCCAACGAAATTCCCTGATCCCTCTTTTCTTGCGCGGCGCGAGAAAGGCCCCAATATTTCCGAACCTTGGCCCGGATCCAGGGTGTGGCGTGGCTTGGCCGCGCGAGGTGTCTCCAGACACACCTGGGCGTCCGGGTTCTGGGAGGGGGGCTGAACAGCAAGCGAAATCCCAACCCGGAGCCCCAACGACAGCAGCAAGATGAGGACCTTCGTAAAGCTCCGCTTGCTGCCTGCCGCGAGCGTGTGTACTACTACATAGTCAGTAAGTCAGTCGAGCATTTCCACGGGTTGTGAATGTCACCACACAAAACAAAGCCGTCGCGAAAGAGGGCATCCGGCATGCTCTGGTGGCTTGCAACCCTTCTGTCTCGTCTCCGTGGTGTCTCCTGATGCTGGCCCCAGGCGCCAGGACGGCTTTCCCCCCCTTTTCCACTGTTGGCTTGCCCGGAAACCCGACCCGACCCCGCTTTCTCCGCGCCCCCCCCCTCGTGCCCTCTTTCTCACTTCTCCCTAGTGTTAGGGCCGTCGAGTCGAGGTGGACTCAAGCGAGCCAGCCGGGGAGGCCATGTGCCGTGGATCGAGGTTGGCGGCCTATGTAAAACGTGTGCTGCAGCTAAGGTGACGGTCAGGTGGCGTTGAACGCCTTTGTCATTTCGAGTCCCGCCAGCCCAGATCGACAACAAGGCGGCAGTGCGGCGTGGGATGCTGCTCTGGCTGGTCCGTGGCAAGGGGTGCCCTGCGAGAACTGGATCGGCTCGCTTGACGGCGTGTGTGGGGATGCGGGAGAGTCGTGTGATTGGCAGTCAGCCCTCTCAGAGCTGTTGTCCTGAACCATCCTCGTTATTGACGCAAAACACCCTCATAAAACGTCCCAGTTCAGGTTCAGTCGGCTCGTCAGGCTTCCAGCGGCGGCGTCCTTCCAATGGTGTGTTGCTGCCCAAGCGATCCAGCCGATGATGGAAAAGAGATCCGAGGTCGAGCTCCTCAGGATTCTTTATTCGTTACATTGGGTGACTGCGTACCGGCTGTCGACTGGGTGGTCCTTAGCCACAAATCAGAACTTCAGAAGGTTTTAAATTAGGGAATCGTTTTTCCTCGGAATTTGCCTGGCCAGCGAAAAGTGGAACCAGGCTCCACGGAGTTTCCCAAGTCTCAACAGCGGTTAGCTCCGCAACTCCGACCGACACCTCCCGGACCGATGCTCATTTTTCGATCGATCAACAAGTGCGCGTGTTGATGGCCGGGTACGAAACACGCCGCGGCTCTCAACACCTTCCGAGACTAACGCTAGCGCGTCATTTCGCTGTCTTCGAAATGCCCCCCGCAGGATCCTGCCTGCAGGCTGAAGTGCCAACAACACCATCACCCTTGCGTGACCCCCAACTTCGACACTCCTTGAATCATCTCAGAGGGTGGCTGTTCATCATGCCTTCGGGCTGATGAACGTCCGCCGGTGCTGTCAGACGGATCCGGACAGGCAACTGGCGGCCGGCCGTGCCGAGAGCGGTCTGGAAAGACCCTCGACTTGTCTTGCAGGCCCCGGGTATCAGCTCCTGACGTCAAGCGTTGACGTTAACGCAGGGTCGCCGATGTGTCGATGTGGGGTTGGCGTGGGAGATCGACGCGGAGCTTTTGGACTGCCGTTGCGGGCGTGGGATGTTGACGAAGGGGATGGGGGGTTCCCAGCCTCACTCACCTGCGGGCCGGTAATTCACGCTTGATGACACAGGTGGCCGAAGCCTTCCGGCGTGGAGGTTGGGATGATGCCGAACCCATAAAACGCGCCTGACCGGTCTCAGGGTTCAAGATGCGGCGAAGGAACGCCACCGGCGACCCTAGCGGTGGTCTGGCATCTGCACGTCGACCAAAAGGTGAACCTCTTGCGTCTGAAATGGGGAGGTGGGTGTCGTCCATGACAAAAAAGGGCTCACTGCAGGCCTCGGTGAGAGACGGCTGCCGGGGCAGGTCCTGGCGAGAGCTGCGGCAGCGCCGTTGTCTCATTGTCCCAGGAGGACATTTGCCACGTACCAGCCGGGCAACCCTCCTGCAGCGGAGATTCGCGAGGGTCACCACTCAAAGCGGGAGGTCAGGCACGAGATGAACGCTGCATGTCGAGCATCTCCGATCGGCCTGAGCCCTCCCCTCCATCTTCCAGAACTCCCCCATCCACCACACCAGGAGCTAGGCCGGCTGCCGACCAGTTTTATTTGTTTCATTTCCGCCGGCTCTGGTACCCATCACCGCGAGAAGTCTCCCTGTCAACGCAAACCGCGGAGGCCTTTTCTGGCTCCGCGCTCTTTTTTTTCGTTTTTCTTCCATGTTGAGCTAAAATGGAAATGCGGACCAGGCCGACCGCTCCGTCCCGCAGGCCACCGCGTCCCCAACTCGAGGTGCCTTGGTCCAGCGGGAGCTGACTTCGACGAAGCACAAGACCGCACCAAAGGGCAGGATCCCAACGGATCAGGTCTCCTCTTGCTCTTCACGAGTCCCCTATAATCCCTCAACAAGGGAGGGGATGATGTCGGGCAGGATGATGACCCACGACAAAGCAGCGTTCGAATCCGGCAGGCAAAGACGGGCAGGGACCCAACCAGGCGGTTCATGTGGCACCGAAAGCCGCACGCCCCAGCCACACAACCCACCAACCAGGGCGCAAAAGTCCCCTGTGTCGTCAGAGCTCGGGGTCCCGCGCCTGTTGTGCCTTGCGACACAGGGCTGCAATCTCTTTCCGTTTTCGTTGTCGAAACCCCTCTTGCGCAATGCCCACTCCTCCCAACACAGCACACTGCCGCCGCCGATTTCCGAGTCCTGTTCCGTAGGATGTGACCAGTCGAATTTCGAGCGACAAACACCAGCGCCTTCTCGTTTCCGCTCTCTCACAGAATCCACAAACCTCGGCTTCCCTTCGCCTCGCCTCGCCTTGCTCCCATGGCACCCTCGAAGGCTGCCCGGAGCGGCCAGGATGACTCCAAGGCCGACGCCCCGATCTTGAAAGAGAAGAACGGAGGCGGCACCGGAACCCATGCCAGCACCAAGATGCGGCGGGTTGCAAGCAGCGCGGGTTCCAACCTGCGTGAGGTGACAAACGCGAGTGCCACCAGCGCTATTGTTGCTGCCGCCGCCGCCGCTGCTGCTGCCGCTGCCGCTGCTGCCCCAGTGCCCGACACGACAGCCAACACACACGAGACCAGCACCCCTGGGGTAAGCAGCCTCTTCTTGGATTTTGCATCGCTGCCGCTCTCTCTTTGCTCTCCCCTTGCTTATGACGCAATTGCTGACGTTTGCTCCCAACAGCTGCAATGGCCCGCCTTCGAACGAGACGTTCTCCACGCCTACCGCCGCGCCTACCGTCTCAAGACACCGACAGCCTTCGTCAGCGACCACCACGAATGGGCCTTCACCCAGCCCGGTAGTGTTGGCCTCTACTCGCCGACCATCGCAAGACGCAGAGATCTCCGGAGGCAGAACAAGGACCAGCTGACCAACGTGGTGCGAAAACACTTCAACGGCCTGGGCGTGCAAGAAAACGATGTCCTCGTCGAATTCCTACACAAGGTCCGGAGCCAGGGCGTTACAAAGAGTAAGCCGCAACGACGCGAGTATATTCCGCCGGCACTCGAACAATGATTCAAGCACGAAATATGGACAGGACACGGGCACATAGGACAGAGGCACACAGCACTCTTTGGTCGAGGGGCTGGAGCCACATGGAATGGACGGTATACCCAGGCACATTTGCATCTTTTCTGCACGTCATAGGGCCGCCACAGCGCCGGTGGTGGATGGATGGAGTTGGGCGTTTTTCTGGGATTGCTTGTTAGGTCTTAAAATATTCTGTACACATTGACTACACACCTACCGAGGTAAGGGGAAGGGTATCTCCAACCCGCAGAAACAGTTCCGTTGGGCATTCCTCTCTTCTTTTTCAACAGCTGCCACGCGTGACCCTGTCAAAGTTTAATTGAGCAAATCGCGAGTCGCGCGCCGCCAAGACGCGGGGCCCACAGAAAGCAGTGGTGGTTTCCAGCAGCAGCAAGACAGTTGGCGGGGGCGGTTTCATGCCTCAGGCTGCCCAGGCTTTTTTGACTAATCCTCCCCCGAAGGATAGGCCCGGCCCAAAAAAAAAGTTCGGGACCTGTGAAAGCTGCAAGCCAAGCAAGGAGAGGACGGTGTAACTTGAATCGACAGAACACACTCGTCTCCCGAGCAACTCCCCAATACCCCAGCAACCCGGCCCGGCAGTCGTCGCGGGCATGCCAATTGCAGAAATCCACACCCGTCGGACGAGATGAGCACGAGCATCCTCCCCAAAGCCGCCCTCCCGGTGCGCCAGCTTTCACCCGCCCAACTATCCCAAATATGCCGTCGCCAGAGGTTGAAGGCATGCGCCAGCCGTTCCACGCCCACTGCCGCCTACTCTGTGGCATCTAGGGCTCCCGGACGCCCAATACCGAAGACGAGGGCGCAGGCGCAGCCACCGTCTTCCTATTCCCCTCCAAGGGTTGGTCGCCACTCAGCCCCCTCTAGCTCTCCCGCAGCTGCTCACACCGCACAGCAGGCCTACTTCCACACGACCCGCCGACTGCTCGCGACGCCAAGAGACCCGTACGGCGCCCTAGGGGTCAACAAGAGCGCATCCGCCTCGGACATCAAGAAGGCCTACTACGGCCTGGCGAAGAAGTACCACCCGGACACGAACAAGGACCCAACGGCCAAGGACAAGTTTGCCGAGATCCAGTCCGCCTATGAGATCCTGTCCGATGCCAAGAAGAGAGAACAATTCGACCAGTTCGGCGCCGCCGGCTTCGACCCCAACGCCGGCCCCGGCCCCGGCCCGGGCGCGGGCCACCCCTTTGGCGCCGGACACCCGTTCAGCGGCTTCGGCGGCGGAGGCGGAGGCGGTTTCGGTGCCAACATCAACTTTGACGACATTTTCTCAGCATTTACAGGTGGGCAAAGCCCCTTCGGCAGCCGCGGCGGACGAAGTGCTGGCGGGTTCCACACCGAAATCCTACAGGGCGAGGACATTGAGGTGCAGACGACTATTTCGTTCATGGAGGCAGCCAAGGGCGCAAGCAAGACCATCACGACGCTGCCGCTCGTGACGTGCAAGACGTGCACAGGTAGCGGCCTGAAGCAGGGCACCAAGCGGTCGAGCTGCCAGGCGTGCAACGGGACCGGCACCCGCGTGCACTTCATGTCGGGCGGCTTCCAGATGGCCAGCTCGTGCTCGGCCTGCGGCGGCAGCGGCTCGGCGATTCCCCGGGGCTCCGAGTGCCGGTCGTGCCAGGGCGACGGCGTGGTCAGGGAGCGCAAGACACTCACCGTGGACATCCCGGCCGGCATCGAAGACGGCATGCGCCTGCGCGTCAGCGGGGAGGGCGACGCGCCACCCACCGGCCGGGCCGCGGGCGCGAACGTGCGCGGCACCAACGGCGACCTGTACCTCTTCGTAAAGGTGGCGCGTGATCCCCAGTTTACCCGGCAGGGCTCCGACATCCTCTACACGTCTACCATCCCGCTCACAACCGCCATCCTCGGTGGCGAGGTCGTCATCCCGACGCTGGACGGCGACGCCAGGGTCCGCGTGTCCACAGGCACCAACACGGGCGACAAAATGACCCTCGCGGGCAAGGGCATGCCCAAGCTCAGCGGCCGGCGCGGGCGCATGGGCGATCTCAAGGTGGAATTCCGCGTCTCTATGCCCAAGTTCCTCTCCTCCAACCAGCGGGCGCTCGTCGAGATGCTGGCAGACGAGCTCGGCGACAAAAACGCCAAGCGGATCATGAACTTGCACAAGACGTGAGTCTCTCCCTCCTTCCCCCGACGACAACATCCATTGACACAACGTCAGGCCCAGCGATCCCAACGACCCCGACTCCCACAAACACGAAGGCTTCCTCAAGTCCCTGTGGCACAACCTCACCAACCACCCCGCGCACCAGGCGAAGCCCGACGGCAGTGAAGGTTCTTCCGACAGCACCACCACCAAGAAACCTGACGACAGTGCCAACGATGCCGACTCCAAGAAACAGCCTGGCTCTGGCTCCTCCTGATCCACGCTAGCACCCTCACCAAAAAAAGAACCAAAAAACATCACAACCAAATACGAAAGCTACATGTACACTACAATCTCTCGACACCTCAGACAGGTCAACAAACGCCATGGTGACGCGATCTAATGCATCTGCAAAGCACCACCTACTTAGACAAGGCTGACTGCCACTTAGAGAGAGGAGGGATTGGTTTGGGTTATTTTTGCATCACGGCGGTGTTTGAAACGGTGTTTTTTTGGGGGGTCTGTGCCCGTTGCTATATGTGGCATATGTGGTAAATGTATGACAGTACTGTACATCACCGAGGTGTGTATTAGAAAGATGGCTGGACGGACGGATGGATGGATGGATTGTAGAACAACCAAACTCCCCCTTGAATTGGAACCAAGACCACTCTGCACTACTCTCGGCTTGTTTACTTCTTACCTACCTACGCCTTACCTACCTACCCCTTACCTACCTACCCCTTACCAACCTACCCCTGACCTACCTACCCCTTACCCTACCTATCCCTTACCTCCGACGTACTCCTTGTATCATGAACAATCACATGTCTATTCTCAATAGTCAACAACCCCACATTCAAGTCTGAGCTGCATCCAGCACAGTACCAATACATTTTCAGTTTCATTGGTGGCCCCGGACCTCAGTCGTCTTGGCTACCCACCTCCAGATGCACTGTAATCCATAATTATAAGGGCAAAAAGGGGTACAAACAAACCAAAGCACAGGACCCGACAGCAAACAAAGACATTCACATTGACATTTCTGCATTAACATGGCCGGATGGCACCCAGATCTTCGTCACCGATATACTCCTTCCTAAAAATGAACAACACAACGCCTCTGACTCCACGCCACCATGTAAGAAAGAGAAAGAAAAAGAGACAAAGGGATAAAGACACCAGGCCATGCAAATCATAACTTGGTCATCTCTCGGAATGCAACATCGTCCCATCATCTTTGCGCCGCTGCACCGCTGCACCGCTGCACCGCCCGTCCATCCTCCAACTCCTCGCTTGGTCGGTCAGGTCGTGAAAAAGCATGTCACACATCATCTAGATCCGGATTCTTCTTGTCCTTTTTCTTTTTCGTCCCTCCCCCTCTTTTCCTCCTCCCCGCTCTTCTTTCCCGCCTTCTCCTTTCTTCCTCCATCCCCTCTCTTGTTGTGGTTGTTGTCCTCCTTCCCCTTCTTTTCCGCCTGCTGCGCTCGGGAGTACCTCGCCCAGTCGCGCAGGGCCCCCGCCAGCAGTTCATCCTTCCTCTCGTCGGTCAAGCTCACACCGGCGCTCGACTTGGGTCTTTGGCTGCTGCTCTTGTCCGGGTTGGGCTTGGACAAGACGGCCTGTTTCCCGCCCTCGGATCTCGTCCGTCGTTTTTCCGTCTTGGATTCGGCCTTGGACTTTGGCCGCAGGATGCTCTCTCGTCTCGCCGACTTGGACTTCTTACGCCCGCTGGCACCGTCGAAGAAGGGCTTTCCCGGTGTGGGCCCGGCTTCGATGTCTGGGCCGCTCGACTCGGCGGGTGAGGGGCCTGGGGGGCCAGGTCTTGGAGCACCTGGCGGACCAGGCGGCCCGTTTCTTCCTTTCTTGATGCTCCTCCACTCCATGCCAAACGCACACAGCAGCGACGCAAAAGCCAGGCCCATGGACGCCCAGAAGATGTGCCGGCAGGCGTTGTTGTAGGCGCCGAGGACGAGGTGGACATCCTCGGGCGGAACCATGGCCGCGAGCTCGGTTGCGCCCTCTTTGACGATGAGCTCTGCGTTGAATCCCGGAAGACCGGACAGCTGCGAGACGAGCATGTTGGTGAGTATTGTTTGCCCGACGGACGTGAATACGGCACCGCCAAGCTGCTGGACAAAAAAGTTGATGGCAATGCCGGTGCTGACATCCTCCCTGGGCAGGACGGTCTGGATGGCGAGACCTGATGTCTGCATGCCAAACCCCAGCCCAAAGCCGGCGAGGAACTGGAAGGCGACCCAGTGAGAGGTGGGGCTGTCGCCGTCGAGCGTGCTCAGGAGACCCTCGCCGATGGACATGATGGCCGGGGCGGCCAGCATCGAGGGGACGTAGTATCCGATCTTTTGTGTGATGACGCCAGATGCAATGCTCGACACGACCAAACTTAGGACTAGCGGGAGTGTGTAGATGCCGGATTTCATCGGGTCGACCTGTTTGACGGTTTGGACTAGCGCCCTCCCTGTTAGCATCCCGAACCATCCCAATCTGTGAGCACATTGGGCCAAAACTTACACCACACAGGAACATAGTAGACCAGCATCAGCATGGACCCCGCCAAGAAGAAGGTAAAGCCGGTACCAAAGGCGACGCTCCGCTGGGTGATCACTTTGGGCGGCACCGAGGCGGTCTCGGGCATGAAGATCTGGACTGCGAGAAAGGCAGCCGTGCAAACGCCAAAAACGACAAACAACACGATGACGTGCCAATCGTTCCACTGGTAGATGGAACCACCCCATTGGAAGGCGATGAAGAGGCTGATAATGCCAGGAAGGAAGAAGAGCATGCCCAGGGGATCCAGGCGCTTGATGTGCACCCAGAGCCGAGCCGGCGCGTGCTTCTCCTTGGGCGGGTTCCAGAAGAAGACCATGAAGACCAGGGCCACGGCGCCGATGGGGAGGTTGATGTAAAAGCACCAGCGCCAAGTGACGCCGCCCGTGAAACCACCACCGACCAGCGGCCCGAGGACGGAGGCGATGCCAAACACCATGCCGAACAGCCCCTGGAAGGCCGGGCGGCGGTGCAACGGGATCATGGGAATCATGATTAGGAGGCAGCCCGAGAAGATGCCGGCCGAGCCAAGGCCGGCAATGGCTCGGCCGACAATGAAAGCGGTCGAGCTGGGGGCGGCACCGCAAATGGCAGATCCAATCTCGAATATGACGATGCTCATGAGGAAGCACCTGGTGCGGTCGGTTTCAGCAACGGCGGGCCATCACACGAGGGTATCACAGCTACGTACCACTTCATATCGTAGAATTTGTAGATGCGGCCGAAAAGGAGCTGGGCACAGGCCGTCGTCAACATGTACGAGGAGCCATACCAGCCGATATCTCCCAGGGCCTGAAACTCGTCCGAGATGCGGGGGACCGCCGTGGCGATGATGGTGCGGTCGAGGGCGACGAGGAAGAGGGCCAGAAAGTTACACAGCAGCGTCAGCCAGAAGCGGACGCTCCTCGGCTGGAACAGCTCGTCTTCGCTGAATCCCGGCGGCGGCTGAGAGGGTGCCAGCTTCTCGGCATCGCTCGGTTCGCCTCGCCCGTCGGCCTGGACGGCCAGCCCGGAGTGGGCGCTGCCGATGGAGGTCATGGATGGCGACTCGGCGGTCATGGCGCAAGGCAAAACGCAAAACCGGGACGGCCAGCGAGGGTTGGCGTGGTGTGCGGGAGGCTGGTGGGGTGGTAGGCGGCGGCGGGCGGCGGGCAGCGGGCAGCGGGCAGCGGGCGGGGGATCGTGCAGCGAGCGGCCTGGCTCTGCAGCAACCTAGCCCAAAGGACCGAACCGGGAAACGTAGAAGAGGCCCAGGCGCTGAAACTGGACCGCCGAGGATTTATACTCTATGTATATGCTGCCGTAGACACACTGCTGCTGCTGCTGCTAATGCTGCTGCTGTCGCCAGCATCAATGCAAGGCGAGAGACACCCGGGCCCGGGAGGGGGTTCTTAGGAGACGGAGACAAGGTTGGGGCGACAACGACGTGACGGCCGAGTCACGGAAGCTGGAGGAGCAGGCAGCATTTTGGATCAGACCAGATCCGTGTGGGCAAGTCGTGCAAAACCTCCGGCGGCTTGTGTTATATGATGGAAGCGGACAGCAGCGACCCATCAGCATGACGGGTGACGGGTGACGGGTGACGGGCAAGCCCGGCCGCCTGCACAGGCAGAGCCAGTATCCGCAATCCGCAATGCGCAGGCCACACCACAGCACAGAGTGCAGCACATGGCGGTAATCTCGCNCTGCGGGTTTGCTGGGTGCGGCCAATCTATCCGGACCGTCTCAAATTATGCCCCCTCCGGACTTTGGGTCTCGGCTCTGCTCGTTCTTTTTCCTTTAGATCCGTGGCATGTCTTGCTCGATATTGCGAGGGCATTGGTCGTTGCCATGTTTATTGGGGGTTGGAGTCGGGTTTCCCCATCGGAGCCCACTGGTGCCGGGCGCCGTGTAAGTCGGCTACAAAAGATCCCCAGTCCCCAGGCGCGACCCCCAGGCTGTCCCTGCCTTTTTGTGTTGCGCCATTCCATCCCAGTCGATCGTCCCGACGGGGCCTAGCGCTAGGCTGGCTGTGTGGAGCTATCGCCTGGTCGGGCATGGAGGGACCTGGTTCGGTCCCGAGTCCACCTCTCTCCACGTCCGTCTTCGGTCAGCCTTGGCTTGGGGGCCAGGACCGGACCCTGTCGCTTCTGGCGGCCCGTCGACAGCTGGAGCGGGGCAGTTCCCCGGTTTTCTTTGACTGCCGGGGGTCCAGGGTCCAGGCCCGCGCAGCCATGTTTCCCCTCCCCGAAAAGCTGCGGACGGTTTCCGGGTTTGGCGGTCGCTGTCACCGTCGCAGCTTGCTGTCACAGGCTGCCAGGCGCGTGCGGGCCAGAGCGGCAGCCCTGTCAGTGGTTGA
>FJWA01003840.1_pt1 | contig 12140 bp, 10 predicted proteins | sample 1011891 | NCBI WGS metagenome assembly FJWA01 (sample SAMEA3912450, study PRJEB9761) | metagenome | biome: forest; material: soil | place: USA | collected 2011-06-22 | depth 0.1 m
CGTCTACGTAAGATTGTAGCAACAGATGCAACCCAGATTGGCAAGCCTCCGACTCACTTCCCCCACACTTAGCTCCACTCTTGGCCGCCATCCCATCCCAACGACTCTCAATCCTCATCCGTGCTACTGCTAGGAATGCTATAAAAAAGCGAACCCCGTCGGGCGATGGTGTGAGGCGAGAAACCGTAGGAGATGCCGGCGTCACCCTTGCCGTCGATCGGAGGCCGCGGCAAAGTCTCCGCCTCTGCCTCCTCCGATGTCGTCTCTTCACTATCCTCGTCGTCGCTGAGAGTGATGCCGAGCAAGTTTGAGGGCGGTGATGCCTGGGGCTCCCATTGACCCACAGCATCTGGAGCTCCCAAGACGCTGGATGATGGGTCCAGCCGAAGCAGGCTCCCGAAGTTGTTCCCGGAGATTGGGTGCCGCCTCTGGTCTTGAGTGTTTGGGAAGGAGGTTGGGAGCGTCGGGAGGGCAAGGCTAGGAGAGGCGTGAATTGCGGAGATAGCTTCGGGCGATAGAGAGATGCCATCGAGCAGGGCAAAGAGGTCGGGGGACGGTGAGCGCGGAATACCGAACCCGGCCTGAGTCTGCCCTGTTGTTCCTATACCTGACTCCTGGCTCTGACTCCGGTGATTGGCTTGGGTTCTCTGACTCAAAGATTGACTTTCGCCAATTATTTGGGTTGCAGGTAGGCTTGACGCAGCAGTCTCAAACAGTTGCTGGCATCCGTTAGCCGTGTAGCGAGCAAAGAATTTTGACGCAAGCTTACCAGGGGCCGCTTTGGCTTCCTCTTTGGGACGAGGCCCTTTCTCGTATTGAAGCTGCGAGGGGATCCGGCGACTTGTGTAAACACACCATCTGTGTTGGCGACCGTAACTCGCACTTCCCCCCCATTTTTCGTGGCGGTGTTCTTGGAGGTATTCCTCCTCGAGGCGAGAGTGAGCGGCGGAGTGAGTTGGGCCGCGACCATTGCTCGACGCCGAGGAGCTGAAACTTTCCTCTTGTTCCTCGGGCTTGACTCTGGCTCGTTGCTCTTCTTCCTTTGGGGCTGGTTCCGAGGCGCGGGCTGCATTATCAGTTTCTCGGGAGTCAGATCTCCAAGCTCAAGATCTGAACTGGTCTCGAAAATCACCTCGTCACTCTCGATCGGGGACAGGGGCATGATTCTAAGGATGTCAGTCCAGCCAGGGAGATATCCATCGTGACTGTACTCACTCAAAACGCGCGATCCTGGCATACGAATATCCGCCCCGCTGCTGCAGGTCGAGGTTCGCGTCGTCAAAGTCGGTGCGGTCAAACTTCCAGACACCGATGGGAGGGTCGTCAGGGCGTTCTGTGGCATGAAAGGCCAAGGTCCAGTGCACAGGCTCTGGTTTCGTTAGCACTCGGGCGACGGGCGAAGAGACTGGTGCCAAACCTGTCCAAGACGGGAGCCGGCTGAGATAGTCACCCAGGTCCCACAGCCGGGAATCAGTCGACGCGACGTGCTGCCTTCCTACCCCTGCCCTGCGGACATCCAACCAATAGCTCCCGTTGAGCTCGTACTTGAATGTGACAGTATAATACTCGGCCAGGCAATCCTCCGCCCATGTTTTGGTCCGCAGATAGCTTATCCGGAACTTGACGAGGCCTTCGTTTTCGATGAGGGGGAAGATGTCTTCTCTCTGTGCGCGCACACCCCGTCAGCTCAAGCATGTTGGGAGACAGGATTGAGCATACCAAGATGCCCAAGAAGCGATTGAGGCCATAATTGTTCCCTTGTCGCAAGAATAACGTGGTGCCCTGGTCCCTCAAGTGTTCCCTGTCATGGAGTTGAAGAGCGGATCCTGAGGCGACGATGGCTTCGAACAGCCGGGAAGTGACTTGCGGGAGGGGCAAGACTTGGAAACATTCGGGTGGAAATGCGTGTCTAAAGGACATTTTGTCAGGATCTGGGGTGGTGGGTGAATGGATATCGAGGTTCCTTACCGAGCATACAGGATCTGACTGATCTGCCATGATGGGTGAGTTGGAGTTTGCAACCGGGCGGGTGCGAACGGGCACTTACTGCTGCACCAAAGACGACCTTGCACAGCTCAAAGTCGCGTTTCGGCCAATGCCCCGACATGGCGCAGTGCGATAGGCGGTGGGTTTGGGGCGGTGGAAAAGAGAGGGAAAAATTGCGATTCTCAGGAGTTCAGGGGCCAGGTTTCTCGATTCAACTGCCGGTGCGGATGTTTGAAGAATTCGATCGCGGCGGCATGAACAGTGAGATTGTCGGTGGAATGAATTGGAATCCATCATTTGCAGATTACGAGGAGCAGTCCCAGGTGAATGGTCTCCGCAGTGATTCAACAGCCTGAGGCAACTAGAAGGAGATGAGGGCAGGTGCGACCCTGGGTTGCTCACACCACAAACCGCCGAGGTGACCGAACGCGACAGGCTTCCCCAGGCAGACAACTGCCCATAAAAGAAACATGACATTATTTTGACAAGGAGATGTTGGACTCGATGCCATGCCGCCGCGTAAAACGTTGGAACCCATCCATCCATGATCTATTAATGCTCTGATGACCGCGCAGAGCACCACGCGCGCTACGGGGAAATGCAACAACATCTAAGGGAGGCCTCGCTGCCTCCTGGGCATGGTCTGTTTTGGGTATCTCCACTGTCTCGCGTTTCGTGTCTCCCGTTTTATCCTCACATAATAACCTCGTTGGCGACATCCTGCAATAGGGGTTAGCTAGGATGGTGATGAGAAACAAACACAGCGCGACGACTCACCCTCTTCAGTTCCTTAAACGGCAGGCACACGCAGTTCTGCACGCGGATCTCGTCGCCCACCGCGCACTCCTTGCCCAGGATGGTAATGGCCTGCACCTTGACGCCGTTCTTGACGATGCTCGTGTTATGGCTCGTCACGGGCGTCGGGGTGCCCTCGACGCGGGCCCACGCGCCGACGCGGCTGCTCCAGCCGATGATCGAGTACAAGACGCAGGCGTCGTGCTTGATCTCGGCGTCCTCCAGCACGATCGACTCCTTGACGCGGGCGCCGGCGTCGACGGTGGCGCGGGGGCCGATCGAGACGTTGGGCCCCAGCTTGGCCGTCGGGTGCACGTGAGCGGTCGGGTGGATGTAGACGGGCGCGATGATGTTGGCCGACGGGGTCGCCAGCTCGCCGCCGCCGTTCTGCAGCGCCTGCTGGAGGTAGAGGGCGTTGGCGGGGATGGCGGAGCCGGCCGTCTTGATCTGGCGCCAGAAGTCCTTGGTCTCGTAGACAAAGAACTGCTTGCTGTCGGCCATGTCGCCGAGGATGTCCTGCTCGAGGCGGATCACCTCGTTCTTCTCGTTGTCCTCGTCGTCATCGATCATGAAGGAGCTGGCCAGGTTCTCCGAGGAGCGGTACGAGCCGAGGCGCGGCCGGTCGGCGCGGCGCTTGATGGCGGTGCGGATCGAGGGGAAGAGGACGTCGGCCGAGAAGAGGTAGACGCCGCAGTTGATCAGGTTCGAGATGTAGCTCTCGGGCTTCTCGACGTAGTGCAGCACGCGGCGGGTGTGCGAGTCGGAGACGATGCAGCCAAAGTTGTTGGCCGCCTCCTCGGTGACGCGCGTGCCCAGGATGACGGCCTCGGCGTCCCTCTCCTGGGACAGCTTGAGCATCTCGTTGAGCGGGAAGCTGCAGCAGACGTCCGAGTTCAGCACGAAGATGTGTTCGGGGCGCCCCTTGAGGATGGCATCGCGGAAGTGGTACAGGCCGCCGGCGGTGCCCAGCGCCTGGTATTCGCGGAGGTACTTGATGGACAGGTTGGGGAACTCGGTCGACGCATCCTTAATGAAGTCGCGGAACACGGATTCCTCGTAGTAGCCGATCAGGTAGACCTCCTGGATGGAGGGGACCTTGTCGATGGCGGTCAGGCAGTGCCAGATGATGGGGTGGCCGGCGACGTCGAAGAGGGGCTGCGCGAGGAGGCCAGGTCAGCGTCGGGCTGGGAGGAGCCGCATCGAGAGGGAGCGAGCATACCTTGGGAACGTCGAGGGAGAGCGGGCGAAAGCGAGTGCCGCGGGAGGCGCCTCCGACCTGGACGATTCTGTCAACAACCCGCTGAGACACCACGAGTTCCCCGCCAGCCACTGACCAGGATCACCGCCTTGGTGGCGCCAGCCATGCCGTTCGACTTGTCGCGGTGNGGGATTTGCAGAGACATGGCTGATGAGCTACGGGCCGTGAGAAGATTGTGGGAGAGGTGTTGTTTCCTGGAGAAACGAGGGCAACGCTGATGGGGAAAGAGGAGGAGGAGGTGCACCAGTGCCGGTCTTGATGGATGCCACATGGGCCCAAGTCCCCTGAATGTGGAGGGGCTAATTGGGCCTTGCGAAGCTGGAAACGATTGGGCAGGGGTCTGGCGTTGGGGTAACAATGATCCGTGCACTTTGCCCCTCCACCGTCGGAACCTGGTCGATGACAGACACACAGAAGCCGAGACTCGACATCTTTGGTGCGGCAGCAGCGCAGCATTGTGCCAAACCCAACAAGTTTTCTGTATCCTGTGTTCCGTACCCAAATCTGTATTGTTTTTTTCTTCTTTCTTTCAGGACTTTCTGTCCCAAGAATGCCCCGGCCAGCCAAGGTCACCTGCCACAAGGAAGTCGGATGCACACCGCTCTCCTGGCATGTTCCTCAGCCCGGCCAGGACGGTGTAATTAGCAGGCAGTATAGTAATAACAACCTAGGCATCTCGACATGGGATTGAGAGACGTCGTGACTCTGGAGTTTCCTCCGAGAAGACCTTCAGACTTTGATAACAATCAGCATGGGCTTGCCGAGTTCCTCCTCGACCGCAAAACGCAGTGCTTGCAGGAAGAGCTTGAACGCGCAAAGCTGCAACAAGCCGCAAACCGCGACCGCGCAACAGCGCTCCAATGGCAGTTGCAAGCTCCTTTTGGCCCCACAATTTCCTGCCTCCTTCGCCAAAGCGCAGAACTCGCCAACTTCTCCTGAACAAGATGCAATCTGTTACTGCAGCCTCTTGTTTCCCTGTGTCCTGCTAACAGCCNCAATCGCCGCCAGGAGTGCACCCCGAGTTTCGTTCCCGGCGCATCTCAGGCCTTCGTTTCTGTCCTATTCCGTGCACTTACTGGCGTCCTCTCTCCCACTCTCTCTTGTTCTCACCCACTCTTCACTCTCTTCTTCTCTCCCACTCTCTTCTTCCCTCCAACCCTCCCTCTTCCTCTGCCTTGTCTCTCCACCACCACTCGCAAGTCGCAGACCCAGGCATCATCGCCGCTCTCTCTTCTGCGGACTCCCTTTTTGACTGTGAATGCCTTCACTGTTCACACTCCACTCATTCACTGCAATTTGAGGCTTGTCAGATATTTTGACAGAGATCAGCTGGAAGAACTTCATCAAAGTTCACCGAACCAGGCAAGTTCCTTTCCCCCACACTTCCATCTCTTTCTCCATCTCATCTCGCCGGCCGACACCGACCCGCCATCTCATCACGCCGTTACGTTGGATTTTGCTAACAAACTGCTGGTCAAGGTATCCGAAGCCATGCCTCGCGTCAAGCAGGAGACGGGTTCTGGTTCGAGACCGAACATCGGTCGATCCATGGCCACGCCGGAGTCGATTCTCGATGCACACTCTGAAACACCTAGCGAGCACGTTCAGAGGCGTCGTCTTATCAGGTCCGCAGCGCGTAAGTCGTGTGCCTGTTCTCCAAAGCAGAGAGCTAAGAATGGCTGACTTGAAACAGCGAGCATTGCCACGCGCGTCCGGCCTCCGTCTGCTTCTGGCCCGCCCGCGGCCGAGGACGACGAGGACGAGGACGACGACGAGTTGATGATCATGGAGGTTAGACGCGGGCCCAAAGTTGAGAACGACAACAGCATTGCCCTTGGTTCGCAGAGCATCCATGGCTCCTTCATCGGCGCCAGACGAGCGCTCGGCGGCATTGGCCAGGGGCGGCTCAAGGACATCAACGATGCCCTCAGCGAGCTCCAAGCCCGCGGCATCCAGCACGTCGCGAGCCTGCCGGAGCTCGTCTTGGTTGGCGACCAGTCCTCTGGAAAGTCCTCTTTGATGTCTGCCATTGCGGGCCTGAGCCTTCCTCGAAGCAGCGGAACTTGCACGCGGTGCCCCATCCACATCCGTGTCTCTCGGGCGGACGAGTGGTCCTGCCGAGTTTTCTTGAAGGAGGACTACGAGTTTCGCCCGCCCGGCCACTCTCTCACCGACCGAGATGTCACCAACCTCAACAAGTTCCCCCCCTGGGTCAAGCTCGAGCCAAGCCGTCAGGTCCGGCACGAATTCCGGACCGTGCGAGACCAGTTCGATTCCGAAGAGATCGAGACGGTCCTTCGCTGCGCCCAGGTCGCCATTCTGAACCCGAGCACGCACCACTCGGCCTTCATTCCGAAGCTGAAGGGCGAGGTCTCCGACAGCGCACGCGAGCAACACCTCGACATAGTGAGGAAGAAGGAGGAACGGGCCGAGGCCCAGTTCTCGCCCAACACCGTCGCTCTGGAGGTCAAGGGCCCTGACCTCGCCGATCTGAACTTCTACGACCTGCCCGGCGTCTTTATGACCGCCAGGCGTGCCGAGGACACCTTCCTCGAGCGCGTGGTCCAGAATCTCACCAGCGAGTACATCTCTCGCCCAACCGCCATCATCTTGTGCGCGGTCCCCATGAATCAAGACACGGAGAACTCGCTGGCACTCAAGATCATCCGGCGCCTCCGGGCCGACAACCGGTGCATTGGAGTCATGACCAAAGCCGACTTGCTGCCGTCGGACGAGCATGCTGCCTCCAACTGGCTGGCCATGCTCAACGGTCAGGCCCACACCACTGGATCTGGCTACTTCATCACGTCGCGCCAGGGTAGTGACCTGGAAGAGCAAAACAAGATGGAGGAGGCCTTCTTCAACCGGACGGCCGATGCTACGGGTCAGTGGCCCGAAGTGTTTGACGGCTTCAAGGAACGGTGCGGGGTGGAGAAGCTGAAGACATTCCTGTCGCGGAAGCTGGGCGAAGAGTTCGGCAAGATGTAAGTGGTTCCGCCTCCTATTCAGCAACTCGAGCTAACACTGGCCAGCCTCCCCGAAGTGAAGGAGAAGGTCAACAACCGCCTTCATGACATCGGGAAGCAGCTCAAGACCTACCCGGACCCGCCGCCGAACCCCGAACTGGAGGTCATGAAGAGCCTCGCCGAGTTCACCATCCGCGTGAAAAACCGCGTGATGGAGCAGGACTTGATGTCGATCTGGGACGGGAATTTTGGCGACCCGTTCAAGAAGATCATACTCAGCAAGAAGCCGAAATTCAACGTCAGCGAGAACACGGGCACGCAACCTGCGAGGTCATCCCAACAACCCGAGGTCATCAACCTCGACGACGACAGTCCTGTAAGTTCGCCGAGGCTGGGTAAACGGTCCGCGTCGGTGATGGACTCGACCCAATCCACCCCGAAGCGTCCCCGCGGTCCCCACACTAACGGCGTCGTCAAATCCGAGGCCCCTGACCATCCCATGTGGCCGGCAACCCCTCGCCACCCGCGGAGTGCGCCGCCCGCGGGCACCCCCTCCCGCGGGGGCAGGTCCAGGAGCCTCCAGGACATCCGAGCCTTGATCAAGCGCGCTGCCATCCCAGGTCAGCCCGGCCTTGTGTCGGCCACTGTCTACGAGCCTCTGTTCACAGAGGCCGCCAAGACTTGGGCTCCGCATCTCGAGTCCTTCATCAACGGAACCTTCTCCTTCCTCCAGGCCGAGATCCTCGCCATCCTGGACGCCGCGTTCGCCCGCCTTATGAACCGCGCCGTCTACAAGGAGTCTTTGGAGCACATGCGCGCCTTCATCGACACGCACAAGATCGAGCTGCGCAACCAGCTCTACCGGATCTACAACCTCGAGGCCCGCCGGCTCTTCACCAAGGACGACGAAACCCTCCGGCGCAACCAGGCCTCAGAGCTGAAGATCCTGGTCCGGCACCGCAACCACTGCCGCATCGCGGCGCACGCGGGCGAGGCGCTCAGCTCGGTCCCTAAGATGGACGACATGAACGACGAAGACCGCCGGCAGGAGGAGGCCAAGATGGCCAAGGACCTCAAGAACCTCGGCCCGGACCCCTACGAGCCTGAGCTCGCCGTCGCCGCCTACATCCGCGGCTACTACCTCACCGCGGCCAACCGCTTCGTCGACTACGTCTCGATCCACGTCATGTCGGGCTTGCTCCCGCGCGTCGCGTCCGTCATCGAGACGTACCTGCACGAGATGCTGGGGCTGAACGTCCAGGGAGCCGCACAGGATGTACTCCAAAGATTNATGTCCGAAGGCCCCGAGATCGAGCAGAAGCGGAGCGACCTGAGGGCCGAGAAGGAGACGCTGGATGGTGCGATGGACATCATTGTCAACCTGGAGAGGCGTGACCTCGAGCAGCAGTATGGGTACGACGCGTCCCAAGCTGAGAGCATGGCAAGCTTGGAGGCGACGCACGGGAACGGAGTGGCCGGCGAGCGCGGGACTGTGTACTCGGCGACGTCGCTTGGCGATGCTTGAGCGCTGGGTTTGTTCGGCTCACCCGGAGTTGTTTCCCACTCGGGATTTCTTTTGTTCTTTTACCCGGAGTTTGTGTGGTCACCGCTCGGGAATTTCCGTTTTGTATTCATACCCTCTTGTTTTTTCTTTTTTCTTTTCTTTCCCTCTTTCTTTGTTTGTCCTCCTCACCAGGTGTGTCCATGTCGGACTTCCATATTCTCGGAATTCCAGACAGGATATCTGGCGGCATGTATGTGGTTGCCCAATTTGGCTGGCACATATTTCAGAATGTCGCCGGACATGGGTTGGGGGGGCATCGGAATTGGTGGACGCAGATCTGTTTGTCACGAAAAGGGGCAGAAATGTCTCGGCAGCCCCTCAACAACACCCCATATTGAGAACTTGCTCACCGTACTCTGGGCTCATACATAGCATAGCTGTCGATAGGACATGTCCTCTACTCATTCAGATAACCGTCATCTGGGTTGTCAAGCAATCCTGGCACTGCCATCACATGTTTTGTCCTCGCAAGTGACCATCGCCCAGGCAACCTACCAAGTAAATAATCCCCGAAACCCCCAAACCCCTCAAAGAGAGGGATTCCACTGTTCCGGGAGAATGCTCTCGTGGGAAAGACTGGCTGTCTGACCCAGGTCTCATGCCGCCCTTGGCTTATGTACCTGGCAAGCGGTCGTGCAATTCTGGGTCAGTTGCTGCCCTGGNTTGCGTTGTAGGTAGCATCGCTCGGAGCTGCATCCATCAAGTGGATTCCCCTCAGGAGGAAAAGAGCCGCCACTGCAGTGGCACACTCGACGTCTGTTTTTCTTCCACAAGCCCTTCCTCACTCTCCCAACCACCGACCGAGCATTGCTCGAGCCCGCCAAATCCTGCGAGTGGCACTGTTCGGTATTCGCCGTGGCTGCTGGTCGACAGTGAGTTTCCGGAGCCGATACACTGAGCATACACTAATTCGGGCTGCTTAGTCCAACCTCCCGACTCTCGACTCTTACAATGGCCGCCTATATTTCCCCTCATCATTGGCACCACGATGCACTGCTGTTTACTTGCCCTGGAAGGGGGTTCGATCTCTTCGGTCCCGGCGGTCCCGGCGGTCCCGTCGATACTTCCTTTTACGCGGCGCCGTCGGGGCCATCCTGTGGAAATATTCCGACACTCCGGGTCATTCCGCATCGACGCCCACTCTGTGGCCCTCGATGTGGCGTTCGAGAGAGGATGGTGAACTGGAGCCGAGTTTGGAGTAAGGGTTTTCGTCGTAGAGGCTGACGGGCAAAGGGTTGCAGGAGGAGTTTGATCCGATGGTTGATAGGGCCCGGAGGAATGGAAAGATTAGGTTGGAAGTTCATCTGCAGTCACAAATGTCTCTCCAGCCTGTTACTCATGCCAGGACAGTGAGGTGATCTCGACTTCTATCTGCCGATAAAGTGCCGTTTCTCTTCCTGACTCTTTCTGTCGCTTCCTTCACTTGGGCCGCATTGTTAAAGCAAGACTTTTATTTGAGCGTATCGAGTTAGTACGAGCAGCTAACGGGGACTCGTTGTCGGAAAGGCCATGTTGAATGGCCCCGTCGCCTCCCCCGGTTCAGTCCATGCCGACCTCCTCCGCCCATGATCAATGCAGGTAGAAGAAAAGTAACCGAAACTAAAACATCAACGCGGAAAACGTCGGGCGGTGTTGCCCAGGTAGTTGGCCTCGTTGGCCGAACTTCAGGTTGAGTCCCTCGGGGTGGTTCGGGGTGGCTCGGCGTATGTGAGCCGACCCCCTCCGCCCCTGATTGATGTGGATGAAAGGAAAGGAATTAACTCAAGGAAACCCCTCAGAAAGAAGAAAGCTAGGCGTATCGACCAAAGACTTGGCCTCATCGGCCGAGCTTGACCCCTTGGGGGTGACTCGGGCCACGAGAAAGAAGCAAAGTGAGGATGGGCAGCAACAGTCCCAACCTCCACCACCATCAAGCCCCTAACCAACCCCAAACATCCTCCACGTCACTCTGGTCGTCACCCCGACCATGCCCGCCCTGTTCGTTGGCGGGGTCCTCGTCCTCCGCAGCCTGCGGAATAAGGGCGTCGCGGATTTGTGCGGAGATGTTGGCCAGTTCATTGGCTGTCGCTGTGATTGTGGCGAAACCATCAGTGACGAGCTCGTAGGCAGCGCTCATCTCATCCCTGATCAGCTGTTTATGTGCCTTGATAGAGTCTTGGCCGATATCTTGAAGCCGTTTTTTGATCGTCTTCTCGTGGCTAATGACGAGGGCGGCGAGGTTCTTCGAGTCTTCAGCACCCGAAGCAGAACCGTGCCGCCGTTTGCTGGCGGCAAACTGGCCGAGGAGTTCTCCCTGTCGTTTTCTGGGTTCTTTGTCCCTGGGAGTCCCGGCGCTGTTCTTCTCTTCGGCCTTCCTCGACTGTTGCTGCGCGTTGGCGGCGTCGGCGGTGTTCCTCGCCCTCTGCTGGAGGAATTCGAAATACTCTTCTTCAGACTGGAGGTTGGGAGTCAGTACTTGGCAGTGCTCGACTGAGGCGATCTTGACTTACCATTCCCAATACCCTGAGCGCAGCACGCTCTTCAGCGGTCAGCTGGATGTCTGCAAATTACGTTAGTAATGTCGGAGTTGACAGCAGGAAATTGGGATGGCTAGAATTACCAGACATCGTGGAGAGATGCGGCACGAGACAGACGCGGCATAGGCAGCGAAGAGAGAAAGAGGAGGGAAATTCGATGGAGGGAGGGAAGTTCGTTGGTGGGAGGTAAATTCGGGAGAGGAAGGCAAAACAGCGGATCGCTGAACTGGCGGAGGGTAGTGGAAGAAAATTGTGCTGGGAGGAAGGTGGCCAGGACAAAAAGCATTAGGTTGGAATTGGGTTTGGAGCCTGGAAAGCAGAAGGGCGCCGGGGCGGGAACCTTTCTCGTCTGTTCATGGAATTAAAGCTGGAACATTGGTTGCTAATTCCACAGTCTTCTTTTGGAAGCAGTGACTTTTGAGAAGAAACAAACTCAAGCAGCTCAAATTGCTGGCCAGTACGAACTGACTTGATCCTCGGGGTTTTCTGACTTGAAATCCTGGGAAAGATCCTGCGCCAGCCAGTTTCACTGACAAGCAGCAATCAGACTCCAGAGCACCAGGACGAACACAATCCTCAGAAACGAGAGAAACCGCGCCACGGGAAGAGTTGCCCACCGCGCCCCGACCTCTGGAGCCATGTTGTTCTCCCTCGACTGAGTGTTGTAGAGGTCTGCCCTGGACCACCAAGTCCCGAGCAGCGGGGCCCCGTTGATATAGGCGGAGAGGCCGAGCTCCTCAAACCCTGCTATAATGCGCGTGGGCATGCCCTTGGATTTTGGGGTCGAGGTACTTGAACGCCTCGGGGCGACCTGGCATCGGGAGGTACGGCATCAGTCTCGGAGCCCGGGCGTCTTCGAACCGTCGGTGATTCATCTTCCAGTCCTTGACGGAAGGGAAAAGTTTGTTTGTGCAATCCTTCCAGATTGGATGGTTTGATGGTTCCCACGACTTCCCAGACACCGAGCGAGAGAGCTCCCTTATATCGGTGGTTGCTTTCTCGAGAGTGATGCCGCGGAGCTCCTGATCGTGGCGGTGACGACAGCGGCGGCGGAG
>FJWA01003868.1_pt1 | contig 12139 bp, 21 predicted proteins | sample 1011891 | NCBI WGS metagenome assembly FJWA01 (sample SAMEA3912450, study PRJEB9761) | metagenome | biome: forest; material: soil | place: USA | collected 2011-06-22 | depth 0.1 m
GGTTACCATCGATGCGGCCGTCGCGGGTGCCGGGGACGGCGAGGATGGAGCCCTTGCGCTTTTGGAAGCGGGAGGGAGGCACTTTGGAGGCGTCTAATTGGGTTACGCATTAGGCGGGGAAGGGAAGGCAGAGAGAGAGAGAAGAGAGACATACCCCATTCGTCGCTGGACCGCCGGTCCCCGCGCATCGACGAAGACGTATGCATCGTCGTCGTCGGAGACATTGGCGTCGCTGTCGTCGGAGACATTGGCATCGTTGTGGGAGACATCGGCGTCACCCCAGAAGGCATTGCCGATGTCCCTGAAGGCATTGGCATCATCGGCGGCGACATGGACGACGTGAGGGGGCTGATGGGAACCCCTGTCTCTGTTTGGGGGCCCAGGTGGGCGTCCGTCATCGGCGCGGAGAGTGGCTGTGTTCTTGGGCTGCCGCCGGAGCTGGTGCTGGTAACACTTTGTTTCCTGTTGGTTTCTGAGAGCTGTCAGGAGCTGAACGAGGAGAGAGGGTCGGGATGGAGGGGGTGATGATGAGAGGGAGGGTGCCGTACCCGCCATGGTGAGTGATGTTTAGTTGAGAAGATATTTTGTTGGTGTTTGGTTTGAGAAGATAGTGTGTGTTATTATACAGTTCACACTCGTTGGTTGTCGCGGAAGANGAGATCACGAGAGGTTCGNGGTGAAGTGGAGAGGTCAGGCCAGGACGACGTCAGGAAGGAGTCTGAGCGCGCTTTGGTCCGCGCTCGACTGGGTATCCCATTTTGTAAGATAGAAGTCACCTTGTATGCTTGTGAATTCGGCAAGGGAAGACTGTCCTCTCATCGGGGGTGTTCCAGCATGTGGCTTCTCGGTTATCGCTCCCCCGCTCTCCTCCTCTAACCCTTCTCACCCTCACCCCTCCCTCTCCTTCCTCTCCTCCTCACTCCTTAATTTATTTGCTTTGGGCTACCACGCCAAATCCTCCCGATGGGTAGCAGACAAATTGTACTGCCTTGTCTCCTTGCCGTGGCCGCTGATATGCAACATTGCTGTCAGTCTGATGTTCCCTCTCACTGGGCAGGCCTGCAGGACTCCTGCGTCTGTGTTGTCTCCGTTCTGTATCCATGTATCCATGTATGAACGTGCACGACACAGTGGCAGAGCAGTAGTCATGCGCGCCAGGCATTACCCGTGCCCCATCGGGCTTGTACCCAACCCAAAGATTGTGAATGGCCAATAGCTGTGGTGGTTGGGGACCTTGACGTCATGGTTCGACGATGAAGATATAAGCCAAGCAACCATAGAGATTGAAACGGAGCAATGTCATGCATGCATGATTGTCAAGGTCCTCGATCTGTCGTCCAACGTCAAGTCGATCTGGTGACCACAAGTCAGTTTTGATATCGAAGTTCACCGAGTAAGACTGGACCACCGTGGCAAGATGCGAATCAGCAAAGAGTCGTGGTGAACTATGAACGAAATTAGCAAGATTGGTAGGGAAAAAAAGCAGATTGCCAAAATCAGCGAAGCATCGATGAGAAGAATATGGACCAAGAAGAAAGAAGTCGAAACAAAAGATGAGGTCGTGCCCGGGTTCGAACCGGGGTTACTGGAAGGATTGAGAACTGGGCGCTCAAAATCCAGAGTGATAACCACTACACTACACAACCTTGTATTGCCATGTGTTGGAGCTGCACTTGCGACAGCCTACTTATGTAATCCCGACATTTTCTGGAGGGTTAGGGTTATGTCAATCTCGCAATCAAAGCACCACCCTCANCGTTGATTAACAAGAGGAAAGAAGTCAGACGGGATAATATGGAGGGGTACAGGGTGTATGGCATAAATAACCTTTTGAGTCTTGTTGTCTACATGGTCTATAAGCTGCTTTCAAATGCCCCACAGCCACCTACTACATAGTGCTCCCACAACCCCGATCATGACTTGCGGTGCATGACGCCAGCGCCAGCCTGGAGAAGTTGTTGTCAGCATGAATAACCGAAAAGACGGAGATAGAAAAAGTATCTACTCACCTGATGGCTCGGGAATATCAGTGTGTCGGCAACCACGACGTTCTGCCGCCTCCCCGCGACAAACACCACCACCTCGGCAATGTCCTCAGGGGTCAGGGGCTCACAGCCACTGCGGTTTGTCGAGTGTCAGCCATTGGCTTGAAGGGCAACCTCTTTGCAGTGTGCTAGCACTTACGCATAGACGGCATCCGCCTTGGACTTGTCTCCATAGAACCGGACAACGGAGAACTCCTGTCGCGCCACGGTATCAGCCGGTCACATCTCTCTCACACTCACACCCACACACCGCTTCCACTCACCGTCTCGACCTGCCCGGGGTCGACCTCCATGACGCGGATCCGCGTGTCAATCAGCTCCTTCCGCAGGGCGTCGGTGAAGGCGCGCACAGCAGCCTTGGTGGCGCAGTAGATGCTGCCGCCGGCGTACGGCTCCCGGCCGGCGATGCTGCCGACGTTGATGATGTCGCCGGCGCCGCCGTCGGGGCGCGTCTTGAAGATGGGCAGGATGGCCTGGGTCATGTTGATCAGACCNGTAACGTTGGTCTGGAACATGACGTCGATGTCGTTCTCGACGATTTCAGGGGCGCGGGCGACTGGGCGAGTTAGGATCAGCACTCTCCCTCCACTCCTGCAGTGATATTATGAAGTGATAATGTCATCGCATACCTCCTTTCACCAAGCCCCTACATATCCAGTCAGCAAATCCCGCCCACTCCTTCTCAGCCCCCTCACTACAAGAACAGATCAAACAAANACTCACGCGTTATTCACCAACACATCAATCCCCTTAAACTCCTCGGGCAGCCCGGCCACGAACCCCCGCACCTGCGCCGGGTCGGCCACGTCCAGGGCAACCGGGAACACCTTGATACCGTCGCCGACCTCCTCCCTGATCTGGGCGGCGATCTCCTCCAGGCGGTCGACGCGGCGGGCCGTCAGCACCAGCTTCAGGTCCTTGGGCGCCGTGCGGGCAAACTCAAACGCGCAGCTCCGGCCGATGCCCGACGAGGCCCCCGTGATGAGGACCGTCTTGCCCTCGAGGCGCTTGGCCATGGCGGTGGACATGGTTCTGGTTGTGACGGCGGAAATAAATCGGTGGGGGTAGAGGTGGGGTTGAGGTCGTCGGGATTGGGACCGGGAGAGAGCGCGGATGGTGTGGAATATCTTTGCTGTTGTTGGTGTTTTTATTGTCATCCGGGAGAACATGGCAGGGAAGCAAATTCAAGACGGTCCGGCAGCGGAGCGGAAGACCGGGTGCCTAATAAGGGCGGGCAGGAGTCAAACCACGACCCCCGCGGAATCGGCGCTGACGCCATCTTTGCGGTGGCCCACTTTGTTGGTGTGCTTCCTCACTGCCGCTCCCGGGCCGGCCCCGGAAAACACCCCGCCTGTGTGTCTCCAATGCGCCATCGCGCCGGCGATAACAAAATACCCCGCACTAAACTCCAGACAACTCTCGGGGAAGCCGAGGGGAAGAGAGCGTACTGTGGATACGATATGTGTCTTTGACACCATAATTTGAGTTGTTGGCAGATGCAATTCNGGCTGCCCCTGAGTCAACCCCTTTTCAGACCTTCCCTCTAAAACGCCAGCTCCGTAGACATCCAAGATCTAACCCAAACCATGCTGTAAAATCTATCCCAAAACGCCCTTGTAAACAAAACCGGTCGTCATGCAAAAGCATATCCAAAACCCCAGCTCAACAACCTCCACACCGCATCCCCATTCCATCAGTTACTGCGCTTTCCCCGAGCCGTCACCGGTCCCACCCTCCTCCATCGCCAGCTCCGCTGCGGCCCTCCGCCTCTCGTGCTCCTCCCGATACCGCTGCTTCATCATGTCCTCCATCGACACCCTGTTCCGCTGGTAGACACCCAGGGTAACCACCATGGCAGCCGCGAGCACCCCGCAACACACGATCATGTCCTCCCTCAGCGCGGCCGTATACACCTGCCTGATCGTCGCCCACTGCTCAGGCGACAGCGCCGACGGGTCCGACGTCAGATTAGCCAGCGCCTCGGGCGGCACGTTCCCGCCCTCCATCGCGCGCGTCTTGGATCCCAGGATGGCCGACGACGCCGCAATGCCAATGCTCCCGCCGAATATGCGGATCTGCGCCACAATCCCCTGGGCCGACGCTACACCCATGTTAGCACAGCACATCAAAAACAGAGAGACCGAGAGAGAACTAACCATGCTCCCAAACCGGCCCTTCAACACCCGCGAGCATGGTCCCGCCCGCGGCTGACAACCCGAAGCCCAACCCGATAAACACCAAAAACCCCAGCACCTTGGCCTCCACCTCCCCCGTCTCGCCAGCCGTGGTCTCCAGCCCACACCCCACCATCATCAGCGCGCACGCCGCCAACAACGTCTCCACAAACCGCACCTTGCCCTTCCCTCCATTCAACACCCCCGCCGTCATCGTCCCAATCGCGGACGCCGCCAGCATCGGCAGCATCATCAACCCCGCATCCCTCGCCGAGTGGCCATACACCACTTGGAACCGCACGGGGAAGGCGTACACGGCGAGGAGGTAGGGGAAGCCCGTGAGCATGGTGTGCAGGACCGCGGAGGCGTAGACACGGTTGCGGACCAGGACGAGGGGGAGGGCCGAGGCGAGGTGCGGGTGGCGGCGTTCGGTGTAGAGCTGCCAGAGGAAGAGGGTCGCGAGGGTGAGGAGGCCGCAGAGGAGGGGAGCGAGGAAGAGGGCGGAGGTGAAGGTTGATTTGGGGGCGTTTTGGAAGGGGAAGACGAGGAGGATTGCGGATGCGATGCTGGAAAAAAGAGGGAGAAACGTTTGTTAGTGGTGGTGCGGGGGCGGGGAAGGGTTTGTTTGGAGGGACGGGGCTTACAGGAGGGCGGCGCCGACAAAGTCGACGTCTTTCCAGGCGCGGCGTTCGAGGGAGGGGAGGTACTTTTTATCTGGCCATGCGAGGAGGAAGACGAGGAGAGACACACCACCGATCGGGCCGCTGGTGTGTTGTCAGCTGTCTGTTGCTGTTGTTGTGTGTGGACAGGGGTTATGCTGCACTCACTTGATCCAGAAGACCCATCTCCAACTCGCGTACTCGGTCAACACACCCCCCAACACCGGTCCCAACACGCCCGAAGACGCCAGCACCAAGCCCACGACGGCGGCAATATACTTTTTTGCCCGATCTGGCGTCACCTCTGGCAGGATGATCATGGAAACGCTGTACAGGCCTGTCTTCCTCGTCAGTCCCCTTCCCACCAGCAAGCACCAACCCAGCACGACTCACCAGAACCCCCCAAACCCTGCACGGCCCGGAAAGCAATCAACTGGCCCATCCCCTTGGCGAAGCCGCACGCCAGGGAGAAGACGATAAACACGACATAGGCGGCCACGAAGGCGACGCGGCGGCCGACAACGTCGGAGATGCGGGCAAAGAGCACGGCGCAGCTGAGAAAGGTCAACGTATAGGCCAGGGCGACCCAGTTGATGTTGTCGACGTCCTGAAACTCGATGGCGATGGTGAAAAGGGACGTCGCGACGATGGACGAGTCGAGCATGGAGAGGAAGAGGCCGAGGGAGACGCTGGGGGGTTCTGGTTAGTTCGTGTAGGTTAGGGAGGTGAGATAGGGGGGCGTACCCGATCGATATCGCGATGAGGCGAAGCTTGGGTATTGGCTCGGCTCCGAGGTGCTGCTTTACGTCGTCGCCACCGCCGCCATTGTCTGTGAGAACGCCCGAGGGAGGTGTGGGTGTAGGCTCAGGGATTTGCTTCTCCTGATTGGGGGAGCCTGTCTCCCCACCACTTGTTGTTGATGCCATTTCGGGTAGAATATGTGAGAACTGCGGGTTGGACACCAATATCACAAGTCTTCTCAAAGGCAAGACAGNTGGTCAACTGCGAGTTGCCGTGATGATCATTGTAGATGACAGATGCGTGCCTCCTGCTTCCTGGCGTTTGGGTTTATAGCATCTCAGCGACTACGGCCGAGGATGAGTTAGCATCGCGATGATACTCTCAGCACATGCGAGCTTTGGAAACGATGATGCGATGATGCGAAGATGCGAAGATGCGAAGATGCGAGTATGCGAGCGGGATAATGTGTGGGGTGCGAGTTTGCCAACATGCTTCGCACTCGGCTCCGGCAAATTGCACTCGAAGGAAGGGTTGGGGCCTTTTTGCGAAACAAAACCTGACATTGTTGGTTTCCTAGTACTTCAGTGCTTCCGTATTCGCGCTTGAAAGCATCCCGCTTTAAACCCGCTAACGCCAATATTGACCCTATCCCCTCCCACCACCTCTCATATCGAGTGAAGTTTGCTNGGCCATGCGACGCCTCTNGTGGGCGTCCGACGCAAGTCAGCGACGCCATGGCTCGCTCGCACTCGCTCTCGCCAAATGGTGCCATTTTCAGCCTTGGGCGAATCCTAAACTCGGCTGTGTGGAGTCTGTGATTGGTCGCCGTCGGGATTTGGTGGAGACGGGTCGGCTCCTGCGACGCCTGTCATCGACAGCTGAGCAAATCAACAAATCAACGCCGGCCGCGAGCCGAGGCATGGGGTTTTGTTGAACGCCCGAAGTGTCGTCTTCAGGTTGAAGACCCAACAAGGCATGATGATCGGAGTGGGCATGATCTTTTGGTGTTTCCACACAGAGCCACGTGGTTGGTGCTGGATCTGGGCCCACCAGATTGGTTCGCCCGATTGTTTTAGATGGATCGGTAGGGCTGTCAATGCGATGATGCAATCCGGCGACGGGAAGTCTCCAAGGGTCTCGAATGCTTTGCGCAAACCGACGAGAGGCTGAGTTCCAGGTTGGTTGGCGCTAACGTCAACCTGGAACATTGATTCATGTCTGCTGCTTGGCAGAGTCTTTTCGTGGCCGCAGCAACCCGTGTTGATACTGTTTCTCAAACACGGCACTGTCTCCTGAAGACGCGCCTCGAGCAAACCACCGCCACCCCCGAATCAGGCGCAGTCACAGCGGGCCGCAAGGCTGGACGCGGGGCACGACGGCACAAATTAGGCATTTTAGCAACTGTTGGCTCTCCATTCACACACCACAAGCTCGAGAGAGTCACTCACCAAGTCTCACAGTCTCACTCGGGTCCTCCATCTCCTTCAACCGTGGTGGCGACAGAGAGTTGGTCGCCCGATTCCAGCCAACGGCGGCACATCCAGCAGTCGTTCTTGCAGTGTTCTTCCAACAAGACGCCTGAGAGGGTTCTGGGGATACAAAATTGAAGATGCCCTTCGCAGTGTATCTAAGGTTTAATAGAACTGGGCTGGAGGGGAATGAGACCGCACATAGTGCCGTTCCAACTGAAACAGGACACAGTCTGACTATCTCCGTCCTGGCGTCCAGTGCCGGTGAAGACACAATATAGGCAGATCGGAATGCCTTGATTCCACATCGCCGGATGGAGTTGTTTGGTGCTGAGTGCAGCCCCAGCATCTGCCCTGCTGGGTTGCTGGGCCGCTGGTCTGCTGAGTACGGCTTTGGCGGTGTCGAGGATGTCGACTCCTGAAGGAGCTGAGTATGCAAGCATCAGCCAAAGCTCATCAACGACAACAACACCGAAGTCGTAGCTTAGGCTTTACTAGTGGTACTCCAAGAAGAGAGATCCGTCACGTACCTTCAGTCNGGGAGGAGCAGCAGCGAGCTTGTACCAGCGTGTTCCTCGCACCGAGATTGAGCAAGTCAGACCGTGATTTGATCTAGACCTTGATGAAGTTTGATCCTAGAGCCAACTGTTGCAGAGCTACTAAGCCACAAATACTCTGCTGAGATGAGCAGGCAAGTCTGGTTTATCGACAATATTGCTAGAATAACGGCTCAACCAGTGATATCTCCCTCAATCATCAGTTAATGCTGGTAAGTATCTAGAGAGAAAGTTTTGCAGTGGCTTCCCTCTGCTAGCCTCTGAAACTACGGAGAGTATTTCAGATGGAAGTTCCTCAGGTCGGTCCATGTGGTTTGTCAACAGTCACCTGCTGTTCCGCAGGCGGGCGCCACACAGGACTCACCCGACCTCCATGTTCACCTCTCCTACCACAGCCAGTGCTTCATATACCAGTCCCACATTCACACTGTCACCGCCTCGCCCCATTTCACAGGCCAACCCCCGTGGTCAAGCGGCTTTGGGAGGAGGGCCAACGGCTGGAACGGCTCCCTCGAGGAGGCGATGAGTTCGACGCCCCCTCGCGAAATAAAATCCTTTTAAAAAAATAAAATAAAAGGATCTTCGTACTCGGCGACGAGTAGGGTTGGTCGGCAAGCCTTTTTGCATCTCCACGTCGCTCGTAGCCTTTTTTCCTGCTCGGTACTGCCGCCACCTCAATCGCTCACCATCACCAACAACCCCCCCTTTTGTTGTTGTTTTTCTTTTCGCTGTCACCTGTTCAACGTTAGTGCCATCCAAACACCAAACAAACACNCATTGGAATCGCCTCAACATCACCTTTCCCCACCCAAACAAACTGCAACCTGATCAGGGCTGTCTTGCTCTGTCGCTGCAAGATCTGCTCTCAGACGTTCCCATGCAGTGGCACCTCACGATGGCTCTCAATAGTAAGCTCTGTACTGCAACCCTTCACTCCCACGGTTAGCCAGCAACGTTGTCAGGTCCCTGAGCCGATCTTGGTGGACAAGTGGTAAGTGCAACGTCGGAGAAATAACGAATGAAGCTTATTTGGGTCTGGACCACCGACGGCCGTCAGAAAAAGGTACATGCTCAATTCATGAGATACAACGGCGATACATCTCGGGAGTCGCCAGGACGGGAAGTGGGAGAATATTGTGCGCCAAACTCTGATGGGAGCTGGTTCACTTGGTCGATGGCGATGCCATGACATTGACGTCGTCGTTGGGGCGGGCAGAGGAGGGGAGGGTCCTTCGCAACCAAACTCTTGTGGTTATTGTCACCACTCTTCACTCTCTCCCGCCTCCCGTCTTCCTCTCCCTGACTGACGTGTCCCGATGTTGGGCCGTCATGTCAGGTCCGGCCTTGGCGTGGATGTCGGGCGCCATCTCGCCGCACGGATGTGACGGTCGTCTACTACCGACATGGCCTGCCCAGAACCCCAGACCCGCCGAACCCCGACCTCTCAGGGGCGGTACCCGGGGACCTCGCGAAGATGCACGCGCTTCCAAGAGCGGAAAGCCGCCGCGGCGCACTGTCTGGACTTGCCCACTGGGTGCGGAATTGTCTGTGTCTGTGTGTGTCCGGGCGCGCAGTGCGGCCCCGCACCGCATCCTTCGTGGAGCACGAGTACCGTACTGTGTGATGCCCTAGTGATCCTACCGGCAATGGTCGACAAGATGCCGAATGTGGATGTGGGAGGTGGAGCGCGCTTCCGGCATGCAGTGCCGTCAACGGTCACGGTAGACGCCAACCTTTTTCCCATGTCGACGGCTGGCGGGGCCGAAAAGGGAGTGAAAGAACTGGAAGCGACACACACTCCAAGAGGTACCCAAGCTGGCTGGCTGGCTGGCTGGCTGGCTGCCCTACCCCGCATTCTCGCTCCATCTACCGACCAGAGAGCAGCATCCCGAGGAACGGTCGGGTTGGTGCTGCTGTCAAAGCAGCATTACGTCTCAGGCATATAACTCGATCCATCCCAGCGTCTGGTTCTGCTCGTAAGGTTGGCCTGAAAGGGCAGGTGAGTGTGCCGGGTGGTTGTGGCTGGCCATGATTTCATATTCAGATTTCACGATCCAGTGGTTGGGATGGATCTGATCCCCCGCATCGTTCAAGGTCTTGCAGAGCTGGGGTGCATGCTCTCTGATGCACGCCGGCACCGTTACCCCGCACTCCAACACAATCACCTGCAGCAGTCCCCAGCAGGCCGCAGCACCCCAGCACGCCCCACTAAAAAGGTACAGGCGGCAGCTCCCCTGGTCCGACTTTGCCCTGACTCGAGCCGCGCGACGGGCCGCAAATCCAGATTGCCAAGCGGCTTCGATGCGGAGTCCCGAAACATTCTGCCAGCCAACCGTATCCCACCGTTTTTCGCGAAACCGTTTTTCAGGTCTGTCCCCTCTCCAGCCTTCTCCAACGCCTCACCACACAGCGCCAGCGTGAAAGCACCAGCGGATGCCGCGGCCCTGATTGGTTTTTTTCTTCTCGATGCAGGGCCCAAGGGACGAGCGCATCGCCGGCGTGCATCAGGCGGTTCCCCTGACAATCTGAAATCCGACCAGCCTTCTCAGCAACGTTACCGTTGCGGTATTCCGTATAGTGTATCCGATTTCTGTTCTAACCGCAAGGCTGATTGATTCGGGGCATTCGGGATGCTGATGCGGACGGCTACACAGTAGGAGTTGCTGAACTTGTCGTCGACGACAACCACACATGATCCTTCTGGAAGAGAGTGACACAGAGAGAGGGAAAAGGACAACCGCAGCTGACAATGGCACCCACCCATCAGCTGAACGCCGATCTTCTCCTGCACGCCCCCATTTGATGGAGTTCGAGGGCTCGAGGGGCATCGAGGCGAGATCATGGGGTGAGGTTTCGCAGATCACAGCCCCGAGCACAGCTTGGCGTTCTGGCGCATCGGCCCTGACATCCATCATCCAGGGGCGGAGGGCGGCCCACCCAAAATCTTCTAGAAGCGACAGGTCACATTCTCTGTCACCCAGGCCAGGCCGGCTTTCCCGTCTTTCCACAAGCTAGCGCTCGCTCGAGGGAACCCTGCGCCGGTTGATTTCAGGGAGCCATACATACCACTCCAGAATACAGTACTGGAGTCCGTACACTACGATCGTCAACCGCTGTGCCATCCATGCTACCGTCACCACGACGCGGACAGGGACCACGTCGTGAGCAGAGCCGGTTCCAAGGTTCCAACGCCGGCAGATCCTATTGGGTGTCGTCATCTCGTCGAACCCTTCGCGAAGCCTTCCACCAATATCGAGCAGTCGCACGGTCAAAGACAGCGAGACATCGACACAACCCCAGACAACCACCAGGCCCGCCTCTGATGTAACAGCCTAGAATGCGGGGAGGTTCCAGAAGGAGTAGGTGCAGTGTCAATGTCTGTCTACCTGGGTTACAAGCCATGTGCTATACGTAGCACCTCCTCGTCGCCTCTCATTCCGGGTATTCAGCCCAAGGACCGCGCGCCATTTCCTCGAACCAATCTCTGCCCATCCGTTATCCCGAAGTGCACACCAAGGCACGCACCAAGGCAGAGAGAGAGGCAAGCAGGTGCGAAGTGTGGTATAAAACCAAAAAAGGTAATTGGTAGCCAAGTATAGACAGCAGAAGTATAGTAAGGTAGCTAGACAAACTGATCAGACTCCCCTTTCCGCCCATTCCGTTGCCTTGCGGTCCCCTCCATAGTCCAATTTTCCATGTCCCCAACCAATTGAGTAGAGAACGCATGTACATGATGATCATAAGCAGCAAAGCAACGTTCCTGGTATATCCGGCATCCATCAACACACAAACAAGAAACCCCATTCCCAAAGTCATGGCCCAATCCCCGCGAACTCCCCCACACCCACCACCACCCACCCCTCCCTTTTCCCCTGTACCCCACACACATTTTCCTGGGGAAATAAGCCACAAACACCCACCCACACCTCTTCTGTCTCTCCCGGGCCGAAAAGCCCTACCAAGGCTTGCTAGGTAGGCTTGCCAAAAGAGAAGAAGAAAAACGAAGAGATAAATCACNACCCGGAAGAAGAAACGGGGGAGGTGAAGAGAGAAACGAGGTCAAAACAGAACTCTCTTTCACTGGACATAGCCAAACCCATCCATGCCGCCAACAACCTGCTGCTGCTGGCTCTGATGGTGGTGATGCCCGTGATGCCCGTGACCGTGATGGCCCATGATGCTGCTGTAGTCCACCGCGTGCACCCCCATGCCCTCGTGCGCGCCCGTCGTAGCCCCCGGGTGCCCGTAGGCCGCAAACTCGTGCGCGGCGGCGGCTGCCATGGCCGACTCGTCGACGGGGCTGCCCAGGCTGACGTGCCCCTCCGACCCGCCCCAGTACATGCCGTCCAGGTCGCCCCACAGGCCGCCCTGGTCGAGCAGGCCCATCATGCCCAGGCCGTCGACCGGCTCCAGGCCGATGGGGCTCATGTGCAGGCCGGCGGCGTCCGCCGCGCCCGGGGACGGCATCAGCATGCCGTCGGCGCCCGTGAGCAC
>FJWA01003333.1_pt1 | contig 12131 bp, 18 predicted proteins | sample 1011891 | NCBI WGS metagenome assembly FJWA01 (sample SAMEA3912450, study PRJEB9761) | metagenome | biome: forest; material: soil | place: USA | collected 2011-06-22 | depth 0.1 m
CCCCCCCCCCCCCACGCCACATTTCCTTGTTTAGCTTCCCGCACAAGGACCTTGTTGCCCTTGCAGACGGGCCTACGATGCAGGACATGTGCCGGCTCTGCATGGCTATGTCTCAGGCCGCCCCACCTTGGAAGGCCCGCCCTGTCTCGTCTCTATCAACATCTCCCCCCCCGTACTTGAGTCTCAAGAGTTGGCAATACAAGGCTAACGGGTGAGACATAGTGAGCCGGTGGGACCGTCTGCTGATCTTTGGTGCCTGCAACCTTGGGGCTCTTGCGTGTTTCGTCATCTGCTTCTTCCTCTTCCCCATCATATCTCTCGGCAAGCCGCGCAAACTGGTTGTTTTGTAAGTGTCCTCGTTCCAGCATGTTCTGTTGCACTGCCACCGAGAGTCATGCCGGGCATCTGGGAGCCTAGCTTCCCGCACCCGCTGGGGATGTAGTTCCCAAGCCAAACTCGGTGAGGACGGGCTTTCGGACGGTTCGGCGGTGGCGCCATCGCCTTTCTCGTGAACAATGTTGCCAGGCGGGTACCCTGCTTACTCATTCTCCGCGCAGGTGGACTTTGGGATCGATTCTATTCCTGTCATCCTTTGCCGCCATTATGGGCCCGTGGGCGTATCTACAGCACCTCGCCTCAACGCCACGGCTCCCTTTCACGGCTGCCTACTTTGGGTCGCTTGGGTTGACGTTATACTTTTCCGTCGGCGTAAGTCCCCGCTCGTTCTTCCGTCAAAACAAACCTGCTTCGATGCTGAGGCTCCGTCTAGCTCCAAAGCACGCTCCTCACGCTGTTTGCGGGGCTCATGCAACTGGCCTCTCTGATCTGGTATCTGGTGAGCTACTTCCCGATGGGCAGCAGCGGACTGCGCCTCGTCAGCACCTTTGGCGCTCGCAGGGCAGCTGCTTGGATGACCAGTTGAAAGGGCCGATCGGTCACTCAGTGGGCGACACATGCTCATACTGTCCTTGTACTGTACATCATCGCGTAAAAGGGGTGTTTTTCAAGCGCACGGGATTTGGGGCTTCCTGGCGGCCAGGGAGGTCACTTGTTGATACTGCTCGCGGGCGATCGTGATGCTGCGGATAAAAACCAAGGTCCCAAAATACGGCTCAGCGATTCTGTTCGCATGCTTGGCTTCCGACCCTGCCATCACGGCAGAAGGCACGGCCCNGTCACCTCAAACCCAGAGAATGAGGCTTCCAGGGTATTACAAAGGGGGCGCTCGACTGCAATCTGACCCCAGCCTTTAGCCGGCCACGTCTTGGTGGGTGGCCATCCTGTCTCAGTCTCGCCTCGGGAAGCAGGAGGCGTTACAGAACACCACGCGTGGCAGACGGCTGGGGACGGGCATCGCATTTCCTCCCTGGGGGATCCGGACTCGCGAATTGCGAATTGCGAACCGTGGCTGGCGCGGCCGAGAGCCGCATTCCCGTCCGGGGAAACCAACCACAGGTCCGGCAACGAGGGTGGCCAGTAAAACGAGGGCGAGCTGCATTGGGTTGGCTGACAAGTCTCTCCCGAGGCGAGAGAAGCCATCGGCTCCAACGGAAGCGTGCTTCTGGCTGACCACAGCCAAACCCTTGGGCGCGGAAGCTCGGCTCGTCGACGCTGTACTATGTAGAATTGGAAGGTAGGCCCTAGNNAANATCCGTGACGTACATGTACAAGGTATGTTTAGATTAGAAAGCTTCCATGCCCTCCCGGCTTAGGGGGTTTTGATTTATTTCGGTTTCTTTTTGCAACGACTCACCCAGTGATGTTGCCGGATTGCTTTCCAGAAGAAGGCAATCCAATCCGCCTTGGGTCTTCTCCAAGTGGCAGCTCGGCGGGGCAGATGGAGCTCACCCCACCTCGGCCGACCCCTCCGCCCGAGGAAACTCCCGCTGCTCGTCACAGTGCGATGCAACATTCTGCCCAACCGTGTCTGGGGACACAAAGTGCAGCAAATTAAGGCGTGTATGGGAAATCAGAGAAAGCTTCTAGAAATAGGTTTGCGGAATGGTGGACATATTGCTGGCTCCCACTTGGACAAGTCGCAGCTGGCGGGCGCGCAATACGATATTTCATACGACGCCCTGCCCGCAAAGGACACAGCAAACTCGTCGTCCTGTCCGTGTTGTCGGGCTGTCGGCGCTGTCCGACCCCACTTACATCGATGTATGGGATGGGCCATCTGGACCGTATGGTACTGTATTGTAACATGTGTGCGCGCAGTGCACTAGGGTAACCGGATGGCCTCCTAGATCCGTAAACGCAGCGGCCCTCTCTGCTCTGCGACTGAGCGAGCGAGCATCAAGCGAGGCGCATGCCCGTTCCTACCCGAAAGCCATCGATCGGTTTTAGATACCCGGGGACCTCTGAATTCTCGGTGGATGTTGCCACATAGCACAGAATACTGTGTGCCTGACCCGGGACACTCCATGACAAGACTCATGCCACACCCTCGTCTGTTCCCCGGCGCTGCAGCCGCGGCTTTGGGGCTGACTGCTCGCTCGTGTTGCGGTCAAGTCACCTTGCCCCGAGGCGGCCCTCGTTGAAAAAAAGGAATCATCCATTCATTGTACGAAGCACAGGAAAACACGGTGTGTTATGACGAGCGGCCAGTCCTTAGACATCCGAGACACGGCGGAGACAGGGCAAGGCCATGAAGAGCCTGTTGGGTGTGGTGCGCTCTCAGGGATCGCCCTTTTTGGATCGTGTGAAGAATGCTGCGTGAACAGAGCGCCAGGGCGAGGGCGCCATGGTTGCCGCCAAGCAGAGCGAGCGACGGCCGGGTTCCCCTCACAACTTGGGTTACCATCACCACCCCAGATTTTCCCAGCAGAATGCGACCAGGCGGAAATTGCTGAAATNCCTCCCCCCGGTGCGTCGTGGTCCGCAGAGTGCCCNTACCGTAGCAGTGCGGGAACTGGGCTCCGGCGCGAAGCAGGGCAGAGAAGAGCAGCGCCGACACTGGCCCCCCTTGTCCTGCGTCGAACGGCTGCCGTTGTGTGACGGTGGACGGCCCTTTGCTTGTTGGTGAGTCTGGGTCTGAAGGCCCAAGAGGGCGGGACATCAGGTGTTGNCATCCATTCCGCATCTAAGTCTTCGAACAAAGCCAACCAACCAAGCCAGAACACAGAAGGAACAAGGCAAGAAGTCTCAATACCATTGTTGCTGGTGCTGATGGGGTGGCACGGGATTCCGTCCGGCGTCTCAAGTGGTCTGATGTAATTTTCACGAGCGCTCCATGAATGCGAACCCAGTTACACGCCAATACAGAATACCATCAACAACAATGAAGGAATCCGAGGGTGAGACTCAACCACGCACCCTTGGCCCGCCGTGACTCGGTGTCACCCCGTCTGGACCTTTTGAAATTTCCACGTCCTCCTTGTTCTCCTTCTTCTCTGGAAACTTTTCCTCTTGCCAGTCCGGCGTGGTAACCGATTTATATTCGCGCAACCCCACACGTCCCAGTCCCGGCGCCCCTCCACCGAACTGCCAGCGCTGGGCACCGGCGCTACAATGCCAATTGTTTAGGTTCCGGGCTCTAACTCCACCATTTCTTCTAGCAGCGACTGAGAACCGAGAAAAATTTATTCCACCCACGCACACACAACACACACACACAATTCTTGTCCACTCCCTCTCGCCCTGGGAGAAGCAACTTCCGCATATCCCCCGGCACACTTTTTTTTCTTCCTTTTTCCTCTACCTCATCCTTCACTCTCAACTGCCGCCTTCTGCCCTCCCGCACCCAAGACACTCTTTTCAGAGAGGTCGGTCGCTTGGGCGTCTCCGGTTGTCCGTTGCCCTGAGGCTTTCCCTTCGGGCTGCTGCAGGCCATCTTGCTGCTATTGCCAGTCAACAGCAGAGTTGCACTGGCGTCTGCCCGCGGCGTTTGCCTTCCTCACTCTTTCCAACCCTCCACGGTCCGCATCGCTGCCACAGCCTGCTCGCTTCGAGACCGTCTCGACACGCAAAATTCGTCGGACCCGACAGCATCAGCCCGTTCGGACCTGACCGGAGCAAGCGGGTGCAACGACTTTTGTCCCCCGCGACCGACCGACCCGCCTTCGCTCCCGTTGGCGACCAGTCGTTTGTCCGGTTGCGATTTATCGATCGGCCCAACTCGACCACCGCCGTGCAGTCCAGTCGAAGCCCGCTCTCGAGCCATTCTTTCGGGCCCCGACGCGTTTCCGCATTCCGTCAGTGCGGGGAGGTTGTGAACCTCTCCGGACACCGCCCAACCTTGGCCAGACGTGCCCAAGGTTAGCAAGCCACAGCTGCCAGCGGACTCCTGATTTACTAGGGCTCATACCCGCACAAGGGCAGACCGATTCATCGCCGTTGTGCATTCGCTCGACCCCGCGAACCTAACATGTCGGCCACAACTTTCTCCTACGCGCAAGCCGCGAGAGGCCGGACCGTCTCCCAACCGATCCCGGACGAGACATCGAGCGCTGCTCCTTCGACGACCGGTTCCCAAGGAAAGGATGACGCCTCCACCGGCGCCACGTCCGTAACAGCACCATCAGTTGCCTCTACCACCGAAATCCGGGATACAGAGCAGGCGGCCGAAGGCCAGGCCGAGAGTGGGTCGCAGAAGCTGGATTTGGAAGCCTGCTCTGTTGCCGGCTCGACTTCTTCTACAGCATCCTCAACGGAGCAGTCTGGCAAGACTGCCGACGAGGGCAGCGCAAAATCGGCCGATGCTCAGGCCCCGGCCCACACCCAGACCCAGAGTCAGAGCGAGGATAAGGCATCTCGCTGTACCAGCCGGACATCCCGGTCCAACGACAACGCAGACGGCAGGAAAGGCCGGAAGGGCAAGAAGAGCCGTGCAAGCGACAAGGATGCACAGAGCGACCAGACCCAAGAGGAAGACGCGGAGAAGGTGAAGGAGCCCCCCAAGCCGGTGGTTCTCACAGAGGCAGCTCCTCCCGCTGTCAATCCCTGGGCCAAGCGCATGGAAGCCCAGAAAGCGGCAGTCCAGGCCAAGTCGCCCACCGACAGCACCCCAGCCGACACCGAGTCGAAGCAAGCCCCCTCTCAGGAAGAATCTGGCGTGCGCAGCGCGGTGCCAAATGGCGTCACCGCGGACAAGCCGGCACAGAAGAAGCCGGCCGAGGCGCCGCGGCCCGCGGACCAAGCCCCGCGCCGAAGCGGTCCCCGTGGCAGCCGTCCTGGTGACAAGGACGACAAGGCCTCGGCTGCCGCTCCGCTAGCCGCCGACCCCTCGTCGTGGCCAGACCCCAAGTCTGCTGCCGAGAGAGAGCAGCCCGCCCGCAAGACTCAAGACAAGGCCGACACCACGGACAAGGACAGCCAAGATGAGGCTGGCCCGGTCCGTAAGAAGACCTGGGAGAAGCTCGAGATAGTGCACTCGGTTGTTTTCGAGACGCAGTTACCTCCGCTTCGCGGGTCGAAGCCTCGCGGTGGTGCCTCGAGAGGCGGCCGTGAAGCTGGCTCTTTGAGGGGCAGCCACCCCGCTGCCGCCCCTGCCGCTGCCCCGCAACCCAGCGCCGCCTCAGCGAGCGACAAAACCCCCCCCCTTGGAGCATCTGCGGCTCCCAAGACTGCCACTACCCGCCCCCGTGAGGGAAGCGTTCCTTCACGTGCGACTTCTCAGCCTCAGCCCTCGAAGCGCGGCTCGATCGATGCCGCTTCGCGAGACCAGCGCAAGGCGTCCGTGCCGGGGAGCGCAACTGAGCAGGCTCGCGAGACCAGCCTTGATTCTTCGTTGGTAAGTTTGACCTCTCCAAGCATGCCGCCAGATTCCCTCCACGGTTGCTTTGTCGTAGTCAAATGCTAACATGGATGCAGGCATCGAAGAGGGCCAGCGCGACGCGAGACATCCGGACTGAGAATGGTCCTTTAGGCTCCGATGGCGGACTGGCCGCACCCCGAATCCCCCAAGAACGGGCCAACTTCCAGACCAGGGGCGAGTATAACAAGGATGGTGCACATGGCCAGCAGTACCCCACCCGCGATGGCCGTCCGGAGCGAGGCCGTGGTGGCGCGTACCGCGCCCGCGGTGGCCACAACGGCTCGTCATCACATCTCCCGTCCGTGCCGTACACTCCCAACGGCCATTATCCAGCTCCCAACGGCTTCCAGTCCCGTCAGAACCCCAATGCCCACAGCCCGCCGCCTTTCCCTGGCCAATTTCCCACCTCCTATGGCCACCCGACGAGGGGAAGGGGAAACAAGTGGGCTGGCTCTGCTCAGCCTACCGGCCGCAACAATTCTGGCGCCACCGGATTTCCCCCGAAGGCCGCCCAAGTGAATGACTATGCGGTTGGCCAGCAATATCCTCCGTACATGTACTCGCCAGTCTTCGATGCTTCGGTCTCCATCCTCAGATCCCAGGTCGAGTACTATCTCTCCGTGGAGAACCTTTGCAAAGACTACTATCTCCGCCAGCACATGGATGGTCAAGGCTTCGTTCATCTCTCGACCATCGCGGCGTTCAAGCGCATCAAGGCTGTGACCGAGGACGTGGAGATGGTTCGCCTGGCTTGCTCCTTCTCCGAGCACATCGAGTTCGGTGTCGGCGACGATGGCATTGAGCGGCTGCGGACTCGCGACAAGTGGCAACACTTTGTCTTGCCTGCCGTCGAGCGGGCAGAGGCTTATCGCAACGACGGCCCGGCCAACTGGAACCCGTATGCCAAGCCCGACGCTCAGTTTGCCGCTCCCTTCCCCAGTCAGATCGTTCCGCAGCCGTACCCTCCCACTGCCGGTGCCTTCTCGGCGTATCCCGAGGAGCAGATGTACCCGCCGCCCTATGCCAATGGGGCGGCCGCTTACGACCCTGCAGTCAATGGTGTCGCCGTGAACGGCCATCACCACGGCCATGAGACCCGATTGTCGGCTGGCGTCCCGGAATACGCACCTCCCCAATCCCCCGTGACGCTGGAGAGCATGACCAATTTCCCAGACTCCCAGGTGGAGAACCTGATGATGATTCTGAGCTACGACGAGAAGGATGATACAGGCTCGTCCGGTGCTGCCGGTGTGGCAGGCTACGTGTCCGGCACGCGCCAAAACGGCATCCCCGCCACCTCGCCTGACGCTCAAAGGTAAATCCTCTTGTCGATCCCCGCCCGGTCTTCGACTACAATCCCGCCCGGAATAACACCAACTAACCCTTTGGTAGCGCCAATGGAGAGGCAGCAAACGGTTCTGCCACCGCTGAGCCGCTTAACCAAGCGGATCAATCCGAACGCGGGATCGTTTGGGTTGACGGACAAGCATCTGGCTTCACCAAGGCTCAGAGAGACCGCAAGCCGTATACCGAGATCCGGAAGGCGGCGCTCGAGCATCGGCAGAATGCGAAGGCCGGCGACGCTCCAAGAGAGATGCAGAAGCTCTACAAGTTCTGGTCGCAGATGCTGCTCAACGACTTCAACGCCAAGGTCTACCAGGAGTTCAGGGACCTCGCCTTCGAGGACGCGTCGTCCGAGGCGCCTTCCAAGTATGGCCTAAAGTCCCTCCTCGAGTTCTACGACAGGCTCTTGCTCAAGACCAACACTCGGAAGCCTTGGCCTCAGGACCGGGCTGTGCCTGAGATCTTCACGGCTCACCTGAACGAGGCCGTCGAGCTGGACCGCAAGCTTGGTGGCAAGGATGCTGTCGCCATCTGAATTCGGCCAGTGTCTTTGCTTTTGGCTGGCAATCCTTCAGGCCCCCCACGGCACCAGCGGGATCCGTCAGCATTCCCTTCGTTTGTCTTACAACAATATCTCGGGTGTTCGCAACTCGGCTGGGCGGTTTCGGCCATTTAACTCGTCCATACCCCCAAGGCACACACGTTACATACACTGGCCTTTCACCAAAGATCGCCAAGAGCCACGGCATCCTGATGGGCCAACTAGTCCTTCTCCATTTGGTCCGGGGATATGGTTTTGTCGAGCGGTTGCATCTCTCTCTCTTCGACAGCGATATTATTCACATGGCCCCATCTGCTGGAGCCCATCCAGAAGCGACGCGATTTGACAGCACCGTGTTCCAGCGGACGCCTCAACCTGCGCCGTTAGCTTTTGCGACACCGGCGGGACTGACCCTCACGGTTGGTCTGCGTCTCTCTCCGTCGGTTTGGCAGCTTTGGGTCTTTACTTTAGTCCCGCTTGCTTGGCGAGTTACGACTGCGTCCACTGATACCTTTCTTTTTCTTCTTCTGGAGTCGGTCTACATTACTGGGGAGGATGGGCGGAAAGATGGCACGGCGTTTTATGAGCAGCAGCACTGGCCTGGGGATGGATCCAAAAAAAGGAGAGAGGGTGGGAGGGGTTGGGAAGGGGGGGAACGATTGCTTGGACGTTGATGAGGCCCCTGCATGATCAGTTCTGGGGCAATAATCTTCTTTCTGGCTTCCAGCGATTTGTCACCGATCTTGGGTTTCATAACCTCGACATATGATCCCCTTTGGCACGGCCCCGGCGTTCACCCTTGCTAGCGGCATCTTGCCATTCATCTCTCAGCCTTCGTTCCGAAAGCCACGAGGGAACGTGCCAGGGGCATTCGCCGACGTGCCGGCCGGGCAGGGCCGGCAGGGCCGGCAGATGGCATCTGGCATGTGGATTGGGATCGGGATCGGGAATTTGCTTGTTGTTGCCGGATTCCGGCGGCGTTCCTTGATGAAGGAACACATGTTGGTTTCGGCAAGCGAGATGTTTCCCGCAACAGAGGCGGCTTCGGGCAGCGGCTCGGCGGATCAGCGCGATGGCCGTGGCTGTGGCATTTATTTACCGGGCGGACAAGGGGGACAGGGTGGCTGGCTTTTCATGAATGACGGTGTCAAGGGAAGAGGTGACATGGGGAATGGATCTCGACGACGTTTTAGACTCGACACTGGCTGCGCCTTGGGAACCTCGGAAACCTCGGTCCAGCACGGGGATCTCGCCGAGTTCCCATTCCTCTACAGGAAGACAAAAGCGTTTTTGGCTTGTACAGTGTATAAATAGACAGCAAAATGGAAAAAAACAAAAATCGTTGCTTTGCTTTCGTCGCTGTCACATGTTTTTCCATGCTGCCCAGCTGCGTCGACTGCGGCTGTAGGCGAAACCGTTGAAAACCAATCTAACGTGATTTGTCGAGGCACTTAACTCAAGACACGCAAGACGCATGGAGACGGTGATGAGCCGAGTGTTGCTGTGGCGTTCCCTGCCTACGCCAACGACACCGATCTTCCCTGATCAGTGCAAGCGCAGGAGGTCTCCGCACCGAGGTTACCCGAGAAGGCCAAGTTCATGCCCCCCTTTGGGAGGGCCCCTCAGGGCCCTCTGATGGGGGCTTTCATGCTTGGTGGGGCAGGTGCTCGGGCGACACACCCGTGGACAGCCAGAAAGGCCGCTAGCCATGGGCGATTCGATTTGAGCCTCTAAGATAAAAGAGGGACCCCTCTTGCTACTGAGGTTGCATCCAAAACACACAACAAAGCCCACGAACCTCCTAGGCTCTCCTCGTGCCTTTCCTTGTCGCGACATCGACATGCCTCCAACTTTCTGACAAGTTTTTCTCAAATCCCGGGCCCGACCCCTCAGCGGACCCCCGAGCATCTGACAGCCCGCAGCATCATGTCGAAAAAGAAGGACGCCGCCCAGTTCTGCAAGAGAGCCACGATCACATGCCGATAGCAACCCGCGGTTTGGACTGCGAGGACGGGAAGACGACTGCACTCGCATTGCGACATACTATATTCTTGCAGCATCGCCGCCGAACATCCGACAACATATCGGGCCGGTTTTGACTCGGCGAGTCTACATAAGCGGTCCCGCCGCCTGCCCTGCCCTGCCTGCCCTGACCTGCCTTGACTTGCCTGCCCTATCCGTCGTGTCTGGCCCGGAGCCATCCATCCGCAAGCAGCCGCTCGTTTTTGCCCGTCTGTGCCTGTCTGTCAGTCAGTCTGTTGGGCTGGGAGTCTGTCGGCTCCTCCAACGTCAAGGTACCTCGGCTCAGGCAACCCCCCTGACGCCTAACAAGTTCGGCACGATGCCGACTTCCCGAAGACCGTCCCAGGTGCCAGTCAACATGCCGGACGATGCCGCGGAGCGCCCGCGACTGACGGACGGGGAAAAGAAGGCGAACCACATTGCCTCGGGTGAGTTACCACGCATCAACACCGTTCCCCCGACCAGAGCCACGTTTCACTGACTCGCAGACACAGAGCAAAAGCGTCGGCATGCGATTAGAGAAGGCTTTGATCGGCTGAGCAACCTCGTGCCTGGCCTGGACGGCCAGGCGCGGTCCGAGGGCGTCGTCCTCCACGGCACCGTGGACTACGTCAAACAACTGATGCTGGAGCGGCGGGCTATGGTCCAGGCTCTCGAGGCAAAGGGCGTGGCGGTGGATGCAGATACTAAAAAGTGAGCTTAGCTTTGATTACGCCGTCGAGACGAGGCAAAAGCCGCGCGCATGGCTAGATGGCTGACATACCCCGTCTTGTTCAGGTCTCTGGAAGCGCTTCCTCCGGGATGGCTCGACGGCGAACCCATGCCCCTCGGGGACGGCTCCGGGGGCCGCCCGCCGAGCCGCGAGCAAAGCCAGGCGGCAATGAGCGGCGGCAGCCAGCGAGAGGGAAGCGAGCCCGACGGCGCGGGATGAGCCCGGGTCGTTGTCACAGGTGGTGAGGTTCATTCACGGAGCTCTGCCGTTTTCCACACGAAGGCCACAAAAACACATACACAGACACTCGGTACATAGGAGGGCCCATGCGGGCGGGTAGACGTATAAAACTTACGGTGCCTCCAGGGCCTGCAAAGCGTTTTGTCATCTTCAGCTTGCTTACCCAGGAACCGACCCTTGTTTGGCCCGGCACAGGCGATCGGATCCCACGACAGGGGAGCATCCGAGCATGATGACCCAGGAGGTGGAGGGAGGGATGGGCAACTTGCTGCCCGTAAATAATACACTCATAGACCAGCTGGGCCATAACTGAAGGCCTCATGGAGGCAGTGAGACAAATGCAACAACGTTACATTCACTCAACCATGCGGAGGGGTATCGTATTCTGGACAGAATACAGCATACAATACAGAAATGCAGAAGTACATGTGTCACCGGGTGCGGAATGCCATCGATGTACCGTAATTACCGTAGCTCACCATCCACCCGCCCTGCTGCGTGGCTCGGCCGAGCCCATGACATCATGGGACGGGCGGGGAGCAGCTCAGGGCATTGGACGAACACAACCTGTGGCTAATGCACGACATATCCTTGAAGCGTACTGGCGCTTCCAATCTTCCGCCCCCATGACCCGGGTTCGGAACAAGGAGGGAAAATGGAAATGCGTCATGGCTTGCTCGGGGTTGGCTGCGGCTACGGGGTCATGTTGTGGCGTTGCACACCCACTCTTCCGCGCCCGACTGCAGCACCATTCCATGTCTCACCCGGTCAACCACACGGGGTGTGTCACGCTGGGTCATGTTTCGCGCGACGCTCTCGGGCGACCGACGGCGGGTGTCGCATTGTGGTGGGCTGAGGGCAGTGAGGCAGCCCGTCGCAGCAGAGCGATTCGGGACACCGAAAGAATGAAAGGCCCGATCAACGAGTTCGTTCGCGGCCCTGGCGGACTTCTAGAATAATCAAGGTCAACGTCAATGTGTTTTGTGTGCTGCCGAAACGACCCCTGCCCGGGACCGGACCAGACCCTGAAACATATTGGAAATCGGACGAAGAAAGGCGAAGAAGCATTTATTGTCGGGCCCGGCCGTGCCGTCTCGTCATCGCGCAGGGTCCCACGTTTAATACGGAGACAGACCAGCCTCCCCATGACGCACGCTGTGTCCCTGGGCGGGCCAACACGGCCACGGGGCGTCTCACCTTTCCGATCGCCGCGCCCGCCCTGGGCTGTGCCGGGAGCCTTGCTCGGCCGCAGAATGGCCCAACAGGTAGATCTGAGACCGGTTGGGCAGGCCTCCAGGAGTCGCGTCTCCTGCTTGACAGAGAGCGGAGAGAGCAGAGCATCTCCATGTTTTTGTTCCCCTCTCTCGCGGTGCCTTTTCCAACTGCAGTAATAAAGCTCGGACGGTTGGTTCATCTGCAGGGTTGTCTCAGGGTCGTTGTTGGTGCCGACATGGGATGACGGGCATTTCATGGGTTTGTGCCTGCGGGAGCTGTCTGTCAGCTGTGCCCTGTTGCCC
>FJWA01004193.1_pt1 | contig 12128 bp, 12 predicted proteins | sample 1011891 | NCBI WGS metagenome assembly FJWA01 (sample SAMEA3912450, study PRJEB9761) | metagenome | biome: forest; material: soil | place: USA | collected 2011-06-22 | depth 0.1 m
CGCAACCCGGTTCCCAGTAAACTCAAGGGTAAAACCGACGGTTCAAAGGGCAACTTTGGGGTCATGCAAATAGAGGTCGCTGGCAGGAGCGAGGCTACGGATCGCGATGCCGAGGCGAAGCGAACCAGCGAGAGCACAGAGCTGGCCGCAAAGCGTGCCTTTGAGAATGGCTATGTCGCTCTTCGGAGAAGCCGTTTTGTCCACCTCCCAGACGAGCCCGTGGCGAAGCCCTTCGTCCCGGCGGCGGCGCTGGCGGCGGCGCCGGCATCGACCCAGGACCAACGCCGCGCACCCCTGGGCGCCGAAGAGACCAAGTCTGAGCAGGCCCGACTATTGACTCTGTTGCGGAGCTTACATCCCGTGCTTGTCGTGGATCAAATATGCAAGGCGCTTGCCTTCTTCGGCGGCATTCCTGGGGCGCTGCCACCGGCAAACGACGGCTTCCCAGAGAGCGCAGAGGCAAACGGGTCGGGCAGCCTCTTTGTGGGCTGGATTGCAGAGATATTCCCCAGGTTGGGAGGGAACTCGGGGCAGCAGAGCCTGGACCCCACCCGCCAGCTGGACCATCCCCAGCCCGTGAAGCGCAAGCGAGGCCGACCCAAAGGGAGTAAAGCAACCAAGGCCCGGAAAGACAAGGGGATCAAGAAGGGCCCGAGTGCCACCCTAGCAAACGCGGATCAACGCCAACCATCTGCCGTCCTGGATGAGAGCTGGATGGATGTTGATGACGACAGCGGTGTGGAAGCCGCCGACGATGTAGACACGGATGCGATGCCCCCTCCACAGTCCTCAACCCCGCACCCGCAAGCCCAAACCGCCCGTCTAGTTGTGGGACCTGGGACTCCCGGCCAGGCATCCAGTGCAGCATCCAGGACAGCACTGCCGGGAGCACCCATAGTCGGCGGCACGGCACCCGACGGAAGCTCGAGCACGAGGAAGAGGGGCCGTCCTAAGGGCTCAAGGAACCGGCCGAAAGATGTGGCATCGAACCCCGTGGAAACCCCGACACTGCCATCACAGCCAGCGGCCCAGCCTCTTCAGGGACTTCAATTTCCCCCTCCAGTTTCCCAGGCAACCCAGGAGAGTCAAGCACCCCAACGCGCCCCAGGCCCCGCCAGCGGACCTCAATCGTTCACAGCGGTGAACTCGATATCCCCGGCGTCTTCCAAGAAGAAGGCTGGGAGAGCAAAAGGCACTGGACCAAAGAAGCAAGGGCAAGGGCAAATCAGCCAAGCTTCGCCGGCACCACAGGAGCGAGGACCGACCAGTGCCCTAGCGATGACCAGCTCAGCATCCACTGCACCGGCCCAAGCACCCACTCATCAAACCCAGCCTTTGACACTTCCAACCTCTCCGACAACGATTCCAGCCCCGACAAAGCCATCCAAAAGCGCCGGACATAAGAGGAAGCGGAAAGGGGACGGCGATGCCGATGCCTCCCTGTCCCGCTCGAATGACGGCGGCAATGCCTTGGCTCGCTTTCCGGACGTCAACAGCCGCCCGCAAGCTGTCCCACTAAGTAACACGAGACCTCCAGCTCCAGCGGCAGTACCAGCAGCAGTACCAGCAGCCGCGCCCGAACCTTTGCTCAAGCGCCAACGGAAGGGCAAAGAACCGAAGCCCAAAGCCAGGAATGGGAACGAAGCTCCCGCACAAGCCTCCAGCAGGCCCCCAGCCGTTGCTCAAACGGGAGCTTTTCCCTCTGACTCGGTGCCGAATTCAAGCCCTAGGTCAGGCCCGGCGCATCCAGCGGCGCCAGCTCACAAGCCAGAGCCAACGCTGGTTTCCGCTTCTGCTGTATCTTCTGCCGTAGATCCTCCCATACCCCCAATGCACTCGCCTCACCAAGGTCAATTTGAAGCACAACCCCCTACAATGGAGAACCTGAAGGCGCAGCTGCAAGCCCAGCTTGACCAACAGGCTCAGGTTGAGCCGCATACCCTGGCTGCACAAAGTGGCTCAGACTCGACACAACTCATGGCGGGCCGGCTGCCGCAACACCAACGGAAATACCCACAGCAACATTTGCATTCGCAACATCAGCAGAATGATTCTGTTGGTCATGAGAGGTTGCCTAACCCGCAGCCGCAGTCAGCCAAGTCCCAAGCAGTCAACGGCCCGTTAGCCACACCACAGCAGGCGAGGCCTTCTCTAGGCCAGTATAATCAGTACCGCGCATCCAATTCCCAATTCCAGCAGCAGCAGCAGCAGCAGCAGCAGCAACAACAACAACAACGACAACGGCACCACCAGCCACAGCAGAGCTATGTCTCGTCACAGGCGGAGCACGCGCAGCAACAGCAGCAACGTCAGTTCCAAGGAGAACAGCAACATCAAAGCCCACAGGTCCCCTCAGCCCAGCAGTATTCAGCAAACACGTCACAGCAGCAGCAGTATACTTCCAACCAGCAGTCCTATTCGCCTGGCCAGCAGCAGTACTCGGGCGGACAGCAGCATCTCGCTTCGCAGCAGCGCTACCAACACCCGCTGGCGACGAGTTCTTCGGGAGGCACCACCTCGTACACCACGAATCAGTCGCCACAATTTAGCGCACCAGCGAGCAGCGGTTTCAATGCGACAGATGGAAGCTATCGTGGCTCTGCTACCGCGATAGGCAACCAGTCATATGGTCAGCGAAACCAGTCCAGTGCCGCCTCATTCAGGTCCACCAGCAGCCACGGAGTGCCACAGCATTCCCCGCCGTTTGGAACAGGCACCACCGGCCTGCAACAACGTTCTGCCAGCACAAGCCAACCGACCTCACAGAGTATGCAAGGGTTGACAAATGTGCAGGCATTCACGGGGAACGCTGCAACCGACTGGGGCTTGTTTGACACCAGCCACTTGGACACTTCAGGGCAGCAGGGCACGATGGGGCTGGGCAACACGGGCTACGGCATCGGCACAGCCGGTGTGCGAGCGCCAGCCGACGCTGGCTCGGCGTTCGCCGCCACCAGTCTGACGGCATTTGATACCTCTAGTTTAGGGCCTGGCGAACGATATTACGGAGTTGGACGGAGTTGAATGTAACCAAAGGGCGTGCCAGGCTGTGGGAAGTTGGATTCTCTTTTTGTTCTTGTACTATGTAATGTCGAGTCCGCCAACCGCTGTCTCGGGAAGGTTGGCGGCATGAAAACGGCGGACGGGGCTTGGTCTTGGGGGTCTGGGGGTCTTGGGCTAGAGAGGTTCACGGGGCTGCACGCCCTCGGCATCCGGTATCAGGGTATGTTTTGGACATTTATTACACATTTCCACTGCTTGTCTCGGTTGACTTATATCTGCCTTCTCTTGCCCTTCGTGATCATGCCCCGAACCGCTCAATGGATAGTGAGAGTGGCCGTCCTCGAGCACGGCTACGATAGTGGAGGATCTCGAAGTGGAAGCACCAAGCCATGATGAGACGGAGGGGAAGCCGAAGGTAAAGCGAGGTCACTGTTGTGTGAACGGAAGACACTCGGGCAGGTTCAAAAGCATAGCTCTCTGATTTGCGACAAGGAATTCGCTCCAAGAATGCGGCGAGTGCCCAGAGTCAAGATGATTAGACACCAATCTATCATAGCCGCCCAGCCCCCTCCCTCCAACAGGGGGCGCCATCGGCACCGATTCCCTCCATTCGCGGCTTGATGACTTCCTGTCATGTCATGCCGCAGGCTGCCTAGTGCACAAAGGAAAAGAATAGGTTCGTAGACCTGATGAATACATGGGCTTATAAAACGCAACGAGAACAAGGCGAGAACCCCGTCGCCGCATGGGCCCAGAAATACAGAAAGACAATAGGAACGAAGTAAATACCCATACACCTGGATCGCCATGCTGGTCTCTGGCCCGAGACACCCGCGGATGTCAGAACGAGAAAGAATCCGTAACGCCTGTAAATGCCTTTTGTTTTGGAAGAGTCCAAGCTCGACATAAGAAATGGTAATTCGGTGGACAGTCAGCTGTCGTAGATGTGACGCGCTCTTCGTGGGCGGAAATGGTAAATCGATGGGGCGAGTGGTCGGTAGAAGGGGGCAAAATGCCCTTTGTCCCATGCCGTCTTGGCCGAGGGACGAGAGAAGGTGGCGGGGAAGGAAGGTGTCGAGGAAGGGACGGCAAGTTATTCCATCGGGTCCTCCTCGATTGCGTCCAGGTTGGGCCGTACCGATTCGGGTGCGACGGTGCCGTAAAGCCACTGGTCCTCATCCTCAGCGATGTTTTCGCTGATTAGGTACATGAATATTTGAGCATTGCGTCGAATGTCGGATGACCGCTCAACAATCTTGCGCTGAAGGATCATTGCCTCGGCCGTTTCGGACCAAATCTTGCGGAGTCTGGGCAAGTCGGGCACCAGCAACTTGGACTCGTCGTTGGCCAACGAGGGCATCGGCATGCCGGCTGCTAGGCTGGTGCAGAAGACCAAACTCTCGGCTTGCTTTCCTTGGGCGACGCTCGGATTACCCGAACCCCGAGATGTGGAGCTGGTGTCGTTTGTGCTCATCTTCCCGACGGCCAGCGACGACTTTTTGCGTTTCAGGCCCAGCATGCCCCGCCGCTTCTTTGCCTCGGGCTCGGGTGCTTCCCGGGCGACGGACGCATACCAGGTGTCGACAGCGGCCCGTCGGGCGTTGTAGCCTTTCACCTCCCATATCTTCTCCACCTCCCGCAAGCCACCGAGACAGAGGATGGCGACGTGTACCTCCTCAGGCGGTTTCTCCCTGAGGTAACCCCTCAGAGATCGCTCCACGCGGCCGACATACGATGGCGGCCGAAGGCGTCTGTCGAAGGAGGCCATGACCAGGGGGAAGATTTCGTGGACTTGGTAGAGGGTTCGATCATCGTACATGCGGAGGATCTCGGTCTCGATGGGGTTGACCGTGTAGGGGGTTTTGCTGAGCCCGTATCCGTGCTCGGCGACGTACTTCAGATGAAGTTTTCGGTAGGTTTCGAAGAAGTGGAAGACGGTGAAAACGATGGGTATGAGGCGTCGTCGCATCCGTTCGCTCTGCGGCGCGAACTCCTTCTTCTTCTCCTCGGTATTCTTGAAGAACATTTCTTTGGTGACCCATTCGCATATCAAGTAGGACAATTTCGCAGCAACGTGAAGTCGATGCCAAATGCCACACAGGTAGTGGAAGTTGAGCGGAACGCCCTCGGGGGCCGGGTAGAGACGCTTGGCATATGCGGGCACATGATGGTCGAGGTGGTAGCGGGTGATGGGCGTCTCGTTGAATGAGACAAGGGCGTGGAGGGATTTGGATGCCAGCCGCAGATTGAGCACGTCTGAGAGTGGGAGAGACGCGATGATCTCGACTTGTAATTCATTCGGCAGGGCTGCAAAGAGCTGATCGAACGGGAGGCTTAAAGGGCACGGTTAGCACCTGACTGGCGGGCCGGGAGGCGGGGGCGCGCGCATGGCCCGACGACGTTGGGGCTCACCTTTTCCGAGTGCTCGTCGAGTACGTCGACGAGGGCCGCGGTTCGGAATACGCCTGACTACTGGGAGTCGCGGCCGCGGAGCTCTTCGCATGGAACTTGCTTCTGAAAAAACCAAAGCTCTTCTTCTCGGATCGGTTCTGGTCGCTGGATTTGGCTGGTGGCGCCTCTGCCTCGGACAGGCTCGACCCGCGGAGCGGTAATATGAACTGGGATTGTGAGAGCCCGGGTGTGGGAGCAGCTGGTGAAGTGGAATTCGCCTGCGACTGGTTGAACTTCTCCAGGTACCGGGCGGACCCGAACTCGGTCATGTGGAGCGGCTCCATGGTCGCTGGCTGCGAGCCGGCAACGCAGCCGTGGAGCCTGGGACAAGGACGATGGCCCGACGGGGCAATAGAGACGCGCGGAAGCCCGCAAAGGGTTCCCGCCCTGCTCTACCGAGAGAGCGTCGCAAAGAGGGACGCGGTCGAACTATTCGCAGTTGACGACGGTCGCGACTCGATCATGGTGGGAGCATCTGCTTCAAGGGACGCCGGCCGAGGATGGGACTCGGGAGGCTTGGCCAACTCCGACGACGATCCGAGTGAGGAAAAGTGCACAAAAAGGCTGCGCCAGTCGTCGACCAGGGCGGTATCGTGGGAGTGGTTCGCGACTCGTGNGTGCGGGTGCGGCCTGCTGGAATCGGGGTGGTCGAAAGACGGAAATGATGCGGTCGGCGAGGTTGAGTCAATCGCGCGCGGTGCGGTCGCGCGACGATGCGATGCGGAATCAAAGGGCCGACGGAAGCGGCGGCGGCGGCGGCGGCGTCGGCGTCGCTGGGATCGATCGAAGCTGTGCGATGCACGATGTCGGAAGAAAAGACGTCGAGGAGGAGTCGGCAGCGACAGGAGGACGAGACGGGTCGGCACGGAGGAGAACGAGGATCTGCTGGGCTCGGCCTGTTTTGGGAGGGTGGGGGTAGGGTAGGGTAGGGAAAACAGAGGCGACAACCTGGGAGAAGGCTTTCGAATGGAGAAAAAGCGACACGCCCCGCCGGCAAGGGCCGAATTCGACAGTCCCGTTTGCGAAAAGTGCCCGCAAGCCAATCGAGGAGAATTGCGCGGCGTCAGAAATCAAGTCCTGCTGGTCCGTGGGAGGATGGGGAATGGGGGGCCGGGACGGAAAACGTGGGTGGTGAAGGTTTGGCTGGGGAACTTCTCAGACGGCGGCGGCGCATGGATGCGATGGGCCACGATGGGCCACGATGGGCCACGGCGGTTTGGCCGGCGTAATAGTGGAGAGACGCTGGAGTCGGGCCAGTGGCCGTAGCGAAATGCGAGGCACCAAGGAGCGAGGAAGGGCAGGCGGCCCACAGCCTGCGAGCCGGGTACATGGAGGATGCGTGGGACGTGTGGGGAGATTGCGGAGGGCGGCCGAGGGCGCCATGTACCCTGCTATCGCTCCCGCGCCCTGCCACGCAGGGGATGCGGCCCAAGGACCCCTGGACGNTTGCCCGCGTTTCATTGAGGATGTGTCCCAATTCGGGCCTGTTCAGTGCTTGTTTCCCGGCCGGGAAGGGCGCGCGGTGCCAAGCCCAGGGCGGGTACCTGGGGCCCGCTGGGGCGAGATAGGCCGGCATTTCTTCGGACTGAAGGGCTGCGCGGGGGCACTGGAATTCGCCGCCGCCGCCCGGCGACTGGCGCGCCTGCTCTTAACAATATCCAGCCGCCCCGCAGTAGCACACCACGGTGCGACCTGTCTTGGCTGCAGGCTCGCGGGCACGTCGCAATTTAGCCGCAGCCAATCGAGACGCCGCCAAAATCACCGAACATGGGGTGCATTTCCACCTTTCCGTCCAACCTCGACCCAAGAGGAGGAAGATCCGTTTTCCCCAGCTCGTCACCTCGTTGGCGACGTCCCTTCCTCGGAAGAAGGATGACACCATCTCGAGCGGGCCGCGGTCTGGGGCTCGGCGTTGTTGTGATGCTCTCTGCCTTGCTCTCCACAGGCGCCGACATCCCGTGTAGTCCTGCGTACAGAGTACGGTAGTGCCATTCCATCTACTATGTTGGAGGCAACGAGGCGGGTAGACTGCCAGTCCTTGCACATAGTACTATGATCGTAGGTATAGGTAACGTCGACGACGTTGCACAGGATAAGTGGACCCGCCCGAGCACCCCTAGCACCCTGGCGATGGTATCACCACGCGCGCCGCCGTCAATGTGTGCCGTCGTGTTTCCGCCGGCCGTGTTTCTTGTCGATACCACCGGTGACGGCCCCGGAGCACAAGGGAAATGGCCGACTCCCTCCAGATCTGCACTCCCCACGGCGAATGGATCGAGTCTTCTCCCTGTTGTCTCGTTCTTTTTTTGTCGGTCGGCCCCCAGACATTCCAGGCCGGCTCTTTCTGGCATTCGCCGTTGCCGATCTTTTTGCCGCCGTTTCATGGTCCTCCACGTACAAGTAGTTATCTGGACTGTGTACCGGTCGTATCCTGAGATGTCTGTGCCCCCACAAACCCTGGCCTGCTGATGCCTTTTACTGGCGAGACTGGTAAGCACCTCTTGTTCGTGACGAGCCTTCCGGAGCTGATGTTGGTGGGAAATACGACCCAGCCTGTGCTGGGCGGTTTCATCGGAACCTCTCCTCGGCAGTTGCCGATATGAACCCGGAGATCCTGCCCGCTCTGGGGCCCAACAAGCCGTTGGACAGGACCCGATGGTTGGGGGCTTCAGCTCGAAGTCCCGGCCGGAAAAGAAGGGCACCAGAACAACCACGTCTCCAGGCCACAGGCCGCGGACGGCTCCACGGGCTCCTCCAGCAGGTGATGCTTCTGCCATCCATCGGGCCGGTTGCGCAAAAACACGCCGAGCGAGGCCTTCACGACGGCCTCCGTTGCATCCTTCCGTTGCGTTGGAGGTGTAAATCTCTTATCTGCAATTTAGCCGCCTCCCCTCTGGTTCTGCGGCCAACTGGGGATGCACATACATACTATGTAGTAGTACGGGGGATATGGGCCGGGCTGTTCGGCGGCCCTACTCCGGCCGTTCTTTGTTTCCCTTCACGCCGTTTTGGGGAACCTCGTTCCCGTGATTGGGCGGGGCAACGCAACCCGTCTCCCGTTTTCTCACGTGTTGTCCATACCATGGAGTACAGCGGCGGCCTTGGGGGGTTGGGCGGGCCTTTCAGTGCCGTTCATTCGGTCCAAGCTAATACGGCCGGGGTCCGAAAATCACCGGTTCGGCAGCNTCTCGGTCGTGGAGTCGTTCAAAAGCCGCCACCTTCCCTCCTCGGCCATATGGCTGCCGCGTTCTCTTGTTGGCTCCATCCAGCGCCGTGTGCGGATCCGATCCTGGCCAGTCGGCGTTACCACCAAGGCAGAGAGGGTCGACGAGGAGCCGAACGAAGCATCGCATCGACTGGACTGGGCGGTATGATCGGACCGGAAAGGGTCCGTGGCAGGGAGCGGCCCTGGGCAGCTGTGGTGACAGCCTTCTCGTCGGTCCGGCCAGGCGATCTCCCGACACCGACCGCGGCTCCTCGAGGGATGACCTCATCATTCCTTACGCAACAGATCGGCTGGAACGTGAGCGCAGGCAGCCAGAGCGCCACCGCCGTGCCCACGCCATATCCAGCTCGTCGATCAGAGCTGCTTGAGGAGGCTTCCGCCTCTTGTGCTCGACACCGGCGGCCGAGAGGCGATGGCCACGCAAGGACGGCACTTCCCACCCGATGGACACGACCGGCGGGCCGCCCCATGATCGTCGCTGGGAGGGAATCAACGGCGACCTGTGGGCAAAACGCAGACGGGAAGCGAGGCCGATGTTTTCGCCCAGGGCGGCCACCGAGAAGAACACGGCAACCGTCGGCCAATGCTGGGCCATCGGGTCCGGGCTGTCGACCTCGGTGAAGAATCCGCACACCGGCGGCTTCTTTGGAGGAGTCGGCGCCCAGCAGTCAATTGCGCGGACATGTTCGGGGTGCGAGTCTCCACACGGCCGCCTTCCGCTCGGAGTGGCCAGCCGGGAGATCCGTTGCCAAGGCACTCACACCGCCTGCCACGCCCGAAAGTCCCCGTGCAGGTTTCGCCGGTTGGGCTTGATGGCCGGGCGGGCGAAGCAGCGAGGAACGTTGGGTCGTTCCCGAAGGCGGCTCCTGCTGCCTGTTCGCCTGCTCGCCTGTTTGCCTGTTTGCCTATTCGTGATCAACGCTCTCCGGAGACATGATGATGTGCGAGACAAAACCAGCCATCTCGAGACCTTCAAAATTGTCTCACACAGTCACCCGAGTGGGCTGATGAGCATGTCTGACTGGGGGCCACGCGAGTGGAAAGCCACGGGATGGCTTCAACGCCAAGCCGCTTCCGGCCTGGGGCGACCTATTTTTGGCAACATTTTTGCCCCCCATCGAGCTTCAGAACCCCCTCATCACCTCACCACCTCGGTTTGCATTCTTTCTCTGACCAAGACCGGCTTCCAGTTCCGCGCCGGCCTCGCGACAAGAAGCGAGCGGGAAATGACGCGACGGAATCCAAGAGCGGTGCTACTATGTACACAGCACCGTGCAGAATGCTGCGTGGTAGTGTACAGAACACACAGCATTGCTGTGGTTGCCGGCTCGCCAATTTTAATGGCGCGGCCGGTATTATATCTCCCCCTCCCCTTCTTATACCCCAAGCCCGCCGATCGACCTGGCGGCGCGTGCTGCTTCGGCAGCCAAGACAGCCCGGGGTTCCCAATCGGTGCGTGCATTGCATCGCTCTCCCGCATTGTCTGTCGATAGGACCATGGCATCGTAGGCTTTCCACTGTCCCTTGCTCCCGCGCCTGGTCGCCGCTGCGGTCCACTCTTCTGGATGGCAATGCCCAGTATCAAACCAGTCAGCCGCCTGCCCTGTAGCTGGCGGTAGCCCCGGGCCCCTGGAGGGGAAGTTTCCTGTGCTGGGACGGCGATCTTCGCGGGGACGTCTCGCCGTCCACCCGGGCTCTCCCAGGCCGGATCCCAAAGTTTGTTCGTCAGCCTCTTGCGCCCTGGATTGAGGTCTTTCTTGCTTCCTGAATCGCTTTGCGACCTCCACCTTTTGTGATCCCAAGCGGTAGACGGTGTCGGATGGACATCACCACACTCCAACTGCTTGCCCGTTCTCGGTCGCTTCACGTTGTTGCTCCAGCTTGCTTGTCTTTCCTCGAGCCCTCTCCCTCGCCGGTGCTTGCGCCAGCCACATCCACACCTCGGTGCCCAGGCTAAGGTAGAGAATCCAAGGCCTCCCTCGCGGCTGCTCTGCAGTTCACATTAGCCTGCACCGGGCTTTCGCTACCCGGGCGACTGCAACTGCAACCTCCCGTCCCCGGAACCGCGCTGCCTTCTCAACCAAAGGCTGCGTGTCCGCCGCATCCTGCCGCCGGGGACGCCGCAACCAGCGTGTTCGGTGCGTTGCCTGCTCGGCTGCGTCTCGACCGACTCGGTCTGCCAGTCTCGTCGGGCCTGTTTCCGTTGCGTTGGCTGTCCCGCCGCCTCCCGCTGCCTCAGCCTCAGAGCCGCTCTCTACATAGATAGGGCAGCGTCACCGCGCACCCGGCCGGGCAGATACGGCCGAAGAAGTTCCGGTCCTTTGCCGCCCTGCCCTCCTCCGCCGCCCGCTGGTTGGCGCCCTAGCTCGTTGCCGGGGGGTCGCGCACTCTCACGTCGGCAGCACGCCATGACAACCCCGGGCAAGCAGGCGGCTGCGCCTGAGCCGGCCGAGCATCTGGACGTGGTCGAGACACCAACCTCGCCGTCCTCGGGCCTGGCCCGCTCGCGCTTCGAGTTCGAGACCGATAAACGCAACGAGGGCACAAAGATCCTCATGGTCGAGTGGGATGTCTTGGTCCGGGAGCAAGACGGCGGCGAGTCGGAAAGGGAGGCCGAGAGCAACGGCTGGGAGGTGGCGTGGGAAGGCAAGGGAGCGGTGCTGCCGGTCTGGGATGCTGACCCTGACGCCGGCAGCAACATACACCGCGTGTACTTCCTCCTCCCTCCCGGCGCCACTGTGCCGGCGCTCGTCAACATCACGCGCAGAGGCGGAAGCCGCGCGGTCGGCGACGGGGGAGGCGGCACGATCCTGCGGACCAAACCGATGCCCGCCATCTTCACGGCCGAGCTGACGAGCGCACAAGATGCCGGCCGGCGCGGCGTGCTCCACACGATATGGGCCAAGCGGCGTCTGGCGGAGCTCAAGTCCGAGATCGCCGCCGAGATGCGGGCGAACGGCGAGAGCGTGGGGCTCGAGATGGCCGTGCAGGAGCAGCAGTGGATCGTCGACCACTTTGGGCTCTCGCCGGACCCCGGGATGCCTCGGCCGACAAAACTTCATATTCCCCAGAGCTCGGCCGGTCCCGCGAGCCCGAGGAGCCCGCTCGGCGGAAGGCTGGGCGAGAAGCTCAGAGGGCTCAAGCTCGCCACCAGCCCGGCGGATCTGGCCGCTGCCAGCCAAGGTACGTGTTTGTGCGCATCAGGCCGTCGTGCCGCTTCGTTTTTTGCCGAGGGAGGTCTCGGAACGAACAAGGCGACATGGCATGCACGGGCAGGTCTGGTTCCGTTGCTGACTGCTCTGGCAGCCGCAAAGAGCGCCCACAAGGCGCCACGAAAGCAGCCCTTGGCCACGTCGGTCTCCCGGTCCGCTGCAGGCGTGGGGGGTGGTGGTGTCGCTTCGCTGGATGCCATCGTAGGGAGCGGGGTAGGCCGGGCGGATGCGGCGGG
>FJWA01007534.1_pt1 | contig 12098 bp, 14 predicted proteins | sample 1011891 | NCBI WGS metagenome assembly FJWA01 (sample SAMEA3912450, study PRJEB9761) | metagenome | biome: forest; material: soil | place: USA | collected 2011-06-22 | depth 0.1 m
AGCTGGGCGCGCACGAATACGTCGATACGAACAAGGAGGACGCTGGTGAAGCCCTGCGAAAACTCGGTGGCGCCAAGTTGATCATGACAACTTCGCCGACGGCTGACGGGATGGCGGCCCTCTTAAAGGGATTGGGCCCCCTGGGAAAGTTCTTGATTCTCTCGGGTAAGAAGACTTATGCACTGCTACTTGCATTCTGGAGCCCCGCGACTGACATCTCTCAAGTCCCCGGCGACGTGACGGTGAACACGGGGGTCATGGTAAGTGGAATTGGCATGACAACAACGGAAAGCCTATCAAACCCTCATGGCTGACGCGGAGCCCAGTTGAAATACGCTCTCTCGGTACAATCCTGGCCTTGTGGTCACGCAACCGACTCCGAGGACACTATCCAGTTCATGGGATTGCAAAACATCGATTGCATGGTGGAGCCCTTCCCCCTTGCTCGGGCAAACGAAGCCTTTAGTAAGTTGGCATGCACCTCATCATCAGGAACAGATGCTTATCTCACCACACTGCTTCAGAGGCAATGCTGGACGGAACAGTCCGCTTCAGGGCCGTCATCGTAATGAAATGAATGGTGGGCTTGAAGAGTCGAGGATACGGAAGACGCACCAAGCACAAGCCGGCTGTTTTGGTCGCCGAGTTTGGCTGGGAAGTGTTGTCATTGTCGTCCCGGCAGGAATAATAAGGGGAACTGGGTCCACGCCAGGTACTTGGTATGTTATACGTATATCGGGGCTAGGCTCTCCCCTGAATCCATACTGCGGATATACGATGCTGCCGTCCCGCATCTGAAAAGCGCCTCATTGGTCCTGGCCCAGTACGACCCTACTGGCGAAAGATCGTACTCCAATGTATTTCTCTCAGAGCAGGCTTCCCCTCAACCGGTGGTAGATAATCTCATCAATCATGTAGGATCTCCCGGAGGGTAACCAACTGACTTATGTTCCTCTGGTAAAAGCTTGTTGGCAGGTGGCCGTTGAAGGGGGGGGCAGAGAATTATTCACAAATAAGGAACATTGGGACCAAGCAAGACGTTCATGTTGACCTTCTCTACTCGAGGGAGGTACTCTGCTGTAATACTACGGTCATCCAACTCCTGTCGGAACTGCATGATGGGAAGCAGGCACAGCATCAACTGAATGGTATCGCTGTGGATGTCTCGAGGAAAGGAGCAAAATCTTGTGGTGGGCCAACTGCAAGACAAATATAGGGGTTGGCCGTACAAAGGCCACACAGGGGTCAAAGCCCACCCGCAACAGTTCCAGTCCATTCCCATCACTTGATCTCCCAACGTTCCATCCAGCGCTCCAAGAACTTGTCAACATATGCGCCCTCTAACATCTTCGGCGGGTTCCGCAGTACTGGACAGTCCCGTTGGGAGGCGCTCGTGTCAAACACAACGGCAGATGGTTTCCCGGCGGCCCGGTCGAGGTCACTCCCCCGGCGACTGCGGCCACCTCCACACTTCCAGTCGCTCTCGTACTGCTGCTCGTAATAGGCCAGCAGCTTCACGGCAGGGTTTCGCTCTTCCTGGCCCAACACCATGCTTGTGCGCAGCTTGGCAAGCCACAGAGCAGGCGAGACTTCGGCGAAGGGAGGGATGCCGCGAACCGATCGGAGCTTCCGCAGCAGATCCTTCCAGAGAAAGGAGGCCGGGTTGACCATGTTGTAGAAGACGGGCGGTTCGATAGCGTTGACGAGACAAGGCCGCGGTGCTGAGTCGAGAGTCTCAGCAAGCTGGAGGATGGCGGTGGCGAGGGTATCCACAGGGAGCCAAGAGCAGCTCTAATTGCAAGCAGGTTTGATTAGTAAAGTAACTTGCCTTGCGGGACTAGCCGGACCGGACCCATCATGAGAACGACGGGTCAGTAGGTAGGTAGGCTACTCACCTCATCCAACCTCGGCAGCGCCCTCAAGAAAAACACCGACCGGATCATGCTCGGCACGAACTCCTTCTCGTTCCACACCCCCGTGGCCGTGTCCCCCACAACCTGCCCAATTCTTAGGACATACGCCCTGGCGCCGGCCTCCTGGGCCGCCCGGAGAACCATGTGCTCACCCACCAGCTTGGACTGCGCATACCCCATGGGCGCCGCCCACTCCAGGTCGCCGACGGGGCCTTCCGGGACGGTCGCCGTCCCGGCCCGGTCAGCCACGGAGACGGACGAGCCAAAGAACAGCACCGCCGGCTCGGGCCGCCGCGCGAGGGAGAAGACGAGCAGTTGGTGCAGGCCGAAGAGATGGGACTCGAAGCTCGCCAGGGCGATGTTGAAGTTCACGGGCCAGGCCAGGTGGATGATCAGGGAGCAGGTGGCGGTGAGGTCGGCCCAGACGGTGTCGGGAAGGCCGAACTGGGTGAGGGCGGGGTCGCCTGTGTGGGATGTGATCTTGGCTGTAGCATGGGGGGACAGGTGGAGATTGCGGGCTGAGAGGGAGGACCAAACCCTGGTGGCGGCGTCCTGGCCGCCGCGGACGAGACAGAAGACGCGCGATATGGAGGGGGAGGCGGCTAGCTGGGCGAGAGTGTGGGCGCCGATCGAGCCTGTGGCGCCGGTCAGGAGCTGTGCTCGGAAAAGGATAGTGTTAGCTTACAGGTTAGAAGAAAGTGAGAGAGGGGGAGAGAAAGAGAGAGAGTGTGTGTGTGTGTTGTCCTCTTACCACAGTCTTCCCAAAGCCCGCATATTTGGCGATGAGATCTTCCATTTGACGGGTTGTATCCCTCGGCCTAGACTCCTGGGCGTCTTGTTTGGGGCTGTCCTGGCCGAGCGTGTGGAGGAACCGAGCCAGCGCCTTCCCATTGCCGCACTCGTACACAATTTGGGACGACAGACGCTTTCCCTCAACTTCAAGCCGCCGTAGGAGGGCTCGACGCATCTGAAGTGCCTGAAGGCTGTCAACACCGGCAGCAAAGAAGTCGGCGTCACCAGATGGCTGAGGTCGGCCCACCGCCTCCTGAAACACGGTGGCCACCAAGTCCTCTAGCTCGTCCAGGCTCAGAGACCCCAGCGGTACCGGCGTCTCTTGGCTACTTTCTGACACCCCAAGTTCGGCGCGGGTATAAAGATGGTCAATGACTTGGGCAAATGCACTGTACACTTGCCCCCGGATGATGTTGCCCTTGTCGGTACGAGGGCACTCGACATCAGAGCCCAGCACAGCCACCATGTCGCGTGAGATTTGGCTGAAAGCCTCGGCGTTGGCATTGGCTGCAGCAATAGTAGGCCAGACGGCATCGAGGTAATCGCTCTCCGGCACATCGTCAGTTGCGCGGAACAGGAGGAGGCCTGGGACCGGCCTGTCGATGCCCACAACGACAGCCTCGCGCACAAGCGGGTCTTGGCGGATGCGCCCCTCCATGGGGAGTGGGAGTACTTTCTCTCCGTTGACGAGGGTGACACGGTCGTCAAGGCGCGTGACGTACTTCCACGCGTCGGGAACGGAGGGGTGTGGCGTAAAGACATCTTTGGAGCGCCAGGACCCCGGCACCGGGAGCTCTGAGTTGCTGGTCGAGAGGCCCGGGTAGCCCGGCAAGTAGACAGCCTCAAATAGCCCGCCATCCAGAGGATCCATGTAGATAAACTCCCGATGGTAGGCATAGAAGCGCACGTAGTTCCAGCTGTTGTCACCGGGAAGCCGTCGCATTGAATCACCTGCGAGGCCGGCTTCTGTGCTAGTTAGGTATTGAGAATGTCAGTCAAGGACCGGTGCTGTAGTGCTGATAACTTGGCCGTGCTTACGTGCCAAAATAAAGGCCCAAATTGACGCCTTCGCTTACGAGCCAGTCGCCGAGCTCGTCGGCCGTCCTCGCGCCCGCGCTGGTCACTGTCTTGGCCGACTTGAGGTACGCCACACCCTCGGGCGTCTCGGCTAAGAGGCCGAGCACGTACGGCACCACGTGAATGGCATCCGGGCGGACTTGCCGGACCGTTGCCACGACGTTCTCCGCAGTCAGCGGCATGGTTGCACTGTACATGTTTGCCGTCTTGGCTCTGTACATTGCCTGGAGGCAACAGGAAACGCCGTACAAGTGGTGCCACGGCAGCGCGCTGAAGTTGTGCAGGCCGCTCCCTTGGAGTGCGTGGGTCAACAGCGCCCGATGGCTCAACGTTACGGGCTTGGGAAGTCCCGTGCTGCCGGACGAGTGCATGATCAGCGCCGGTAACAGGTTTTCTTCCTCCCGATCGATGCTCCGCTCAAACCGGGGCCCAAGATCGGCGCCGCCCAAGTCATAGTCCTGTCGGACGGGGAGGGGGAGAGATCTCGTAGAATACTGGCTGGCAACCACGGCGAGCTTCTCCGAAATAGCCGAATTGCTGCCATGTATCAAGACATTACATCCTGTCTGCCGAAGGAGATTGAGAATCGCTGGCGGTGGGATGCGTAACGAGAGGCATAGTGGCGTGTATCCAAGCCGGCTCAAAGCAAAGACCGACACCACGTAGTCCACATTGGATGAAGCAAGCAGAGCAACCGGGCCACGTCCACCCTGGACGAACGGCTCAGCAAAATGTTCCTTTTAGTATGGGCAGAGTTGGAGGTGATCACTCACAGGCTGAAGACCGAGCGAGATGTACCGCTTCACAGCGGCGTCAATGAAGCAGTCAAGCTGTCTCCCCGTGAACTGCTCATACTCGTCCACTCGGTCGGGATATTTCGGATAGCCCAAGATTGGGACCTGTAGCTTGTCTCTAGCTCGGTGGCAGATGATGTCATCTAGCACTTTCAAATCACCGAACTCTTCGTACAGCTGGCGGACACGATCTTGAGTCAAGTGTGACATTGCAGGATATGAACCCTGAGCGGGAAAAGGTTGGCAGCGAAGGGAAACGAAAACACTAGAGTAGCGATTGTTCTATTTCTCTTGACGCCGGTTTTTGGGGCACGACATACTTCATTTGCGGGCTCTGTTGGATGCCCACGGTTGTCTCACTCCCCTTCCCCTGGCCCTCGAGGTGCTGCCTCAACACGCCGTGCCCAGCTTCCAAAACCAACCTGCTGTTTTCGGTGAGAGTGTCCGGCGTGCGGATCAGGCAACGGGCTCCGGGCTTACCGAAGTATCCGTGGCGCAGCTACGGTCCACCGATGGCTGTCTCAGGAATCGGGCCGGGTTCGTCGGAGAATGTCTGAAATAGCGGCGCTGTGCCTCAGGTCGAGTGCTACCTGACTATCAGGGGTTCGCAGTTTTGCGTCACTGGGAGTGGCACTGTATGGAACAGCGTTGGGACAAGTTTCTTCGAGGCAAAGATTGCAAGAACCATGCCCAGGTAGTTACTTCAGTACGCCGCGGCTGTGCTTCCCGGGCTACCTCCCCGGAGTAAGCGGAGTGCAGCAGTTAACGACTCCGAGTTCCCGAGAGGGCAACTCCGTCTGCCTCCACGATTGCCCTGGTCAAGGCATCGCTGCCGGACTCTGAAAACCTGTGTCTCCGTAATGCAAAAAGGAGTGTCAGACCAAGCACAACTTCAAGCCAGGTGCATGTGTACCTACCACACATGTTTGACCTCTGATTCCGGACTTCCTGCTTAGGTACTCAGCGTTACTCTCGGTATGCATGCTCGGCAGGTAGAGACACCACTGAAGCAGCCATTGGGGGAAACACAAAACATCCTGGCATGTCCTACCGGAGTTGAGCGTGACTCAAGTGAATAATTGCGGCTCTACGCATGAGGGGGCAAATCAGGAGCACCATGAACTTGCGTGAGGCAATTTTCAGGACCGGTAATCCATCCAACTGAGCCGCATCATCGGGGCTTGAATAAGTCATGTCTATTCATCCGGCTCGCTCGACATCAAACTGAAGGTCAATCAGCTTTGGAAACGCCCCCGATGCAGCATGCAACGACCCGTCTTATTCTTGTGTCACTTCAGGGGAGGGGTATCCATAACGAGCGCGCCCATCAGATGGGCCGCTACGCGCGTCCCAATCACCTCGGCCCGCTCGATCGCCTCCCGAATCAAGATGGCCTCTTCGTCTGTGAGCTCCACATCGTATGCGCCCAAGTTCTCCTCAAGATACTTGATCTTCTTCGTGCCGGGAATTGGAAATATGTCATCGCCCTGTCGCATCATCCAAGCGAGCGTCAGCTGGCCGCTGGTGCAGCTCTTCTGCAACGCGAGCTTCTCCAGCGTGTGAACTAGCTGCAGGTTGCTGTCAAAGTTCTCGGGCGAGAACCGCGGGATGGAGCGGCGGAAGTCGCCGGGCTCGAAGTCGTCGGCCGACTTATACTTGCCCGTCAAGATGCCGCGCCCGAGCGGCGAGTACGCGACTGTCGCGATGCCGAGTCTGCGGCAAGCCGCAAGCAGGCCTACAGAAGGGTATTCGATGTCCATGCTGAACGGCGAGTATTCAATCTGATAGGCGGCGATCGGGTGCACAGCAGACCCGCGCTCGAGCGTGTCAACGCCGCATTCGCTGAAGCCGAGGTACCGGACCTTGCCGGCGCTGTTGGTCCGGTCGGTTAGCGTTCCAGTCGTCCTCCCTCAATAAAACACAGCGGGTCATGAACACTTACTCGACGAATTCCTTCATCGTAGCTACAATTTCCTCGACAGGNGTCTTGCCGCTGAACCGATGACTGCCGGATAGCATGAGTCATGGATTAGATAACCGTCCGGCTTCGGCCATTTTGCAGATAGATATGGCCTCACCAGTATAAAAGGTCGATGTAGTCTGTTTTCAGCCGCTCAAGGCTCTCGGTCACGGCCCCNCGGATATACTCGGCATCATTGCAGATCTCTCTCCCACCGTCGGGGGAAACCTTGTTACCGAACTTGGTGGCCAGGAAGATCTAGGTGAGAGGCGGTAAAGTCAACTCCGGGCGCGAAATCCAGGTGGGGAAAGGGGGAGAGCAAAAGGGGGGACAGCAAAAAAGGGGAGAGAAAAAGGGGGGAGAGAAAAAGAGGAGCGGGAAAAAAGGGGGAGAGAAAAGAAGGGGGCGAGAAAAAAGGGGGCACATTAAAATGACGAATAAACCGAAGCGCATACCTCACTGCGCTTGCCTGTACGCTGAAACCACTTCCCGAGAAGCTCTTCGCTGTCGCCGTACAGGGCAGCCGAGTCCCAGTGGGTACAGCCCAGCGCAAAGGCATGATCGAGGAAGGCAAGGCGCTCCTCGTCAGGGGGTGGAGATCCGTAGAAGGCTGGGCAAGGTCAGCTGAATGGGGCCATTATTCTTGAAGTAAATAAAGTCATCCAGGAAAGGTCAACTCACAGCTGAGACCCATCAAGCCTAGCCCAAGGGCGGGAATATACGGGCCGTCCCGCCCGAGACGACGTAGCACAACGTTCCGTTTTGCCTCCATGTCGGGATGCTGTCACAAGACAGTCTGTTTCGCCAGTTGAGGAGGGGCTGAGCCGACCCGCAACTGAACGCCGCTATGATGGGTGGTGGTAAATGTATCAAGGGACAGTAAGCACTGCTAATCCCGGTGGACTTTATCTGCGCGACAGTGACGGAGCCAGACGGCGGGACGTCTCCAGCAAAAGAATAGAGGCCGCGGCGGGGTACGGATGTTCCCGAAAAGTGGCGGGGATTCCGGAGTTACCAACTTGGGAGCTTCAGCTGACCGGGAAACGCCCACCTNCCTAGGTACCAGTATGTATTCCCTGCATGATATTCCACGTGTGTCACCTGATAAATGCTGGAATACTTGCGAGCCCAATGAAATTCAGTTGCACAAGATAACCCCTTCTTCTTCCATTTTCTTCCTCGCTGCAACTGTCTACTCGGTATTAGGCCCACCCCTGCCCATGGAAGAAGGCTGAATCCACCGTTATGAGCCACGGTCACCAAAGCAACGGTTCCATATTGATTAATCCCCGTTATGGCCGTTATGGCCGTTATGGCCGTTGGAACCGTTGGAGCCATTCGTGGCACTCCCGACGTCCCTCCACTTGATCAGAGTCAGCCCGTCGTAGACGGGCAGGAGGATCGAATCGATGCGCGAGTCGGCCTTGCAGAACTTGTTGAACCGGTCCAGGGCCTTTCCGTTGGCCGTCCAGTACGGGCGCACCTTCTCAGGCAGATGGGGGTTGGCTTCCGTGGAGATGGTCATGCCGCGAGCAAAGACTAGTCATCCGATATTCCTGTCAGCATATCTCCTCGGTATCTGGGGGGTGTTGTCGTCCGGGGAGTGCTCACTGTTGTCGCACAGGATCAACCCGTTGGGGCTCAGCAGCTTCCGGTCCAGAATCTTCTGGACGTAGTCTTGGTAGCCATCCTTGTTGGCGTCGACAAACACCAAGTCAAACTGGCCGGTCAGGCTGAGGATGCTCTCGCCGGCGGGGCCTTCGATGAGCCTGATCCGGTCATTGAGACGGTACTTGTCAAAGGTACGCCGAGATGCCGCAATCATCTTTGGGTCCAGTTCGAGCGTGATGATCTCGGTCTCGAGTGCGGCGGTCGACTCGTGCCACGCCATGGCACTGTATCCGGTATAGCACCCGATCTCAAGGACTAGGACCAGCAAGAGAGGGCAGAGGGGGTCAGCCAGATTGCCCATAGACCTGGACTCCATCAAGAGACTTTTCCATGCTTACTGCGCTTTGGCTTGAGCAGCGAGGCCAGGAACTTCATGGTGGCGCCTTGGAGAGGCGAGGACATCTTGTCGGCGTCCTCAAATTGGCTGCAGGTCCAGTCCCAAAGCTCATCCATGTCTCGGGAGACGTCGTCCGAGACGTTGGTGCAGTACTCAGTGACAGTGGCTGCCATCTCGGGCTTCGGGAGTCTGTTAGCTACTCATCGACGGTCTCGGGCCATATTGCTCTACCAAGATGCGCAGTCACTGGGTAAAGTAGGTTTCCAACTCACCGTAAAGGAGAGAACACTCGTCAACATGATTGCGGTTGGTTACTCGCGGTTTTGTGCCGAACAAGCTGGAGGGTTTCACGTTGTGGGTAGTGTGTCGTGCGTCTTGAGGCCTTCTCCCACAAGGAGCGTGAAGCACCGTGGACGGGAATTAAATACCTAAAATAGGTAGCTAGTAACTTATCATTTGTGGTCCTCGACTTCTGCTGCTGAGTAGCGGTGTCTCAGGCAGCCGCCATCACACTCTGTCGGCGCACACGCTAGGCCATCCCGCCCGGGTGGACTTGTTCGATTGTCAGTTCTCACCTGCAGCTCAGAACGCATTTCCGTCTCAGGAGGAGATCTTACTGCACGGAAACAGCGCTACGGGCCAGGCGCCGGAGAAAAGCGGGCCATGGACTCTGCCGGAGTCACTCAAAGCGGACATCACGTACTGGCAGACGATGAAACCTTGGCCATTGGGAGTCTAGGCCTATCTTGAGTTGAGCCGGAGTGCAAAATAGGTAGGTACCTAGGTAGGTAACGAAGAGAAACGTCTTTGGCGCTATTCTACACCAAATCCAAATAGGTACCTAACTCTACGCGATATGTCAGATATCGTCTTTCCTAACCTTGGAACCCTTCGGTGTCCGAGGATGTAAGCCCGGCAAGGCTGCGTTGGCTTAGCCTAGCGCAGACTCCGTCACACAATCACGTCCATCTTCGACTTGACGTCAGTATTGGTTTTGCGGCACAGACATGGGGATGCTCAGATGGACTCGGTTGTCCGACCTGCCGCTTTGGGAAGGCCATGGTCAGTCCAGTCCAAGACAGAGTAAGCTAGAGGTGGTGCACAAGGCAAGTCTGCTCAAGACTGGCTGGGACGCAGCACGCTCGCTGTGGTTCTGTTAGTTCTCACCTCACACCCACCTCAGCAGCTCTGCGTCGCCTCCTGCTCCTTTTCTTGACCGGATAGACCCCCTATAATCGCTATAGTGAATCAAGCAAGCGAAAATGTCTGAAGTTCGACCTCCCACAGACGTGCACGAGGTCTTTCAGGCCTCAGCGGCTGTTGCTGGCCGGCTCACCCATTTGATTCCAGACGAACTTGCACTCGCGGTCCCAAACCATCCCCTGTTTGCCTATGCCAAAACAAACAGGCCTGAGAATGGCTTTGTCGACGTCACGGCGGCCCAGTTTGCGCGTGCCGTCAACCGCGCCAGTTGGTTTCTCCTGGACCTGCTGGGACAGCCGAACAACTTCGAAACGATCGGATACATGGGACCCAGTGAGCAATGAAGCCCTGTCTCCGCATCGGTGTCGAGTGCTGACGGCGGATGGCTGGCAAGACGACCTGCGCTACTTTTTCTTCCTGTTTGGAGCCATCAAAGTTGGCTACAAGGTCCGTCCCTGTCGGGTTCAACAACTATGAGCACGGAGGTGAATACAACAGCATACGTTACGTTACGCTAACACACCCTCGCGGTGGCCAACGGCTCGTAGATGCTCTTCACTTCTCCACGAAACAACCTTGACGGGCACATTCACGTTCTCAATGGAGCCGACTGCCATGTCTTCTTGACAGCCCGCGGCAGCAACGTTGACGACATACTGCGGGCGCGTCCCATGCGGACTGCCACAGTCCCGGACCTCGCTGACATGCTAGACGGAACAGCAGAGACCGCTGCCGTGTATCCATACACCAAAACGTTTGAGGAGGCACGTATGGACCCGTGCTTGGTGCTGCACACGACGGGGTCGACGGGACTGCCCAAACCCATCGTGTGGAAGAACGCGAACCTCGCCTCGTACGAGGCGTGGCGGACCATTCCTGCCATCGACGGATATGTGCCGACGACGGTCGTCTACCAGCAGGCCCGCCGCGCCTACACAAGCATGCCGTTGTTCCACACGAGCGGGCTCAACGCCGGGATTACGTGGAGTCTGCTGTGTGGCGTGACGCTGGTGTACGGAGCCCCCAGGGTCGTCCCCGACGCCGAGTACGTGGATCAGATGCACATCCATGCTGGAGTCGACGCCACCATGGGCGCACCCAGTCTCTACGAGGAGCTGAGCCGCAACCCCAAGGCGCTGGAGAGACTGGGCCGGATGCAGTACGTGGTGGCCAGCGGAGGTAAGTGGGCATTACCGTTGCGAGGACGCCCAGGACATAGAAGCAACTCAAGGGCTGACGGATTGGAAAATCATGCGAATTAGCACCGCTCTCTCAAACGGCTGGCCGCCTGATCTCGAAACGCTCCCGCGTCATCTCCAACCTCGGCTCCACCGAGACAGCCTGTCTCCAACGTCTATCGCCCTCGGTCGCCGACTGGGACTACTTCTTCTGGCACCCCAGCCATTCGGGGATTGAGATGCGTGAGTACATGCCGGGTCTCTTCGAGCTCTTCCTCGTCCGCAAGCCCGAGCTGGGGCTGTACCAGGCCATCTTCGCCACGTTCCCGGCCATCTCGGAATGGAGCATGAGCGATCTCTATGAGCGGCACCCCGATCCAGCCAAGCCGTTCCTGTACCGCTACAAGGGCCGCAAGGACGACGTCATTGTTCTCAGCAACGGCGAAAAGGTCAGCCCGGCACTCATGGAAGCGGCCTTGAATAGCAGCCCCCTGGTCCGGGGCGCCATGCTAGTCGGCCGCGGCCGGTTCCAACCCGCAGTTCTGCTTGACTTGGCTGTCGAGCCGCCGCTCACAGTCAAGGCGCGGCACCAGCTGGTCAACCAGCTGCTTCCCTTTGTTGCAGAAGCCAACGCCCACGCGCCGGCGCACGGCCAGTTGGACCCATACCACATCATGTTTGCAGATCCGCAGCGTCCTGTGCAATATCTAGGCCAGGGCAAGATCCAGAGATTGCAAACCTACGCGCTGTACGAGGACGACATCGAGAGGTTGTACCAATCCATCGAGGAAGCCGAGGGGCTCGTCGCTCTCGATGAGCAGCTCCCCTCGCTGGACCTCAGTAGTAGGGATAGTGTGGGTGTCTGGCTCCGTTCGCTGGTGGTCAAAGTCGCGGGCTTGAACCTGATCGACGGCCGTCACGACTTTTTCGAGGCCGGCCTTGATTCTCTCCAAGTCATCAAGATGGCCCGGGAGATACGCATCGCGGCCAAGAACGCACGGCTGCCACCCGGCTTGATCGACTTTCCTCCGCGGTTCATCTATGCGAACCCGACTTTGGACCAGCTCGAGATGTTTGTCATTGCTGCGGCATCCAACGGCGAGCCCCTCGCCCCGCCCCTCACGTATCAGCGGCTCAGGTACGAGGCTCTGGACAAATCGTTGACGGCCGTCC
>FJWA01004212.1_pt1 | contig 12025 bp, 7 predicted proteins | sample 1011891 | NCBI WGS metagenome assembly FJWA01 (sample SAMEA3912450, study PRJEB9761) | metagenome | biome: forest; material: soil | place: USA | collected 2011-06-22 | depth 0.1 m
GCCTAGGGCGGAGGCGGAGGCTGGGTTTGGGTTGGGGGTTGGGGAGGACGACGAGGAGGAGGAGAAGAATTTGAGGTGGGATTGGATTGCGTCTGGGGGGTGGTTAGTGGTGGTGGTGTGGCAGGTGGAAGAGGAGAGGGAGACGCACCCTCCTCGTCAATGTCCTCCTCGGCCAGCTGCGCCGGCTGCTTCCCCTGGAGCATCTGGCCGAGCACGCCGGCGAAAAAGTCTTGGTCCTCGGGCGCGTTGTTGGCCGCGTGGGCCGCCGCGCCGTCCAGGCCGTCGCCGTGCGAGACGCCACCGCCTGCCGGGTATGCGCCGCCGTGAGTTACTGCGGCCGTGGTGAGCTGTGGTGTCTTTGTGGCGACTGCATCAAGGGGGCGCTGGTTAGACGTACCGTTTCCGCCTGGATCGGACATGTCGGTTAGCTGCTGACTGTTGGGTTGGCTGAGGCGCTGCCTTCACTCACCCTGCGGACGCTCATCGTCGTCACTAAACACCTTCCCGACCGCCTTTCCAAGCAGCTTGTCCATCTTGGCCTTGGATGTTGGAACCGTGGGTTGGACTTCGCCCAAAGGAGCCTCAGTGCGTCGGCGAGGATGTAGACACGGAGTGGCAACTTACTCTTGGGCTTCTGCTGTTCTGTCTTGACAGGAAGTGGCCAAGTTGAACGGTGTAGGTGAGGTTGGCAGTTGGGTATCAAGACGAGCAGAAGATGCGGGGCAGGGAGAGGGGAGCTGAGCTATGGTGGGGTAAGGATGTAAGAGGGGGACGAAGGGAGCTGAGAGAGGGGAAGATCGCCACCCTCCCCTGCTGCGCCTCCGCCTGGCCGTTCACCGATGGGGTGAAGGGGCCGGCGCAGCTGAGCGACGTTGGTTACAGTAATGTGTGACCAGTTTGAAGCCACAGGCTTCTTGAGGTAACGGGCCCTTCCGCCGTCTCAAATTAATACATGTGCGGTGCTGATGTTCACGGATATCTCCATCACCGCCTGTCGTGGCGAGAATGTGAAAAGTGTAAGTGCCTTTTGTGATCTCGACTGGTAACGCCAACGTCACAATGTCAGCCTCCAAGCGTCTCCAAGCCAGTCACTACAGTACCGACTTATGCAACCGCCTCACTGTGAAATGTCCGTCCCAAAACATCAATCCAAACCCGCTGATTGCGCCGCCGACCCAAACCCCTTAGAAAAGCCCCAGGAATCTCCAGTTCTACCCTTCCAGGGCCCTGGTAACCTGCCTCCCCCCGTATGCATCGAATGCATCCCCGTCATGCCCTGGGTATCATCATGTGTGTGCACAGCCTCCAGCTTCGGGCGGGCGAGAGCGCCCTCAACTCGAAGTGTCAGCAGTCCCGGGCATTTGGGGATGCTCCGAGATGCTAGCGCTCTTCTTCTTCTCCTTCTTCGCCCACCGCAGTCCGCAAGCGTTGCACAGCGTCTTGGGCCCGTTGGGCCCCTTGCGCCACTCGGGAGATTCCAGCGTGCCTAGAACCGATACGTCAGCGTCATGACCCATCTCTAAAGTCGCGGGTCGTAAACCTACCGCAATCTGTGCACACGTATTCGTCCGCCATCTTGAGTTTCTTCTTCTTCTCTCCCGAACGCTGATCCCGGTCCACCGGGATGGCGATCCCGACGTCTCCCGTGATCAGGGCCGGGCTGGGATTGCCGGTCGTGATGCCCCGGCTCCGCTCGCCCTCTTGATACCGGAGGCCCGTGAGCATCTCGATGGCGTCGGCACGCGTCGTGCCTATCGAGGGCCGCCGCGTGGGCTCGGTCGGGCTGCTGTCTATGGACATGCGCCGCTCGCGCGGGGGCATCGAGGTATCCAGCAGGGCCGGGAAAGGGGTTATCCCCAATCGCATGCCGTTGTCGGACAGCATGGGTTCTTGGCTCTGCTGCCACGACCGCTCCGACTCCTCGGCCTCGTCTTGCTCCTCCTGCTGGAGCTCGGCGATCTTGCGCTTGAGCCGTTCGTTCTCCATCTTGTGCTCCAGGAAGGAATCCAGCAGCGCGGCGTTCTTGGTCGGATACGGCCTGGCGCTCATGAAGACGGCCTGGCAAAACGGGGTTTGGTTGGTCGGCGTCGGCCCAAACTTGGCCGCGGCAATGTGAGGGTGTCCGACCGTCTCAAAGACGGCGTACTCTCCGTCCTTCTTCCTCAACCGGTAAAACAGCCGCAGCGGGACGCCGGACGCGATCGATTCGTTAAACTCGGACGTGAAGACGCCCACGTCGTCCGGGTGCAGCAGCTCCGTCAGGAACCGGTCGTAGATATCCGACGGCCGGTGGCCCGTCAGGTACTCGACGTTCGGCGATACGTGCCTGATCCTCATGTGCGCATCCAGGATGTGCATCAGGTCCTGCAGCTCCTCGACCACTCGCGTTGGCCAGTTGCGCCGCTTGGTAAACTCGGTCAACGTGCTCTGCGGGTTTGCTGGGCCCAGTGTCTCCCGGGATGCGCCTCCCCCGTGGGCGTGAGCGTTAGCCATGGTGGTGTTTGTGCCATCGTCGACGGGGGGGTAGCCAGCTTGCTCGGCATTCAGCGAGGCGTGTACTGGTGGCGGCGGAGCGAAGAGCTGCGGGCCGGTGGGATCCAGGGCCATGGACATGGTGCCGTCAAAGTTGAGAAAAAAGGAATTGTCCAACAACGATAATGTGTCGGCCGGGTCGGGGTTCATCTACACGGCCCAGCAGTCAGGGTGTTAGTGCGCCGGGATGCTCCGCAAGAGACTCGAAAAGGCGGACCTGCGAGAAGAAGTCGGGGCCCATGCCCATGGGCATCCCATAGCCCATGAGGCTGGGTTGAGGATGGCCGTGAGACATGAGGAGGAGAAACTGGGGTGTGTATGTGGATGTGGATGTGGATGGTTCGGCGGCTGGGTAGCAGCTCAGGAGCCGAGAAGTGGGCTGGAGGAGGGCGGCAAGGGGCAGGGTGCTGCGGTCTAGATACAACAAGGAATCGCGGTGACAGAGGAGCATGAGGAACAAGAGTGGGAGAAAGAGGTGGTGGGCATTGCGGCTAACGGCGGCGGGAAGAGGAGAGAGCAGAAGCTCGGCCGCGGGAGGGTGTGTGAGATGGGGTAGGTATGCATGCGGTCTTGTAAGAAGAAAAGAAAGACAAAACAAAAATACCAGGAAGAAGAGGTACATGTACTGTACGCAGCGGAGCACAGGGCGGAGAGGCCGTGGGCATGCTCGACAGAATAGGTAATACACACATACACACCTTGGTTCGGCGAGCAGCGGTTCAGCTGGTCTAGGCCCCGTCAATCATCGGCTGAGGCGACGATCACAACGGGACAGCGGCGGGAGCGGGGCGGCGGAGATGGGAGTGGGGGATGGGATTCCTGAATTGCACCATGGGAATCTTGGGGCGAGCTCTCCAGCAAGCGAGTGCCCACTCCTCAGACAAGTCCCGCAGCGGTCCCTTGAACCTGGCCAGTGCTCGGCGAGTCCAGCTGCCCAAGCCAGTGCGGTCCCTCGGCAGTCGGGCTGTCGCTTGAGGCTCACCCGGGGCTGCCGCGAGCGAGTGCCACCGTCGTACCCGGGGGGCGGAGAGCTGTTCCAAGGTGAGACGATGGGGCAGACAGTGGAGGATGGAGCAGCCGAGGCGCATACGAAGCTGGCCTGTGCCGTGTGTGAAGTGGTAATGTGACGCTGAGGATGAGGGAGGGTGAGAGGGCGCGAATGGCGTGCGTCGAGATTGATTTGATTGTCGTGTCGTGTGCGCCGCCGCGTGCGCCGACGGAACTTTGATTGAATGTGATCGAGATAGCCTTCGTTCCCCGCTCGACGTTCCAGGTTGATGGCTGGCCGCCCAGTTCATGTTAGGCATGCAGGCGGTTACGCGAGTCAACAAGCTCTGATAAGCGCATATCCAAAACAGCCCAGCTTGTAAGTATCCAAAACAGCCCTCCTCAGCCGTCCAACGAACCAGTTCATCACATCCCGCTCGCCATCAACCTCCCTCAGAGCGGCTGGCCCATGCCGCTGATATCCTTGACGGCTTCGAATTCCTGCACGAGGCCCTCAAACTTGGCCTTGGCCATCTTCCAGGCCACGGCGCCGAGCGGCAGCCGCAGGGGCACGCGCTCTCCCCGGCTGGCGATCGTGTAGATGGCCTCGGCCACCTGGGACGGCTGCATCATGCCCGCCCCCGTCTTGATGCCCATGTTGACATAGGCCTCCAGCCTGCGAGCCGGCATGTCCTGACTCGCGTACGCCGGGTGGGGCTGCGTGCGCGCCTTGCTGTGGCCTTCAAAGTTGGTCTTGACACCGCTGGGCTCAACAATACACACGTTGACTGTCACATCCCCATCATCATCATCAGTAATCACATCACACCATACCACACACCCCCTCTCCCCCGCTTACCGAAACACGAGGACGGGAGGGGGGAGGGAGGAGGAGAGGAGAAAAGGGGGGCACCCACTGTTCCAATCGGGATGCACCTCTTTCGCCACGCTCTCCGAGAACCCCTCGACCGCAAACTTGGCCGCGTGGTAGTAGGCATGCCCCGGGAAGGCACACAGCCCAGCGAGCGACGATATGTTGAAGATGACGCCCCCCTTGCGGTCGTCCGATTGGCGCATCACCTCAATGGCGCGCGTCGTCACACGTGCGGTGCCGAAGAAGAGCGTCTCCATCTCCTGGTGCGTCTCCTCCTCGGTTGCCGACTCGGTGTCGCCAGAGAGGGAGTACCCGGCATTGTTGATGACGATGTCGATGTGGAGCTTGCCGCCGCCGCCCTGATTGCCGAAGTGATCTGCCGCGGAGGCAAAGGCGGCGCTGATAGAGCTTGGGGAGGTCACATCGAGCGGCAGCTTGAGGATGTTGGCGTTGCCATCTGGGAGGTAGGAAAGGTCTGCCGGGTTGCGGGCCGTGGCGATTAGGCGCTGGGCGGGCTTGCTGGCGACGAGCGTCGCAATGGCGCGCCCGATGCCGGACGAGCAGCCCGTGACTGTTGGGTGGCGTGAGGTTTTAGTGGCAGCTCGTATCGAGGGCTTACAGCACACTCACTCAGCCACACGGCATCATCGGGGAGCTTATAAGGGTTCGGGTTGGCCGGATTCATTTCTGCGAGATGCTGGGCGGTTTGTGGTATGTCGGGACGTCAGCATGGAGGAGACGCTGAGAGCCTGGTTGTTGTTGTTGGGGACAAAGTCGTTCATATCCCGTCTCTGCGCTGCGCAAACTCCGGAGGTTATGCCCGACTCCTGACGGCTTCCCCGCTCCGGGAGGTGCAAATATGGTGCTCGGACGACTTCGGCGCCAACCCGGCATCGAAGAGTGTGTGCAGTCGGGTCTACTGCGAGAATCTCCAGCCGGCATGCGTCAGACCGCCAAACTAGGACCTTGATGCTCCGCTGCTCCGCTGGCGAGCACACGGCGAGCCGAAAGTGGCTCGCCGGTTCCGGGCCCGGAGCTCCATGGCCCCACACGCTGCGACCTCAGCGCTACGCTGCTAGATGCAGATCAATCGCCGGGCCATCCCGTGCATCGTCATCCGAGTGTCGATCTGTACATCGTAGAAAAAGGAGAACGAAAGGTCATAGAGTAGAAGTAGAAAGAAGAGAGTTGAGAAGTTAAAGTCGTATAAAAAGAAGAAAACAGGGAAGAGACAGGAAAAAAACAAGATCCTCCAACTTCCAGACTCGGCGGCTTGCTGCCTGCCTCTGGAAGCCTGTCGTGGATGATCTGCGCTGCTAAGGTGCCAATGGATGACTCCTAGACTGGCTCGAGGAGCTGGGTGACATTGACGGCATAAAGTGCCTTTTCTTCGTCGCTTTCGTTGACAAAGTGAAGGAAGACGTCTCATGGAGGGGATCGACTGCCCGCACCAAGCTCACCGGGGAGGCGACATTTCGGTGGGGCATTCGGAAACCACAAGGATCCTGTCCATTTTTGTGCGGTGCTCACGTCTCTTTAATCGGGTGGCTCTGACACGATGTGTATTACATGCATGCTCTCTTGAGGGTGTTGCCGTTTGTTGGTTGGACAGAGAGAAAAGCTCAACCTTAGAAGACTTCCAAGTCCCAAAAGGGCAAGAAATGCCCCACCACATTCACCACTCAGCTTGGACCCACCGCCGTTGCTGCCTGCAGGTCCCGTGAGGACGCGATTCAGCGCCTTTTGGGCTGCCACCTCCACCCCAAAACCGCGACAACCACGCGTCTCGCCAACCCAAGGCCGCCAGGACTCGTCTCCACGCACACCACCTGTTTGCAAGGGATTTCCGCATCGACACCGACTTTCCCTTGCTATTTCCCCCTTCAGTCCGACACAGCACACGCATACGGACTCAACAGACTCCAGCCTCGCCCGGCCTCGCCGCCTGCGCATGGAATAGGCCCGACTCTTACCGATCTCTGCCGCCGTGGGCCGGATTCCGTCACAGCAACGCCATGTCCAGGATAGAAAAGCTCTCCATTCTGGGCGTGCGCTCCTTTGGACCGCAGCACCAGGAGACCATCGCCTTCAACACGCCCCTCACCCTGATCGTCGGCTACAACGGCTCAGGAAAGACGGTGGGTCTCCTTGCCCGAACACCTCCACATGGGCCTCGGACTTGGCTGCTGACGCCCCGCTAGACCATCATCGAGTGCCTCAAGTATGCCACCACGGGTGAATTCCCGCCCAACAGCAAGGGCGGCGCTTTCATCAACGACCCCGACCTGTCTGGCGAGAAGGATGTGCGTGCGCAGGTCAAGGTGTCATTCCGGTCGACCGTGGGCGAGTCATACGTGGTGACCCGCAACATCCACCTCCAGGTGAAGAAGCATACGAGGACCCAGAAGGCGAACGAAGGGAGCCTGCTGCTGCGCAACAATGGGGAACGCCGCGTCATCTCCAGCCGCGTCGGGGAGCTGTCCAAGTTGGTACCGGACAAGCTGGGCGTGTCCCCGGCCATCCTGGATGCCGTCATCTTCTGCCACCAGGACGAGTCGTTGTGGCCCATGAGCGAGCCCGCAGCCCTCAAGAAGCGCTTTGACGAGATCTTCGAGGCCCAGAAGTACACCAAGGTCATCGAGAACCTCAAGGTCCTCCGCAAGAACAAGGGGAACGAGCTGCGGGAGCTGAAGCTGCAGGAAGGACAGGACAAGACGAACAAGGAGAGGGCAGACAGGGTCGACAAGCTCATGGCCCAACTGGCGAGGGACATACAGGAGGGCCGCGAGAAGCTCGACGAGCAGACCAGACAGATGGACGAGGAAGCCGTCAGGATCAAGGACAAGCAGAACCAGGCCAACAGCTTCCAGATGATCATGAATAACATCGAGAACAAGACCGACAAACTCAGGTACAGACAGGAGGCCATGAGAGAGCTGCGCAGCCGCATCGAGGAGCTGTCCGAAACGGACCAGGTCCTGAGGGACACCCTGGACGAGTATGAGCAAACGATTGCGAGGACCGTCACCGACAGGGACAGGAGAGCCACGCAGTTTCATGAGCTGCAGGCGGGACTCAAGTCATCCCGGGCAGAGCACACCGCCAAGGCCGCCGAGCAGGGTAAGCATCAGTCTGACAAGGAGAAATACGAGCGGCAGCTTGTCACCCGCGACCAGATGGTCCATGACGCTGCCACGCGTCACGAAATCCGCGGTTACGACGGGGACCTGGACGATCGCCGCATCGCCGTCTTCAACGAGCGCGTCCAGAAAATCCTCAACGACAAGAAGCGCGAGTTGGAGCGCCTGCAGCGGGACAGCCTCGAGGAGCTTGACAAGAAGAATGCCGTCATCTCGGAGCGCGAGAGCCGAAAGACGTCGCTCATCCGCGAGCGCACGTCGGCGAATCAGCGCATCATCACGGTCGGGAAGGAGTCCGCGACGATCCAAGGTGAGCTGAGCAGCCTGGATGTCGACGAGGGCGCCGAGGCCGTGCTGCGGACCGAGATGAAGGAGGTCGAGGCCAGGATCGAGGCGGCAAAAGCTGAGGAACAAGCCGCCGACTCGGACGCTCAGATCAAGAAAGCCAACGACGACCTCTGGAATCTTGAAGCACAGTCTGCCAAGCTGGCACGGGAGCTCGTCGAGTGCACCAGGCTGGCGTCCGAGCGGGCTCAGCTGGACCTGCGGAAGAAGCAGCTGACGGAACGGCGGCGGGAGCTGGAGATTCTGAAGAAGACGTGGAGCGAGCAGCTCTCTGCGCTGCTCGGAAGTGATTGGCAGCCAGAGACGATCGAGACCGAGTTCCAGGACGCTCTCAAGCTCCAGAACGCGGTTGTTGCTGACCGTCGGAAAAAGAAGGACGCCACGCAACAGGAGCTCAAGCAGGCCGAGTATAAACTCTCCAATGCGCGGGATAGGCATACCAGGCTGTCCTCGGAGAAGGAGAGCTGCAAGCGCGCCGTGGCGAAGGCGCTCAATGACGTGAGGAATCCGGACTCGCCGCCCATCGAGGACTACACCAAGGAGATGGAAAGCATCGAGGCCGAGCTGAGCCAGACCGAGACAGATCTGAAACTGTACGATGAGATGAAGAAGCACTATGCGAGCATCCAGGACCGGGCCGTGCGGTTTAACAAATGCTATTACTGCGAACGCGACTTCAAGGACCAAGCCACGGCGAGGTCGAAGCTCCTGGACAAGATCGCAAAGAAGCTCAACGACGAAGACAAGCAGGAGTTGATGGACGACCAGGTCCACTTCACTGCCCAGCTCAAGACCCTCAGGGCCGTGCGGTCTCAGTACGACTCTTATCAGCGGCTCGGGGCGGAGCTGCCGACACTCAGCAAGGACATGGAGTCGGCTTCGTCCCTGAGGGAGGAGCTCGTCCGTCGCTTGGAGGACCAAGACCTTGCTTTCAGAGAGGCCGAAGAGAATCGGCAAGAGGTTGACGCACTCAGCAAGCACATCCTCAAGATCGCCCAGACACACAAGGATATCCTGGACGCGGAGAGGCAAGTAGAGAGATCGCAGCAATCGTCGAGCATCACGATGAGGAGCCCCGACGAGATCAACGAGGAGCAAACCAGTTGCGCCGAGCAGACCAGGGTCGCCCAGGCGAGGCTCGGCAAGCTCACGGCCGAGAGACAACGGCTGAAGGATCTTGCCGGGCAGCTCGAGGTCGAGAGGCTCGAGCTGAGGCACAAGATCAGCAATGCAGTTCAACAGCTGGAGCGGAAGAAGAGCCTCCAGGAGTCCATCCGCCGATACAAGGAGGAGCAGGGCCGCCTGCGGGACGGCATCCAGGAGGCCGACAAGGAGGTGGAGCGTCTAGAGCCGGAGATTGCGAGTGCTCGCGCCGCCCTCAACGAAGCCCGCCAGCAGGGGCGAGCCAAGGAACTGAAGATCGCAGAAGAGCGAGACGGGATCGCGGCGACAGCCAGCGAGCTCAAGATGATGAACGTCGACATCCAGGAGTACCTCGATCGCGGTGGTCCTTCCAACCTGGCCTCGAACCAGCGCGCCATCGCCAGCCTGGACGCGGCCATCGCGAACATCGAGAGCGAGATGCGCGACTTGACGGTGCAGATCAACAAGCTGAACAAGGACATCGACAACAGCGACGTCAAAAAGCGCAACATCGCCGACAACCTCACCTACCGCAAGAACCAACGCGAGTGCGAGTCCCTCAAGCAGGAAATCGCCGAGCTCGAGTCCCGCAACGCCCAAGAGGACTACGACCGCCTCACCCAGGAAGCCCGGTACCTCGAGACGCGGCGCATCAAGATCCGGGCCGAGCGCGACCGCCTGGCGGGCGTCCTGTCGACCAAGGACGGCGAGCTCAGCCGCCTCGACGAAGAATACAACATGGATCTCAAGAACGCCAAGGCCAAGTACAAAGAATCCCACATCAAAGTCGAGACCACCAAGGCCGCCATCGACGACCTCGCCCGCGGCACCGCCGCGCTCGACCACGCCATCATGCGCTACCACTCCCTCAAGATGGAGGAAATTAACCGTACCATCGGCGAGCTCTGGCAGGCCACCTACCAGGGCACCGACATCGACACAATCCAGATCCGCTCCGACATGGAGGCCAGCAGCAGCACCACCACGGTCTCCACCTCAGGCAGCGGCAAGCGCACCTACAACTACCGCGTGTCCATGGTCAAGGGTGACACGGAGATGGACATGCGCGGGCGGTGCAGCGCCGGGCAGAAGGTGCTGGCGAGCATCATCATCCGGCTGGCGCTGGCCGAGTCGTTCGGCATCAACTGCGGGCTCATCGCGCTCGACGAGCCCACGACCAACCTGGACAGCGACAACATCCGCAGCCTGGCCGAGAGCCTGCACAACATCATCAAGGCACGCCGCGGGCAGGGCAACCTGCAGCTCATCGTCATCACGCACGACGAGGAGTTTCTGAAACACATGCAGTGCAGCGATTTCTGTGACGATTTCTTTAGGGTGAGGCGGGACGAGAAGCAGAACAGCGTTATTGTGAGGGAGAGTATCACGAGGATTATGGAGTAATTCGGGGGTCTGGGCACTGTAGATGGGGGCTTGTCTTTCTGTACATTTCCCAGCATCTGCCTGCCGTCGAAAGGCGGGTGGGATATTGGCGCACGATCTTGGTTGGGCTTTTGCGACACCAGAGGAAGAGAGAAGAGATACCAACAAATCCGATTCCGGGGATATATTGATACCCGCTGTCGGCTGCAACCTAACCTGCTGCTGTGTGTGTGTCGACGGATCACCCACTCATTGAAGATAACTATGAGTGCCGGTGAGTAGGGGTAAAGCCAACCCAGCTCAACCGTGAGCCTCTGAAACCTGACACCCTCCCCAGAAAACATCGCTGGACCAGAACAGGACATAAACAAGCTCAGCACCTCAACCTGCAAAGGCAGTCGCACTAGCCGCCTGGGCTTTCGCTGCCCGAATCACCCGTGCCAGTCCCGTCCGCGCCAGTCCCGTCCGCGCCAGTCCCCTCCGTGCCAGTCCCGTCGACGGGCTCGGACGGTACGTCGCCCGACTGGTTCGTGGCGGAAGCTTCTTCGGGTTTGGATGATTCCGCGGCGGAATCTGTAGCGAGCGTCCCCGCGGTGGCATCGGGGAGGACGACGTTGTTGGGCTGCTGCTCTGCGGTCGGTTCCTGGTCTGCTCCGTTGCCGCCGCTGCTGCTGGCAAGCTCGTCATCCTTTTTCCGCTTCCTGGGGGATTCCGGCTCGAGATGGTCAGCCGCCTCGCGCTTCTGCTGGGCGGGAGGCGACTGCACCCTCCGTCCGACGGCCGCCTCCACGTCGATGGCCTCCACGTCCATCGGGGTGCCGCCGCCGGCGATGTAGCTCGCCGCCAGGGCGCTCTGCGGGCCCGTATCGGCGAGGCCGATCTCCTCTGGCCCGCGAGCGTGGGGGATCTCGTCTTCGTCCTCCCCTTGGACGTTCTCGCCCATGATTGCATCTTCCTCTGCGGCCAAGCTGTCCTGTGCTTGCTGCTGCTGTTGCCGCACCAGGTCGGCGCGTTGGGTGAGCAGGGCCGCGGCGGCGCCCGTGGACGGAATCCCGTTGACGGACACGGAAACGGTCTCGATGCTACCGATGCCGTTGGGTCCTTCTATCGTCTCGGTGCTCTCGGTCCGTACGCGGCCTTCGAGCTGGCCGCCCTGTCTCTGCTGCTGTGACTGCAGCTGGAACTGGGCGGGGTTCCCGCTCGCCGACAATGGGGACGAGCTGCCGGCGTCGCTACCGTCCTCGCTGCCGGTCCCGTTTGCTCTCCTCGCCAGCCAGGGAATCGGCGTCAGCAGCGCGCCGCCCAATGCCTCGTCCGACCCGGGGGTGTTTGCCGCGGCTATGTCGATCGACAAGCCGCCTGCGGCCCCGCTGCCCGGTCCGTTCGCCAGGAGGGACATGGCACCTATTTCGGGGAGCGCGGGTGGGAGCGGGTAGGTGTTGGCACCGCTGGTCACGTGAACGACACGATCGAGGGCGTGGAGGTAGGGCACCAGGTTGCGGTAGTGTTGCCGCGGGAACAGCACCAGCTCGGACAATCGCTGGATGGTGTGCGGAGGGTACTGGGTGAAGTTGGTGCGCAAAACGGACAGGATCTCGTCGAGCATGTCGGCGACGGGCTT
>FJWA01009380.1_pt1 | contig 12025 bp, 7 predicted proteins | sample 1011891 | NCBI WGS metagenome assembly FJWA01 (sample SAMEA3912450, study PRJEB9761) | metagenome | biome: forest; material: soil | place: USA | collected 2011-06-22 | depth 0.1 m
GCCGTTTCAAGCCCCGGCTTCCATGCTTGGTGCCAAAAGAGGTGAGTTATCGATCGAGATTCCCATGCTGCTCTTCTTCACCGCGTAAGCCACCACGTCATGCTTGGGGTCGGATGCGTCAGGGATACCAAGCCACTAGACATAGTAAACATGGTCTCGGAAACGTCTCGAAGCTTTGAGCCGTTTCCTAAACATCGGTCCAATCGAAGCCGGCTTCTCGAAGAGTACAGCCTATCTGAGCTTGACCTATTCCAACCCATGCCTTGCCTAATGCTCGGCCGTCATGACGATCACGAAACGAAACGTGCTGGCCGCCTCAATCGCCGTGAGGATGAGTCTATAAGATATATAAGATATGATTGGGAACCCACCCAAGAAGCTTAAACAAGCCAGCATCCTTAACGAGACGAGTCCGGCGGATATTAAACTCCCATCTCCCGCAGCATGCTAGACACCACCACGTCAGTCTACTTCACGACTGCGTGTCCAGTCGAGTCCTCCCTGCCGGAAGCATGAAGTTGACGAGAAACGGCTATCCAGAGCCCACGACACCACTCTGCACGCAACGTCTCGCGGACATGCAGTCACGTGGAACTGCACTGAAACTCGTACACATCCGGCAGCCTCCCTGTCTTAACCGCCCATTAACACTCACTCCCACAGGGTACGCGTCCCAACTCCACACTCACTGTTCCTCAAACGCTCCACCCCCCCCCAAAATGCAACACAACAACCGTTGAACTTCGGTGGCCTTGTTTGACACCACATCAGACGAGAAGGGGTATGATGGAGAGCTCGAAACGACAGCAGAGACAGATAACCAATACACCCAGTCCCAGCGCGAACCAGCATAAAACACATACGCCAGCTTCCGCGTAATACAACACACCCAAACGCAGATCACCTCCATCTCCCGACCTCGAGAGACAATATCAACAAATGCCAAAGCAACAGCCACGGCCCACTCTCCGTCTCGAGGCATCCATCCATTTCCCTCCAGATGTCGGCCCCTCACCAACCTCAACCAGCCTCGGCACCTTCAGAGGCGACAACAGCTAGGTAGATAGGACACCCTTGAGAGCCCAACGCCAGCCAGCCGCAAACCGAATCGAAAATCCCCACAGTCTGTTCCCAGTAGATGAGCAGAGAGGTGACATGCAAGATGGCAACAACAACAGCAGTAAGGCTCCTGGAGGAATGAAGCTAGACGCAAGAAGAGACGTCCGTAGAGAGACAGAGAAGACAAGATTAAGAAAAGGCAGAAGTGATAAAAGTAAAGGCTGCCTGCTTGCCTACCAACCCTAAAGCTCCCTAGTAATTATCTGAGAGAGAAAGAGACAGAGCGAGAGAGAGAGCAAAGAGAAGAAAAAGATAGCAATTACAATCCCCCCAATTCCCAGCTCCGAAAGCCCAAACCCGTCTGTCCATCCACCCGTGCTGCTCTCTCGCCCTGCCTGCTTGCTTGCTTGAACCACAAATCTTTCTCCCCTCCACCCTGCAGCGGGAACATCCAAAACACGGAGAAAAAAATGCATGGGCATGTTTTTCTGCCTCGCCTCGCCTCGCCTCGCCTTGCCTGGCCACCGTGTCAAAAATCAAAATCAAATCAAGCATGATTATTCATCATCATCATGAAGAAGGTCTTCCCCCCATCCCAAACCACAGTGTCTCTACGAGCTTCTCCCGTTCTCCCCTCCCCCACTTCATTTAGCCACCCTCTTGAAAGCCAACAGATCCGCCAGGCTCGCCTGCGGGCAGCCATGCTTCAAGAAGTCATGATTGAGGAGCTCCTGCGCCGACGCACGGCTCTTGACGTCGACGCACAGGCAGACCGACAGGAAGGCCTTGAGCTCCTTGCTCAGCTTCTCGGGCTTCTTGAGGCGCGGCGTGCCGTTGGTCGCGATCAGGTACAGCGCCTTGAGCGGCTCCTCGTTGAGGTACGGCGGCTCTGACTCGATCATCTCGATGGCCATGATGCCGAGCGACCAGATGTCCACCTTGGGCCCGTACTCCTTCTGCTTGACGACCTCGGGCGCCATCCAGTACGGCGTGCCAACCATAGTGGCCCGCTTCGACTTGGTCTCGGTCAGCTTGGCGCAGAAGCCGAAGTCGGCTGTGGTGGAGGGTTAGCAAATGCTCTGTAAATTATTTCTTCAAAGAAGAAGAAAAAGGGGCCAAGAAGGAGACGTACTAATTTTGACATTTCCGCGAGCGTCTAGAAGGACGTTGTCACTCTTGATATCGCGATGAATGATGTTCTGCGCGTGCAGATGGTCGAGGCCTTGGCAGGTCTATCGAAACAAGTTAGCTCAGGAACGGAACCGGGGGGGCTGGCTGGCGACGGCTTTCGCATACCTCGAGGCAGATGGTCGAAATCTGCTCCTCCGTGATGACGGGGTTGTTCTCAATGACATCGGTCAGAGCGCCACCCTCCATGTACTCCATGACCACCCAGAGTTCCTTGTCGTTGTCCATGAGGAAGGAATCCAGAAAGTTGACGATGTTGGGATGCTTGTTCTCCTTCATGACCAAAATCTCGTTGACGATGAGCTCCTTGCGCGGCTGGTGGGCAAGATCCATCTGTTTGATGGCGACTCGGTCGCTAATCCCGCGCGCCTTGAGCTGGGAGACGGGAGTCCCGGACCTTGTGCCCATGACCTTGGCGACGTACACGGATCCGGACGCGCCTTGGCCGATCTTCTTCTGCTTCGCATACAGCCTGTTGGGGTCGTCCTTGGACACGACCTCCCTGAGTTTCGCCATTACCTCGCCCTCCGACATGGTCGACATGCGCACGTCTTGCTTGCGCTCTGATGGAGAGGGTTTGGCAGTCAGGGCGGCTTCGGCGGCCTTGACGGCATCCGAGGTCGGACTGACCTTGGCGACATTGAGCGGCTTCACCGGCGCCGGCAAGCGAGACGGCGGTTGAACCTGAGGCTGGCCGTTCGGTCCTCGTGCCGAGGCCCCGTTGGGATAGCGGGCAGCGGCCGGGGCTTGGTCCGGCCGGGGAGTGCGCTGCGCCTGGGCGGTGGGATCCCGGGTGGAGCTGGACTGCTGTGTGAGAGGCGGCCGGGATGGAGCAGAAGTGTTGCCTGGCGGAGCAGGCGCGGGTCTTTGTGCCCTGAGCGACTGGGCGGCCTGAGGCGCCTTGGGCGCCGCTCGTGTGGGGTTGTACCGATCGGCAGAAGACGGGGGACCTGCGTAACCACCCAGCTCTTGTTGAGCCATGGAAACTTTAGTCTTGGGAAGCGACGCGTTGTACGCCTCAAGCTCCCGGCGAGCTTGGTCCTCCCGCTCCGCCCGTTGCCGCTCCACTTCTCGGGCACGCTGCTCCTCCCGCATCCGATCCGCCGAGATGTAGTTGGGAGCCACATTCTGCAGCTGCTGCATCGCTGACTGTTGCTGATCCATCATCCGCGGCGATGGGGAAGACATAGGCTGCTGAGGCGACGGGCTTGTCGTGTAGGACCCAGGGCTGCGCTGGATAGGCTTCACCTGCCGCGGCGGCGCAACCGAGTTCCCTCCCGCGTAGCCGAATTGATCATTCTGCATGGTCTGCGGGGATGTGTTCATAGGAATGGGGGAGCCGTATGGCTCGGGGTTCTCGGCGCGCTTCGTCATATCGGAGTAGAAATCCAGAACCTCGAAGACGGCCTGGGGGTTCTTCTCCACATCCTCTCTGGTGATAGCCGACGAATTCAGCAACCTGGTCCACTCCTCCGGCAACCCGGTGAACTGCCCCGTCTGGGGGTTGAAGCCGACGTGGACAGAGTGGGAGAAGTTGGAGGGGTTGCTAACGCCTCCTGGGCAGCGGGCATAGATGCAGTCGATCCACTCGTACAACTCGTCGTCCGTCTTGACGCAGATGCGCAGGGACCTCACGCCGTTGTCGTCGTCGCCGGGGGGGCCGGGGTACGCGCTGGTCAGGTTTCTCCTGATCTCGAAAACAGGGTCGCCGTTATCGTCGGGGACTCGATCAACGCTGATGACGTCTGCGAGTTGAATCTTGTACAGGCCCTTGCCGGTCTCGTTCTTGTGAAAGTCCAGGATGTCTTGGCGGAGGATGAGGTATCTGCTTTTCCATTGCTGAAAGGGGTTCTTGCTCGGCAGCCCAACATAGCCTTGCTTGATAATGGCGAGGCCCCCGGAGCCATCGAAACCGCTGGATCCCTGGCGCGAAATCGGGAGGGACATGGCCGATGCGCTGTAGGTGCTCGAGGCAGGAGAGGCCAGGCTCATGCCCGACATGCTGCTTGTGAGGCTCATGTTCGGCATGATGCCCAGGCGAGGTTTATCTGTCGGGGGTCGCGGTGCAGGCCCGGGGTTCATGAACTGCCCNCTCGAATAGACGTTGCTGGTCGGAAGATGTTAGCATACAACACTATGATCCTTGGCGCTTTCTTCCCGACACTGGGGACGGGGGAGCCGAGAATCGTTCCGTACCCGTTGTTGCCCGACATTTTGACGGTGCTGTGCTGTAGAGGGTGGGATACTGAATCAGGTTGGGGTTGTGATGCCTGGCGAGACCTGAATCAGGGCCTCAGGCTTGCGCGTGCCTCGAGGGGTTGTTCTAGTACCAGCAGTTAGCAACGGACGTAGACCCCCAAGGACGACGCTCCCAAAACCCAAACCGAACCCTTGGGCGGAGTTGATTCCCGGCTTTCAGGGTAGAAATCGACTCCTTGACGCAAGGTGGCAGTACCTGATATTGGGTTGGGTGCGCGCAGCTCGATCCTGCAGGCGCGAATGGAGCCGGCAGCACTGCACAGCACAGCGCGCTGTGTCGGCAGCCGAGAGTCGAGTCGCAATCGGTCGGTCGCGGGCGGTTGTGGTACCAGAGGTCGGCTCAGGGACGAATGCACAGCCGTTGAGAGGTCGAAGGGGACATGAGTAGTGTTCGTCGGGGAAGAGAGGCTCGGTGCGCGGCTCGAATGGGCAGGTCGTTTGCAGCTGGTCGGGCCGCTGCGCTGAATGAGGCGGGGGATGGGGCGGTCAGTCGAATTGGCTGCCGGGTCGCTGCGGAACAGTGCAGTGTCTCGGCGTCGCCCAGGGTCAACGCTTCTGTCGGACGACGGGGAGGAAGATGGGAGAGAGAACAAATCCCTCGGGGGGACACTATCGGGTTTCGCTGGTGTGGTGTATGTACAAGCACACGGCAAGGAAGTGCTTGCGATCAAAGGGTCGGTTGGCGTGTGAGCCGTGGTGGTGTGGTGGTTGTCAAAGAGATGGTTTGCTTTCCGCTTGGGAGTCCATGGTCGGGTGCCTGTGGGGATCTCTCAGAATGGAAGGGCTGGGCAACCTCACTTCAAGCACCATGGCCCCCGGCGCAGGGAGGGGTAAGACCCACTTGGGCCGTGGGTTAAGGGTCCGGGTCATGCATTTTAGGCCAGTACCTGGCTTTGCTCGCTGGCGAGCTGCCCTCTGAAGGTACCCTCCTATGCGATCTCCTGGGCCTCCTTGAGGGAGCCTGGAGTCCCTTACCCACTGCGCGCACTCAGTGCACAAAAGGATTGGCCGTCCAAGCGCGCCCACCGCCGCTGTGCTCGGGGTTTCCATGTTTGAAACCGAGAGCCAGGGAGTCGAGCTTTTCGTGCTGAAGCTCTCCAGTCAACGGTTCTCTTCAGTATCTTCAGTATTAACTTGCTACAAGTATTGGAAACAATTTAATCAGTGCAAGTTTCCAGAAATGTTGTCTAGTTTCACCTCTCTTCTCTTCTCTTTTCTTTTTTTGTTCTTATTGCGACGAAGCATGGCTGGATTGGAGGGGATCGGCAGCTTGGCCGTGGGGCACGCCGGTGGATGGGACAAGCGACGGAGAGCCCAACAGTCAGTCAATCCAACCAAGACTTTGAACTAATTGCAGGACTGTGAACCGGACTGGCATTGTCTGACATGACATTTCCTCTCTCGTCCATCCACGTTCACGGCGGTACTTCGAGTCCGGCACCCTCTTCGTCTTCGGGGAGAGAAGGGCGATTTATGCCAGCTTCGGCCAGGCAAAAGACGAGGAGGGCTTGAGCCATGTGAAAATACCTGCACAGTCGACTCACCATCCCAGTCGAAACAACAAGCGTCACGTCGGACTGGAGTCGAGCCCTCCCCTCGCCCCGCAACAGCAACAGACTATCGAACCAAACCCACCCGCCAACGGCCTCACCATCCAGGCCTCCGTAGAACCGAGAAAATGGCCGCGGGCCTGCATCCCACAGCAAGCCACCACCGGCCAACAAGTCCGACCCGGCAGCCGTCAGCAGGCCCGGCTTGGCAAGGTTCACGCCCGTCCGTCCCTTGACTCCATTCTGCCTGAGCTGACGCCCGTTTCAGGCGGCGTGGATCACATCATGGGGGGCACACCCATCGCCTCCAAACATTTCAAATACATAGATATCCCCTGACTACCAAGGTGACATGAGTTGGCAACCAGGAAAGAAAGAAAAAGGAGATGTGATAAAGGAGGTAACGGAGGCAACTACCCGCATGCCGCATGCCGCATGCCGACCAACACCGCAACCCAACCGGGACGCTGGCATGAGGAGCCTCGTCACACAACACCACCCTTAAGGGGGGTCGGTTAGCGTTGAACGTGATTAGCCGCTCCGAACCCGCGACACTCCCGTCTCGGGACGAGTCGAGGCCAACTCGGAAAGCCCTTCCTCCAACCTCCCTGCCCAATCTTGCTGCGGTTGGCGGGAAGCCGCCGCAATTCTGCATGCAGCACGATCGACGACAAACATGCCCCTTGCTGGGAAAATTCCACTTCTCCGCCCGCAGCACCTCCTTCAAGACATCTAGGCTTTTTTACTTTTTGTGTTTCTGAACTGCGGATCTCTCGTCGCAGGATGATATTGCCACCGCCAGTGCTGAACTCCGCCCTCGTCCTCAACTTCCGTGCGCATGGCGAGACAGAGGCTCGAGTGAGGCAATCTGGGGTAAGGATGTAGCTTCTTTGCTGAATCGAGCACCCCACCGCCAGAGAACTCGTCGGTCGGCTGCGACTCGTCGCTTGTTGCCCCAAGTCTCCATAACTCACGATACCCCGTGCTGGTTTCCGTTTCTGTCAACGAATTGGAGGAGGAAAGCCGCAAGGAAAGAAATCCGAGTCGACAAGTTTTTAGTGCCATGCTTGCACGGGTAGAGCCTGCAGCATCTATGCAGCCCGACGGCTTGGTGCCGCATCCTGCAGCATGGAAACGGGCAGATCTTCAAGATGCCTTTCCAAGTCTCCCGCGGCTGGATGCGCAAGCCTACGGGGTTTTCTGCATGGCATTAATTCCGGTGCGCACGTAACTGATGGCTGTTGGGGAAAACAAAATCCAGGAGTTGATGGCCTCCTGCAATGCTCCGAGAGAGCAATGGGCACAATGCATTGCTGAAGCTCACGTCTTCACCGAGAAGGGCCAAGGGCTTGCAAGATGGATTCCAAAAGGGGCTGAGATGAGCAAGCACTCTCGTCTATTGTGGTATACGCCTGGGGCCGTCTTGACAATGCGCGCTGGCATCAACAAACACACCAAGCCACCCTCTAACCATCTCCAACATTGTAACCTAACCCTTTAACGGACAGGAATCTCAACCTCCTGCTGGCCCTCGAAGATAGGCAGCTCGGACTCAATGTCCTGCCATGTCTTGTTGCCGTCAACAAGCGCCCGGATGGCAGCGATAATCTTGTCCTCGTCGGCGCGCACCTGCCGTGTGCTGTCGCGCTCTCTGAGGGTGATGGTGGCATCCTTGACGGTCTGGAAGTCGACCGTGACACCAAAGGGAGTGCCAAGCTCGTCGTTGCGGCTGTACCGCTTGCCGATGCTGGCCGACGAATCGTCCACGCGGCTGGAGAGGCCGGCAGATCGGAGCTTCTGCGACAGCAGGCGCACGGCAGGGGCGAAGTCCTTGTGGGACGACAGAGGCACGATCAGCACCTTTGTCGGCGCCACGGCCGGAGGGAACGACAGAACCTAATGAGCAGAGTTAGTTTTGTAAGTGGACCAGGCTTGCGCCCTCAAGAGGTGGGTAACTTACACCACGGGCCTCGTCACCACCATCGCTGGCTCTGGTCCAATAGTTGTGCTCCATCAGGGAGTACAATATCCGGCCGATACCGAACGACGGCTCGATGACGTTGGGTGTGTATTCCCGAATGTTCTCAACCCGCTTCTGCCACTTGATGGCCAGCAGGTCCTTGCTGACCTCCACCTTGCCATCACCGACGCCCGGCACGTTGATGATGGCCTTGCCGCTCTCCTCGAGTTCCTTGGCAAGCTTGCCGCGCTCCTCCTGCGAGGTGGCCAGGATGGCGCCCTCGATGACCCTGCCATCCTTCTTGTAGAAGGGGCCGAACTTCTTCCTCTCAATCTCGACCTCCCATTCCTCGATGACCTTGGGCTCGTCCAGGCGCTGCCGCACAATTAGGGGCGCACCGGTCTTCTTGGCATGGACAGACAAGTCATAGGCGCTCCGGTCGGCACAGCCGACGCACTCGACCCAGCCACCCGAGGTGAGCAGCTCGGCATCCCAGCAGTCGCAGGCATAGTGAGCCATCTCGTTGGCCATGTGCTGGCGGAACCGGATCTTGGACTGGTCGATACCAATTTTCTTGAGGAACAGCTGGATGCGAGCGAGGAAGTAGCCCAGAGTCTCGTTGTCGACAAGGCCGTCTGCAACAGCTTGACCGATCGTCAGCCTCCTGGTAGTAGTCTTGCCAGACAGCTGAGTGTGGCGGTCAAGGAGCTCGAGCTCGATGCCCTCAACCTCGTGGAATCGGTGGTGCTTCTTGTGGCCCTCGGGATCGACAAAGTGCTCGATCTCAGCCATCAGGAACTCGCGGACACGGAGCAGGCCAGCCCTGGGGGAGATCTCGTTACGGTAGGACTTGCCAATCGAGGCCGAGGCGAAGGGCATCTGGCCGGTGTTGAACTCGAGGAGCTTGGCGAAGTTGAGGAACTGGCCCTGGGCGGTCTCCGGGCGCAGGTAGCCGGGCATGTTGCTGCTGGGGCCAATTGACGTCTGGAACATGAGGTTGAAGGCGACCGGAGGGCTGGGCTGCTCGCCGGTGGCGGGGTTCCTGAGGTCGTACTTCTTGATGAGCTCGCCGAGCTGCTGGCCATTGTAGTTGTCGATCTGCGCCAGCACCTCCTCGTATTCCTGGGCCACGGCATCCTCCAGCTTGACGGCCTCGTGGCCCTTGGTCTTCTTCTTCTTCTTCTTGGGGTCCGCCTCCTTCTCCTCCACCTTCTCGCCGCGGGCCGCCTTGTCGCCCCTCAGCCGCGTCTCGAGAACGTCCTCGACGAAGTGGTCGGCGCGGAGGATCTCGCCGTTCTTGGGGTCCTTGCACATCCAGTCGGCGAACTTGTCGACGTGGCCGCTGGTCTTGAGCACCTCATGGGGGGTGAGCACGGTGCAGTCGACCTCGAGCATGTCCTCCTCGAGGATGAAGTGCTTGCGCCAGATGTCGATGATGTTGGCCTGCAGCGCGCAGCCGGGCGGGCCATAGTCGTAGAGGCCGGAAACACCGCCGTAGATCTCGAAAGAGGGGGTGTAGAACAGGCGGCGGCGGAGCAGGGACTCGAGGGAGGCCTTGTCGAGGGGCTGGCCCTTGAGGGTCGTGGCCGTCGTCGTCATGTTGGGCTGCTTTCCCTTCCTCTTGGGCGGCGTGTACCTGGCAAAAGCGTAGGTGCGCGGAGCAGAAGGAGCAAAAGCGGTAAATCTGCGGACTGCAAAGACCTTCGAGCCCGAGACTTTGTGGAGGTTGAGCGCTAGACCAGCGAGTCGTGGGAGGAGGGGGGCGGGGGGCAGAAAAGGCTTCATGAATTGCAACGGTGGTTGTTTTGGCCCAACCACTGCAGGTGAGTCACGGGCGCTATTTCTCCTGCCAGGTCCTCCCGCTATTTTTCGCCCGATCTGCAGACCCGGGAATCTGCTTGCTGCACTGATTGAGGGGGGGTTCCTTTGGAACTCGCCTCCACACTGGCACACACACCACGGAGAGAGGACACGCGCCAACTCCGGAAATTCAATTAGCCGCTATTTGAGGTTCTAAAACAGCCCCGCGCTCAGGCCCAGTTCCGCAATGAGGGGCAATTCCAGGCCCCTTGCAAACGGGCTGCTGGGGAGTGCCCCTGCTGCACTGCATGGATGCGACCTAACCCTCTGAAGCCAGAAAATTTTGGGGCATCCGATAAGGATCAGCATTTCTCGTCGCGATAACAGAAGAAAACAAGAAAAGAACAAAACACCAAGAAACGAGACAATCCGCAACAATGGGGTCCGGAAGAGGCACGTCTGGGGGCTCCCTGTCTCTCAAGACCTCCAACAAGCTCAGGCGGAAACAGCTCTACGTCGAACAGAAGAAGGTGACGGGCAAGGCCCGCCACGAAGAGCGGCACCGAAGACGCAGGGACGAGGCCAAGGACCCGGAACTGCGGAGGGAGCGTCTCGAGAAAAACCAGCCCGCGAGCATCGACAAGAAGAGGATATGGGACGATGTCGACGATGACAGTCTCGGCGCGGTGGTGGACGTTGCCCAACTGAAGCGCCGCCGTCTGGAGGCGGCCGAGGCCGCAGCTGCCGGGGAGGGAGATGATGCGGAGAAGGACGACGATGTCGACAGCATGCTTGGGTCGGACGACGAAGAAGAAGGGAACGAGGACAAGGACGAGCGCAAGGAGAGGATTCAACGAAAGCGGGCGCAGAGGGCACCGAGCATCGCCCCATCAACGACATCCACGAACCTCGACCTCACCCCGGATGCTCTTGCAGCCCAGTTCAAGTATCTGTTTAGCGACGAACCCCCCGCGATGCCCAAGATTCTTGTCACCACCGGGATCAACGCGACCATCCACAAGGAGGCACAGGACTTTGCCTCTCTTCTCCCCAATGGTGAGTGGGCTCTCCCCCCGGGCTCAACCGGCGCCCGTCGATGCTGACATGGTCGCAGCCACCTACATAAGACGGAGCTCGCATCGTTACGGGCACAAGTACAGTGTGAGGGAGATTGCAAAATACGCAAAGAGTCAGTACAGCTCTGCCCACCGTCCCTGGAACGACCACTAACAGCCCCTCCAGACCGCGGATACACTGCGCTTTTGGTGGTCCATGAAGACCTAAAGAGGCCCAGCCAGCTCAGTGTTTGCCATTTGAACGGCGAGGAGGCGCCTCCTGGTCCGACGCTCACATACACGATCCGGAACTACCTGCCGGGGAAGTCAATCCTCGGGCACGGCAACGCCACCAACCACTATGTGAGAAATACCGCGGAACCCTCGCGCTCTCTCTACAATGCTGACACACCATGCAGCCGGAACTCCTCCTTAACGGCTTCCAGACGCCGCTGGGTCTGCTGGCGGCCAAGTCCATGAACACCCTGTTCCCTCCGAAACCCGAGTTGGCTGGCCGGCAGGTCCTGACCCTGCACAACCAGCGCGACTACATCTTCTTCCGCCGGCATCGGTACATCTTCCGCGAGGCGCGGGCGACGGAGAAGAACGTGCAGGGCGCGGACGGCAAGGAGATGGAGGGGGTGAAAGGGATCCGTGCGGGTCTGCAAGAGATTGGGCCAAGTAAGTCGTCTGCTGCCTCGGCGGATTCGGGAGAGAGAGATGCTGACTGTTTTGCAGGAATGACCCTGAAGCTGCGCAGAGTTGACAAGGGCATAGGAAGGGCTGGCAGCGAAGGTGAGGATGCTCTGAAGTGGGAGTGGAAGGCGAAGATGGAGAAGAAGCGGACTCGCTTCAACCTGTAAGGGGATAATGTGATACCCGAGGGCGGGCGTTAGGCAGCAGAAATTCATCAGCACGGTTTCAAGGGTGCATTTCGTCTCTGCTGGGTCATATCGGTGTGCCTTGGGTTTCCACGACAAGCAAGCAGCCAGCTGCTCGCAAAAGCATTGCCAATCTCGGCGTATTACAACCATCATCCAACCAACCACACAACCTCACTTCCCCTTTTCTACCCCCGCCCCCTTCCCCCTTTCCCGCAGCATCACAACCGAGTAACTATCCCACGTCAGTAAGGTAGGCAGACAAAGCAACCT
>FJWA01009536.1_pt1 | contig 12015 bp, 9 predicted proteins | sample 1011891 | NCBI WGS metagenome assembly FJWA01 (sample SAMEA3912450, study PRJEB9761) | metagenome | biome: forest; material: soil | place: USA | collected 2011-06-22 | depth 0.1 m
GTGGGAGGGAGGGGGTAGGGGACGGACATGATGGCTGAGGTTGTGGAGGTGGTGTTGATTTTGATGTCGAACCAGTCGTCTATGGCGACTGATATGGGGGAAGGAGAGGGTTAGTATGCTGACAGCTGATGACTCAGGGGTGGGATGGAACTTGCTTGGCAGAGAGGAGATGGTGTAGGCGGCCGAGGGGACCCATTGCCACCAGACTTCGTTCCTGGAGAGAGAGAGAGGTTAGTGACCGGTCGGCTGCCTCACTGAAGAGGTGATAGCTGCCAGGAGTGACAAACCTGACGATGCCGGTGGAGTTGTCAATCTAGTAGCGAGACAGAATGTTAGTTTCAGTCCAAGCACCACAACGAGTGAGGGTACACATGACGTTCACCACGGCATACCTTGCACACCGTCCCTGACTGCAACAGCGCCGAGGTGTAAGAATCTCCGTCAATGCCAATCCAGTTTGCGGCGGCCTGGGGGTAGGTGTTCACGCCGGTCCGCTTCGTGCAGGCGGGATGCTGAAAGGCGGCGTGGATGACCTTAATCGGGTTCGTCGAGGGGGTGGTGTTGACGGAGCCGCACCAGTTGGCGCTGTTGGCCTGGGTGTTGCTTCTCCGTGTCCTTCGATTCGGGCTGCCGACTTGTGTAGCATGACCTATCCGGCTACGGCCGAACTCGAATGGCTCGAGTCTAATCTCGGACTTTGGGACTGGGACGCCCTTCCGTGTAGCGGTCACCGTGAAGGTGAGCTCAGCCAGGGCCTGGTGGGCCACAAGGGCCGAGCCGAGGAGTGCCGCAAGGGTCCACCGCATGGTGTGAGTGAGACTTAGGGAAGGTTGGGGTGGTGATTTAATCTAATATGAGGGGGGGAATCCGATGGAGTGGCCTAAGACGCATATAATAAGATGATTGAAAGTGACAGGGGGTGGAACGGGTAGGTAGATCCAGGTACTGGTGGGTAAAGTATGAATTACCTTTGGGCGACTCTTTGGCCCGGATGACCCGAGCTTATCTACTCTTCCCAAGACCAGGCACTCGAAGCTGCCTCCTTCATCTCGGCACAAGCCGCGGCAGGGTTACTCAAGATGGGTAGGCCGGGTGGTGCACAACTGTTCCGTTCCGGACAGGAGATGCCTCAATCGTCGCCGGTACGAGCCCTGTTGGGCGGGGAAGAGAACGAGAAGATCAGGGAAGTTGGGCGGCACGTTGGGCTAACCTTTCCCCATTCAGAAGAGTTGCCCTGAGCCTCGACCTAAGCAGCAAGAAGCGCTGCAGTGTCCCCCCACCCGAGTAGGCAAGCACATGTGCCCGACTGGATCTGTTGGTGCGAGTACGTGTATGGGGCGTATGCTCGAGGCGCAAGCCATCGAATCAGTGTGTGTGAGTAGTAAGGAGGAAGCAAGAGAACCGGGGGGGGGGTCTAGAGTACTAGTAGGGGTGTAGAAGAAGACTGCAGTTGGCGTGTGCCGCTCATTGCACTGCCATAATTTCTTCCCGTTGCTTAGCAGCGCAACGCCGGAGGGTTTCATCCCAGTACCGGGTGAAGTCACTCCGGATAGTGGTACTTGGGGTGCATGTCGTTAATTACTTAGCCACTCAGCCGAAGTCCCAAGAGCTCGGTACCCAACAGCTCGGTACCTAGGTAGCAGTCGTACTAAACAGCCCTCGGAGGACGGACAAGTTCGTCTTGGGTATGCTAAAAACAATCCACATAATGGGAGCTCGCCGAGAGGTCCCGAGTTGGCGGACCCCACGGGGCCTTGCCAGTGATCAGTGAGTAGTGCCCTTCTTCCTCCCCCAGCTTCCTCCTTCCCGTCCCGGTTTGACGCAGACACCCAGGCACCAAGCCACCAACCGGCACAAACTACGACTCGATGGTTGCATCAAGCAAGTCCTGCGTAGCATGCCAAGGCGAGACCCGTGCCGCAACGTTCGCGTCAGCCGGACAATCTGGAGCCCATATCAATGACACTATGACACATGGGAACAGGCGAAGCCGAGTAATCGGCGCCAATGTGGCGCGAACCGCCCGGCTGGTGTCTTCCTGCTATTCCTGTATTGGCGAAGCTCCTCCCGAGGCGAGCATACCGAGTCCAGCGAGGTTAGCAGTATGCGATGTAAGCCGGTTGGTCGCGCAGGAGACGCAGCGCGCGCAGTAGGGAACGCAGTAGGGTAGTAGTGTAGTGCGGAGGACTGGGATACTACACTGCAGCGTGGGGTGTGACAGCACTTGACAGGGCTGATGATGATGCCGGGGTTTCTTTAGCCGGCCCCATCCCGCCCGCTCCCCACAAAACTATTGACAGCTTGCGTCTTGACAGCCTGTCTCCTGCTGCCGCCAAGGGTGGTGCGGGGTCATTTGGCGTCACAACTGGGCTGGATGGTGTTGGATGTCGGGCGTATTTCTGTACTAGTACTATGTAGGCCCCCGTACTCGTCTTCATCATCCATGTGCGTGCGGAGAAGTCACAGACCTTGGCTTTACGAGCGACTCGGCGTGAGAGGGGGCTCAGTTGCAGGCAACGAAGTGCGCCTCAGCTGCAACCTAGCTGCAAGGCCCCGGACTTCAACTTGCCATGCTCAGCCAGTCTCAGTCGAGTATGTTGCAGGCAGCCAATCGTTCATCCACCCCTCACGGACTCCTCTCCGCAATCGCACAATTCCGGCCCGACTGGAAGGGAACCGGGCGCCCGGTAGCGGCCATGAGGCGTCTTCAAGCTGCCAATGGCATTGGGATACCGGTACCGGCACCGGCGTTCCTCCGAGGTCGATTCTTCAGCCAGAGTTGTTGCGTTGGAGTGCAGGATCTGCTGGATTGACGGGATTAGACACAGGGGTTCAGGGAAGGTTGAAAAAAATTCAGGTCAAAGGGAGAAAGAAATCATGGAGGAAGATGGAGGAGGAAGTTGGAGCTTGCCTATGGCTGAATCGACCGAGCAACTTGCCCCCTAACCCACCTCGAACATCACGACCCGCCCGTCTCACTCCTCACCACCCGCATCTCAACTTCCTGAACGTGCCCCTTCACCGCTCCGCCCGTCTCCACTCCCATCTCATCCCCCGAGGCCACCTCGGCCTCCCGATTCCCATGCCTCCCAATCTGATACCACGGCAGAGTGAACAACCGATCCATGCTCTCCAAGCTCCTGCCCGCCGTCTCCGGCACGGCAAACCACACCCACGCCCCGCCGAGGGCCGTCACGGCGGCGAACAGCCAAAAGGCTCCCTTGGGCGAGATGCCGCCGTCGGCCACGGGCAGCAACATGTTCGGCACGGCCCTGGAGTTGCCGTACTGGTTGGCAAAGTGGAGCGCCATGGCTAGCGAGGTGCAGAAGGCGCGGATCCGCAGAGGAAAGAGTTCGGCTGTGAGGAGGTATTGCTGAGGCAGGAAAGGGATTCTTCGTGTCAGCTCTGTTTTCTCCTCCCTGTGTAATCATCGCGTGCTCGGGGAAGGATGTATAAGAGCACAAGTGCACGGTTCCAACTCGGACATACCATGCTATTCCAGCCCAAGGCCCATCCAAATCCAGACAGATAAATCATGGCCACGGCGCCCTTGGAAGCAGCGAGCTGCGAACCCGTCAGAGTCCCGGCAGTGTCGTGGCTTAGCTCTGGCACCGCAGTCAAGAAGCCGGCGACGTAGATCATGGCCACAGTCTGGCACGCAATCCCCAGCAAAAGGGAGCGCTTGCGGCCGATGACGTCGACGAGGAACAGCGCGCAGATGACGGCCGCGGCGAGCTTGACGATGCCAAAGACGGCCGTCACGAGCAGGGCGGTGTTGGTGTCGGCAACGCCGAGCAGGTGGAAGAGGTCGGGCGCGTACAGCGTGATGGAGCCCGCGCCGGACCATTGGGAGAGGATCTGTGCGGTTAAGGCCAGGGACACGCGGTAGAGGTTGCTGGGATTGGTGAAGGCTTCTCTGAGGATGCCGCCGCCCAGCCGGCCCGAGCCCGTAGCGGCGGCTGTTTCGCGGCGGTGAGCGTCCTTGATGGAATCAATTTCGGAGACGACGTAGGCATGGTCCTGGGGCAGTTGGCGCAGGCGGGACATAGCTTGGAGGGCTTTGTCGTGGCGGCCTTTCATGATCAGGTACCGTGGGGACTCGGATTGAATGAGGGTGAGAATGAGAATGAGGCCGGCGAAGATGATGTGGAGACTCGTGGGAACCTGCCACCGCGCCGCTGTGGTGTCGCCCATGTTGAGCTGGCATCCGTAGTTGGTGAAGTAGGCGAGGACAATGCCGAGATAGACGAAGCCGGTAAAGAGACAGGTACAAAGACCCCGGATGCTTGCGGGTGCGATCTCGGCAATGTAAACGGGCCCGACGACAGGTGTTTGGCCTATGCCGAGGCCCGCGATGAACCTGCCGGCGTAGACGGCGCCGAGATTGCCATTGGAGGCCATGAAGACGGCAATCCCGATAATCCAAAGCACGCAGAGCTGCCGGGTCGCCCAGACTCGACCGATCCTATCGCAGACGAGAAAGGCGCTGTGTCCAGCAGTGTCAGTCCTGTCATCAGCAGTACACCAACTGGGACTTACATCAGAGCACCCCCAACGGAGCCAATCTGAACCATTGCGGAGACATTTGCCTTGATGTTTGCCTGCTCAACCTTGGTGTAGGAGCTGTAATGGATGCTGTTCTGAAAGTGTTTGCTGTTGAAGGCACCACTGATGAGGCCCTCGTCGACACCACGGGCGGCGCCCAGGAGAGAAAAGGAGAAGACGGCAAGCCAAAGCCGCGGGTTGAAGATCTCTTCAGGCTCTCCTAGTGTGCGCAACCTGAATATGTTGACGGGCTTCTTCACCCCCCCGGCCATTTTTGGTGATTTACTGGCACTGACTTGCTGAGTTTCAGTTCGACTCGAGAGTTTGAACCGTCCAGGTGCCTGATGCAGCGTTTCCAATCCAACTGCTTAACCCGAGGACTACTATGGTATTATAAGTGCCCGGCCTGAAGTCAAGGTTCGTGTGGGCCCACCACGCATCCACGGTCCATGGGGTGTGCTGCATCATGCTGAGAGCCTTGAACCTTGACTAGACGTGCCCATCGACACCGGTTCAGGAAGGTGTCTCCGCAGACACTGGCAGGATGCGACTGTGGATTCCGCCAATGGCCTGGAGAACTGGACCCGGCCGGGGTTGGATGGGGTTCGCAAAATCGGAGAAAGATATCCGCCCACATCACATGCATTTGTAAATACTCGGGCCGAAGCCAACCAAGAAGCTTGGCGCATTTCGTGAACGCCGGCAAGGAGAAGTAACAGCAATGTGGTCGAAAGAAGCTTGCCAAGTGAGGAAGGTGGGAAAGGTGAGTGAGAGTGAGAGTGGATGGGATTTGACCCTAACCCTTTGTATCCTTCCCATCTCCCCCTCACCAGCAACAAACCCCAACCTCCTCTTCAACAAGCCAGAGGGTTCAGCAGGAGTTCCGACCATCAAGAGCCTCCCAGCGACTCGAAAGAAAGGGGAATGGCGGAAGAAGCCGGGAAACTCTTGGTGGGGCACGAAGACGCCGAGAGATTTGTTGTTGCCCTCCTCGAGGCATCGGCAGTGTCCAGAAAGAATGCCGAGATAGTCGCCCGCGGACTGGTGCAGGCAGACCTGCGCGGAGTGGAAAGCCACGGCATCAACCGCATTCCATCTTACCTTGCTCGTGTCCGGAACGGAGTCCTAGATCCCAAGGCGGAACCGACCGTCAACCACATCACACCCGTCGTTGCCCAGGTGAGTCACTTATGGTGTTTGCCGTTTTTGTCAGTAAACAACGCACTCACAAATCGCCAGGTGGACGGCAACAATGGCTTCGGCTTCCCCGCAGCCCACCTCGCCATGGAAACAGCCATCTCCATGGCTCAAACCTTCGGCATCGGCATGGTCAGCGTCAAACACAGCAACCACTTTGGCATGTCGGCCTGGATCGTCCGCCAAGCCGTCGACGCCGGCATGATGAGCCTCGTTTTCACCAACTCGTCGCCCGCCCTACCCGTGTGGGGCGGCAAGTCACAGGTGATGGGCGTCTCCCCCATCGCGTGCGGTGCGCCCGGCGGCGAGAACTCGATCCCCTTCATCCTCGACATGGCGCCGTCTGTCGCGGCGCGGGGTAAGATCCACAAGGCGCTGAGGCGGGGCGAGAAGATACCCGAGGGGTGGGCGTTGGACGACGAGGGTAGGCCGACGGACGATCCGGAGAGGGCGCTCAGTGGGGTCATGCTGCCGATGGGTGGGCCTAAAGGGTCGGCGTTGGCTATCATGATGGATGTGTTCTCCGGCGTGCTGTCTGGGTCCGCCTTCGCGGGCGGCGTGACGGGGCCGTATGACATGTCAAAGCCGGGCGATGTTGGGCACTTCATTGTGGCACTCAAGCCGGACCTCTTTCTGAGCCTGGACGAGTTTAGGCAGCGCATGGATGTGCTCTACCAGCGCGTCGTGGGATCGGACAAGATGGCCGGCGTGGACAGAATCTATTTTCCTGGCGAGATTGAGCAGCTGGCTGAGGAGAGGAGGGCGAAGGAGGGGATCCCCTTTGTGCAGGCAGAGATTGACGGCCTGAATGCAGAGGCAGAGAGGTTGGGGGTGGAAAAGATTCGGCAGCTCTGAGTGTAGCCAGCACCTACATCAAATCAAGGTTGCTCAGTGGGTATTACAGGGGGTGCCTGGCATGGACCACTCAGCGGGCCCCTGCCGCTTTTCAGTCACCGAGCCCCACAGCAGCTGCACCAGTCTCCAAAACGCTTCAACAAAAAAACAGCTTCGAGTCCGCGACCAACGCGGAGAGCGTGCCATGCCAGCAGGCCGAAAATCGCAGGCTGCGGGTCCTCCGCCACAATCGACGACCCTCGTGCTCGACAATGGCGCCGACACGATCAAGGCCGGGTTTGTGACGGGCGACAAGACCGACGGCCCTCGGGTCATCCCCAACTGCCTCGCGCGCGACCGCCTCCGAAAGACATACGTCGGGTCCGAGCTGGAAAAATGTCGCGATTTTGGCGAATTGGCCTTCCGCCGGCCGGTCGAGAAGGGCTTCGTCGTGAGCTGGGAAGCCCAAAAGGAGATTTGGGATCGGGAATTCTTCGACGACAAGGCGCCCAGCCGCTGCGACCCTTCCGAGAGCCGCCTGGTGCTCGCCGAGCAGCCCAACTCCCTCCCCGCCCTCCAGACCCATTGCGACCAGATAGTGTTTGAAGAGTTTGGCTTTGCCAGTTACTACCGTGGCATTGGTCCGTTGCCCTTTTCTTCCACCCTGTTTCTCGCCGACTGGGCCCCACTGACACCGTCTCTGTCTTTGCTGTCCAGGTCCCGCCTTCAACGCGTACCAAGACATCCAGGCCATATTCCACACGCCGAGGACACCGGATACTCCCGTCGACGTGCCGGCCGAGGTCATACTCCTGATCGACTCCGGGTATTCGCACACCACTGTCACCCCAATCGTGCAGGGCAGGCCGCTGCACCAGGCCATCCGCAGGCTGGATGTGGGAGGGAGGCTCCTGACCAACTACCTCACCCGCCTGCTCTCCGTCCGCCATTTCGACATGCGCAACGAAACCTTCATCGCGAACGAGATGAAGGAGGCCGTCTGCTACGTCTCGGTGGATTTCAAGGACGACATCGAAAAGACATGGAAAGGGACCCGCGGTGAGCGGAGGGAGGATTACCTGAGCGGCGCGGGGATAGCAAAGGACTATGTCCTGCCAGACTCCCACACCACCTTCCACGGGGTTGTCCGCGAGTACGAGCCCAGTGCCGGCTCGTCCCGCGCCCGCAAGGCAGCAGTGTCCACCGAGGATGTCCTGACCCTGCGAAACGAGCGCTTCGTGGTCCCGGAGCTGCTCTTTAGCCCTTCCGACATTGGCATGCGGCAGCCCGGACTCGCCGATCTGGTGATGCAGTCGCTGTCGGTCCTCCCTATCGGCGTCTGGCCGGGGCTGTTGGCAAATATCGTCGTGGTGGGCGGGAACGCCAGGCTGCCCAACTTCATCCAGCGTCTACAGATGGAACTCCTGGAGCGCGTGCCGGACGAATGTGTTGTCCGGGTCGCTCGGCCGGAAGACCCCGTGGTCAGCACCTGGTTGGGAGCGGCCAATTTTTCCCGGCATGCGCATGTCGAACGGTTGGCTGTGACGAAACAGGAGTACGAGGAGCAGGGAGCTGGGTGGGTTGCCCGGAAGTTTGCTGCTGGCCTTGGGGTTGATACCGACACCTGAATGGTGTCGGGACTCCTGAAGCATCTAGGATTCCCGCCAGCAACAATTCTCCAGGAGATAACCTCACTCAGCCTCGGGATCCCAACATGGCAACAAAATTGGTCCGGCCGGTTACGGATTAGCCAACGCCAGCCGATGACGAACGATTTGATCTCTCTCGGCCAGAAACCTCTCGATCAGACTCGTGGCTCGTGAGGAACTAATGTTTGCTCCTGGACGCCAAGTTGGCCAAGGATCTCAAGTGGCGCCCACTTCAGTTTGGAAGTGTTGCTGGTTAGGGCACTTGCCGACTGCAAACTGCTGCCGGCTGAGTCGTTCCACTCATCAGAGAAGGGCCCGCGATCCCAAGAGTCACAAAGCCAAAAAGGCGCTCCTGGACCGGATGGGATGTACCCACCGGTGCTGGAGCGACCAGCTCGGCTTCGTCCGCGATCCCGAGACCGTGTCGCTGGGTCATCCATCGTCTATGTGGTGCAGTCTGCCATGGAGCACGTGCGCAAGAGCAAAGATGCAGCATCAAGCCTCAGGACGGTGCTCTCCCGTGGTCGTTGGCATGATTACCTGACGTGTTCTGTGAGCACCCTGAAGTTCTGAGCTTCTGACGAAGAGTGTACGATGGTGCCCCGTTGGTCTTGCATCGTGTGTAGCTTGGACACCTCGATTGGTGTGACGTATCTAGACACTGTGTCGGCACATTATAAATGCGAGTTCATTTCCAAGACATAAAAAATACCAGCTCCGGACTTCACAGTCACTGGTCAGTCCTTGAGCAGCCCGAGTTCTCTCTTCGAGAGAGACGCTTGGACCACCCATAATACGCAGCTAGAAATACTGTGCGCCGGTCTTGGCCCCCCACCTGCCCTTGTCGACCTTGCTGATCCATCTTGTCGGAACCCAAAACCACGAGCCTAAACCGAAAAAAAATACTGTTGCCTTCTCAACCCGATCTCACTTCCCACCCATCACACAACCGGAAAGACGCGCATTTTCCGATCGAGTGCACACCATGACACACAACTCACGGTATCCCCCTTCGAGGGGCAATTACCGACCACCGCCGCGCGACTACCGCAACAACGACCGCGACTCGCGAGATCGGAATGGGCCTGCGTCCCGAGACGCCTATCGTCAGCCTTCTTCGTCTGCCAGCCGGAATGATCGCGACCCCGATTTCCGCTGGTCCCGCGATGGACCAATTCCGCCGTCCATGAATTACCGCGGACAGCAGGGTGGCAACAATTATCGCCCGCCGGAGGGCGACTTCACCTTCCGTGTCGAGAAACCCGCCGGCGTCCAAGAGTCCGACAACTATCGCCCGCAGGACAACCGGAAAGGGCGCAGTGACCGCCGCGGACCTCACTCCCCCGACCATGACTCGCACCCTGCGAAGAGAAACCGCGGGCCACGCGATCGCTACGGGAACGGAAGCGACGCACAACCGTTTCGGCAAAACAGGCCTGGGAGAGGTGGCTACGGCGGCCGGCCGTGGCGACCCTTTATTGCCGCAGAGCGCGAATTGTTGAAGACCGACCATAACCCCGGTTCTGAGGTCGCGTTTTTCAACGCTTCAGGCGGCGTCACGTACCGTGCTCTGGATGAATTGTCAGACAGCGACGAGGCCGAGATGGACATCTCAGGAGACGAGGCGGAGGCGGCCGAGGGGCCATCACACAAGCGTGTCCGGATGGCTGTGGAGCAATCGGCTTCCGACAACAACACGCCCAAGTGGTCCAACCCGGACCCGTACACAGCCCTGCCGCCGGAGACGGCTTCCCAGGTGAAGAAGAAGGATGTCGTGCAAATGATTCGCAAAGCCCGCGTGCAGGCACAAGAACCCAGGACTTCGTTGCCTTCGGAGTCTGCCGACTTCATTTCTTTTGATCTGGATGATAGCGACGCTTCCGATGACGGCGACGGCCAGGATCAAAGCTCGGTGCCAACGACTGCTGCCCCCGCCAGCCCCGCACAACTGGATCTGAGGCTACCGCCTAAACCGGCGTCCGCGAAGCCGGTGAAGGCACCTGTTCTCATGCCAGATCCCTCATCATCTGCTCTGGGTAGTCGAAAGCGGACCCACGACGATGAGATCAAGATGCCGCACACGAGGCTCAAAAGAGCCACCAAGACGCCTGTCGGGGGAGGTCTCGCGAAAGAGTGGCTTCCCGACCCAGACCTGGTGTCGACGCCGTGGATGTGCCTGGACCACTCTGGCTCCGCCAACGCGGCAGTGTGGTAAGCTTCGCCCGCTGTTTTTGTCGGGGGCAAGACGTGCTGACCCATCCCCTCGCCAGGCTCCACAAGGAGGTCGTTGACTTCTACGACTACATCAAGCCTCGGGACTTTGAGGAGCGTCTGCGCGGCGAGTTGGTTCAGGAGTTGAAGAACTTCTGCCGCAACGCGTTCAGTGATGCCGAAGTGTACCCCTTCGGCTCGTTCCCTTCAGGTCTCTACTTGCCCACTGCCGATATGGACATGGTCTTCATGTCGGACGGATACGCGAGCGGACGCCCGCCGAAGTATTACACAAAAACGGCTCTTCATCGATTCAAAACACAGTTGGTTGCGAACAAGATCGCCTGGGAGGACGAGATTGAACTCATTCTCCATGCCAAGGTGCCGCTGGTCAAGTTCATCGAGCACAAAACGGGCCTCAAGGTTGACGTCTCGTTCGAGAACAGCACAGGGCTGACTGCCATCGACACATTCAAGACCTGGAGGGCGCAATACCCTGGTATGCCCGCATTGGTCACTTTGGTCAAGCACTTCCTCCTCATGCGTGGTCTCAATGAGCCTGTCAACGGAGGCATCGGCGGCTTCTCTGTGATCTGCTTGGTCGTGAGCATGCTGCAGATGATGCCCGAAGTTCAGAGCGGCAATCTGGACACCAGACATCATCTCGGCCAGCTCCTCCTTCACTTCTTTGACCTGTATGGCAACAAGTTCAGCTACCAGACGGTTGCCATCAGCATGAATCCGGCCTGCTACATTCCAAAGGTTCGTGGCCCTTCACGACAGCCCATGTGGCACATGCGCATGCTAATCGTGATCGTGGCTCTAGCACCAAGTAAAGGGGTTTTCTTACAAGAACCACAACCGGCTTTCGATCATCGACCCTAACAACTCGGCGAACGATATTGCGGGCGGATCTAGCAATACCGAAACAATCCTGTCTCACTTTGCGAATGCTCACCAGGAACTCACCCAGCGCATGGCCCAACTGGCGCAGGACCCCAGCAGGGGTGGCGAGAGTATTCTAGAGGTGATCATGGGCGGGAACTACTCCAGCTTCGAGACCCAGCGAAACTATCTTGAGCTTCTCGCTACGCCGGGCTACCGCCCACCAAGCCGGAACAGTCGGCCGGCCCGGAGTCAGTCCGAACGGAGTCAGCCCGCAAGGAGTCAGCCCGCAAGGAATCAGCCTGCGAGGAATCAACCTGCGAGGAACCACCCGCTACCCCCGAAGCCCTATCAGGGCAGGAACGGAGGATCTCGGAGGAGGCGTTGAGCCTTAGCTCTGTGAAGAGCTTCAACCGACAGTACCATGACTTTTACGAGTTTCGACTAACGGCATGCGGAATATCGGCGGCGTTTTGAGGAATGGGCAAGAGGAATCCCACGCAGCGAAACGGCGGTTGCAGCAGTATAGGCCGACAACCTGGAGTTTGGGCGGCGGATGCATCATGATACCCTTTTTCACACATCTGGTTATCCTTTTGCATTTTTTTCACTCCTATCGCAGGGCTGGCTATCCACCACCCGGGACCGCGGTCGCGCCCTGAAGCGCACATCAGGCCATCTCTCCTTTTCTTTT
>FJWA01003878.1_pt1 | contig 12012 bp, 8 predicted proteins | sample 1011891 | NCBI WGS metagenome assembly FJWA01 (sample SAMEA3912450, study PRJEB9761) | metagenome | biome: forest; material: soil | place: USA | collected 2011-06-22 | depth 0.1 m
TGGGGATGGGGATGGGGATGGGGTTGCTGGGGGTTGAATGGCGGCGCCATCATGCCCTGGGGACCTCCCGCTACAGGAGGCATGCCCTGCCCGGCGGGTTAGCAACTTGTGCGCCGATGCTTGGCTTCAGAGTCCGGTATTGCAGCACTCACCCCGTACGCTCGGTAGGCCTTCTCCTTTTCCTTCTTCCACATGGCGATGATGGGCTCTAGCCCCTGGTCGTGGCCTTTTGACAGCTCAAAGGTGTCCATGGCCTCCATGAGGATCTGGCGCACGCTGCCGTCTCGCCCTGACCGCAAGAGCTCTCTGACCGTATCGACGAACTTCTTGTCCATATACCGCGTGAAGCCAGGGCCGGGGTTGTCGGCGAGAATCCGGAGCAGCATGATGGCGTTGTATTGGTATGACGGCTTCGACCAGTAGTCGCGGTACAGGAACTTGCGAATCAGGCGTGCGCATTCGGCGGCGGCGGCTGGGGAGGCAACGGCGGCCTCGACGATAGAGGGTAGGAATACGACATCGTCGCCCTGTGAACCGGCAGTTCGCTATTAGCTTCCTGGTTGTGTACAAGAGACCACGGCCTCGTCATGTTAAACGTACCGCCGCACTTCCCACCGACTGGCAGAATTGTTTCTGTGCTGGCCGTCAGCACGATGCATTCTCGAAAGGTGCTTGCTGGTTTGGTTGATCGGTGACGGGGGGCGTCGTACCACACAGCGAGAAGCGATGCTTTCGGGGGTATCATTCGCGGGGTCCACTGGTGTTGCTTCGGAGCCGCCTGTTGCGCGTGCGAGACATCGGCGGGTCAGCTTCTGCGCCGCCGGTTTTTGCTACGGGAGGAGGATCCGCAAGGGGATCCCGAGGAAGCGGCTCACCACCAGCAAACGTCGGCCGTTTCTTTATGCTGCCCAGCATCTTGTTCATGCTGAAGCCCGCCATNTCCTCGAATATTCGGCAACTGAGCGTTGCCGGCTTATTCGTGCGGGTTGCGGCAGTGGCGCGGAAATATCGGTGTTCGTGGACAGGGGCGGGGAAGTCGGCCGGCGAGATGCTGCCGTCGTCCAAAGTTTGTTGTTTCGTTTCGAGGGGGTCGCAGATTGCGGACGGTCCGTTGGTTTCGGGGGGTATTGCCGTTGTTGTCGCCCGCCGCGGTCACTTCTGCCGCGTAGGCAACGCTAGGCAGCAAGGGTCCTGATCTAGGCCCGTTTCCGCTGCGACGTTGGCTGGAAGGTCACAGGAGAAGAGTGCTGACTCCCGCATTTTAAAACACCCAAACCCCGGGGCTGCGGAAAGCCGTCCGTTTATGTAGTTTGGAAGCCGGCTTGATGCGCGCCAGAAGACCAAGAGCAAAAGCAGGCACGGAATATCACATGGGCTCTTTCAATGGACAACGCACGACTCTCTCTCCCCCTCTCACTCCCTCTCTCTCTCTCTCTCTCTCTTTGGAATGGACCGGCAGAGCGCAGCAGCAACAAACACCACAAGGCGATTGCCAAGACCAAAACTCACTCCTTGCACAGCCTCGCTGTCGTCGCCCAGACGCGCAAGCGGCCATCCGGGTGACCGCCGTGACTGGCCGAAGGAGTTCCGGAGGGAATTATTGCTCTGCCAAGGCTCAACGATAAGATAGAGGCTTGCAGTGAGACCCTTGGGTGGGGACTGTCCTTTGAGCTGCGTACCGCGTAAGAGAAGCGAAGCATCGATCACATGGCTCGAGAAAGGGGAAGGGGTGCTGCTCCAAGAAATAAACAGAGAGAGAAAGTTATCGCCAACGTTATACATATCCAGGTATTGATACTGCCTGGTATTGCATGCCTGCCCTCCTGCCCTGCCCTGCCCTGCCCTCCCTGCGCCATCCCATGAGACAGAATGAGAAATAGACACACGGGCTACTCGCGCTCCTCATCCGCCGATATCTCCTCGACCACGAGGTTGCCTCCCCTGCCCAGCTTCTCTCCGACCGTCGTGGCGGCGCTTGGCTCGAGGGTCTCGCGAGGCATGAGCGACGCGATCTGGAATCTATACTTGTGCTCGTAGTCCCCCGGCTTCTCTGCCCCAGTGCCACCGGAGCCTTCCTGCAGCAGATCATANCACTCCACAAAGGCGTACAGATCTTCCACTGTGGTTTGCCTGGCGAATCTCCGAACCACCCGGCCTGAGGTGGGCATGTTGAGCGCGAGACGGACGGCGTCCTTGGCTTCGGTATCCGGCTCCGGTGCGATAGTGGCCGCCCGCCATTCCTTCCACTGCCGCCGCTGCTCCCGGAGCCGGGTGGCCGCCTCGGCTTCCTCCAGGGCCCGTTTCTCGGCTTCCACTGCCGCCGCGGCAGCCTCGCGCTTCTGGCGCGCTCTCTCCCGATCGGCGGCCAGAGACCTCTCGTAAGCCGAATCCTGTTGGGACCGGAGATTGCGCGACATCTCCTGCACGGCTCTCTCTGCCCTGACGCCGTTCAGGTCGGGCCCGTACTTGGTGATGGCGTTCTGGATGCCGGCGAGGTAGGATTCTGACGTCATGGGCCCAACTAGGCGTTTGACAATGCCCATGCGCGTGCTGCCCTCCTTGGGAGTGAGACATGCGAGACACGAAAAGGGGTACTTGGCCGCGTTGTACTCTTTCGCCACCTGATACGCCTCCGAGTCCAGCACGTTCCCGCCCCAGAGGATGACGTTGTTGGCGGGATCCTTGATGAAGTCGGCGACCTCGGGCGACAAGAGCGTGTCCCGGATGAAGGTCTCGGTGTCGTCGTGCTCCGGGGATATCAAGACGGTCAGGAGGAATTTCAGGTCACTCTTGGCGGTGTCCAACGCCTGGGCATGGCCGCCCTCGAAGAACGGGAGGCCGTGTGCCCCATATTCTTCCTCGAAGTCGCGCCTAAACCTCTGTGCAGTCTCCTTGGGGAGAGTCACCCTCCGCCCGCTGGTCTGCTTCAGGCCCTTGGAGATGGAGGCTGCCACAAACCGCGGCCTTATCGACTGCGGTAGGAACGACAAGAAATAAAAGAAGGACTTGAAGATGCCGGCAACGATCTTATATCCAAACCGAAAAGGCGCAAAGAGCACGGCTACCAAGAGCGGGGTTTGATACAGCACCGAGGTCGGGGGAACCACCCGCGGCGCAACCTCGGTTTCAGGCCGCCTTGCTGTTGCGTATGGGTGGCTGTCAGCGTCCAAGAAGCTCTCGTGGAGAACCTCGTGTCGTGCTGTCGGGCGCGGGATGTTGTTGTCTTGTTCGGCGAGCGCTTCGGCAACGAGATCGGGGCCTTCGCCGTCGAAGAACTTGGCAATCGCGATCTGCAAGGCATGCAAGGGAAGCAGTCAGATTCCAATCGCAAAACGACAGAGAGGGCATGCTAACCTGGACGTTCCATTGCGACCTCTCGAGGAGGGGGATGGCATCCTTGACCTCGGCGCTCGTCACATCCGTGTACTGCTGGAGAGCTTCCTGCTGGCTTGCAGAGAGACTGCTGATGTCAAATTCGCCCTCGCTCGCCATCGTGTCTCAGGGGACCGCGGGGCCCATCCACTGCGCGAGCGTCGCGAGCCGGAAGAAGCGGACCGACAGGAACGAGGAGCGCGATGCTGAACCGAAGTGGTGGGGATGTATTTCCCAAGAGCCAACCGTGGCAAGGTGGAAGCTCAGGGGGTCTGAGGGCAGGCGCACCAACACGTCGCCGGTGCAACGGAAAGGAAGGACACTGGAGCCACTGTGTGGACGGGGCACGGCAGGACAAGCGACTCCCCAAATCCGGGGGTAGGAGGGGGGATTTGTGTCCCTGCTCTTGTGCGATCGCAAATTCTCCGTGCAGTGACCGGTCCCCTTATTGTCGGCGGGTTGCCAAAGTCGCCGAAGGCCCCGGTGCCGTGGTTGGTTGGTGGCCTTGTAGGAGATGAGGTCAGCATGCATGCATGATGTGGAAGGCTGCCTCTGAATTNGAAACACCCGAGAGCCCGAAGCAGTCAGGAATGCATATTCTGTACAGAATACAGAATGCAGAATATCGTTGACGTTATGCGAATACCTAGGTAGGTACCTTACCTAATTATGCAGAATCCCTGGCAGCAGCCTCACCCGTTTGCGAATAATTACGGTACACGTGTACACGTGTAGGTATTACATACTCTGTACTGCGTACTCGCACAGAATGCGGTCCGTGCGTCTCGAGGCAGGCGGCTGAGAGTGAAAGCCTGATGATGAGTGAACGCGGAAAGCAAACACCCCAGCGGCCGTGCCCCATCAATGCTAAATTGCCCCACCCATTCTTAGCGCGGGTGCCCGCGCTTCTCCCCTTCCTTTGACAACCAACTCCGCTGCACCGCTGCACAGCTGCACAGGTCACTGGCTGGCACCCACCGCACGCTCTCACCCGACGCACCCACCCGTCGACGCACCGCGCACTGCACATCTTGGAGTGCCCGCCCGCAAGCTTGGCTTCGCTTCGCCGGCGATCCTGCTCCAGCCCCGACCCGAATAGCATACCCTCCCCCGGCCATCCTTCCGTCCCCCGATCGCGACCTCGCCCGTGTCTCTGTGTCTATTTTTGCCGTCGCCATTGGGTCGCTGCCCTGACNCAATTGCTGTCGCCCGCCCTCGTGCTGCTCGCATGCTGTCTTCTATGGGTGCCTTATCGCCCGTTCGGTCAAACCATGGGAGAATTCCGCCTTCATCAGGTAAGACCCCCCTTGTTCATGTCCCTGCGCTGCCCGGTGCCGTCTGTTAGTTTGTTTAATTNTCCTCGAGGGCTGACGTTCCCGTGCTGCAGATATCGTAGAATCAGTCAAGGCGCTGTCCCCCTGTCCTTGACTTGACCGAAAACCCCCGCCATGGCCACGACGCGATACCCCGCCACTGACCTCCGCCGTCAGGTTGGCTCGCCGAGATCCAAGGCCCGAGGTGGGTTACTTCTGACTCTTTGGCCTGTTCCGCTCTGACGGCCAAGATGCAGAGAACAAAGACACAGTGTGTCGCAACATCCTGATCTATGGCAACTGTCGCTACGAGGACCAAGGATGCACCTTCAACCACGACCAAAACAAAACCTCATCCCCCCAAGCAGACCTGTAGGTTGATTGCCCGGGACATCCCCGTTCCACCACCGCACATCCCATCACCTCCCCGTGTCTGACATCCTGCTAGAACCAAGAAGACTTTCAACGTCGACTCCCCGTCATTCACCCCGTCCGGCCAGCCATCAGCGCCGGCCAAGAAATCCACATTGTCGTCTCAGGCGGCGAGCGCGGCCCCATTTACTCCTCGTGGCATAGGTACGAGTGAGTCGAGTCGAGTCGGACCGGACCTGTTTGTGCCACATCTGACATTGCGCTCTAGCACCAAACCTACAGCAGGCCACCGAGGCATCGGTGTTTAATCCGGCAGCCATCAGAGAGTTCACCCCGCAGAACTATGATATCAGCAACACCGTATGTATCTTCGATCCTTCATCGGGAAGAGCATGGGAGCCTAACCCAGTCGCAGAATTCCAACGGTACTACCCAAGAAAATGGGCTGTACAATGACCCCTTTACAACCATGGGGACCATGGCCACAGGGTTACCCTCCGCCGGACAGTTCAACCTCTATGCATCCGAGCACAATGCCCTCGCTACCTCCGGGGGCTCGTTCTACCCACAGCACGGGGGCTTCCCAACTGGACCCCTTCAACCACCCAACTATCACCTCTACCAGCCGTTTGATTCCTATCGGCAGGAACTGCAGCCGTGGCAACGCGCAACCTACGACTTCTTCATGCCGGCCAAGATGCGAGAAGAACTGCAAAAGAAGATGTTTGCGACCCAGCAGGTGATGCCGAGTAAGTTCCGCCTCGGGTTCTAATTGCCGCCCTTCGCCTTTGCTAACGCTCTTAGATTCCGGCCTACCCCAGCTTGAACGTTGGCACTCGTTGTTTCCCCTCGACACCAGCAACAGGAAGAACACTTCGTCCTTTGGCTACCCGAGTTGGGTGTACAAGGCCCAGAACAGCCGAACCGGGAAGCATTACGCCCTCCGGAGGCTTGAAGGTATGCAGATGCTCCGTGTCCTCTCGGCCGTATTCTACAGAACCAGAGCTGACAGCCGTGATGTACTAGGCTACCGATTGACCAACGAGAAGGCTATTCTCACCGTCATGAAGGAATGGAAGAAGATCAAGAATGCCAACGTCGTGACGGTCCATGAAGCTTTCACCACCAGAGAATTCGGCGACAGCTCGCTCATCTTCGCATACGACTACCATCCCCTGTCCAAAACCTTGCAGGAGCACCACTTGCAGCCTGCTCACGGTAACCGGTACAGGCCGCCCGCCGCCATACCGGAGAATGTTCTCTGGGGGTACGTCTGCCAAATCACCAACGCGCTCAAAGCTCTCCACACGAACAAGCTCGCAGCTCGGTGCCTCGAGCCAAGCAAGGTCATCGTCTCGGACAACAACCGCATCCGGCTCGCTGCGTGCTCCATCTTGGACGTGGTGCAGTTCGAGAACAACCCCAAGTCTGTCCAGGAGCTGCAGCAGGAGGATCTCGTCAAGTTTGGCAAGCTCATCCTCTCCCTTGCCATCTGCGCCCCGCTCGCTCACCTGAACAACATCCCTGTGGCTTTGGAATCGCTGGCGGCGAAATACTCGGCAAACCTCAAGGATGCCGTGGCCTGGCTCATCGCCCCCCCGAATCCTGGCGAGACCAAGAGCATCGAGAACTTCATCAGTGGCATTGCGACACACATGGCCACCTTTTTCGATCTTGCCCTCCAGGACAATGATGAGAAGCAGTTCCACCTCGCCAAGGAGCTGGAGAATGGCCGCGTGGCCAGGATCATGATGAAGCTCATGACAATAATGGAGCGTGGCGAGCTCGGTGGCGTGCAGGGCTGGTCCGAGACTGGTGAACGCTACCAGCTCAAGCTCTTCCGCGACTACGTGTTCCACCGGGTCGAGCCCGACGGGAAGCCCAACCTCTCGCTCGGGCACATGCTCTCGTGCCTGAACAAGCTCGACGCGGGCGTTGACGAGACCGTCATCCTGACCAGCCGCGACAACGAGACCGTGTTTGTGGTCTCGTACCGAGATATGAAGCAGGTGTTTGACCGCGCGTTTAATGAACTCGTGAAACACAGCAAGACCGGCGCCCCCGGGGCGAACAACTAGGTGGCGCTCCCGTCGACGGGGCCGGTTCTGGTGGCGAACGGTCCGAGGTGGGATGCTCCGGTGGGAGGTGTGGCAAGGGGCGATGTTCCGGAGGGACATGTTCGTTCTTGGCGTGTTCCAAGGGAGGCTGCTCCATATTGGGGTGCGTTAGGAAGAGGTGTCCCGATCCTGGCGGGAGTTGTTCCATGGGACGTTGCCCTACAATGGAGTGGGGCAAGGGAAGGTGTCCCGGCGGCAGGCGCTTCGGCGGGAGGCGTTCCAAGGGAGGTTATTTCGGGGCGGGTCCCAGGCTGGGCTGTCTCAAGCCCGCGTGTTCGACGACCGGGTACGCAAACGAAATCTACGCCGGCTTCTATTCCGGCACGGTCTCGCTCGATAAGCTCGATGAGCGCGATTTGGCCCAAGCTTGTATTATCTGTGCCTAGCTGGCACGAGCGAGTGGCGTCGTGGGTGGACCAGCAGGCCCGAAACATTGGGCTCTAGGTCTTTGGGACGCGGTTTCGGCCTTGGATCAAGGAACAATAGCCATTGGGACAACACACACAACCTGAGAAGGCTGCCACTCATCGCGGAGTGTGTCAAAGTAAGAGATTCGCTCGGAGCCCTAGGTCCACCCGCAATACGCCTGAATGTTACGATGAAGGAAACAGGTGGAGGCGGCTCAAGAAACCATGCGGCACAGAAGTCTGCCAGCGGAGTTCTTGGAGACAAACGAGGTGGACCGAGCCTCCGGACTGGGGTATATACATGTTGAGCGGTATCGAATGTCAGCGGCACGTTCAGTAGCGAGCGTGTGCCGTTTTAGCGGACGCGGAATAGAACAGAAAAATTCCAGAACATATTCTCTCTTCACTGTCGTCGGTCGACTCCAGATGTTTTGGTTATGTGGCATGCCCAAAAGAGTGTCTTGCGGGTCATGTTTGTTATGCGAACCCATATCCCACTTGGCCGGGGGATATTATGCAGGAATCTACCTTCTTCTGCTGGGCCCACGACCGGTAGGTACCTGAGCTATGGTACCCAGTTCCTCTCTCTCGCCTGAAGCCCGTATATGGCGTGTGGACCCCACCCCGTCCAACGCCAGCAGCCAGTTTGGCTTGAGCCACCCAGTTCCAGTACGTTGAAGCGGAGGAGGGAGGTAGTGTTGTCTCCTCCTGCCACCGCTTTTATGTCTTTTGCTCTCCTTGAACAGCATCGCGCGCATCCCCAACCCTGGCGGGCTGTATGTAGTAGCCCCCCCATCCATCCCCGTCCGTCTCAGTCCTCATCGGCCTGGAGGAAGGGATTCGCTATCACCTCGCTCCCGTCGACGGGGCTCACCACCACCAGGAGAGTGCCGCGCACCACCACCAGCCCGAGCGGACGTGTCATCTCGTTGCCCTCGTCGTCTGGCGAGAACAAGCTGGTTAGCAACCGTCTTCATGTCCTCTCTTCCGTGCTGAATTGGATTGGTTGGGTGGGGTATACCTCGCAGCAACTCCTCCACCTCGTCCAGCACCAGGTTCATCAGCGCGTCGTACCCCTTCAGCACGCCGGTCGCCTCGCGCCCGCCGTTGAACTTGACCGTGATGCGCTTGTCGAGGTACTTTTTGAGGTCCAGGATGTTTTCCTTCTTGGGCCGCTCCTTGCTGTCGCCGTTGCCGCCGCCGGATGGGCCGCCGGCTGCTGCTGCTGCGCCGCCCCTGCCTCCTCCGCCGCCGCCGCGGCCTCCGCGGGGACCGCCTCTGCTGCTGCCGCGGTGGGGGGGTCGGTCGGCCATGCTTCCTCTCCCCTCTCTGGCTCTCTCGGTGGTGGGAGTGGGTGGGGTTGGAGAATGCGCTTGTCGAGGGGTGAGCTGCTTCGCTGTGGTGGTGCGGAGTGAACTGAGCGATCTGAACGTGACGTGCCAAAATCTTGGGGTTGGGGATTGGAATGGACGGAATGGCACTTGGCTGAACCCCACGATTTGCGGAGCTTGCTGGCTTCTTGGCACAAGGCAAGGTTCGCGGTTGGTGGGGCGTGGTCGGAGCTTGCCAAGCTCTCAGCCCTTCCTCCAATCCCTGCGCCGCATGGTTGGCCAGGGGCCGACTTTGGCAGCCCAACACCAGCTGGTCTGTGCTTTTCGACGACCGGTGACGGATTGTCGGGACCAAAAAAACAAAAAGGAATGTCTTGACAGGATGTGTGATTTGCGGGCAAGCTTTAGGGCGGAATCAGAGGCTCGTGAAGAGAAATTCTTTGGAGAATTGATCCGCACCCCTCCGAGACTGCAGAGAACCGCGCTCTCTCTCTCGCACCAAGCTGGCTCCTCCCACTGCCAGCAGCAGGACTGTCGCAGCATGGAGAACCGCGGAGCAGTTGCTGATTGGGGCCGGAAATTGGCCAACTGTCGCTGATAATGACATGACGCCCTCTGCTGTGCTAGCTTCTAGTGATGCGAGGCAGAGGCATGTCTCTGTCCTCTGTACACACTTGTGCGGCTTCTGGAGCAATATGTTCAATTCCGCAAACATCGAAGTCTTTCTGAGATTGGCGTTGCCGTTGTTGCTGATGTTGCTGCTGCTACTGCTCTTGGTGTTGGCATTTATAGCCCCCGTTTGATCTGGCTAACTGGAGGTGTGATGGCAAGGTGTGTCATGAGGGGGCATATCTCGACCATGGGAGAGGCGGACTGAACCCTCTTGGCCTGATATTTCTCACCACGGCGAGTTTTGATGGATCAAAAATTCCTAATTTGGGTCACAGAGAAAGCTTCCATCTCATCAAGTGCACCTCTCCCATGCCCAACATGGACGCTAGCTGCTACCTGCCGCCAGGATGACGATGGTTTCCGTGGAAAGAAGACCGGTCAGATCAGCTAATTAATGGCTGGCTGGTTTCGTCTGGCCCAGAAGCCGGTCAAAGTTCGTCAGAATAAAATGTATGCCGCGTACGCAGCATAGCCCATATTTGCAATGGGTAGGCAATGACAAGCCGGTCAACGGTGTATTCCAAGCTTGTCGAGCAAATGAGAGCATCGTAAGGGAGAGCATCGTCGTGCGACAATCTCGAACCATTTGCTGTTTGCCATTATGATTGTCAAGGGACTTATTCAGAACATTGGTGCCAATATCTGCGAGAGTCGAGTGGAATTGTTGCGGAAAATGTGCCCGTCAGCCTGCTCGCTGTTGGCATCGCGTGAAGGAGACGGCCTGTCCTCTTTTGATGGCTGAGATTCCACCACGCCGAGTTCTCCTACACCGGGGGCATTGCAAACCGTTACGGATCAATCAGCAGCAGAGAGACAGGTGGCGAGCCCTGAGGTGAAGTTCCTTGCTGGAGAGCAAGTGAGGAAATAAAAAATGTGTGACATTTCCGTCGAGTGTTGGAGGTGTTGGAGGGCTGCCTAATGGATGGAATATCGAAATAATCTAGAATTCTAACTCGGCAGACGGTGCAAACGAAGCCAACATCACAGCGATCAAGATGCCACCTGACCGACAGCTTCACGTCGACCTCAGGACTCGTTCCTTTGATGTCTCATCATCTGCCATCCGAGTTCGCACATGCCCCCCCTGGTGATGGATGGGCCCCAAACCTGATACATAGTGAGTTTGCAAGTCTCAAGGGCGATGTTCTGAGGGATTGAAGCAGGTAATATGTATGTATCCCCTCTGTTGGTGTTTTGGGGGCTCCGAGCTGGCCCGAAAGCGACTCGGAGGCGAGATTCTGCGAGAAGTAAGGTGAGGGAGGGGGCCAGGGGTGCCTGAGGTGTCCTTGGTGGCGCTGGCTTTACCCAATGGGGGAATATGAGGCAGCTTGAGCTCGAACATGGCCACGTCGCTACGAGTATGGTGGAAGTGGTTTGTGTGCGCCCGAGTTCTCCCTCCCCCCGGCTGGTTCAACACTGGCCACGCCAGGTTCACTCACCCCTTTGCGGCCCGCCCCTCTCCACAAACCCAGGTCAGAAATCATTGGGTCCGAGCAGCCCTACGTCGAAACCTGCTGAGAACACACACTTCCACATTCGGACACTCGCAATCCACCACCATCACCATCACCATCACCATCACCATCACCAATACCACCTGTCAAAGGAGATGCTGCACGTGCCAAAGCAAACCCCAGGTGTAAGTGCAGTTTGTGAGTTGGGACATGGGCGTAGAGGAGAAAGACTTGTCACATGTCGCCTGTCGACGACGGTTTGAAACCCCCCATCTCTTGGAGAAGAGCAGTCTTCTAGTTTCTCCGTCCCCCGGAGAGAGTGTCTCACCCAGGGGGAAGGGGTAGACGACAGTTCCTTTACACACTCACACTCGTGATGCATGGCCCTCTCGAGGCTCGTGAGATGAAGATGCCCTTCCACATGCACCGAGGGAGTGGGTGGCCGAGGGTCAGAACGTGTTAGCTTCCTGGGGGGGTCGATGTTGAGGTTGAGGTTGACGTTGACCTTAGTCCTTGTTGCTCTTACAAACCTGAGGTGGGCGTAGGGCGGCCCATTCATGGCCCCCCCAGCCAGCCTCGCCCTTAAATACGGTCGGCCCCTGGCCTCCCGCGCAATCCGCTTCCCTTTCTCCCTCCACAACCCACAAGCAGCACAAGCATCCTTTGCTCCCCACCCCCTGCTTGGTCTCTCAGACCTCCCTCCATTCAGAGATTGTGGGTATTGTTCCTGCAACTTCACAGGAGCTTGCAACTGCAACCATTTTGCAAAACTCCGCACGCCCGTCGCCATTCTGACGCGTTGTCTTGCAATTGACCCGCCCTCGATTCTTTTTTTCGATTCTCTTTCTCTCCTTGTTCTTATTTTCCCCCACACTGCACACTACACACTACCTTACTTATTACATCGGTCCTGATGCCCCCTTTCATTTGAGCCCTTGTGATCCTCCCCGACGTCTCACCGTCTCACCGTCTCA
>FJWA01004149.1_pt1 | contig 12003 bp, 8 predicted proteins | sample 1011891 | NCBI WGS metagenome assembly FJWA01 (sample SAMEA3912450, study PRJEB9761) | metagenome | biome: forest; material: soil | place: USA | collected 2011-06-22 | depth 0.1 m
GGGCAGGCCAGCCCGAATGACTCTCCCGGGAACGAAATGCATCGTACATGGGTACGTAATTACAAGACCCATACAATGCAATGTATGGTATTCGAACTTGGTACGGAATGTAACGCTACTCCCCGTCCAGCCCGCGTCCGCCACCCCTGGGCCCTGGCGAGCCTGGCCACCTGCAGAATGACCTACGAGGCAAGGAGTCACGCGACAGCGGAGATCTTGTTTTCTTCCGCTTCTCAGGGCCTGGACTTTTCGTTACAACCCTGGAAGGCATTCCAGACCAGGTGGACCAGCCACTTTGCTGCGTTGCGTGCCGATGTCCGTGACCGAGGGGCTCTGGACTTGCCACCACGCCCCTGCTGGGAATGTCCCTGGCTGTTAGGCTGTTAGGGCAGATCCAAGGGAATCAGCGGGGTGCGCTAACAAACCTCAAGTCCCCGTTTGCCGTCACTTGACGTTAGGTAACGAGAAGCCTCTTTCTTACCACACACGCTGCTAGCGCCGAAGGTCGAGCACGCGGCTTTCCTCACTTCACCACCAACCTCGCTCCTTGCAGGCCCCCTCCGAGCCATTTTCACTCCGGGCTACCCTACCCTCCGATCGCGAGCCACGCTCGCGCGCTGCAGTCCTCAACGCCCGGCCACCTAGACTCTCTCTTCAGCATCCTCCGTTCCTCCGGTCTGGTGGCACATCTCCCCTACACGCACTCCCTTCCCGCCATGCGCGCACGTCTCTCGGCGCCTGAACCACTTTGGTCGTTTGTGTTCGCACTACTGTCGCCATGAAGTTCGGTCACGCGTTCCAGGAGGCCCTGGCTGCCGATAGTTTCCCGCAGCACTGGGTGGAGAAGGCCATCCCCTACCGGCAGCTCAAGAAGCTTCTGGGCAAGGTCCGGGAGGAGTTAATTAAGAACGGCTACGACCCCGACAGGTTGCACCAGCTCCTCGCTGATCACAACGCCGAGTACCGCCTTGAGACCGACGCCTCTCGCTTGCTACGACCGAAATTGGTTGTGCGCCCAAGTCTCGGTAGCAGCCCGGCGGAAACGACGCCGGAGCCTTCGCCAGAGCCCTCGCCGGAGCCCTCGCCGGAGACCTCGCCGGAGCCCACGCCGGAGACCTCGCCGGAGCCCTCGCCGGAGACCTCGCCGGAGCTCACGCAGGAGCCAACGCAGGAGCCCACGCAGCAACCCACATCCGAACCCACGCCCAAACCTAGGACCCTAGCGGAGGTGGCTTCCTCAGCATCGGGCCGTACCGACTCTACTTACTCGCTTGACCCGGGCGACGACGGCGGCCATGATGAACCCGGTGACGACGAGTGGGTTAAGATCCCTCTGAACTCAGATGGCCGGTTCTTCAGCCTCCTGCAATCCGATGTCACCGAGCTGGACACTCTCCAGGATGTGGAGAGGCAGTCCATGAACGGCAAGATCCACCTTCTTGGCACCGAGATCGCTGGAGTGGCTAAGCCGCGCAAGGGGTTCTTCAAGCTATCCAAGTCGGACCTCTACCGCTGGCGCGAGATTTTCGAGATCTACTTGGCCGCCCAAGTCTTTTTCTCGACCAGCGAAGCAGCAATGGGCCTGCGCAAAAGCGAGAAGGCGCAGAGACAGCTTGTCTGGTTCCAGGACGAGGTTAACAAACGGCAGCTGCCGCAGAAGTTCAAGATCGAGTCCAGCGCGGTGGCGTACGCGCAGTTTCTATCTCTGAATGCGACTCTGCTGCAGAATCTGCAGTTCCAAGAGCTAAACCAGACGGCAGTCACCAAGATTATCAAGAGTGCGTGACAGTGCGCTTCCCCTTCCGTGTCCTGTCCCGATTGCTAACCGGCATCCCTCCAGAATTCGACAAGCGAACCTCGCTGGGAGTAAAGACGACTTTCCCAAAGGCCATGTACTCGGCCCATTTCATCTCCGAGACCATCTCCAAGGACATTTGCGCCCAGCTCGCCCGCGAAGTGGTCAATCTGGTCCCACAAGTCGTCGATTATACGTGCTGCGTCTGTGAGTATCCGTCCCCCCTTCCAAGGCGCCGTTGTATCCACCCCGCGTCATCTCCTTGCCGTTGTGGTCTGTACTGATCCCATGCCTAGGCCTCTCCCTCGGCTGGCTGCCCATCCGACTGGACTGCAGCCACATCTTCTGTATCCGCTGCATGATCAAGATGCAAAACCAAAACAAGCGGTACTGTCCGCTCTGCCGAGCCGATGTAATCCAGGCCGCCAACGAGAGTAAGAGCTTGCTACAATCTGGCTTGCTGCCCGAGACTCTATACTGACGTACGCCCGCAGGTCACATCGATGAGAAGCTCGTGCGACACCTGGAGATGTGGTTCCCCAAGGAGACCAAGGAGAAACAGGCGTACAACGAGATTGAACGCCGCAGGGAATTGCTGGGAGACATCTACGTGGACCAGCATCCCAACACCGGGTGCATCGTGATGTGAGAGTGCTGCGCGTAGGGGAGCGGGGAGACCGCCGCGGAGCTGGCGACTTTCTCTTTTAAGGGCTTGTTTTATTTTGCACACACCGGCGTACGGAGGAGAGGACAGACACACATGATACCAGGGGATCAGCGATACGTAATGTAATGCTAAATTTCATTTCAGCGACAGTCATGACTATTCTGGAGATGAGGTGCTCTCCCCGGCCACCCCGAGCGCGGCCTTGAACACGTTTACAATGTGCTCCGTCTCCTCCAGACCGAGGCTGATGCGGATCAGGTCGCGCTCCACGCCGTACTCCTCGGCCCAGTCGAGCTCCTGGTAGTGTGCCAGCAGCACGTAAGGGGACGTGAGGGTGAAGTTGGTGCCCAGACTCGGCCCCTTGGCCGTGTCCACGGCGTCGTAGAAGGCGACGGCTTGGTCCTTGTGGCGGAACACCACGGAGAGCAGGCCGCCGTAGCCGCCGTTCGGCAGCCTGCACGCCTCGTAGTTGGGCCTGGAAGGGTTGAACTTTGGGTAGAAGACGCTCTTGACCAGGGGGCTCGCCTGGAGCACGTCGCAGATGGCTTCGGCGTTGGTGTTGATCCTGTCGATGCGCGAGCCAAAGTCGCGGCTGTTGCGCTCCATGAACATGACGTCCTCGGGCCAGTACGTGTCCTCGTACTCGGTGCGAGCCCACGCCTTGAGCGCCGCGTAGTAGCGGCTGTTGGGGTTGAGGATGGCGCTGCCGCCCATGACGTTGCAGTCGCCCGAGAAGATCTTGGTCAGGCTGCTGGCGACGATGTCGGCAAAGGGAAGCACGTTGACGTTGGCAAAGGTCCCGATCGTCTCGTCCACCACCACGGCGAAGTCGTACTTGTCGGCCAGCTGCCGGATGCGGCCCAGGTTGGGACACACCAGGAGCGGGTTGCTGGGGAACTCGCAGAAGAGCGCGAGGAACCGCTCGCCGCCCTGGAGACGCTTTTCGAGCTCGTCGAGGTCCGACTCCGAGGCGTGCCCATAGAAGACCACGCCGGGGCCGAACTTCTCGAGGATCTTGAGCGTGTCGACGTAGGCGAAGCCGAACTCGATGCTCTTCATGCTGCCGCGCGCGCCGAGCAGGGCGCGGTGCGAGTTGAAGATGGCGCTCATGCCGGACGGAAATAGGTAGATGTCCTCCTCCTTGAGGTTGACGACGCCACGCGAGTTCGACTCCATCTCGTGCTCGGGCGGGGGCGTCGTGGTGAGTTCGCTGTGGGTGCGCAGGGCGCCGGCGATCCGCCGCTTGATGGCGGACCTGGCGGGCTGGACCAGAGAGACATCTAGATTCCGGCCGAAGCGCTCCTCGAGGAATCGCGAACTCTCCTGGATGTCGGGCCCGCCCGCTGCGTCTCTGTCCGGGCTGAGCTTGGGGGACGGTGTTGCTTTCGTCGCGTCGATGGACGCCGGCCGCTGATAGCGCCTGGGGCCTCTGCACGGCTTCGGGCTGGCGAGGGCCGGACTTGTCGCTCCATCGTCCAGGCGGAACAGGCCATCTCTGAACAGGCTGTGGCAGAACTCGGCCCTGCGACTGGAGATTCCATCGCCCGCGTGTTGCCAGTACTGCTTGACGATGGGAAAGCCTTCCTGAGAGCAGAGCACCGCAGTAATGGTGGGAGCAAGGGTCGCTAGAGCTTCAGAAGTCGATTTTGTCGTATCCAGGACCAGGTGGACGATCTCGAGCGAGGCCACGACTTCAGGAGGGGCATGCGCCTTGACGAAACATACACCGCGGGCGGCGATCTGGCGGGTCGGGAACAGAAAGGCCTTGGAGCCCTTGCTCCCGTACTTTGCCACAATGTCTGCAGCGAAGGCCTGGATGCTCCTGTGAATAAAGAAGCTGGAAGGGGTGTTAGTCAACGAGAAACCAGAACATGGAAACACACAATGAGCCAAACACACCGAGGATAGCCGGTTGCCATGCGGCCAATTACCCACTCCTGGCCCTCTTCATAGCCAATGTTTGACTTCCATGTCGGTAGTGAGACGCTCACAGCCTAGGGAACAGATGTCAGCCATGGATTTGCTATGACTGTGAACAGCCAGGCCAACCATCCAGGAGATCCAGGGATGCAGTGACTCAGTGAGTGGCTTACATGGGCTGTATGCGGGGGGATAGACTCCCCGAGATCGAAGTCGGGCATGGCTGAGAACGATACAAGTCGGGTACAAATCGGGCGATTCCTTCTTCTGTCTTGTTTGTCAAAAGGAGGTGACACGAGGCGTTCTGCTGTGCCAGAAACGTGGTGGGTACTTGATGCCCAGGGGTGGGGGGGGTTGTTGACTCACTGTCCGCTGGAGCCGGAGTGCAGTGTCTGACTCTTCGGAGAGTCAAGAGGGCCGATTTTGTTGCCGTGCTGTTCTGCCGCCCACGTTGTGCTGTCTTCACATTTGTTGCTGTAACATCACAGGCTGTGTGGACAAGTGGGTGAGAGAGCACGGCCGCGGCCTGCAACTCGAAACAATCAGTACAAGGGCAATTCCGAGTATCGGAGGCAAAAAAAGAGGATCGCCAGTGGGCAAAATATGGAGACGACTCCCGGTCTTATGCACTGTGGACTTGGAGTCTCTCCAATGATAAAAGCGCAACCCTTATTAGTCCCTTGCCACCTTCAGGAAAGACAACAACATGTCGGATGCACCGAGCCCAAGACTGGGTTTGGGTACCTGATGATGATGGCATCCCACTTACATCCATGCCAAGCATGCACATTACGGGATGGGAATTGAAGTCCAGTCCTCGGCCGGGGGTAACATGACCTCGTGCGGCTGGTCCCCCCACTCTGCGTGAGGAGAGCACGCGGGCGGGGTATGTACTGTACTGTATTGAACCAAGCATTTGATGCAGTGCAGCAGTTTTTGAATCTGAGTAAGGTAAGCTGTTGCAGGCCCGATGCCTCGATCGATCGGGGCCTGGTGCTGAAACGTGGGGTTTCGGTCAGATCTCGGGAAGAGTCAAACACAGCTTCAGTTTCTGCTGAAACGCTGCCAGGGCGACGACGCTCGGATGAGGTTCTAACATGTAGGTAACTGCCCACCCCAAGGTAACAGCAAAGAGATGCAAAAATCGTATAAAACACGAAATAAAGTTGAATATACAGAACAAATGCAGATCTGGCCCATGGCCATGCCATTGCACCTCCTCGAACGGCGGCTCGCGTCATGAACGCCACACAGCACACGCTGTGCCTCCAGGTATCATCCAACAACAACCACTCATACACAATACCCGAGTATCAAAAGATCCAACAGAACCACAGATTGCTCTGTCATAACCGAGTGAGTCATCCATCATCTTTGTTGACCGTGCTGCAACCAGAAATATGCCTCGAACCACTCCGCGTGACCAAGATAATCCTCGAGACAGAAGGGGAAAACAACCCAACTGGCTCTCCAAACCGCTCGCCTCGCCTTACTGGTAATACGACCGGCCGCTCTTCCGGCTCCCCACACAACTGATGCTGTCGCTCGGCGCGATGCTATCCGCATCGTCGTCATCCTCCTCTTCCCACTTCCCCGCGCGGCTGGCTGGCAGAGGGACGTGTCGGGCCGACACATACGTGGCTGGCCTGCTTGCTGGCAGCGGGACGTCACGCGCCGAGATGTAGGTATGGGCCCGGCTGTCTGGGAGCGGGACGTCGCGGGCTGAAATGTAGGTGTGCGCGCGGCTGTCTGGGAGGGGGACGTCGCGGGCCGAGATGTAGGTATGCGCGCGGCTCTCGGGTAGGGGGACGTGGCGCGCCGAGGCGTAGCTCCCGTCCCGGCTGTAGGTCCGAGGATTTCCGCTGCTGATCTTGTACGTTGACGTTGTCACGCGGCTGCTCGACCTCGAGCGCGAGCTCGTGTGCGGTGGGGCGCTGTAGGGGTCCAGTGGCGGCGCGCGCACCGTGCTGTTGGACCGCTGACTCCTCGCCGAGACGTAGCTCTCCCGGTCGGGCGTATCGTACGTGTAGCCGCGCTGGACGATTGGGGGATGCCTTGAGCCCCTCGAGCTCGCATAGCTGCGATGCTCCGCCTCGGCTCCAGAGTAGGGGTCCCTGTGGGTGGCGGATTCGCTGCGAGGCCGCGCAGAAGAGGCCCGCGACCGGGATGACGGGTGTCGCCCCCGCAAGTCGTCGTGGACGTCGTCGGCCGCCTCCCTTCGTGGCGGGTCGGCCTGACTGTACCGAGCGATGTACTCGGGAGGAGAGCGGCGGCGGTCCGATGGAGGAGGGTATTCGGTGGGATAACGGACCTTGTCGACGGCACGTTCAACGTCGACGTAGCGCGCCTTGCGGTCCGAATACCCATCGTACTTATCCGGCACGGTCGAGCGGCGCGTCAAGGACGGCGGGTCGTATTCTTGGCGGCTAGGCCGGCTCTTGTCGCGGCTCACCATGTTGTAGGTGAATGCGGCACCAGCAGCAACACCAAGCAGGGTCGCAGCGACGGCACCGGCGCTTAGGCCGTTGGAGTTCTCTCGTGCGGAGGTGGCTGGTTCGTAGACGGAGGATCCAGCGGTGACACTCCGTCGGATCCCGGGATGCCGCTCTTCTTCTTCGTCGTCGTCGTCGTCGTTGTCGTCGGAATATGGGGCGTGGGACCGACGGGCGGTCCTGCGGTGGGATGCGCTGGACGCGGAGCTGGGGCCGGCTGCGGACGGAGCGGCAGAGCTTGCAATGTCGTAATTCCACTCCAGAATGCGGCTCGCTTCGTTGTCTGTCGACCTGGTGTAGCGGACGGTCGAACCGTTGTAGTGCGGGGGATAGTCTGGAGGGGGTTGATAGACGATTTCCATCATGTTGCCGACGAAGTCGGTTATAAGCACGCGTGTGCCGCCACCGTCGGTGCCAATCCGGCGTGCCGACACGCCACCCTCAGCAGCGTGCTGGTGTTCGGCGAAGTGGCGGGGGGTGTGGGAGTCTCGGGTGACGGGATTGGCCCGGAGTGCAAACTCGTGGGCGTGGTCGGCCGCGGCCGCCGAAGGAGCGCTGAGCACAATGCGCGAGGCCCTGAGGGGTCGGTCTCTGCTCGAGACGACCTGCCGGATCTGGAAAACAGGGGCAGTCCGTGAGGAATATCCGTAGGTGATGGAGGGGAAATGTCCGTCTTCAGTCGCGAGGTAGCGGAGGCCGAGGGGCTGGATGACGGCGGAATAGAACGATGACGAGGAGGGGAGGTGCTCGACCTCCAGAAAGGGAAGCATCAGGGCGATATAATAAGCCCCCAGAAGGCCTGTCGAGGGGAGGAGGCAGCAGCCCTGTGCCGAGGGTAGCAGTGCGNTTGNGTCGCACGGGCACAGGCACGAGGGGCCGGGAGGTCTCGAGGTGAGCACACCCGCTGGGAGAGTGCCTGGCTTGGGACGCCAGGAGAGCCCTCAGGGCTGTGTGGCGTGACGAGGCGAGCTGGCCGGGGTGCTTTCCGGAGCTGAGATCCAAGCAAGAGCCAGGGCGCCTCGGGGCCGCGCCTCAACGCCCAGCGACCTTTGAGAGTTACGTGTGCGTGCGTTTCCCTTTGAGAGCCGGGGCGTGAAAATGAGCGTGTGGCGGGCGGGTGTTCAATGGGAGAAAAGGGGAGCTTTCACTTTGAAAGGACGAGTGTTGGTCGCCGTGCCGCTCGTTTGCGTACAAAGTAAATGAATCTCGTGGACAGGAGAACAAGAGAAACCCAAAGTCAGTTGCACCAGCGGTGTCCTCAACCCCAGTCACTGCGGACTCGCGCATCGAGTTTGCTTCAAAATGGGGCAGGATGCCGGGCGAATTATGGGGAAGGGGGGCAGGCCGTGTGCCAGGCCAGAACGGTGCTGCCCAACCTCGAGACGAGCCATGGATGTGATACCCTGGCCCCACAGCGGTTCCGATCCAACCAAAGCGGCGGACATGGGGTGTTCTCTGATGTTGATGAGTGGAAAAGCATAAGGCAAGCTGATCTCTGCCACCCGATACGGGAGCCACACCTCGGCAGCGCGGGGGTGGCCGGATCGCCTTCAGCACCCTCGGTGTACAGAAGCGCAGATTACGTTACTGTGCAGCAACGGGAAACGGGAGTCGAGTCTTGTTGAACTCGGTCGCGGCCAACACGGGCGACCTGCATGGCATTGGGTGCCGATGAAGCGAGACCTCGCCCTGTTGTGCCTGAGGGCTGAGCCGTCCATACATAGTCCATGCAGCGGTATGCCCAGTGCCTAGGCTAGCAGCGCCGGCTGTGAGCCCGGCCCAGCTGCAAGTCGGGGGTGGCTCAAGTGGTTAGTGTCCGCCTGTGTGCGTGTTGCGACTTTGTACGGAGTAAACGAGCGAATCCAGACGATCCAGCTCCCCCAGTCTGCCACGTCGGGTCTTCTCCAGTTTTCTGGGTCCCAAAATAACGTTTGTGCTCTGCTGCCCTGCCTCTTTTCGCTCACCTCGATGCACTCAAGCCGAGTGGCCCTGCAAACCTGTCGGCTGCGGTGGACCGAGATGGCTACTTGAAGCCTCTTCTGGGGCCTCTGCTAACGAAGACATCGGGCCCGGTGGTTGTGGCAAGAGGGGGCGGCGATCCAAAGACCAATCTCTTGGACAGGACAGGTCTATGGAATGGTTGTTGTTCAAGGAGCGGGGATGGAGGGCTGGGAAAGGTGACAGGACACCACCAAGCGGCTCCTGCCGCCTTGCGATTGGCTATCCCATCTGAGGCCGCCTTGCTTGCGGGGCCTGCATCTGCACGCATTGTTGCCCAAGATCAGAGGGAAATTCCCAGAAGCTTCATCGGAATTATACCCAGGCTTCGTGTCTTCGATACGGTGCCGTATTCTAGGTCGACCCCTTCCGCCACCGACCGGGAATACCGAATCAAGGAGCACAGGTAGTTCAAAAAGGGGGGTCACGGAAAGAAGCCCAAGACAGAAAAGCCCAGAGCGGAACCATTTCGGCTCAACCAAGAATCGCATTCAACTAATTACCATGGCCGCTTTCCCTGGCCCCTGAGTCTTCTTCAGCGGAGCACCAGGGCTTGACACTCGCTCCCGTGTCATGCATCCCATACCCGGCCGCGGGCCAAACCTCTCAGCCCGCACTAGGTTTCCTCCTGTCCGTTCGGAAACTGGTGGCTCCATTAATAACCAGTAGCCGCGGATTTGTATGAGATGAACCTGGTTGTCAGTTGCAACATCGACGTGCTTGAGCAGAGAGAGTGGGAAAAAACACGAAAATAAAAATTCAAGGAAAAGGGGAAGACGCGGGCCGTGTTGAAGTGGCACCGCGCAGACGACGAAAGCGTCTTGGGATCCGTTGTTGAACGCCCCATGTTTTGGTTGCAAAAACACCGACAGCTCAAGCACAGACGTCCCAAGTTCCGGAAGACAATGGCCGTCAACCGCGATGTTGTATCGCGGAACAGGCCACTGCAACCGCAGCTCCCTAAATGAAAATAGAGAGCCGACAAATCTTTCCATCCAATCCCCTGTCCCTGTCGATTGAGGGGTTGTCGTCGCCCGGCCAGGGCGAACCTCGCCGCCCCAGCGATGCAGCGCGACGCCCGGCTCTTAGAGGATGTCCCAAGAGTCCTCAGCGGCGTGGCAGAACTTGCTGCACGCGACGCTGGCTGAGAGGCTGTAGTTGCTGATCGAAAGCTTCTCGTCCACGTAGGCGTCGGCGAAGTTGTCGGCGCCTTTGGCCATGGCGCCCACAAAGACGCAGATGCTCTCGTTGCCCCCAAGCGTGTCAATGTAATCGCGAACCCGCACCAGCGGCGCGTCGAAGCTGAGCGTGACCTTGCGGCAGTTGGGCGGAAGGTGGTCGGTGATGGGGTTCTGGATCACCTTCAGGAGCTTCTCCTGGGAGTTGGTGCCCTTGATGGAGAGCCGGTGGAGCAGCTGGACCATCAGGCCGGCGAAGCGCTTGAACGTCCGTGGGATGCGAACCGAGGGCGAGACTTCGATCAGCACTCCCTTGGCGGTCTGGATGTAGATCTGCAGTTTCCCGGCCTTGTTTACCGGCGAGTCGAGGAGGGTAAGCAGACACTGCGACACAAGAGGCGCCAGCCGTCAGCAAACGAGCGGTCCATCCGGGGAGGGGCGACGGCGCATCCAAACCTGATGTGTGATGTCGGGCCGGGCATCGCTAATATCCCGGTTCATCTTGCGCATGACGCCAATGTGCTCGTCGCTGTTGAGAAGCGAGTACTTTTCCTCCCTCTGCACGCCCATGCGGCTGGTGCCGCCGTGCGAGGCCTTGTAGGTTTCGAGGCTGGCATTGGACAAGACGACAATCAGTCGCTTCGAGTCCTTGTCGGTGGGCGGGATGGCCGTGTGCTGTTCGGCAACCAGCTGGGGCAGCGCCGGAGGCGGGAGTGACTGGGTCCCTGTCATATTGTTGGCTGTGTCAGATGACTGGAAGCTGTTGAAGCTGTTTGGGTTGTCGGAAGGAAGTGGGCAGCCAACTCGAATGCGTGAAGGGGCGACGTCTTTTTCAAGCACCTGCTTGAAAGCGGGGTCCGCAATCGGTTCGAAAAAATTCCTCTCGACACACCCCCAAGCAACGAACGGCCAGGTGCAGGCTCAGAGTTGCACCAAGCACAACGAAAGCGAAGGAAGGAATAGGAAGGGGTGATTCCGTTCCAAAGAATTCCGAGGCAATTCTTCCAAACTTTCCAACAGAACCAGCGGGCTTGAGACCAGGCCTTTTCACCACCAGCAAAGAAAAACGCCCCAGAAGCCGGGTGGCCGAGATTTTCGACTTACTTGGCCGTTTCCCTGCCCTGTATTCTGGTGAGGAAGACATGATATGAGGTGGAGCAACCGCGGAATGCCGTTCGAGGATAGAAAGGGCTCGGATCTCGGCGAGACGGCGCGGGATCGGCGTCGACGGGTTCAGGCGTAGCTTGACCTAGGAGAAACACAAAACGAAGAACAGAAGAAGCACCGAGAGGTGTTGAAAAGCTGGATCGTCCGGGGCAATTGGCGGTGAGAGTGCTGAAGGTCAACGGTGTGCTCGGGTGGGTAGGCAGGGACTGCTGCTTTAAGGGCTGCTCGAGAAGGGGAAAAGGGACTGCACGGAACAAAGGGGTCGCTTATTATTAGCTCCACCGGGGCGGTGCTCCGCTCCAATCGCCTCCCCCGAGTTTGCTGTGGTCCTCCACATCGGGGTCCGAGACGCAAACCACGGCTTCCATGTCAGGTTGTTGGCTTCCCATGGCGCCGAGCCAGTTTACGGGCATCGCGCACCGGTTTATCAACCCAGATCCTTGCCCCAGTTGAGGAACATACATACAGTAAGTTGACGTTACATACTATGATGCTGTGAGTGTCCCACAGGGAAGAAGATATTTTAACTGCATTCTGCGCAGAATCCAGAAGCACATCCTACGCTACATAACCCCCACATGCTCCACCGTAGGTGTGCTCGGCGGAGCCTTTGGAGATCTTGATGGACGACGTGCCTGTCTACAGAGTACTCCGTAGTTCACGGAGTAACGGATAGTCCCGTCCTGTTGCCCGGTCTAGAACCATCGAGCTGAGAGTAGAGAAGTGTGTTTCTTGTCTGTCGTCTATCTACCTACCTCCCTACCGATAGCAAATATTGCCGAGGTG
>FJWA01004024.1_pt1 | contig 11997 bp, 12 predicted proteins | sample 1011891 | NCBI WGS metagenome assembly FJWA01 (sample SAMEA3912450, study PRJEB9761) | metagenome | biome: forest; material: soil | place: USA | collected 2011-06-22 | depth 0.1 m
CATGACTAAATCACATATAATAATGCAGCATGTACGGCGGCGTCCTGCCAGATTTCGTGATTAGATCTTACCCCTAACCATCCCCACCTTCGACTTCAACCCAACAACAAGCTCCATTCCGCCCCCTTTACCCCTTTCCCACCCAAACAGCCCCCCAGCCCCTAATTACAATGTTGCTCCTAACGCGTTACCTTCCCCTCTCCATAACTACCCTGATCCTGTTGAACCCCGTTCACGCCAACCCCATAACACTGGAAACCCGCCAACCAACCCCCAACCCGCTCGAGTTTCTCAACCTCAACGCCTCGGCCATCGCCCCCTCCCCCGGCAGCATGTCACTGTCACCCACCGCCGGCGGTAAATGCGGGGCAGCGCTGTTGGGGGACGGACTGGTGTTTCCCAACGCGGCCATCGTGCGCAGTGCCGCGGGGTATATCGAGTGTCAGCGCCGGCTGGTATTCAAGAGTGTACCGGTGGGGTTTGCGTTTAGTGTCCTGGCGGTGGAGGTCGGCGGGCTGTTGGAGTTGGAGCGGGGGAGTGTGCTGGAGGAGGTCTCGGTCGACATTGGGTATTTGGTGAGCACTCAACATACTACCTTACCTTGCCTATCTGAGGCTTTGTTTGTTTTGGGTTGTTTCTCGGGTTGGTTAAGGGTACATCCGAATAGGAGGCTGTGGCTGATACGGGCATCTTGATTCAAGCCATCCTCGGCGTCGACTTCGACTGTCCAAACAGACACGGCAACAACTTCGTCCCCTTACGGCAGATTTGGCGCTGGGCATAGTGGAATATTCAACCTCACGATGAACCTGGAGCCGGCGAGCCCGCGGATGACGAGAGCCAGGACGAGTTGTGCGACGGTGGACAAACAGCCCGAGATGGTGCTCAATCTGTGGGTTTCATTGGCTCATGAACAGATTGATGTTGACGATAGCGTGATGCACAAGGGGTCCGTGTCCGATCTCAGCGTTGGGCTTGTTGTTATGTGGGAGAAATGCGGGAGTTGAGCAGGGGATGGTGGACAGGGCCGAGGACTTGGAAGCGAGACTAGCAACCTACTTAGTGCAGGGGGTTAACGGTGGTTCCATTCTGTCGGGAGACGGAGCTGTTTCGAAATCTGCCTTGAGCTGCGACGCTACTGCGAGTGTGTGCAACCTATTCAGCTGAGATACCCTTACTACTATGTTGTAGGAGTTGGGTGGTGTGGTCTTGGGGGACAGAGTCCGCAGGTCCGCGCTCAAACACACGCCGGAGAGGGCGACAGCCGATTGTGGTTGCACGACGTGGCCACCAGAATGATCGTCAACTGGTCTCGCACGGCGGCTAATCATGCGAGCTTTCGGGTTTGCTCTCTGGTCTTGGGGAGAAATGCCAACGATTGGGCCAGGGTCTCACGCCACTGACCGCCATCCTCCCCACCAAAAGCCACGAGGGCTGAGTCCTGGGATTTCCCGGCGGTCGACAGAAAATGCAAGGTCATGGGGCTGAGCAGGAAGCCGGTGGCTCATTGGGCGTTTTCCTTGGTCCGCTGGGATTGAGGTCCTTAACCCTGTGAAGGTCACCCTTCAAGGGCTTTCGTCTTTAACTTTTTGCCATGTCCCCTCCACATTCCTGGTCCACTGCTTGATGGGACCGTTGTTGATTCTCATGGCGTCCTCAAGCATCAAGTAGACTTGAAGTCGAATGCGTCCTGCAAACGTACTCGGCCCGCCGTTCTGAGACGCCGAGATGCGGCTTCACAAGCTGATCTGGGCCATCCTCCTGGTGCTGCTGCCCACCTCGGGCCGCGTGCTCGCCGCCATCTCCTTGACCAACGACGAGTATTACGTTCTCGAGGGCATGCCGTTCACGATAACATGGAGCAACAACAGAGGCCCAGTCACCGTCACGCTCATGAAGGGGCCGGATGCGAACCTCGAACAGGTCTTGGTCCTCGTCACCGGCTCCCCGGCACAAGAATTCACCTGGACGCCCCCGCCAACGTTGGCAGCGGGCTCTTACGAGCTCCAGGTTGAGGACTCAGGAAGCGCCGACTATTCCCCGCGATTTCAGTATCCGGCGCCTCCTCTCCCGAGTAGCAGCACTACCAGCACAGCCAGTGGCCCAACGGTGAGCCAAATACCATCCGTTATCACCTTTCAAGTTCCAACTAACGCCTCCCTTCCTCTCCCAGAACTCACCAACGTCGAACTCCACCACCATCCCCTCCTCCACATCCACCTCCCTGCCAACACCGCCATCACCAAGCGCCCAACCCCTCCCTATAGGCGCCATTGCAGCCATCGCGACCCTCGGGGCCCTCCTCGCCATTGCCATCCTGGTATTTTTGGTGTACTGTATCCGCAAGCGACGCAGATACCGAGTCATGAGGGAGGCGGCGGAGGCCGGGGCGAGCTATGAGCTGCCGCTCAGCTCGGTGGGCGAGTCACACGCGTGGAGCCCGGCCACGACGGCCACGATGCATATGAATATGAAGATAGGGGACCAGCAGCAGTATGAGAGGGCCGAGTTGTCGTCCGGGAGAGACCGGGCAGATATGGTGGAGTTGAGTGCTGAGGGGAGGCATTTACGGTGAGAGGGCTGGCTCAGCCGGGGGAGTTGGTAGGCAGGCCATCTGACTCCGCGAGGGCTAGAATCTATGTCCGTCATGAGAGAGGGAGGGTTGGCGTGAAATAGGATCCGTTGTCTGTACTGGCCGGGAGTGGATGGATGGGGCTGGCCTACAGGGAGAGCCTGAGCAGTCGGTATCTAACCCAACAATATTACCACTCAACCATTCTTCGACGTCACATGTTGTCTACTATCCCGTCTGCGCCTGGACTCAAGAGGGTTGGGCATCTAGATCGCACCATTACAGCATTCTCACACATGGTCGATTCATAAAGTCTCGCGGAACCCCTTACCCGTTTCCAGTTTTCCCTGTCCCGAAAACTGTTAGCCTCCGACCACCTCATGTCTCATGGTCTATTAATCCAACACCTTAAAAGTCACGAATACCTCCGAATTGCCACATTAACCGACCTGGCGGGCTCCCTCACAGTTTACTGATGTGCAGGCCGCGGTTAATGCCGCCAGTTCCAGAGACCAGGAAGCCGGGTCTCGGCGCGTTCCACAGGTGACCCAATTTTGACGTGTTGACTGCATTTGAGGAGAACGAATACGACCTTGACGGTGCCGTTAGAGGATGGACTCAGCCTGGGCACTGCGGTGATAGACCGTGTCGGTTCACCGATGGGATCTGCCCAGCCGGGAGCGCTCCAAGACGAGCAGGTGAGCAGGCTTGCCAGCCCGTTGTTTCTGCATGGCATTCCGCAGTCGCAATCGCAATCATAATCTCAGCGGGGTCGTCGTCGGCGCTGGAGGGCGTAAATTAAGCTATCTGGGGGCCGGCATCTCCCTGCAATGAGGACGGCCGAGAACATGATTGGCCGGGCCACCACATGTGCAGGGCCAAGACGGACACCCCCCTGGGACCTGCCGTTGCGGATCTAGCGGCGGGAACGTACGCACTCCCGACCGTTACTGGACATGGCAGTTGCTCGGATGGACATTGCGACAGCTGCCGCAACGGGACCCGTGCCCAGACGCGATTGTGCTGCCGGATGGCGTGCAGGCGTGGTTTTGACTGTTTCTAGACGCTCGATATTGGGGTTGCAGAAAACGATCGACATGCGTGAGTGCGGAGGTCACTGTCCGAGGGCTTGAGGGGTGGGGAGAGGGAGGAGGATGGGAGACGGGGGCATTCAACCTCCTTGTGGAACTCAACCTATATTGACCGCCCCTCCGGGTCACCTAGGAGGGCTGTTTAGGGCCCTCCGTCTCATTACTCTCGTCTCGCATCCCGCCCTCTTGTCACGACTGCTGATTTCACCATGAGGACTGTCACCGCTTCCCTCCTTGCTCTGGTCCTCCCTGCCCTTGCGACGGCTGGTGGCAGCCACGGGCACGATGGACCTGGCGAGCATGGTGGGCACCATGGAGGCGGTGGACACGGCAAACCTGACCACAAGAGACCCCTCGTGACGTCGGACAAGCTCCAGTCCCTCGTCACAACCAAGGATCTCCTCGCCGGCTCCCAGAAGCTCCAGGATATCGCCAACGCCAACGGCGGCATCCGCGCCTTTGGCGGCGCCGGCCACAACGCCACAGTCGACTACCTCTACGAGACGCTAACGGCTCTTAAGGACTACGACGTGGTTAAGCAGCCGTTCAAGGCTATCTACGCGGAGGGCCATGCCTCGCTCACCGTCGACAGCGTGGCAATTGCCGCCGAGGTCATGACCTACACCCCCGGCGGCGAGGCAACCAAGCCTCTCGCCGCCGTCGCCAACCAGGGCTGCGACGCTGCCGACTTCCCCGCCACGGTGTCCGGTAACATCGCGCTGATCTCTCGCGGCAGCTGCACCTTCAGCCTAAAGGCACTGAATGCCAAAGCTGCTGGTGCCGTGGCAGCTATCATCTACAACAACGTGGCCGGCGAGCTCTCGGGTACGCTGGGCGCCCCGTTCCTGGACTACGCCCCCGTCGTGGGAATCAGCCAGGCCGACGGCAAGGCGCTGCTGGACAAGCTCGCTCAGGGCGCCGTGACGGCAGCGTTCAAGGTCGACGCGCTCGTCGAGGAGCGCGTTACCTACAACGTGATTGCCGAGACCAAGGGGGGCGACCACGACAATGTGTTGATTCTGGGTGGCCACACCGACTCGGTGCCTGCGGGCCCGGGCATCAAGTGAGTACCTAGTCTAGCACTCCCCTGCAGACTTCAGTCTACGGGTACTAAAGTTGTATTATCCACGGATCATGATTAACGATACTAGCGACGACGGCTCCGGCATCATCGGCATCCTCAACGTGGCCAAGCACCTCACCAAGTTTCGCGTCAACAACGCGGTGCGCTTCGCCTTCTGGAGCGCCGAGGAGTTCGGCCTGCTCGGCTCCTACTTCTACATAAACTCGATTAACGGCTCCGAGACGGAGCTCGCCAAGGTACGGGCCTACCTCAACTTCGACATGATCGCCAGCCCCAACTACGTCTACGCCATCTACGACGGCGACGGCTCCGCCTTCAACCTGACGGGGCCCGCGGGCTCAGACGTCATCGAAAAGGACTTTGCCGCCTTCTTCGCCGCCCACAACACCCCCTCCGTCCCCACCGAGTTCAGCGGCCGCTCCGACTACGCGGGCTTCATCGAGAACGGCATCCCGTCGGGCGGCTTGTTCACGGGCGCCGAGGAGCTCAAGACGGAAGACGAGGCCAAGCTGTTTGGCGGCACGGCCGGCGTCGCCTACGACGTGAACTACCACAAGAAGGGGGACACGGTCGACAACCTGGCGCTGGATGCCTTTCTGCTCAACACCAAGGCCATTGCCGACTCGGTGGCCAAGTATGCGACGAGCTTCAGCAGCCTGCCGGCCGTCGAGGCCAAGACGAGGCGGTGGGATGCCGACAGGGCGAGGATGATGAAGAGGAGCCTGTCCAGCCATGGCCATGCGCACACCCATTCGGGGCCGTGTGGGGGATATGAGATTTGAACGCAATCAATCCATGGGGATCCCTCGGGTGTAATTAAGAAGTGATGGATTGGCTGTAGATAGGTAATTAGGAGTAATTATTGGGTGAAGAATCCATTCTATGTACACATTCGGTGCACCCATCGGCTGAGTCAGACGTGAGGGAGTATTATGTATTCTGCTTGCGACGGGTTTGGTCAACTCACCTCGCCGATCTTGCCATCATCTTCGGCTCGGCGGTTATTCAGAGAGCGTGTTGGTGTTGCTGGCTTGGGTCAGCGATGTTTTGACAGGTCCGTTTCTGGTCTTCTGTGTAGGTATGTTGTGTTGAATGTGCGGATCAGGTGGGTAGAGCTGCAGGAATATCAATAGATGGATGTGCCGAGGGCGACTTGAAAACAAGATGGAAAAAAATGAGTGTTTGGTCGTCAAGTCAGGTGTCTTGGGTTCTCATCAAGAGTATTGGAAGACCCCCAAGTCATGAATCCGCGGCCGAGACTGAGCTGTGTGGAAGTTGAAGTTCTTGAGAAATGCCCTTGAACGATGCTGTTTCCTTCGGGGTTAACCGTTAAACTGGAGCCTGGAGGATCGGAGATTTCAAGGTCGCAACGGTCTGCATCCTTGCAGTCAAACCCTGGATTAGGTGTGGCGAGGATTTTGGTTTTGTTCCTTTCAATAACACCCATTTTTGGTTCATCCAAGCCGCGATTTGCACTGTCAGATCCGTCATGCATCCCGAAAGTCGAATATCCAAACACTCCCGGCGCCTGCAGCCATGTTGACCTACACAGTACATCTGTACCTCACCAAGATCTCGTCGTCTTCGCCGTCGACGGGTCTGTCATGAACCGCTGGCGTCAATGTGAACGTCAACGCGGCATTTCCGTGCAAGAGACTGGAAAGGAAGCTTTGCCAGACCCCCATGCAAAGGCAACGAGCCCCGGCAATGCCAAGCTCAGAGAAGCTCGTGCCCCAAGGCACAGCAGAAGAGGCGCCGATGCCACGAGCCCGCAGCCCCGATCTCTTGGTGTGTTCTTGTGATCCACTGCCCAGCTTGGCTGTTCTGGACCCAAGTCCGGCGCCCGATTTAGCACACGATTCCTTGGCGGTTCTGGCAACACTGGGAAGAGGACTTCCATCTGAAAAGTGTAAGCCTCTCAAGACAGAATCCCCAGGTCGCCGTCATCGCATCCCTAGGTCGCAGCTTCTGGGCCATGGTGGACTGCTGTGGTGCCTTCGACGACAAGCACGCCAAGCAGGACCCTTGAATTCGGCTGCCTTCGGAAGGGCCCATCTTTGCGAGAAGCGCTGACATGAGCCGGGCTTCTGGGGGGCTGCGTGTCGTGTCGGCGCTGACGAGCGCCCCGGGCTTGGGCTGAGCACCAATGCGGTCTGGACCGACCACCAATGGCCGGCTGGCTTGGGAGGCTGAGCGGCATCACGCCCATTTCCGATCCCAGTCCTCTCCTGGCCGCCCACCCCCAGCCTGGACTTGGCAGACGAGTGAAATCGCCGTTCAGGCCTTGGAGCATCGTGTTTACTGTTTCGAGATCCAGCCAAGGCCGATGTGGCAGGGCGGCTGGACAGAATATAAGAGATGGTGCTGCACAGCCGTTTGGGGGTGTGTCTCCCTGGGCGCATAAACACACTCTTGACTATTCTGTATTTTCTCTCCTTTCTCGTCTCTCTTCCCCCTTTTCTTCTGTCCCGCCGCAATCATGGGACAGTGGCAGTCCCAGGAGGTGTGCACCACGCCGGCATGCATTCACGCGGCCTCCAACATCCTCAAGGGGCTCAACCCGGACTGGGCCCAGATCGACGCATGCACCGACTTCGATCAGAGTGAGCAGCCAGCACATGACCTTTTGCCCCGAAACCCGTCCTCGAGTCTAACTTGGTACCAGTGGTGTGCTATGGCGCTCCCGAGCACTATGGCGAAAACGGGGGTCCGATGGGAGAAATGAGCAAGCGCACCTCCAATATCCTGAGGAAGATCCTCGAGAGCCCCAACCACGCCGCAGCAGCCGGTGTCAAATCTACCTTCCTCACGGCTCGCAGCAATGCCGAGGAGCAGAACTTTGACATGCTCCGAACCGCCTACCAATCCTGCATGGACGCCGACGGCGCGGCGGCCCTGGGCATCGAGCCCCTGACGGAACTGCTCGTCTCTATCAATACAGCCTGGCCCGTCTCACCCACCGACCTGAAGACGAGGATTAGCCGGGCCGACTTGGTCGGCCTGCAGAAGGCATCACTCTTGGTCGAGGAGCTGGGGATCCCCGCCTTTCATAGCTACTGCGGCGAAGAGCCAGTCATGCCCGATTACTTGGACGCGGTGCGTTTCTTGCCGCTTTCCCCCCTGATCTGTTTCTCTCTAACATGAACATGGAACACAGAAAACCAACCGTGTCTGCTTTGGGACTCCAAAGATGATACTGCAGAGCGGCAATATATCCGCCTACTTGGACCCAGACACCATGACGTGGTATCCGCAACTCATGGCCAACGTCTTCCGCCTAGTCTTCCCCACGCTCGGCAACGAAACGACCGCCAAGCTTGCCGTGGCGGTGGCCTCGTTCGAGAGTGACATGGCCGAGCTGCTTCTCCCGTTCGCCGAAGCATCACTATCCAGGGACGATGACGGATTGGTAAGTGCTGCCAGCACCAGGTGGGAATTTGTCGAGAGACTTGAGATCTGACACGTCGCAGGGCACCATCCAAAATGTAACCCTTGCCGAGTTCAGCGATGCCGCACCCGTGTTCGGCTTTGACAAGTTGATTGCCGATCTCACCCCGACCGGCAAGACGCCCTCGACGTTCCTCCTGGAGCAACCTGCCTTCTGGCCGCAGTTCTCCGCCCTCGCGGCGAACCACTCCAGGGCGGCCGTGCACGGCTACATACTTTGGAAGACGATCGCTGTGCTCGGCCGGTCAGTCGAAGCTCCCGACCTTTGGAAACTGCTGGGGATAGAGCCTCAGGCTGAGGGTGAGCGATGGCAGCAGTGCGTCGTGGCAGCCGACAGCATGCTGCGACATATCTTGGACTACTACTTTGTATCGGCCACATATCCGGACCTCACCCTGCAGGCGGCCGACAAGATGACCGTCAACATCCGGGCGCAGTTCAAGAAGCGCATCGCCGAGCTCGACTGGATGAGCGCCGACGCAAAGCAGCGCGCCATCAAGAAAGCCGAGAATATCATCCAGAACATCGGCTACCCGAAGGCGAACCCGGACCTGCGCTCCGCCGAATCCGTGGCGTCGTACTACACCGGCATCAACATCACGGCCAGCTACTTCTCCAACGCGGTATCGTCCCGGCGGCTCAAGACGGCCAAGGGCTTTGCAGAGGTTGCCAACGCCCCCAACCGCAACGGCATGGACGACATTACCACCGTCAACGCTTTCTACAAACCCCAAGCCAACAGCATCACCATTCCCGCGGGCATCTCCCAGCTCACCGTCTTTCACTACCACCTGCCGGACTACGCGCTGTACGGCGGCCTGGGCAGCATCATCGGGCACGAGATCACCCACGGTTTCGACAACAACGGGCGCAAGTGGAGCGAGGACGCCGAGTACGAAGCCTGGTGGGACAACTCGACCATCGCGGCCTTTGAGAAGCGCGCCCAGTGCTTCGTCGAGCAGTACTCGGCCTTTGAGGTCGACACGCCCACGGGCAAGCAAAAGGTCAGCGGCCAGAACACGCTGGGCGAGAACCTATCGGACGCCGGCGGCCTGCGCTCGGCCTACGACGCCTGGGTCGAGCAGCGCAAGCTCATGCCCAGCACGTGGAACCAGAAGCTGCCCGGCCTCGAGTCCTTCACATCGGAGCAGTTGTTCTTCATTGCCTACGCCAACATCTGGTGCGAGACCACCACCCCCGAGCGGATGGTGGAGATCTTGGGCGATGCGCACGCCCCGAGCTTAATGCGCATCCGCGGCGGCACCCAAAACTCGAGGGCGTTCCGGGAGGCCTTCAAGTGCAAGGTCAAGGAGCCGGTGTGTGAGCTGTTCTGAAGCATTTCGATTTTCCTCTGGGTCTTTTCGGCGTCAACCGGGTTTTCTTGGATCATTGGATGGGATTGGGCTGGAGCATGGCGTTGGGAGTTGGGCCCTGGCTGGGTCTAGGACTGAACAAATCTTCTGCAGTGATACCACCTTTATGTATCAATTCATGGCATCGTCTGGTAGCCACCCCTCGTGCTGGGACACTTCCGCTCCAACGTCAGCCCGCCTCGATCCGGCGGCAGTAGTCTCGCCCCTGCCGGACCTGCCACCCACACAGCCACACCTCCACGGCCATGCCCAGAAACCCGGCAATGCAGATGCCGCCGCTGTCGCTGACCGAGGTCGCGCCGAGGCTGAACTCGCGGTCCTCGACCGGCACCTTCTCCATGATCTCGGCAAAGGTGTTGACGTAGACGGCNCCGCCGAGCAGGCCTTCCCAAAAGACGACGGCGAAAACGAGGTAGACGGACGGGAGGAAGTTGAGCAGCGCGTGAAGCGTCAGGAGGACGAGGTTGGCGACCTGCAGGAACGAGGGGACGTAGAGGTGGTGGATGCGGAGAAAGGGCGTCGACGAGCGCGAGATGAAGACGCCAACCTGGTAGAGAAAGCCGTAGAAGGGGTAGAACGACCGGAACTCGGAGAATGGCGACTGCTCGAGCGGGAACAGCAGGGTCGGCGCCACGCCCTGGTTGATGGTGTACTCGGCGACGTACACCACCAGCAACGGCAGCATGTACGGCACGAACAGCGCCCTCGCGCGGCGGAGCTTCGCTCCAAACGACGCCTTCCCAGCGCTCCCATGATGGATAAACGCCGTCGCTGCCACCGACGGCCCGGGAGCAAGCAACCCCGCCGACGCCATCCCCGCGGGCACATCCTCGAAGCGACCGTCTTCCTCCCCATCACCCCTCTCCTCCTCCTCCGCCTCCGTCCCATCACCTCCAACAGGCAGGTAGTCCCTCCCGTGCTCCAACCTCCCCCTCGGCAGCACTCCCCAAAACGCCACAACCATCACCCCCGGCAACACCGCTCCAACCAACAAACTGCCCCTCACCCCCAGCCCAACCCACCCCGTCAACAGCACGTACAACCCCGCGCCCACCAGCCCAGCCGCTCCAGTGCCGCTGCCCCAAGCCGCCAAACTCCCCTGCCCATAATAATGCGTCAGCCCTAAAAAGCTCAACTCCCCGCCTCCCGAACTCAAGCTCGCCAGCACCACGCCGACCAACTTGGTCCCCACGGCACCGTCGACGGGCGCCAGCGCGACAAGGACCATCCCGGCAGAAGCGAGCGCGACGAAGCACGCGATGCGCACGGGGTAGGGCACGGCGTGGATGAAGTAGGGCGCGCAGAGCTTGGTCAGGAAGGAGGGGAGCACGTCGGCGAGGAGGACGAGGCCTTTGGGTGTGGCGGGGCCGACGAGGTCTTGGGCCGCGGAGAGGAGGATGACGTAGAGGATGTTGTTTGTGAGGCCTGTTTGGATGGTTAGGGAGAGTGGGTGAACGGAGTGTTGAGAGGGGGTAAGAGCGAGATGAGAAGGGAAAGAAGGCACAACAAGACAAACGCACCAAACAACCAAAACGCTACTATCACCCTCGCATCAACGCCACGGAAAATGTTGGACGCGCGGGTGCGGTAGTGATGCCAGGAGGAGGAGGGGGCGCCAGGCAGCGGGAGCAGGCCTGACGACGACGACGAGCGGTTCATCGTGTGCTATTCGCTATGTTCTCACGCTATATCTGCATTCGGGTCGCCATGGAACGAGAATCGTGGCCGGCGTGTGCTGCCGCGCTCAAGATCGCTATCGCTGTGGCGTGTGTTGTTGTGTGATGGGGGTGATGAGGCTGGCACGCGACCCTGCATTGTGCCTGTGACAGGCTGTGAGGAGACCAATGAAACAGAGCCGATCCAAGCCGGAAGCAAGTTCAGACGGACGGCCCTAACCCTGGATGGCCCGTTTTGCGGGCGGAGAATGACCACGAATTCGGCCTTCCAGTTCAGAAAGCAACTCTGTCTGTGGGAGCAGACCCGTATTCTATTGCCTTGTCCCCGCGGCCGGGGGCCAAGGAACCGGCTGTACACGTCTACTATACAAAAGAAACCCTCACAACGCTATGCTATGCTGTTATACCATGTCACACAAAAGCTACCGCCCCTGAGAGCCATTCCGCCTTGTTGCCTCGTACAGTCTATCCCTCCCGCTCCCTGCACTATCACGGCATGACCCCCTGCCTCCACCTCTCCACCATGTCCAAATGCCCCTGCCCGCCCATCTGCATCGGCATCTGCATCGGCATCCCATATCCCGGCGCCTGCATCTGCATCGGCACCGGCAGCGCATTCACGCCCATACCGCCCGCCACCCCGGCCCCATACACCCCCAGGTTCGGCGTCGACCCGCCATACGCCCCGTGGGCCATCCCCATGCCCGGCGCACCGAGCAGCGTACTCGCCCTCTGCTGCTGGAGCAGGTGGTGC
>FJWA01000196.1_pt1 | contig 11958 bp, 13 predicted proteins | sample 1011891 | NCBI WGS metagenome assembly FJWA01 (sample SAMEA3912450, study PRJEB9761) | metagenome | biome: forest; material: soil | place: USA | collected 2011-06-22 | depth 0.1 m
CGGGAAGGAACACGGANAGGTTGTTGGGACGGAGACCGGGGGGGGGCGGGCTCGCTCCTCCATCACACNGGGCACANTGNGATACACTGGGACCAAGTTCCTGACGAGTTGCAATTGTCTAGCCCTTCTATCCACGAAGTAATCACCCCAGCGCATGTCANCACGCCNTGTATGACANAGGGACTCTAACCATTACCCTCCACCGCCATCCGACGCCGCCACTGCCAACCAGACCCCAGACACCAACCCATTGTTTTGGTCTATAACAGCCGGCCACAATCCGCAATACCAACCCACCCAGAAAAGCCCCAACGCCAGACCCAGTTAAGCACCGCCCGCCATATCATAACCCTTCATAAGATCTACCCTCACATAATCAATAACCCAGCCGCCGCGGCCCCGGCCAACACCCCCCAGACACCCACCACCACCCTCCCACTCCCAGCAATCACATGGGCCGACCCGGGGAAATTACACGTCAGCTCCCCCGAGGGCTCATGCTTAGCATAGTTCCCATCAAACCCGATCTGCCCCGGCAGGGGACACCCGAACCCCATCGCAGCAGGACAGCTCTGCACGAGCTTGTAGCACAGGTCGTCGCACGGCAGCAGCTCCTTGTACGGCCCGGGCTGGACGAACTGGTCGATCAGCGGGTTGCGGCTCGAGTTGTACGCCGTGGTGTTGGGCACGCCGGCGCCGGCGAGCGCCTGGGCGTCGAGCACGGTGCCGTCCGGGAACGGCTGGCTGACGGCGCGGGGCTGGAGGTAGGCCGCCGCGTTGGAGAAGTCCTCGCAGCGGGGGATCGTCACGGAGCACAGCCAGTCCTTGTAGGCGGCCGCGCAGTCGGTGCAGTTGCGTGCGAGCGAGTAGCGCTGGCTCGAGGGCGTCTCGCACGCGATCTGGGCGAGGGACTTGTTGAAGTTGGCGTAGACCGACGCCGCGTAGTCGTCGTAGAAGGTTGCGAGCTTGGTCGAGTTGCCGAAGTTGGGGTTGCTCGGGACCGAGTAGGCGATTTGATCACAGAAGGTGAGGTCGACGATGAGGGCGCAGTTGCCGTGGTCTGGACGGGAGTGGTGAGTTTGAGGTTAGGAGGATGGGAAGTGCGATGGCTTACCAGACTTGGTGGTGAAGTTTGTCGCCTTGAACACCGTGGTCCCTCGTGTCGTTGCCAGCTGCCTCTTGCCGACGCTGGCGCTGTTGGTCGCCAGGATTGCGACATACTCCGCGCTCGAGTTGAGCCCGCTGAAGAAGAATTGCTGCTTCGGGAGGCTTCCTTGCCCCCTCGTCGTCATGCCCGTCCTGACCATGTTCGTCTGCCGCCCGTCCTTGATGGCTGCGATNTGCGCNTAGTTCTGCAGCCCACAGTANGAAAACCTGAGGCCGTTGATGGCGCGATCCTTCTTGTTGTGCGCAAACAGCACATATGGCTGTGTGCTCATGACCTGTTGCTCTATGGCCGGGTCCGCACTATCCGTCAAGTCGTGCGTAATCAGGAGGGCGCCTTGCGAGTCGCTGTCGACCCATATCAGGTCGGCGTCGTCGCGATCGTTGAAGGTGTAATAGTAGTTGTCGATCGAGGCCGCAACTCTGAAGTTGTATGTGCCCGAGAAAGCCTCGGACACATTCGGCGCGTGGACGCCGATGTAAACTTCCCTGTCCGTGGTCAAGTTGTATACGGCAGCGCCCTCGTTGAATACCACCATAGCCTGGGACTTGGGGTCTGCCAGGGGACCGGGGTTCTGATTTTTGTCCGACGTCGAGACGAAAAGGGTGAGCTGCGGAGGATCCGTGGTCGTTTTCGACGCGTTGATCGGCTGTGGCTGCTGGCAAGTGTTTGACGATATGTAGACTGTGCGCTGGGATTGTCTCCTCGCCAGACTTTGCTCCCCCTCCTCCACTTGGTGTTCCACGGCGCCAGCGCCAGCGCCAGCGCCAGCGTCTCGTTCTTGAGATGCACCATGGTCGCTCCTCAACTCTAGCCGGTCCCCGTCTGCCTCCCGCCCGGTCACCGCGGGTAGCGCAAACACAAAAAACTGTGTTGTCCCCTCCTCCACGTTCATGGGCATGGCTTCATTGTTGGTCAATGCTGTAACCCCCGCCGGCGCGCGGCCGATGATGCTCCTGTCGAACGGCGAAAAGTCGGGTTCGTATGTCGGATCAAGCGGAGTGCGCGCCGGCGCGTCTATCGAGAAGTCGAGATCATCGAAAACGACGGGCAGCCCTGGCTTCAGCTCGGCGGCGAGGGCGAAGTTTGGCGGGAACAGGGCCAGGTAGAGCAGAATCAGCAGACACGAAGCGACGAGAGACGCCACCAGCCGCGACTGCAGAGGGCTGAGATGCATCATGAGGATATGCCCCCGAGGGGGTCTTGGGCTGCCGGTTGTCGATGCCCTGGTAAACAAGTCGTCGGGAGCCCGGGGAGATCCACCGGTGCGTCCTCTGGACTGCGGATATCCGGAACTCGTACTTCTGCAGGGTGTCCGTTCTCGTCGTCGTCGTGTTCCTGTCGATCGCTCGCTGGCTCAGCCACAAGCCCCCTGTCGCTGACCACTGAAGAGGCCGCCGGGTCAACTACCGCACCATGGTCTTTGCGAATCCGCCTCTTGCTCACAAAATTCGCCGGGTACAGAATAGTGCTGAGGAAGTACTGGGTAGGTGGTCTTCGTCACTCGGGAACATGAAAGTCGTCGTCGATCGAAATTCTTGGCCTGGGCAGCGGTGGCATGCAGCCCGGGAGCAGCGCTGAGCGAGCTGAAGCAGCCGTGTTCCGGATCAGCAAGGGTCGGCTCCACGGGTGGCCATCGCTGGTGGGCCGTGGCTTGTGCCCCTTGCAGCGGGGCCCGCTGGCTTCCAAGCATGCGAAATGCCAAGATTTGGCGGCAAGCACATGAAACCGCTGCACAGCCAGCATGTGGCATCAGCCAGTGCTGGGTGGAAGCTCCTANTTGCAGGAAGCTGTAGGGACCAAATCCCCCTTGCGCTGCTGCANCGGCTGGTCTACTGTAGTACTGCACGAATCTCGGTCACAACACGCATCCGGCGAACAAGATAAGAAACACAGTACTGCATTAGGAAGAAAAGGACTTGCCCGTCCTTCCTACAACTCATTCATATACCCCCTCACCACCGACAACACCACGTCTTAGCCTGCTCCAAGAAAATAGACCTGCCCGAGAAATCTGAGAGAAATCCGAGAGAAATCCGCGACCGATACATCCTCCTTGACCCATAAGAAAACATCACATCGCCACGCTTGTCCCGGTGGTCCCCACTGCTGTCGTTGGTGTGCGCGGTCATGCCATTATTCATGTGCCGCGTCAGAAGGAAAACCGGAATTCCGTGTGCCATCCATCCACTGCCCTCCACTACTCTCCAACCTCCACCACTCCACCGTCCTGCCCGGGCCACGCCGTAAGACACGTGCTTCGTTCCTTTCACCGTAGGGGGCCCGGGAACCGAGGACTCGAGGACTCGAGGGCTCGAGGACCCGAGGGTCATTTACTCGGTGTGGAGGGCATCGGCCTTCGCGCGGAGGCCGCTGGCAGTGGAGCCAGAGTTCTGGAAGTAGCGGCCGAGGGTGGGGACCAGGAAGGAGCGGAAGATGATGTCGGCACCGCTGAGCCGCTGTTAGTCCCCCCCTTGTATCAAACGGGGGCACCAGAGGGAACAACTTACCGGAAGACGGGCAGAGACAGCCAAAGGAGGAACACAAACTTGAAGGTGTAGTAGAAGGGAACCCAGTAGACGACGCTGATGAGGCTCTCAATAACCCTGTTTTGCAGTCAGTTAGTTGACGGCCCACGGTCGCACAGTCGCAGCGGGTCTCACGTGAAAAAGGCAAACACAACCCAGTACTGTAAAGCGGTCAGCATGCACACGTCTTATCGTCGGCCAAGAATCTGCGCGGCCACTCACGGTCAGCCACTGGGTATCATCCGCCTTGTTGGCCGTAAACAGCGCAGCGAGGGAGTAGTATCCGGGGATAACGAAGCCGGCAAGGTTGGTCAGGAGGGAGCCGCCGAGGTTCAAGACGATCAGGAAGAAGTAGAGGGCGCCCAGGCCAAGCACCGCATAGGCCTTGGGCACCGACGTCTGCTTCTCGAGGTTGGCGAGAGCGGGGTATTTGGAGAGCTGCGACACCGTTTAGTCAGGATAAAGCCCGGGTCTCTGGAGGAAGTCGGATCCGGCAGTTGGGCGCACCTCTTTGTCGAGCTGCGCGATGTAGTGCTGGACGCGATCCTGAGGAGAAGACATGGCTGCGTCGGGGAGCTGGAGTCGTAGCTACGAGGTGATCTGGAAATGGGCTTGTCAGAAGAAGAAGAGCTCTCTACATTGGAAGCAAGTGGAAGCAGTNGAGGGACTGGGTCGCTCGCTCGAAAGCTTTCGGTAGCTTCGGCGGGGCGTGGACTGGGTCCTTGCNCTAGCAAAGGCGCTAGGCAAGCTGATAAGGAAGCTGGGAATCGCATCTTGGAGCACTCACGGTAAAGATCGGGAGGGTGCAAGANATTTGAGCTGGCGATNGACCCGGGAANTGTGGTCGGCGATGATGGAAATGGGGAAATGCTGTGCGAAATGGTGCGANTAAGATACGGAGAGAGCTCGGTGTGGGNGGCAGGGGGAAGTGGATGCAGGAGTTGTGAAGCAATGACGACTGCAACGTGTGCAAGAAAGCCCCGGTCACAACCCAGACGGCCCCATACAGTAAGCTCCAGCCCCCGACAGCTCCTGGTTTTGGCGCATGACGGAAACGCACACAGACACAAGAAGAAAGGGGCCAAATCACGTGTCCCGTCAGAGTCGACGGAGTTCGTGGAGTGACAGTCGGAGAAGCAAAAACAACGCCAAGAGAAAGGTCCGATGGTGTAGTTGGTCATCACGTCAGTCTAACACACTGAAGGTCTCCAGTTCAAGCCTGGATCGGATCAGCTTCTGCTTTTGCTAGGCGATGCTATTTCGTCATGCTGCCCTTTTTGTCTGAATCATGTCGAGGAAGGACAGGCGGCGCTCTGCCCGTCGTCAGCACTCGGAGACATGCTAGAAACACAACCTGCTCAAGGATATCCAGATCAGATACACGGGTTACACAGAATGGGTTGTTGACTTTTGTGCGTTGCTAGCATTGGACAACAACTGCGAGCCATCTTCGATGTTGACGTGAGCATGCAGGGCGTTGACAACCCTGGCTTACCGGCAGCCGTGCGTGCGGCAGGCACATGCACATCCGCCGTTCAAAATACAGCAATGCAAATAGCACGCCACGCCTTCTCGCCATACCCGCAACCGGACGGTGGAACAAGAGCACTAGGGGCGCAAGACGGGGCAAACAGCGCGTGTTTTTGTCGTGAACAATGAAGCTTAATCCTGACCAAAACTCTCTTTCGAGGGAATCGACAACAAGCGAGCCAATCGACTCGCGCTGCTGGTGCAAGGTGGAGCCCCGCTTGGTACGTGCGGGGAGCGCATTGCCCCGGTACCGCCTCCCGTGTTTGTTGATTTCTTCCTCCCTCCTCCTCCACAGGAAATGCGGAATTGACCACGTCCAGCGGGCAGACAGCGCACCACCTCGCTCCCCCCGACGCGCCTGCGGATGCACCATCGCGAATCTCTGGCGGTGCCGTATAACTATTCATCAGTGATTTTTCTCCCCATCTTTCTACTTGCANCGCAGGTGGCCTTTTTGGTCATTGTCGCAGACACCCGTCGTCGTCATCTGTGTTTTGTTGGAGGCAACTTGTTTGTCCATACCGTTCACCGTCACCACGAGTGGCGATGGACTCGACCCACGGTAAGGACAAGGCTGCATCCCATCCCCCCACCACCACAGACACCCCTCCTCCCGTATCCAGACCCTNTTTAGCTGCCATACGTCCAGTCGAGTCTTGCAAAATACTCATTGTTTTCGTAGATGNATTAGCCCACACCAAGCCCAGGAAGCGACCTCGATCTCGCGGCTCGACGGCTTCGATTCACAGCGCCACAACACAGGCCAACGTGGAACACAGCTTCGCCGAGTCCGCAGACGTGTATTCTGCACAATGGCTGCCCAGCAACGCCGGCCACGAGCGAGAGCTCGCCAACGGATCGGCCCAGATGACGCCCGAGGACCTGTTATTGGCGTCCCAGCTGCAGGCAAGCCGCGACTTTGGAACGGAGCCCCCCGTCAACGCGCCCATACAGAACGTCTCCTTCCATCACCATAGCCACAGCATGAGCCGGCAGTCGCTGTCTGCCGACTCGTTCGCCGGAAACACGAGCTTCGCCGACGACAGCCAGATGCTGGACCGAGATGTCAACGACGACGGCGACTCGTTCCATGGACTGCCCGCACCGACCAAGTCTGGCCCGCGCTCCAACGCCAATAACGAGATTGAGATGCGGCAGCTATTCCAGTGCAACAAACACCGTACTCTCGAGGAGGTTGCCCACGAGTTGCTCGGCAACGATCGCGGTCCGAACTCGGAGCGCGCTCGCCAGGTTTTTGCCATGCTCTGGTAGGACGCCGAGTGGTTAATTGTCATGGTGCCATGGTGCTGACGCGCTCGTAGGATCAACTTGGTATGCTCGACGGGCAAGGGTTCGGTCCCGAGAGGTCGCGTCTACGCCAACTATGCCTCCCAGTGCGCCACTGAGAGGATCACGGTCTTGAACCCCGCGAGCTTTGGAAAGTTGGTGCGCGTGCTGTTTCCGGGCCTGAAGACGCGGCGCCTGGGTGTTCGGGGAGAGTCCAAGTATCACTACGTGAATTTCCAGCTGAAGGAGGAGCAACCCGACCTCCGGGACAGCCCCGGCCATGCTGCGGTGCCTCTCGGCGAGAATTCGTCCTTGTCGCAGACGTTCAAGTAAGCATCTGTTCTGTTTGTCGATTACGAGCATATCCTAACGTTTCTCCAGCACTCTCCCCAACATAATGTCCGCAGCGATGCGACCTGAGCGAACCCCCTTCTCTGCACCTCCTGTAGCACACCAAGCCGGGCCGCAAGCCCTGCGAGCACACGAATTCCGACACAGCCTCTACAACCAACCGCAGGTGGCCAGCTTCGATCAGTTACAGTCGACAATGGGTAAGACAGCTCAACAGCTTCGCTTTTCAACAGAAACCGGCGAGACGTTCAAGCAGTCCGACCCGATCCATCTCCCCCGTATCGAACCATACCTCCCCAACGGCACGGACCCGGACGCGGCCAAGTCTCTGGTGGCTCTGTACCGGTCGTATTGCACATCTCTGGTGGAGTGTATAAGGTACTGCAAGGAGAAGGCTTTCTTCCACCTCTTCACATCGTTCCAGGGCACCCTCACCATGCCGGTCCAGAAATTGTTCGCCAACCCAGCCATTTCGCCGTGGATCGAAGAATGCGATTTCATTTTGTACCAGCGGATGATGCGCATCGTCTCAGGCCTGACGCTCCAAGTCGTCCCCAAACCCGTCCTCGACACACTACGCAACATCTCGGAGCGGCTCGTNCCTCATATCCGGGACTCCTTCCAAGGGCAGCCTCTGCATGTGGTCAGGGCCAAGGAGGGCCCGGCTACCATCTTTGCCGGGTTGCTGGACCGGGCACTGCGAGTGAACCTCACCGCGCACGCCGCCGCGAACATGCTGTCGAACCCGGCCAACCGCGATCTGATGTACATGGAGTGGATCTCCATGATCAACGTGCGAAAGCTTGCCGAGAGCATCCCATCCCGCGGTATGGACGATGTCGTGAATCTTCTGCTCAACGAAATGCGGGATCTGCTCAACCCCGTCAACGTCCCATGGGAGATGGAATGCTTGACGGTACAGGGGGAAATTGCCATGCGGAGCGGCAGGCCACCCAGGGAGGCGAATCCTGAGGATTCCGACTCGTCCAACGTGCTGGATCACTGGGTGCACCTGTTACGTTCCCTCCCCAACCGGTTCCCCTATGCCTCGGATACGGACCTCGTCTGGTGTGTCCAAAGATTGAGCACGGCGCTGATGAGGGACCTCACGATCGGGCAAGGAAAGAGCTTCGGATCGTGGTGGGTAACAAAGTGCTGGGTCGACGAGATGATCCAGTTCATGGCCGAGCAGGGCGGCTTCATGCAGCAGAAGTCGAGCCAGAACCCCTTCGCGGTTGCGAAGCGGCAGTCGGCAAGCCGAGAGCTGAGCCATCAGGGGTCTCGGTACAGCAGCGGCAGTGATGATTTCAACATGTCCCGCATGCCGGAGCCACAGCCCGATCGGGCGCCGTTCCCTTCGGCTCCCGCGGCCAACAGCCAGCAGACGACGCACGACGATAGCGGCATCGGCATCAGGACGCCCGATGAAGAGTTGCCAGGGGAGAAGTTCAGTCTCACCCCCGCGACCACCCAAGACCTGTTTGCCGGCACGGAGCTGCAGGACGACCTGGGGGACACGTAGCATTGCCGGTCTCGCGGTTTCTTTGGAGATTGTCTTATTAGGGATGGAGTTACGGCGCCAGACACCAACNGGGAATGGCTTGGCCCCTGATGTCACGATGGGACGATTGGGATGACATGGCTAACGGGTATCATTGCTCTTGATGGTTATCGGGTTCGAGGCGGGTCTGGACTATGTTGATTAATGTTTTTCGATGTTGATGTATCAGGAAAAGGGGAGGCCTGCTCCATCCAATTGGCGGGTGCCTTGGTTGGCGCTTTTGTCTNTATACGGGATTCGGCGCCTGGCTGTCGAGTTATGCCGTGCCTCGGCACCTTATATTCATCGAGCTCTGCTGCATGAAATGGCAGGCAGAATGCCCCCGGTCATGTTGATGGATTGTCCCGAGATACGATGTCATTCCTCCGTACCTGAGGCACAGCGAAAAGGAACCGTATGTTCAAAGGCAGTCGTTGGCACGTGAACGAGTCCCGGGCTCAATCAGGTGTGGTATAAGTAACGTTCGCCCCCACATCGTCTCCGAAGGCTGACGCCACGTTCTTTCAACCTCTTGACACGAGCACCGACTTGGGTTCAGGCGTACTTCTATTTCTTCCGATACCCGTTAATCGACGGCCGGACGTGGAATAGTTGGAGTCGGACTCTTGTGTTTGTCCTAGTTCATTCTGAGCTCATCACACCGAGCAGGTGACACTGAAGACTGCAGGTTCTCTGTCTGCCGAGGCCCGACGCAACACAAACAAGCCAAGGTTACTTCAGACATCAAAGTTGTTTTCATTTGCGTTTCAGCCAGACACCCACCACTACCACCATGGCGGTCGAACAAGAAGGCACCTTTGAGGTCAACGGCCATAGCCTCTACACCAAGTCGTGGCTGGTACGTACATGACCGGGCTCTTACATGGACCCACGAATGACACTCTAACCAAACCCTTCTTCCGCAGCCCGACGGCCCGCCCAAGGCCAAGCTCATATTCTTCCACGGCTTCAGCGACCATGTCAACCGCTACTCCAGCTTCTTCGCCGTCCTCGCGGGCCGCGGCATCGTGGTGCACGGCGCGGACCAGCGCGGCTGGGGCCGCTCGGTGCGCAAGCCCGGCGAGCGGGGCCTCACGGGTCCCACCAGCCGCGTGCTCGCCGACATGGCGGCCTTCATCACGTCGCACCTGTCCTCGGACGCGGGCGCCCCGCCCGTGTTCGTCATGGGCCACTCGATGGGCGGCGGGCAGGCGCTGACGCTGGCGTGCCACCCGGACTACCAGGAGAGCGTGGTGCGCCGCGTGCGCGGCTGGCTGCTCGAGAGCCCCTTCATCAGCTTCTCGCCCGAGGAGCAGCCCAGCACGGTCAAGGTGTTGGCGGGCCGGCTCGCTGGCAAGCTGCTGCCGCACCACCAGCTCAAGCACGCCATCATGCCGCAGCACCTGAGCCGCGACCTGGCCGTGCGCGAGAGCATCCTGGCCGACGCGCTGATGCACAACACGGGCACGCTGGAGGGGCTGGCGGGCCTGCTGGACCGGACGGCCGCGCTGGCGGCGGGCCAGGTCCGCCCGCTCAAGGGGGGCGCGCTGCGGAGCCTGTGGGTGGGCCACGGCACCGAGGACAAGACGACCTGGTTCGCCGCGAGCAAGAAGTACTTTGACGAGTACACGGGGGAGGTGGCGGACAAGGAGTTTAGGGTGTACGAGGGGTGGTATCACCAGCTGCACGCGGACGGGCCGGACAGCGAGGTGTTTTACAAGGAGGTGGGGGATTGGATTCTGAAGAAGGTCGGTGAGGATGTGCAGGGGCAGGTGGAGCAGGAGGCACAGGCCGAGGAGGAGAGCCCGGCCGTGGTGGCTCCGGCGGAGAACGTGGAGGCGAGCCCTGAGGCGAAGCTCTAGGGAGGTGTTGTTGCTGTTGTCGTCGTTGTCGATGCCTGGTCAGGTGGGTAGGGAGTTGGCTCTGCACCTCGTCATTTGTGTCTGTTTGATATCACTGCTGGTTTTAATTTACAACGACTACTTCGCACTTGTATCCATGAAGCTGCTGTGTGCCGTGGACAAGGGAGCCCGACCGAGATCTCGGACGGGATTCGGCTGGCGGCGCGTCGCATTCCGGAAGCTGCCGAACATTGGCTGTTCCCCGCCGAAAATGAGCCAACATGGCCCGAAGTATAAGAATCCCAGATCGACGTTCGAGAATCTGCTTTGACCCTTCTTTCTGGCTTTTCTGGATTTCTGGGTTTTGCCTCTGCCTCGAAACGTCACTTGCCTCCGGATCGCACAATGGCGCCGCCATTGGCACAGCACTGCCACGCGGCAGGCCCACTGGAATTCAAGCGCTGAAGCCCCTGGGGCCGATCACCAAGCAACAGCCGGAGGGAAAAAGCCGGTGCCAGCCGCCAGGGACCGAAACCGAGCCCACGACATCATGGATGTGCTGGGACACATGGACAGCACCTCGCCCGCGTCAGAGAGAAGGGACTCGACGACAACCTCGACGTTTATGTTTTTATGTTCGGTCTTGCCTTGCCTTCCTCGCCTTGGGCGAGTTTTTTCAACAACATGGAGCTCCGCGTTAGCGCGTTCGACCTCATTTTCGAGCGCCGGCAGTCCCAATCATCCGGGATCTGCAAGTGCTTGACAAGTGGAGTCCACCCCGGCCCGTGTTGAGGCTGTGATCCCTGGTTGGATGCGACAAAGGACGACTGCCCAGCCGCTACCGCGATGATCCTGTTTGACAGAGAAGAGCTCCCCAGCAGTTTGAGCATCGCTCTGCTGCAGCTCTGTGTGCCAGTGCGCACCGCCAAGGGACTCCTGGAAACTCTTGCTGAGGGACGCGACACACACTGCGCCTCGGCGGGGGAAATACTGTACCTTTGTGGTCCTTGGGTCGCATCACCGACCTTGAGAAAGATTTACTTCTTTCAAAAAGGTAAGGATGCCGTATTTCCGCAGGATCTTGCTCGGCACTTCCTTTTATCTCTCTAGGATTCATTAAATTTTATCAATCAATCAGATTTCATCCCTTCACACGCAAAGCTGACAGCAGCGACAGCAGCGACAGCAGCGACAGCAGCGACAGCGACCGCAGTGCTCCATTTGGTGCATGTACTGTCCTGTGCCTCTCTGACCAACGACACGCGCGCGCGGCTCGGATCCGATCCTGCCCCGAAACCCCGCCATGGAACCGCCGGATCTCTCCAGCAGCATCTCGCTGCACCCGCACCCTTTCAGGACGCAGTCAGACTCGGCCAGCCGCATGGCACGATCTCCGTCCCCCGCTCCCATGTCGAGAGGAGGCGCAAGCACTGCTGTTGAGGCCATGGATGGGGGCGATGACACGGCAGTCTCCCGGCACCACGCGGTAATGGCGGACGATGTCGAAGTCGAGAGCCAGCGAGCAGGCCGCTTCCCGCTTGTCGGCGCGGGGCATGACCCCTACGGCCTCTCCCAGCGATACAAGACGGCCTCGGAGCTCGCAGAGATCAAAGCAAACACGTCCAGGAAACGCGATGCCGCTCAGCAACCTACCGCCACCGCAAAGCCTACCTCCATATCGACGACCAGCAAGCTCGCGCGGTACATGAAGCCGTT
>FJWA01003548.1_pt1 | contig 11953 bp, 9 predicted proteins | sample 1011891 | NCBI WGS metagenome assembly FJWA01 (sample SAMEA3912450, study PRJEB9761) | metagenome | biome: forest; material: soil | place: USA | collected 2011-06-22 | depth 0.1 m
GGACCACATCTATGGCGGCGCGGGCGACGACCGGATCAAGGAGCTGCACGCGCAACGGGAGACGGAGGCAAACGCGATGCTCGCGGCGCAGACGGCGGCGGTTGCTGTTGTCGGCGACGGGCGGGTGAGCGATTATGAGATGGATGAGGATGACGAGGCGGAGCTGATGGCGCTGGATGATAATAACTGAGCGTCGGCGTCGTTGTCTGGGTAGTTACCAAGGAGTGAAAGCATCGGGTTCATAGCTCCGTCTGCCAGCGGGAGGAAACGGAAGATCGCCGGTTCCCTTNGTCAATCAACACGCATGGCCGGCCAGTTGGCCCTAAGCACAGCTCCAGAATCCTGTCTGACATGTTTACACATCCAAGAAATGCACTGCGAGAACCAGAAGTGTATTGCATACTGCAAGCCCATCGATTAGACGTCGCCTGCACCGTAAAGATAAAAGTTCGCTCACTCGAAGCTGCCTCCTAGGCTGCCTGTCATCCGCCATCACAGCGGCGTATTCTTGGCCTGGGTCCAGAAATTATCCATCTTCCTATGAGAAAGGAACTCCCTCGCCTCGCCGTCGGTCTCACACACCTTGCTGCCCCACTTCTTAAACGCTGGCGCCTTGCTCTCGCCCTCAAACACCAGCACACACTTATTCGCCGACAGGTCCTTCAACTGGCCCTTCTCATCCTCGCCCTTGAGCCACTCCCTCACCGAGACACCCTGGGCTCCGCTGGAAGACGCGGCAGTCGCGGCCGTGTCTTTCTCGCGAGAGGGCAGCGACTCGGTCCAGTCGATGCGGCGCAGCATGAGCTTCTTGTAGTTGTTGACGCTGTGCTCGCCGCCCTCGACGATGACGAGGCAGAACTTGGGGTGCATGATGCAGACGCCGGTGAGGCCGTTCTGGGTGGCGTTAATGTTGATCTTGTAGCGCTGTTGGCCGTTGGCGAGGCTGGCAATCTTGAAGACGAGTACGTGGATGCCCTTGGCCGCGTCCTTGGCCTGGTTGGCCGCCAGCTTCTCGTGCCGTCCCTCCTGTGTCAGCTTGCGCTCCTCGTTGGCATGCATGTGCTTATCAAAGCGAGCGGCTATCTCGCGGTTGACGCGCGCCTCGACGGCCGTCGGGTCCTTGACGGCTTCCTCGCCGAGGACGCGCATCAGGTTGGACTTTTTGACTTTCGGAGGCGGTGCTGGTTCGAGGCCGAGTCTGATCTTGGCTTGTTTTTCTTTGAGTTCCATCATGCGCCTCTGCCGCCGGAGCTTCTGCTGCTCTTTGGGCGTCAGGTACATAGGCTTGGGCTCTGGAGCTAGCTTGTCCTGTGGCGGCTCGATGGCGACGGGGTGCTGGATGTACACGGTGACGATGCTGTCTGGCGTCGATATCTTGAGGGACTGCGGGATGGTGCTGTAATCCTTGCCGTCGATGAGCCCTTCATCCCACCATTCCAGCTCTGGAGGCGCCTCAACCACAAACGCCTTCTCAACTGCCCGGTCTTCCTCCAAGCCTGCCTTGCGCGCCTGCTCGGCGATCCTCCTCTTCATGTCCTCGAGCGCAGCCTGTCTCCGCAGGGCATTAGCCTGTTGGATGTATTTGCCCTTTTGGTTGAAAATGAGCTGCCTCGACTCTCTCGCCCTGCCCAGAGGCGCATTGCTCGTATCAAGATATGGGTTCGCTCGGGGCCCATCCTGTGTCGTCGTCGAAAACCCGAACGGTCTCCCCCTGGCGGCCTTTGCATCATGTGTCGAGCGCTGTCCAGCGGNTGTCCGAAGGGAGTCGCTCGGCTTGATCGGCGCGTTGAGGTCGGCGAGGGCAGGGTGGAGGGGCGTGTTGAGACCACCCTTGGCCTTTGCAGTGCCGACAGCGGCCGCGACGCGGGCTTTCAGGGCGGCCATTCGGTCGGCCGCCGACTCTGGTTTCTGGATTCTCGATGCAGAGTCATGGCGAGGGCCGAGCCCGCCGAGCTGTTGGTTCCGATCCATCGTCAGAGCGTCCGCTGGGGCGCGCTTGGCTCATTCAACTCGACGCTTGTCGAAGCAAAGAAACGGGTGGGCGGTGCCGAGATGGCTTGGCCGACTCTTGGTTGTGGTATGCGGTGTGTCGTGTGAGTTGGGGATGATGGATATTCACGTCAATGATGGATATGGATCTTCACGTCAAAATGATGGACGGGATGGATGGGTTGGTACTGGGCAGCTTGGCGCATGGCTGGTGCACGCGCTCAGGCAGCTGGGTCCTGGAGTGTGCCCCACCCTGCCTGTCTATCGAAGTTTTGCCCGGCCTCACCGCCAAAAAATATTCTCGCCGCAGTGCTGGTCTGCAACTCCCCACCAATCACCGATCCGAAAGCTGCGATTCGAGAGCAGACTGTTTGTTCGCGACCCGAGTTTCGACCTCGCAACCCCCCCAGAGAGTCAACAATTCCGCAACAATTCTTCCGCCACGACGGAGGAGACTGCAATGCCGGATTGCTAGGTTGAGGCTGATTCTCCGTCCGCTTGCCCAGCATGAATATCGCACAGCCCGTGGGCTCGTCGCTGGAAAGCGTCGAGTTCACTTTCCTCTCGACCGATGAGATCCGGTCCATGTCTGTAAAGCGGATCGAGAATGACAGCACCTTCGACAGCCTCCTCAATCCGGTGCCCGGCGGTCTGTATGATCCGGCGCTGGGGTCGTGGGGCGATGCTCTGTAAGACGGCACCCCAATTCCCCATGCGCCGTCCGGCTTCGAGAAAACGGCGGGCACGCGAAGGATCGATGGACTCTGACTGACCTTGTGCAGATGCCGCACATGCAACCTGAACCAGGCCCAGTGCCCGGGGCACCCGGGCCACATCGAACTCCCCGTGCCAGTCTATCACCCGGTCTTCATGGACCAAGCCTACCGCCTGCTCCGAGCCCAATGCGCCTGGTGCCACCGATTCCGACTGCCGCGCCACGAGGTCCACAAGTACATTTGCATGTTTCGGCTGCTGCAGGTTGGCCTCATCCACGAGGCNCAGATGATCGAGTCATTCTCTGTCAGTGACCTGGGAGAGCAGCTCAAGAAACTGAGGCTGGCCGATGTTCCCGATGTGGAGGAGGACGAGGCCGAAGAGGAGGGAAACAATCTGCACGACGGCACCATGCGTGCCAGGGAGACATATGTGCGTCAAGTCCTGCGAGGGCACAGGCTGAAGGTCAACATCGGCGACATCCGGAAAGGCAAGCACGAGGGTGCCGCCGAGCTGAGGCGCGCCCTAGTGAAGGAGTTGCTTGCCGTGATGGTCAAGGAGAAGCGGTGCAAAAGCTGCGACGGCATTTCGCCCGTCTACCGCAAAGATCGCTGGGTTAAGATCTTCGAGCGCGATCTGACCGAGAAGGAGAAGGCGGCCATGGCTCAAGCGGGAAGGAAACGGACCGACGCGCTCGCCCTGAGCCGCAAGGCCAAGAAGCACAGCGATCTTACCCCTGACGAGGGCATCGCTGACGTCGATTCTCTGTCCGAAGACTCTGAGGAGCGCGATAGCGAGGGCGACGGCGAGGAGCTCGACGAAAACGGGGATGTGGTCATGACAGATGCCCCGGCCAAGGCGCAACGGGGCAAGCCCAAGGCCGCCAAATCCTCCAACCCTGCACAGAGGTACCTCAGCACGATGGAGGTCCACCAGCGCCTCGAAATGCTCTTCGAGAAGGAGCAGGAGCTGCTTTCGCTACTCTACAACTCCAAGCCGCGTCCCAGGAATTCCCAACCCCTCTCAGCCACCATGTTCTTCATAACGACTCTTCTGGTCCCCCCTAATCGATATCGTCCAGAGGTATGTTTTCGAGCTCGGGGATTTGCCCTCNTACCCAGCTAACCGGACTTGTACAGGCTCGCATGGGCGACTCTCAAATCACCGAAGCCGAACAAAACAGCCTCTACAAGATGATCCTTAGGAGTGCTTCGATGGTGGCCCAGATCTCGCGAGAGATTGGTGGCGGAAACAAGGAGGCTGCGGACGAGGGCAGGCGAACAAGGGACATGAGCTCGCTCTACCAAGCATGGATGGAACTGCAGGATGCCGTCAACTCGCTGATGGACCGCGACAAGAACCCGGTACACGGCGCAGCCGCCAAGCGGAACGAGGAAGGCATCAAGCAGAAACTCGAGAAGAAGGAGGGTCTGTTCCGGAAGAACATGATGGGCAAGCGTGTCAACTTCGCCGCCAGAAGTGTCATCTCCCCCGACCCGAATATCGAGACAAACGAGATTGGTGTTCCTCCCGTCTTTGCCAAGAAGCTCACTTATCCGGAGCCGGTGACGAGCCATAACTTTAAGGATCTTCAGTAGGTCATCCCGACGGTCTCTCTGTCCGATTTTAGCAATGGCTAACATGCAATCAACTAGACAAGCTGTTATCAACGGCGTTGGTAGGTTTCGAGCGAAACTGTTGCCGGGCATGGACCTTGGGCGGTGCTAACCCTGGCCTTAGACAAGTGGCCTGGTGCTGCAGCCATCGAAAACGAGAACGGCCAGATCGTCAACCTGCGAGCCAAGTCTCTCGAGGACCGTGTCTCGCTGGCAAACCAACTTCTTGCGCCGACCGGAAACAACTTCAGCGGCCTGCGCAACAAGAAGGTCCATCGGCATCTGACGAACGGCGACGTGGTTCTCATGAACCGGCAGCCGACACTCCACAAGCCCTCCATCATGGGTCACCGAGTCCGAGTGCTGCCAGGCGAGAAGACGATCCGCATGCATTACGCCAACTGCAACACTTACAACGCCGACTTCGACGGTGACGAGATGAACATGCATTTCCCCCAGAACGAGATTGCGCGAGTGGAAGCGCTTCAGCTGGCCGATACGGATCACCAATACATCTCTGGAACGGCCGGAAACCCCCTGCGTGGCTTGATCCAGGATCACTTGTCCGTCTCCGTGGCACTTTGCAGCAAGGACGTCTTCCTCGACCAAGGTGCTTACCAGCAGCTCATCTACGGCGCTCTCCGGCCAGAAAGCGGGCACGTTACGGGCGAGAAGATTGAGCTCGTGCCGCCGGCAATCATCAAGCCGGCTCCCCGCTGGACAGGTAAACAGGTCATCACGACGATCCTCAAGAACATTAGGCCAGTTGATTGCGGCGACTTGTGGATGAATGGATCTGCCAAGATTAAGAGTCGCAGTTGGGGCGAAGATTCTGAAGAGGATAAGGTGATGTTTCGCGATGGCGAATTCGTCTGCGGCATTCTCGACAAATCGCAGCTGGGTCCAAGTGACGGCGGGTTCATCCACGCGGTACACGAAGTCTACGGTCCGTCGGTCGCAGGGAAACTTCTCAGCAGCATGGGGCGACTTTTGACTCGGTACTTGGCCATGGTTGCCTTCACTTGCGGCATGGACGATCTTCTCATGACACCGCAAGGAGAGAAGGACCGCAAGGAGACGATCAAGGCTGCCGCGCATATCGGTCTGGAGGTGGCGGCCAAGTATGTCTCGCTAAAGGAGCAAAAGCCTGCCAACAACGACCCCCTGCTGCTGGAGCGTCTCGAGGAGGTGCTCAGGGACGACAAGAAGCAGGAGGGCCTGGAGTTGCTGACCAGTCAAGAGTGCGCCAAGCTTTCGACTGAGATCACGAGGTTGTGTCTGCCTGCTGGCCTCGAGAAGCAGTTCCCGAAGAACCACATGCAGTCTATGACCATCTCCGGTGCCAAGGGCACTCCTGTCAACGCCAACCTTATCTCTTGCAACCTTGGCCAGCAGACCCTGGAGGGTCGCCGTGTCCCCGTCATGGTGAGCGGCAAGACCTTGCCGAGCTTCAAGCCATACGACACCGATGTGAGAGCGGGTGGTTACATTGTTCAGCGTTTCTTGACGGGCATCCGCCCGCAGGAGTACTACTTCCATCACATGGCCGGTCGCGAAGGTCTGATCGATACGGCCGTCAAGACATCCCGCTCCGGCTACCTCCAGAGGTGTTTGATCAAGGGCATGGAGGGCCTGAGAGTTTCGTACGATTCCTCAGTCAGGGACTCCGATGGCACGATTGTGCAGTTCCTATTCGGAGAAGACGGCATCGACATCGCCAAGCAGAAGTATCTCAATGACTTCGAGTTTGTCCTGCGCAACCTAGACTCGCAGCTGCCACAGATTCAGTACCACGAGCCGGGAACACAGGCCCTATTCGAGCACAAAGACGAGGTCATGAAGCGGATGAAGAGCGCCATTCGGTCCAGCAACAGCCGCGATCCTCTTGACCCGGTAGCATCGGAGCTCGACCCCACCGCCTTCGCCTTTGCGACATCGGAGACCTTCTTCACCAAGTTGACGGACTACATCAAGACAAACAAGGATGGGCTTATCAAGGACAAGAAGGGGTCAGACAACCAAAAGGGCCAAATCGCTCGCAAGACTGCTGAAAAGATTCTCGCCGCCAAGTACATTCGCTCCCTGGTCGAGCCCGGCGAGGCGGTCGGCATCGTTGCTGGCCAGTCCGTCGGAGAGCCATCGACACAGATGACGCTGAACACATTCCATTTGGCGGGCCACTCGGCCAAGAACGTGACTCTGGGTATTCCTCGTCTCCGCGAAATCCTGATGACGGCCAGCTCCAGGATCTCGACTCCTTCCATGACCCTCGTCGTGAACGAGGAGCTCTCGGAGCAGGATGCTACGCAATTCGCCAAGTCCATCAGTGTCCTCCCGCTCGCCCACGTTACCAAGGAGGCGGTCGTGCGCGAGCGTGTCGGCCGCGGGGTCGGGCACGCGCTGGCCAAGTCGTTCGAGATCAGGCTCCGCTTCTTCGAGGCAGAGGAGTACGTCGATATGTATGCTATTAACATCGCCGACGTACTCGGCACTGTGGAGAAGAAGTTCATCCCGCTGCTCTCCATCCTCACGAGGAAGGAGATCAAGAAGAAGCAGAAGGACAACAGCGCGGCCACCCCCGAGATTGGCGTCAAGTCGGGCGTCGTGGAGTTTGCGCCCAGTGGCGCGGAGCGGGAGAGAGCCGCCGACGATGACGATGATGACGACGACGGAGACGACGACGCCACCAATGCAAAGCAGCGGGCCAACCGGTCCGAAGCGGTCTCGTACGGGCCGAATGATGACGAAGATGACCGCATCCAGGGTCAACTACAACGCGAGACGGACGACGGCGAAGAGGGCGAGGAGAAGCTCAACTTCGTCGACGAGGCGTATGGTGGCAGCCCAGAGCCCGAGGATGAGCTGGGTGACAAAACGGACGAGGAGCGGTCACGGTCGCGCGAAGCGCGGATTAAGACCAAGAACGAGCACGTTGCGCGGTTCCGGTGCGACGAGGTCGGCGGCGAGTGGGTCGAGTTCACCCTTGAGTTTGACGCTTCAATCCCCAAGCTCCTCATGCTCAGCCTGGTCCAGGAGGCGGTCAAGAAGTCGGTCATCCAGCAGATCCACGGGCTCGGCAACGCGACGTACGAGCCTAAGAAGAAGAAGGACGAGAAGACGGGCGAAGAGCGCACAGTCGAGATGCTGGTGCATACCAACGGCACCAACCTGCGGGCTATGCAGCAGTATGGCGATTACATCAACCCCAACAGGATATCAACCAACGACATCGCGCAGGTGCTCGAAGTGTACGGCGTTGAGGCCTGCCGGAGCAATATTGTTGGGGAGCTCAGCGGCGTCTTCAGCGGTCACGGTATTGCAGTGGACCGCCGCCATCTGAACCTCATTGCGGATTTCATGACCAGGTGGGTGATTTCAAGGGGTATTTAGCGATTAGTGATCATCCCGACTGACTGACGTGTCACAGGAACGGCGGTTTCTCACCATTCAACCGAATCGGCCTGACGGGCAACGTGAGCCCCTTTACCAAGATGAGCTATGGTATGTTCAGCTCCCCGTGGTTTGCTTTGTGTGCCGAACAGAGCTGACAAGTTTTGTGACAGAAACTACCGTCGCTTTCCTCAAGGACGCGGTGCTCGACGGTGACTGGGACAGCCTCGCCACGCCGTCGAGCAGACTGGTGGTTGGCAAGCTTGGGACCGTCGGCACTGGCTCGTTTGATGTCCTCACAAAGGTGCCGACGGAGCACAAGATTGCTGCGTTTTAGATGGCCTGTGGGCCGCTGGGATACGACATGGGCAGGCTGACGGTTAGACACTGGAGGGGAGTTATGTGAGGGTACTAGTATGGAAGGCCAATTGCGGTTGAGCGTGTACAGCTACGGTACGGTACCTGACGCCAGGTACCGTACGATATCGAATTCAGGATGTTCTGGTTGAAGCATCTCTGTTCACTGTTGTCGGTCTCCGGGTCATCCAGGGAGTCCGTCCCTGTCTGTTCCCCACACTCTGAAGCGGGGTTGAGTGACACTGCCCCTTTTGTTCATGGGACCTGACCAGGTTCCTCGGCTCGCCACTTCGGTGCTTGTGGAACTGCCTGTGAAACTGCCACCAAACAGCATCGTCCATTTGGCGGTGTATTTGGTATCACTCAGTGTTGTGTTGAGGTGTCCAGGTGCCGTCCGGAGCCACCCCTGTTTCCCCAAGGGCGCAAGGGCGCAACTCAACGCCCAACAAGGGGTGTGTCCACTGACCTCGGTTGGCCACTTCCATCTGCAAGACTCCAACCCTTAAGAGTCCCCATCTTCGATTCAGTAAACAGACGGATCCGATCACCATCAGGTTCGCAAATAGAGACAACCTTGCCTTCTTGCCCTCTGACCATCCATCCGTCTTCCATCCTTGACTCATTATGGCCCGCCCCAAGATCACGCTCTACGTCGACACGGTCAGCCCATTTGCCTACCTGGCTTATCGGATTTTGAGGGTATGTTCGTTGCGCGAGAGTATTCGCTAGTTACAGTATTGCCATTGGGAGCCGGGAGCTAACAGGAGAGGGTGCAGCATGACGAGGTCTTCAAGGGTTGCGATGTCACCTACGTGCCCATCTTCCTCGGCGGGCTGATGCACAAGGTGAGTCCTGAGCTGAATCGTACGAGAAAGCATGCTTTCGAGCTGGGCTAAGCCGAGTGCCTTGCAGTGCGGGAACACGGCGCCGATCAAGATCAAGAGTACGTCGTCCATCCGTCCCTCGCAGCAGCACTCCAACTAACCCCCGGGGCACAGACAAAGACACCTGGATAAACCTCGAGCGCCTCCGCTGGGCGCAGCACTTCTCAGTCCCCATGACGAGGGCCCTGCCCCCGGACTTCCCAGCCCCCAGCCTGCCCATTATGCGGGCACTCAGCGCGATCGCGGTGGCCGACGAGGGCAACCAGGCACGCGTGGTGCAGGCGCTCGACGCCTTCTTCACGCAGCACTGGGAGCACGCGGTGGCGACGCACCGGCCCGAGGTGCTGAAGGAGACGCTGGCGGGCCTGTTTGGCGCGGACGAGGCCGAGAAGAGTGGGTTGTCCCGTTCTTCTTCTACCTGCATCCCTCCCTCGCCCCAAGTACCACCCACGAGCAATGCAGACGCTAACAGCCCCTCACAGTCCTCACCGCCGCGTCGACAACAGGCAAACAATCCCTCATCACCAACACCGACGAGGCCTTTTCCGCAGGCGCCTTCGGCCTCCCGTGGATGGTATGCACCAACGCGCAGGGTCAGACCGAGGGCTTCTTTGGTGTCGACCACCTCGGGCAAGTCGCCCAGTTCCTCGGGTTAGGAGGACGGGGTGAGGGTCAGAGCAAGGCGGGGTGGCGGGCTTTGCTTTGATTTGATGTAACACCAAATATTATTGTTGAGTTCATCCATCGGCCATGGAGAGGAAGGTGACATGAGCAAGGTGACATGCACTGGTAATCGTGTGGCATGGATCCCAGCGCGCAGGGGTGTCGCGTGTGGCTCCACCTCCGGTAGGGTCGGGGAGAGTTCGCGATGTGGATTGTTTTGATGTGGCGCCAGGGACGCGTCGCGTCGGCAGGGTCACTTGGGAACTGAGGCAGAGGCGAGCTGACCGAGAGTCATCGGTCACAACAGGCAGACAGGCAGAGCAAAGCATGAATGATCATAAAAATCAGCGTCGGTATTAGCAGCATCCCTTGCCGCCGTGTAAGTGTACAGCCCCCGAGCGAAAACCCATCGCAATCAAAAACGCCGGTATCCCTTGTGCCGTGAAGTGCCCTTCATCCAGAGCGTCCCAAATGAGAAAGTCATGACCACCCAAACCCCAAGCTAGCAAAGACTGAAAAGACCATGCTTAGTTGCGCTCACCACGGAGGCGACGAGCGAGCTGGATATCCTTCTGCAGAGGTTGTTAGCATGTTGGTCCCATGACGTGTGCGTGACTCAGAGGTGTGCGCGTGGCAACGTACCGACTGGATAGTGACACGCTTGGCGTGGATGGCGCAGAGGTTGGTGTCCTCGAAGAGGGAGACGAGGTAAGACTCGACCGACTCCTGGAGCGCGCCGATGGCGGAGCTCTGGAAGCGGAGGTCGGACTTGAAGTCCTGAGCGATTTCGCGGACCTGTTGTGCAGTGTGTTAGCTGCCTGTGTCATGTCGCGAAAAAGGCGCGATTGCCGGCCGCGTCGTTGCCGCGACGCGGCGTTGCAAGAGTCAAAACGTACCAGGCGCTGGAAGGGGAGCTTGCGAATGAGCAGCTCAGTCGACTTCTGGTAGCGACGAATCTCACGAAGAGCGACGGTACCGGGCTTGTAGCGATGGGGCTTCTTGACACCGCCGGTGGAGGGGGCCGACTTGCGAGCGGCCTTGGAGGCAAGCTGCTTGCGGGGAGCCTTGCCACCGGTGGACTTGCGGGCGGTCTGCTTAGTGCGGGCCATTGTATCTGATGATGTGGGATTGATGGGTAATGGATTTGTTGATGAGAAGTCGAAAAACCACGATGGGGTTGATGATTTGATGTGGAGGTGTGTGAGTTGAAAAGGGAAAGAAAGTAGTGGGGGGTGCGAGGTTTAAGTAGGCAGGGCGGGGGCAGTCACGTTGCCGGCTGATTAAGTGGGCGGGCTGTTTTGCTTTGGTTGATTGATTTGAGCCTGCCTGCCGTTTTTTGCTGATGCGAGCGGTGGAAAACCGGGGTCTGTTGCAGGGGGAAATGGTTCGGTTTTGCGCAAGCCAAAACACGCTTCTTTTTGGGCGGGAATTTGGCCTTGCAATGTTGCCTGTCTGCTGCGCCGAATTTCTATTGGCCCAAAAACCTGATGCATGCGACGCAGGGGCCAGCTGGTACAAATGTGGGGTCGATCCGCCTTGCCGTTTGCCGCAACGCGCCGGTGGCCAACCACAAGTCGGGGTACGAGCCTAATTCGAGATTCACAGAAGGCCGGAAGCTGCAGACCCGGATCTTGGAAGTGATGCCGACCACGACTCGGAATGCAATGCAAGTCACGGGAAGGCCCGGTTTGAGATTCTGACTGCTGCGCCGTCTAGGAGGGATGAGGAGGGATCTTGTGACAGAGAGCAGTGGCAGGAACCGGCGCACGAGGCCGCCCGGCTTCAGGTTTCTAGTGTCAGTTTTGCAGAGCAACAGGCTCGGAGCACAGTGACTCAATAATTACGGAGTGGCAATTACGCAGGAAATAGCGTTTACATTCATTGTGTCTGTCTTGTTTCTGGGCTTGTCGATGAGAGAAGAAACAGGCCCCGAAGCCATTACACAAACGACTGCTGTCGTTGTGACACGGCTGAAGCCCCAGCTCGGCAACGTCGAGACTCGGAGCATGGAGAGCACTCCGCACCCCTCCGGACTCGAGGGAGAGGAGTTCAGGGAAGAGCTGGAGGCACAGTCGATATGGAGATCTCCCACCCCCCGCATCGCCTCGTAGGGCAGAGCGGAGGACGGTGTCTCCCTAGGAGAGAGGGCCCTTATCCACATTGAGTACCTGCCAGTAGGTACGTACCCATGCCCAGAGCACCAGGGACCCGGGATGTGACAGCAACCGTTCGGGATGCCATGGCAAGAGAAGGCTCTGGCATGAGAATGCCAGGTGCGCGTGACAAGAAGCCGTGCTGCATGCTGGGTGCTGGGTGCAAGCCCAGCCGGCCGGGCCGGCC
>FJWA01004100.1_pt1 | contig 11946 bp, 6 predicted proteins | sample 1011891 | NCBI WGS metagenome assembly FJWA01 (sample SAMEA3912450, study PRJEB9761) | metagenome | biome: forest; material: soil | place: USA | collected 2011-06-22 | depth 0.1 m
GGGGGGGGGGGTGGTGTGAGAGGAGCTTCCTCTCGGAAAAAAATAGGTGATGAGGGGAGCAAAATAGAAACGCTACACCACGCTGAGAGCACTGCGTCTCAAGGGGCAGGGGTGTCTAAAAGTAGCCGGGGTAGGGAGCTGCCCCCCTGCACACTGCCCTGGTTCAAGCTGTTGGGTCCAGTTTCTTGCTCTGGTGGGGCACTATGCCCCCCCCCCTCTGCCCGAACAAGTCCCTTTTGGCCAAGACTCGAGAGACTCTGCGGGGTCCGCCCGATGGGGTCCTGGCCAGTCACACCGGAGCCGACTGCACCAACCATCCTCTGTTGGTTGCGTGTTTTCCGAGCCGTCGCTGCTGTAACTAACAGTTCGCGCAGAGGATCTCGGCAGCCGGGAGGCTCCTCGGGAGCGCAGATGGTGAGGCAGCAGGGTTTTGGAGCCACCACAGGCCAGCCACCACGAGCCGGGCCCGGTCGACATCGCAGATTCGCTGGTGGGTGCCGAGCACACCACCCCACCGTTCAAAATCCGGGTGCTGTGTGCTGGGTGCTGGGTACTGCGCAGGCGCATTCATGCTAGTGTCGTGATCAACCGTCAGGCGGCCGGCGACCCAAGAGAAAGGTCGAGGGACGGGAGACCAGGGCTACCACGGCTGGCACCAACCCAGGCGGCGGCCGGCCACTCTCCGCGCAGGCACACCTCAGGTACACCGTAAAACATGCAGCCGCCGATGCGGTCCAAGGTACCACTCCAGTAGCAGCAGCAGAAAGTAGTGTGGGGAAGGCGAGTGCTCCCACCTGTCGGGCGCGCCACCCACAACCCGTTGTCCTTTGAAGGGCATCGTGGTAACGTTGACGTTGATTCCATGCTGGCCGGTCTGCCGCCGCTTGGAGCGGAGCAGGGCGCGCGGACAGGAGTTGGGGACCCGCTGTGTGAATTGCAAACGGGTAACAGAATTGAAGGGACGGCGCAAATGAAGCGGTAAGCGCAGCGCGCAGAGGAGGGACTTGGGGCGTGGGACTTCCGAGATACCGGATGGTTGCTGGTTAGAAGATGCTTGACTGAGGTGGCCGACTCGTCACTCGTCCGTTCTCCGTCCAGTCCTCCCTCCGTTCTTGGTCCCCTTCGCCGACCTCTTTTTGGCCCCCACCCAGCTCGGCCCCGATGGCGGGGAGCTGGTGGGGTGATTCTGGACGGTAGAGGCGCAGGAAGACCGTGTGATAGATCGCCCCTAGCAGGGGGTTATTAGGCGTGCGGTACGTAGTTGGTTGGCATCTTCTTGACAATGCTTTGATGCGACGACTGCTTTGTTGATCAAAGACGACCAAAAGAGCGAGGGGATTTGCGAACGTGTGGAATCCATCTGGGCAACGGTGTGTGGGGCCCGGGCAGCAGCAGATCGGGGACGAAGGTGTGGGATGGCTCCACAGCCGGTTCCTGATTGGCCAGTGTTACGGAAGACCCTGCGCAGACCACATGCGACGGGAATCGGCCTGCCGTTTGCTACCATTGCATTCTGCATTCTGCAGTGACGACTCGAATGCCTAATCATGCTTTGTTAGACTTGCAAAAGCCGTGGCATTGCAAGGTCGCCGCAGATTTCAACTGCATCCATCCAGCATCACCACCAATCCCGGCTCCACCACAGCAAAGCAGCTTCACAACTGATCGCCATGGCCCTTGTGCCTCCCTCTCGGAGCACTGGCCAGGCGTTGCCAATTGGCCGATGCGCTAGGCCAGGGCCGCTGGATCCACTGCGGAGACAATGGGGACCGCGTCGGTGCCGTTTGGCCCGCCGTTCCCGTCTCTCCCGCGGCGGCCGTCCCTGACCGTTCCTGGACCAACAGCGCCCCAGAGCTCCGTTGGCCGCTCTCCCCTCTCCCGTTGCCGATGGCCGTGGGGGAAGTTCCCGACAAAAGACTCCAATTCTGGAAGCCTGGTTGCCTGAAAATGCACGCTGACTGACGGGCTTTTTGTCTAACGTTATTGCGAATTGCTAAGTGCAAGTGGTCGCAGCGCAGACCAATGGCAGGCCTCCACTCGGTCCGCGAAGTGCGATCGATGCTGGACGCCCCACCACTACCAAATACCACGACAGCCACAGCCGACAGACCGCAGCAGCCGGCCGCCAGGCAACAACTTTTGGGATACCTTAGCCAATTGGGGTCAGATTATTTCCGTACGACCACCACATTGAGCTGGGCCAGTGATCATCGTCGTTTCGTCGGCACAAGTCCCCCTAGACACCGGTCGATACTCTCCTGCTCAGTACCTATGTACAAGGCATGATCCATACCCCACACAGCAGAAAACCCACCGACGACTGAAATTGGGCAGGTCGCGTACACAGCAACCGTCCTCGCACCTGGCACCAGTTGTCCGGGCAATAAGCTCAAGACGCGCTCTGGCCAACTCAGCCACGCGGGAGGCGAGACTTTAGAGTTGAAGGAATCGCCGAAAAACAGGATCCGGACCAAACACGACGTGAGCTGTGAGTCTGAAACACGGCAGTCTGTGGCGTCCGCGGGCGTCGTGCGGCGCTGCAGCACCCAGAAGCCGGGTGTGTGGAGCAGGCTCGGCTGTGCCGACCCCTGGACGGGAGGAAGTGCTCCATGGGAGCGGCCGGCCTTCTGCAGCTCGGAATCAGGCCCGGGTGCCTTGGCATCGAAGGAACCGGAGGCTTTTGGCCGTGTGCGACGGGCTTCGAGCAACTCGACAGGACTTGTACATGTAGATTCCAAAAATGGCCATTCATGCATGGCACTCCATCTTGAAACATTTGGAATCCCGGGAAGCCTGCCCGCGACTTGCTCAATCAGCAACAAGCCACCTGCGCTTCTTGAGCTGCCCAGAGGTTGGGGGTGGGTGAGCAGGCATCGACAAACGACACCCACGTCTCTGGAAGCCCGGGAGGGGTTGGCAGCTTGGCAGGGAAACCGCTTGGCTATCGCCAGTTCTGGAATCAAGGATGCCGTCAACGGCGTGGAACGCGGACATTCCCGCCGGCGATAACATCGCCCGGGAGCGAGACCACCCAAGAACCCCGAACCATGAAATCTGGTTCTTGGCACCGCCGGGGTCAGGTTTGGCTCTGGGTATCCCCGGCTCTCACGAACCTGATCGGTACCACGGACTAGACTCTGCGACGAGGGTACCGAACTCCGGCAAGACCTGAGTTGAGATATGAGAAGCAGTGAGATTGATACGAGATACCGCCGTTCCGAGCATGACTCCCAGATTGGAAGTTCATGTTCGGTAACTCACGGCGGCCAACTCTTCTTCTTGCTGTTGTTCGAGGATCTGAGGCTAACGCTTGGCTGGGCTCCACTCCGATCTTCGCCGACCTCGCCCCGCTTCCCCAAGCTCGGAGGCACGAGCCATGCGCCAGGAACCGCCCAGGCACATCCCGTCTCTTTCAAGGTTGCACCAGGAAACAAAATCTCCTGGTGAGCTCCACGGAGGCGCGCTCCTCGGATTTGGCGAGCAAAGGCTGTCAGGGACACAGATCCTGCAGCGTAACGTGTGCACTACACTGCCTACCTCCTAATTGGGTACCCAAGATTTCTACATTGCCGAATACTCGAGGGAATCTCTCTCTGCCCTGGAACCGCCTGGAGCCGCTGGCTCAATATCTCAACGCGAATGCTGCGCCTCAAGCACCTTAAATCCTCCGCCGCGAGCGGCATTCCATCACGCCCGGCAGGCTGGCAGGGGATTCCCAGGAACGATCGCCGGTTGGCCAATGCGACCAGCACCTGCATGCAAAGGTCGAGGGACGTCGCACCCAGAGGATTCTCCCAAGATTGACCAGCAGGAAATGTTGCGCGCACTGGGTCGCATACGAACAAGGCCACCGGGGCAAGTGGAAGAACCCACTCAACGGTCGTAGCATTGCAACGCAGCAGTGCAGGAGACTGCGCACAACCTGGCTCGAGCCTGGATGGCCTCGGTCGACGCAGGCAAACGTCAATCCCACCTTGGCAGGGTTCCCGCCTTTCCTCTTCCCTGTTAGCGCAGCCGACGCGGACCCCTCACAGCTCACGCCTCACACCTCACACGTGCCAGAGTTGCAGCTTTGCATCTCGTCAGAAAATGACAGCATCAACTAGCGATGAGTGGCTTCGGGAGCGCTCGCTTACCTGTGTTTCCCAATCACCGGTTCGGGACGGACGAAGACAGCCTGACTCAGGCACCCCGAGACATTCTGACCACACACTCGGTACTGCACACCATCAACAGGAGAGTGGTGGGTGTTGGGGTGATGGTACAGACATGCTGCTGTACTCGGGTCGCCAACTACATACGATGCGGACTCATCACCAACACCATCTCGGCGACAATCTTCCCACCCCACTTAGTGGTTACCTAGCTCGGCCCCCAATGAAACGAAACCTCTCGCCGCACACTAGAGGAGATAGTTGCGAAAGACACAGCTCGCGACTCAAGCTACTGCACGTGCCGTCTAAGAAACCGACGGATTGGTTTGATCAATCGGCGACCAAACCAACGCCGGCTCCCCGCTGATGCGAGCCACACCCAACTCTGCACTTCTAGGTATCTATGTACCACACCAATGTTGCCTGAAAGAGGGAAAGCCCTCCGTCCNCAGACAGGTACCCAAGTATTTACCCCTCCTCAAACAAGTCATCGAGTTTACCACTCAGCACAGCCACCCCGAAACACCCGCGCATCCGGTGGGGGGGGTGGGGGAGGCGGCCGATCGCCAGAAACAAGCGAGCGAAGCGCAGCGCAGCATCTCGCCGAGTCCACGGATAACGTCAACACGATCGGCCGAGTGCGGGAGCTAGGCGACTGGCGTGAAGATGAAACAGCCGAGCAGGAGCTGGAAGGCGTGCCATCGCCTGTTGGCTGTCTCTGTCTGCCTTTTCCCAGTTTGGCTGGGGACTTGTCGCGTTTATCTCACGCTAACTTGCGAGGCCGCATGAGCTTGTCCCAAACGAGGGGAGGGGTGCAGAACTCAAGANACGATGTAACCTCGTCGGCCCACAATGAGCGATTTTGCCCAAATATAACTCGGGAGCTGATTGGAGGGCGGCTAACCGTCCCATCGGTCCATCACCGCCATCAGGCATCGACAAAGTGCTCGCTATTTCCGTTTTCTGCAAGTGTCAGCCAGAGAGTGAGTGTGGCTGACGACGCGGTGGACTTGTTTCATGAAACATCACGACTCCCAACTCCCACCCCAAGGTTACAGTCACACGTGAGGAATTAGCGTCTTGACTCGGGCTTGCAGGAACAGCTGTTGTTGGCCGGCGAATGATTGCGACGGCGATGAGGATGGGGCTCGGGAAACTTAGGTGGTGGTGTGGACCGTGTGGTTCCAAGTTTTGTTGCGTCGCTGCCACCGTGTTTGAAACACCAACGCCGGCATGGGTCAATTACCTAGCTTCGACTGTTTGAACTCACTGCAGCATCTCATCGGCCTCGATACCCGTTAGCCCCACCCCATTTCCCCAACCTGTTCCAGCACATGCGCACAGCCTGCACGGGCTCCCTACCGTGTACCCTCCCCGGCACCTACCACCCTCCCCTGGCCAACACCAGCGGCCCGCCAGCACGGCCCAACTCTTATTGATGTCCCGCAGGAACCAAACAGCACGGACGCAACTCAAAATCCAACTCCCGCGATGCCGTCCATCAGCGCCGGCTGCCATCGCTGAACATTGGGTCTCACCAACCGCGGAACTCACCTCAACTCAGCTCAGCTCAGCTCCTGCACCCTCCGTCTCAAGTCTCCCAACCCGAAAGACCGCTCCACCTCCTTACCTCCATCACAGCTCAGACCAACCGCAGCCCGTCTCCAAAGCTGAACACCCCGAAACAAAACCTCCTGCCAACAGCAGTATAGCATAGCATTACTACACAGCGCGCAACGTAGCATAGCGGCATCGGCAAGCGACTCACAACCCCACCCCGTATTCAGGTCTCTGTCCATCTATTTTCGTTCCCAAGACTCAACAACAGAGACTCAGGCCTTGTGTGTCATGTCGCATCGCAAACGGAGCCGGGGCCGGAGCCGGGCGGACAGCCCCATCCTTCCGGTCCCAACGGGCATACTCCTGCACCACCAACAGCCAAGTTAGGGCTGAACAAGCCAGGACAGTGAAAATGCCAGTTCCCTTCAAGAGGAGTGGAGTTGCTTCCCCGCATCGCATCGCATCATTGCATCGGGGGCCATGTTTCAGATATCGCGAGCACAGCCCCCCAGAATCTGGCTGCCTGGGGCGCACGCAGAACCCGATGTCGCACAACATTGTACCTATCAGGAAGGAGGGATTACACCGGTTGGTTCTAACGCAAAAACCTGGGCTAGTAAGGACCTGGACGCTCAACTAATGCCAGGGCAGTCGGGGGAGGGTCCCCGGCATTGGGGCATTGGGGCATTGGGGGGGGCGGGGACGTTGGCGTTAGCGTGCGGTAGCTTGCCAGGACCTGGCTCCGATCCTCGCGTGGCAGAGCTCATCATCCATGCTCTTGAGAGGGGAGGGGGGTCGGCTGGCCAATGGGTGGGTGAAATTTGCCCACATTGCATTGGCCTTGATGCCCCGGCATCCGTTAACTCGGTGCCTGCGGCTAATCTGCGCAGAATGCGAGGGCATTGTGGCTTAAACAGCCGCCCACAAGCGCAACTCGGGACGTGTCGGGCATCGGCGAATCGGAGTGCCTGGACCTGCCGGGCGGGAGGTGTGAGAGACTGCAATGGGCCCGCCGCGCTCGCCATCGCCCCCAACTTTTCCCACCTAGGTAGTTACGCAGTTGCGCGGGCTTGGGGACGCCGGGCGGGAAGGGCCTGTTCCTGCTTGTGTGCTGGAAGGGAACGAAGCGTACCATACTCTGTGGATCTCACTCTCTCCGCAACCGATGCCATCGGCAATGTGATGGCGGTCGGTCTGTCCGGCGGAGCGTCGCAGGAGGAATATAACCTTGTCCGTTCCCACGCGCGCTTCCAAGATTTAGGAGTGGGGAATGACGAAATATTGAGTACGACGGAGTATTACTACATAGTACGCGGTATACACAGTACACGGGCAGGGGCAAGGGGGTCCTATCGGGTCCTCGAGGGCGTCGGCGGGAACCCCTGGCGTCATGGCAACCGACGAGATATTGCGGGCAGCCANGGAGTCGGCGAGGCGGGGTCACCGGACCAGCCAGAGCTCTCAGAGGTGCATCGCTCTATCTCGCCTCGCTTTCACAGCCGCGCCCCTGCTTTCGTTGCTGCGTTGACGGAGGGAGAGTGTTCTGGAAGGTTTCCACGCGTCCTCTGCGCCGTGGACGTGCAGGTCGCACTCACTGAAACCCTCGGCCGACCAGTGATAGCGTCGGCTGGCGTGTCAGCCTCCCAATCTGACGCTCTCGTACGAGGGGTAGGAAATGAGATGGACACCTCCACCTCGTGATGGATTTTGGTGGGTTGAGGTTACACACCCCCCCATGCACGCCGGCGGCGTCAACACCACCTAGTGGGCGGACGAGCCGGAGTGCGGCGCGAGGGGCGTGGCATCTTGAGTCTTGCCAGGAGAGCCCGACTCGGCATGTTTTGAAACACGCGATCCTGTCGGGAATCCGCCGTTGGCTGCAAGACCATACAGAGTCCTGTCGGCGAGGTGTTGGACTTCAGGATGTGCTAAAAACAGAACAGCGATCGCCTGAAACGAAGCTGGGGAACATCTCCACTAGCCTCATCGATCGGTGTTGGTCGGCTGTTGCTGCGTCCTGGAGGATGGATGGAGAATTGCCCACTCCCTATCAGGTCGACACAGCACGCCACCCCAGCGCTCATTCCGCGGTGTCGGGACGCGGGCAGATGGAGGGGCGGCGGTCCACCCACGTGGGCATCCGCCCGGACCCGGATGAGAACTGACACGAGTGCCGATGCGGTCATTCTTTAGCCAGGGCAATGCGAGGCACGACGGGACAAGGTTACCCGGCCGCTAGTTAGAGTACGGTCGACACCATTGTCAACGCCGCTCGTCTGCTCACATACCCATTTCCCGCGGCCTTGTCCGAACGCCCACCCGCGCAATAATGCAGCCCGGCCGGCCTGAACTTTGGGGTCCGTCGCAACGCGGGGCGGGACAACCACATGGGCCGTGATGGCGGAAGGGCCGGGGAGCAGGTGCATGGAAGGCTGGGAATTTCTGGAAGGTTTCCACGGCAGACGCTGTCAATGGTGTCTGCGCCGCTCAGTTGCGGGACGCACCATATCGGACGTATGAATGCGATAGCGTGGTTGGTGGAAGGCGCCAGGAGGGACGGATCGGTATCGCCGTTGACTGTGGGCAGTCCATTGCATCGGCGGATTCGGCGTTATGTGAGGGTCACCGTCGGGAGCGGGATGCAGGAGAGAGTCGCAGCGGCTGTCTCAATTAAACGGTGGATGCGACCTCGTGGCATCGGGAGGATCTCACTGCGTGTGCCGCGTGCCGCGTGCCATGGCTGCAGAGTTGGAGCGCGATGGTTGAACCAGGTGTTGACGAGTTTTGGCTGGGACTGATGGGATTGGGAAATGGATGGTGGAATTGATGAACGAGGTGAACAGCGGATGAAGCGAGAGGTGAAAGGTGGAGTGGATTGCGTGCCAGGATCAACCAGGGCGGTCTTTCATTTCGCCGGTGGCTCGCGCACCTCGGTGTGGAGGCCCACACCGAGGCTTGGAGGGGGCATTTGACTTCGGTCGCGTTTGTCAACAGGCAGCAGGCCACGTGATACTCGAGTTTCAACTTCCAAGCACCAAACGGCGGCCCTCGATTTTGCGATTCACCAAGGCAGTAACAGACTGCTGTCCCAAAAAGAGACAGCTGTGATGATGCATGCCTAGGATAGGAAAAAAAGAAGAAGAAGAGAGAAGAGTGCGTGGGAGTTGCAAGTTCTCAAAAGTCCAACGAGTGCAAACTCCAAACTCGAAATCAGGGCGGGAACTTGAAGCACTCCGGGCTCCGAAGCACAACACCAAACAGGCCGGGTGCGGAATCGGCCGAGGGCCCGACAGGAGGCCCCATTTGAGATTTGCAACCCGGCAATAGAACATCTTGTCGCCCTATTCTCTCATCGCTCGTCCACGGCGTAGAGTCTTGACGCTTGACCGCCAAGATGGAGTTCAATATCGAGTATGCCGACCACATCTCAACCATACCATGGCTACCTAGTCGCCGAGTTGCCATTGCTGACTAGATTGCGACAGCGATTTGCCCGTTCTCTTCCCCTACCCCCGCATCTACCCAGGCAGGTTCTTCCTCCTTGACTCGGTTTGCGCTTTGTTGATGCTAATGTTTGGTCAGAGCAATATGCGTAGGCCTGAACCCAACCGTTCTCCAGCCGGACTTCTTGACTGACGAATGACATGGAATGCTCGCTGCAGCTATATGGTGGACTTGAAGAGTGAGTTTGGGGTTTGGCGTAATGGCGAGGCTAGGCGGAGGTTTTCAGCTAACCCGTTTCAGAGACCCTCGACGCCGGGGGGAACTGCGTCCTCGAGATGCCTTCGGGTACGGGGAAGACAGTCACCCTGCTGTCTCTCATTGTTGCCTACCAGCAGTACTATCCGTCACACCGCAAACTCATCTACTGCTCCCGTACGCAACCACTTCCCTGGTCAAGATGCTCCCCCCCCCCCGCCTGCCGTGGCTAACCAGAAGCGCCAGGCACAATGTCCGAGATTGAAAAGGCACTGGTCGAGCTCAAGGCCCTCATGAAGTTTCGGACAGAGCGCCTCGGGTATGAGGAGGAATTCAGAGGCCTGGGCCTCACAAGTCGCAAAAACCTCTGTCTGCACCCGTCAGTCAAGCGGGAGAAGAGCGGTAACGTCGTCGATGCACGCTGCCGCAGTCTGACGGCTGGTTTCGTCAAGGAGAAGAAGGAAAAGGGCGAGGATGTGGAAGTCTGTGTTTACCACGACGTGAGCACCCACCCAAGCCCATGCATGACCTTGCCATGTACGGTGTGCTGATGCCTTCTCCAGAACCTGGACCTCCTCGAGCCTCATAACCTGATTCCCAATGGCGTCTGGACACTGGACGGTCTCCTTCAATACGGCGAGCAACACAAACAGTGCCCGTATTTTACAGCCCGACGGATGGTGTGTCTTCCCTGGACTGTCTTCTCTACCGCCAAAACTGACCCCTTCACAGATGCAATTGTGCAACGTCATCATTTACTCGTACCATTACCTCCTGGACCCAAAGATTGCCGAGCGCGTCTCCAAGGACCTGTCCAAAGACTGCATTGTCGTCTTTGACGAAGCCCACAACATTGACAACGTGTGCATCGAGTCCCTCAGCACGGACATCACCGAGGATTCGTTGAGGAGAGCCACCAGGGGCGCCCAGAGCCTGGAGAACAAAATCAGCGAGATGAGGGACTCGGACCAGCAGAAGCTTCAAGACGAGTACGAGAAGCTCGTTGAAGGGCTCCGGGGCGCTGATGATGGCCGACAGGAAGACTCTTTCATGACCAACCCGAGTAAGCCCGGCAACGTGTCCAGTTGGAATTCCGCTGGGTTTTACTAACGTCTCCTCCCAGCTCTCCCGGACGACTTGCTCAAAGAAGCCATTCCTGGCAACATTCGGAGAGCAGAGCACTTTGTCGCCTTTCTCCGGAGGTTTATCGAGTATCTCAAGGTCAGCCCTACACGGCCAGCCGTGCATTTTTGACTGTTGCCTTGAGAACGTGCGTTGACTGTCCTTAGACCAGGATGAAAGTCCGGCAAGTCATCTCGGAAACACCCCCATCCTTCCTCGCCCATCTCAAGGAGTACACCTTTATCGAAAAGAAGCCCTTGAGATTCTGCGCCGAGAGGTTGACCTCGTTGGTGAGAACACTCGAGCTCACCAATATCGAGGATTATCAGCCACTGCAAGAAGTAGCCACATTTGCGACCCTTGTCTCGACCTACGAGAAGGGGTTCCTCTTGATTCTCGAGCCATACGAATCAGACACGGCCGAGGTGCCCAACCCGGTTCTTCATTTTACCTGCCTGGATGCCGCCATTGCCATCAAGCCCGTGTTCGACCGATTCAGCTCTGTCATCATCACATCCGGGACAATCTCGCCCCTGGAGATATATCCCAAGATGCTCGACTTCCCCACCGTCGTTCAAGAGTCCTACAGCATGACCCTGGCCAGGAGGTCATTCTTGCCCATGATCGTCACGCGAGGAAGCGATCAGGCGTCTATATCCACGAGCTTCCAGGTCCGCAACGAGCCCAGCGTGGTTCGAAACTATGGCAACCTCCTGACCGAGTTCGCCAAGATCACGCCCGACGGCATGGTCGTCTTCTTCCCCTCGTACCTCTACATGGAGTCCATCATCAGCATGTGGCAGGGCATGGGCATCCTCGACGAGGTGTGGAAGTACAAGCTCATTCTGGTCGAGACTCCGGACGCGCAGGAAACCTCGCTCGCGCTCGAGACGTACCGCACGGCGTGCTGCAACGGCCGCGGCGCCGTGCTCCTCTGCGTCGCGCGCGGTAAGGTGTCGGAGGGCATCGACTTTGACCACCAGTACGGGCGCACGGTGCTGTGTATCGGGGTACCCTTCCAGTACACCGAGTCGCGGATCCTCAAGGCGCGGCTCGAGTTCCTCCGCGAGACGTACCGCATCCGCGAGAACGACTTCCTCTCCTTCGACGCCATGCGCCACGCCGCCCAGTGCCTGGGGCGCGTGCTCCGCGGCAAGGACGACTACGGCCTCATGGTGCTCGCCGACCGCCGCTTCCAGAAGAAGCGCGTCCAGCTGCCCAAGTGGATCAACCAGGCCCTGCTCGACTCCGACACCAACCTGAGCACCGACATGGCCGTGAGCAGCGCCCGACGGTTCCTCCGCACCATGGCTCAGCCCTTCCGCGCTAGGGACCAGGAGGGCATCAGCACGTGGAGCATGGTGGACCTGCTGAAGCACCAGGAGAAGTTGGGCGACGACCGGATCAAGGA